>Ga0209642_10001296_pt1 | contig 16567 bp, 14 predicted proteins | sample RifCSP19_2_FD_184025 | JGI IMG/M metagenome (GOLD analysis project Ga0209642, IMG submission 184025) | Soil microbial communities from Rifle, Colorado - Rifle CSP2_sed 19_2 (SPAdes) (version 2) | ecosystem: Environmental > Terrestrial > Deep subsurface > Rock core/Sediment | place: Rifle... | reverse complement strand
GAGCGGCAAGTCCACAGCCCCTTACCCAGAAAGGAGCCCTGAGCATCGACCAACTCGCTACCATTCGACTCTAAATTCTCGACCAAGTTGTCTCAAACGGTTGACACGTTCCGCCACCGCTACCTACCTTTCAGCACTTGGCAAGTGCTTCGGGGGAGAAGAGCGATGCCAAAGCAGAAGCCTGACCCCGCCACTTTCCTCGCAGTGGCTCCCGAACAACTCAAGAGGGAAATGCGTGCGAGACGGGCATCTGGCGAGTATGCCAGAGTCCCTCCAGGGGCACCCATACCCGAAGGCTGGTCGACTCTTCGCGTCAACAAGCGGAGCACAAGAATATCCCGTCCCAAGGAACCGTCTATCCAACTCCGAGACAACCTCTGGCTGCTCTTCTACGCAATGGGCATGCCCCTCATGTCGAAACTGGGCTTCCAGGTCAGTGTGAAGGACCACGGACAATGGGCCCCATATCAACCAGCCGTTGTTGCCCAGGATGCAGAGATAGCCTTCGTCGTCGATGCGATCTACCAGGATCCGCCGGCACGCAGGATCCCTATGGCCGCCCACATCACCGCCATCAAAGACAGGCAAACGCCCGTGAGAGCGGCCCTAAGGAAAGCCCTGACCAAACAAGCATCAAGCTTGGTGTTCGTACTGGCCACCGAGAACGTAGAATGGTCTGAAAGCGATCGCCAGACCGCAGAGCAGGCCAGAATAGTCGTGTGGGACGAGTACGATGTGCTAGCCCTTCAAGAACTCACCCAGATCGCGGGAGAGGGCGCTCGATACCAGGTATACAACCGGGTCTTTTACAACGCCAAGGTCAAGTCATTCGAAGTCACACTTCCCGCCATTCGCGCGAGGATGGGCGGCCTTACCTACTACTGCATGGGCATGACGCCAGAACACCTACTCAAAGTCGCCTATGTCCACCAACGATCGCCCACCTCTTCATTTATCGACATCTCCAATACCTACCAGAGGCTCCTGGATCCCTCGCGCATTCAAAGCATCAAGCGATACCTTGAAGGGGGAGGTTTCTTCCCCAACAGCATCATCATCAACCTTACAAGGCCCCTGAAGGCCATCCAGACCTTAGGCACTGCCAAGCACAAGATCACCACTGGCACATCCGAGCCAGTGGTCGTCACTTTCCCCCCATACTACGGCTCCGCTTGGATCATCGACGGCCAACATAGGCTCTACGGGTATGCGGATAGCCCCTTCAAGGCAACGGAGACTCTTCCCGTAGTTGCCCTGGTGGGGCTCGACGTCGAAGATCAAGCGCGCGTCTTCCTCGATATCAACCAGAACCAGAAAACGATCGCCTCCGACCTCCGCTGGGATCTTTACGAAGATCTATTCCGCAACGCCAAGGCCGATCGCGAGCAGAAGCTCTACGCCACAGGCCTAATCGCGAAGAGACTCAATCAGCTCAATCCTCTCCGAGACACAGTCAAGATCCCAAGTACGCACACCACCGGCCACATCAGTCTCACCACGCTGTGCAGAGTGATTCACAACCTCAACTTCATAGACCAAAAGAGCGGCCCTCTCTTCAGCAAGACTACAAGTCAGTCCATAGAATTCGCAGCCCAGAGGATTGCAGCCTGTCTTGAAGCGGTAGCCGACCAACTCCCAACTCAATGGCGCCAACGCGACGCGCACTATATCAACACAAACGCTGGCCTCGTAGTCCTTCTGGGTCTGATAAGAGACATCCTTGGCTCCCTCGACCCTGCAGGGGTCAATGAGGTCGGGAGGCTTCGCGAGTCGCTCCAGGCAATGCTCGCCCCCGTCATAAGTCACCTTCGCGACGCATCGCCGGACACGATCGAGGGATACCGGCGAATCGGCGGCGCTACAGGCCCCAGCCGGGAGGTCCAGGCCCGGTTGACTCAATTAGTCACCGACGCCAATCCTTCCTTCCACTCCTCGTTTCTTGCGCAATACCTGGCCGAGCGCGCTCGAGAGCGTGAGCGCGCTTTGGCCATGGAGGGCCCACATACGGTCCTCCTTGCAGGAGAGGGTGACACCATTGAGGTCAAGGCATCGCTAAGCCTCGATATCGATAGGCTATTGAGGGGGGACGGTCAAAGCCTCAAGTCAGACCAGGTTCTCAAGGAAGCAATGTCAACTGTCGTTGCCTTCCTCAATAGCACTCGCGGGGGAGGGAAGCTAATCGTCGGAGCACTCGAATCCAATCGCTACGAGCCTGCCGGCATCGAGGGACGCTTCGGGGTCTGTCCAATAGTCGGCTCGTACACGATACTGGGAATAGAACAGGAACCCGGCTTCACGGATTGGGAGAGTTACGAGATCCGCATCCGCCAGATCATCAGCTCCAGGATCGCGGCCGATATTGCTCCCTCTATCCAAATCGAACGCGTTCCGGTTGACGATCGCACCCTGGCCATCCTGACGGTCACTCGCGACCCACAGAGGTGGCGCTACCTCGAAAACTCAGGGTTCTTTGTCCGCAGCGGTAGCCACACCCGTCTTCTCACTGGCTCTGACATGGATAACTACAAGCAAGCCTGGACGGGTAAGGTACACTAGTGCCTTCGAATCACCGCTCAAGTTCAAACGACCAAGTCAACTGAGGAGGGCTGCCGGTGCACCCATTCTCCCGCTTTCGCCCCGACGCTGAGCTCCTTGTCTTTCCTGGCGACTGCCTCGACCTGCTTTCCACCATTCCCAACGAGGCCATCAAGCCCGTTGTCGCGTCCCCTCCCCGTACAACATCAGCAAGTCCTACGAGTCTCGAGTCCCCCTTGACGAGTACCTAGCCACACATCGACGGGTCATTGAGGAATGCTACCGTGTTCTTCATGAATCGGGGAGTTTCTGCTGGCAGGTAGGCAACTACACAGGGAGCGGAAGTGCAATACCCTGGAGTTGCCCCGTTTTGGTGGACGGTGAACGGCTTGACATCATTGCCATAGGCCATCTCGAAGGGGGCAGGCGATGCATAGCCGAGGGCTGAGCGACGGCGATGGGGATTGTACCAACCCTCGATCCCAAAGGAAGACACCTGCCCAGACCGCAGGCCGTCCGCCCCTCGTTCGCCCCCTTCGGGGATGCTCCGCGAGGCCGCGAGAGCCGGTGGCGCGCCGTGGCCTCCCTGCTCATCAAGATCGTCCTCACTTGACGGGTATAGTACGAGTGTAGTAATATACCTTATCCGGTATTAACGCCACTCACACTACACCATGGCAACCAAGCCAACTCGAAAGCGGGATGTTTCACTCCTATCTAGGTCGGCGCGAGCCGGCCTTGTTACCGTGGCCGAGGCTGCCGATGCACTCCAAGTGACCCATCATGTGGCTGCCACAAGACTAGCGAGGTTGCACGAAGCTGGCTGGCTCTTAAGAGTGAAACGCGGGGTGTATTTCATCCGCCCTCTGGAAGCAGGACCTCACGACAAGGGCTCTGCACCAGATCCCTGGCCAATAGCCTCGGCCCTTTTCGATCCGTGCTACATCGGTGGCTGGACGGCAGCCCACCATTGGGGGCTGACTGACCAACTCTTCCGCTCAACCTTCGTAGTCACATCCGCACACATCAGGAAACGTACGCAGACGATCCTTGAGCTTGAGTTCCAGTTGGCTCGTATCAATGATCGTGCACGTGTAACGGCAACCTCCGCTGTCTGGAGGGGTGCGCAAAGGGTGAGACTCTCAAGCATCGAGAGGACCATCGCCGATGGGCTAGCCCAACCATCATGGGTCGGAGGGTTCAGGCACCTTGTGGACATACTTAACTCCGCACTGAATACCGGCAGCTTCGACGTGGATCGACTCGGCGCCGAGCTCATAGCCAACAGGAGCGGCGCCGCCTTCAAGAGGCTGGGTTATCTCGTCGAAACACTATGGTCCCAGAGGTCTGACCTCCTCAAGATGGTTGGCCCGCACCTTACGGCTGGAGTCGTTCGCCTCGATCCTAACTTGCCAAAGCGCGGTAGGCTCAGCAAGCGCTGGTTGATTTGGGTAAACACTTCAGTCTTGGGGTTGGACTGGTCTACGTGATCGGCCGGCAGGACATCCTCGACCGCGCTTCAGAATGGCGACTTCCACCCGAGATCGTCGAAAAGGACTATGTCCTGGGATGGCTTCTCGCATCCATCGGCAAGAACCCCGAGACATCTGTCCACTGGGTATTCAAGGGAGGAACATGCCTCAAGAAGTGCTTCTTCGAGACTTATAGGTTCTCTGAGGATCTCGACTTTACGCTTCTCCCGAGGGCGCGGTATTCGCAAGCGGAAATCCTCGAAGTTCTTCGGGACATTGCTCGCAACTCAGCCGAGTTGTCGGGTTTAGATATCCCCCCGGACCAGATCGTAGTTATTCCCCGCCACGATAAGCTCGGAAGGTTGACATTCGAAGGTCGGATTGCGTACCGCGGTCCCCTTGCCATACCAAGCTACCCGCGTGTCAAGTTCGACCTCACTCAGCACGAGCCAGTTGTCGCCGCCACATTGTCAGTTCCTGTCCTGCACTCGTTTCCCGACCTTCTTCCCGAGGAGACGGTGGTCACAACATACTGCCTCGAGGAACTTCTCGCAGAGAAGACCAGAGCACTCCTTGAGCGCACTCGGCCGCGGGACCTCTACGATGTCGTTTACGTCTTGGACAATGCTGCAACGGCCATTAACATGGCTGAGCTTCATCGACTTTTCCACTCCAAGTGTGAGGAGAAAGGCATTCTTCCGCCAACCGCTTCGCAGATGCTCGCACTCGTCGGAGGAGATCAAGAGCTTCTCACGGACTGGGAGACTATGCTTTCCCGTCAGCTTCCCGACCTACCCTCTCCAGCCATCTTCATATCGCGCCTCGGTCCAGTAGTCCAGTGGATCGACGGACCGCCGCTCGAGCCAACCCCTCTCCTCGCCAGAGCTCCCGGTCGCTCCGGGGAAGTCCTTTTCGCCCCCGCGTCGATCCAATTCACCGGCGCGGGCGCCTCGCTAGAGGCCATTCGATTTGCAGGTGCGAACAGGCTTGTTGTCCGATTCATGTACAGCGACACTCTCCGAAGCGTTGAACCTTACTCCCTCAGAAGGCCCCGAACTGGAAATCTTCTCGTTTACGGATGGGAACTAGAGTCCTCACAAATCAAGGCGTTCAACAACGACAAGATCTCAGCCGTGGTTGTCACCCACGAGACGTATTCGCCGCGATATCGTGTGGAACTGTTCTCCATCGGTCCTTTCGTAGCCCCTCCTCCTCATCGATCCCCACGAGTTCGGTCCTCCAGAGCCTCCATCCACCGAAATCCTCGCTCATCAGCAAGCGCAAGGTACATCGTTCAGTGCTTGTCCTGTGGAAAACGGTTCTATAGAGACAAGTACAGCACAAGGCTTGGCAAGCACAAAGCAAAGGGGGGCTTGGGTACCTGCGCAAGCCGTTCCGGGTTCGTGATCGGAATGACCTAACGATTCCGCGGAGCTACGGCGGCTCCCCGCACAGAACGCCCCGCACAGAACGCAGGACCTGCGGCGGGAGCTTCGGCCGGAAGCATCGATCCCTTAAGGACACACCTGCCCACGCTTCGCAGGCGCAGGCCGTACGCCCCCCGCTCGCCCCCTTCGGGGATGCTCCGCGAGGTCGCGAGAGGCGTCGGCCCGCCAGGACGAGACGGCCGGGGCGGACCCCTAAAACCCAAGGTGACTTGATCTCCGCCGCACCCCACCCACCGCTCGGTCCCGGCTCAGAGGACGGCTTAGTTCAACTCCGGATCATGTGGTGGCTGCGCGCCACATCAATCCTTGATCGTTAGCCATCGGCCAATCATTTCCGGCTATTGCTGTCGCATGCTATCCGTGCTATCATGATACGGTGATCAGGGCGTTTTCAAATCGGGCTACCGAGGATATCTTCAACGGAAGGAACACCCCTGGCGCCAGGCGCGCCTGCCCTCGATCTCTCTGGGGGACTGCAGTTCGAAAGCTTGATCAGATTGACTCGGCCACCGAGTTGGGTGATCTGTCCATCCCTCCGGGGAATCACTTGGAAGCCCTAAAGGGAACCAGGAAAGGCCAATGTAGCATTCGGATCAACGATCAGTTTCGGATCTGCTTCCGGTGGACGAACGCTGGCGCGGATGAGGTCGAGATCGTCGATTATCACAAGTGAACTGGGGTAGTTGAGAGGAGTATCAGAGATGGTCCGTATCCCAAGTGACCGACTTCCTACGCATCCTGGCGAGATGCTTCTCGAGGAATTCCTGAAGCCCATGGGGCTTACGCAGCGCGATTTGGCAGCGGGGATCCGTGTCCCCTATCAGCGTGTCAACGAGATCGTGAATGGCCGACGCGGCATCACACCAAGTACTGCGTTGCGTCTTGCCAAGTTCTTCGGCAACTCCGAAGGCTTCTGGATGAACCTACAGCTCAGGTGGGATCTCTACCAAGCCAGGAGATCTGAGGCTCGCGATCTTGGCGAAATCACCCCCATCCGTGCATAGAGTCCTCTCGCCCTGCGATTAGTCCCGATGGCTAACCCCTCGCTGGTGCGGTCCGGGCCAGATCGGCGCGATCATCTGAACATGCCTTGGCCGGGCCGCTCCCCACAAGGACCGCCCCGCAAAGAACGCCCCGCATAGAACGCGGGACCTGCGGCGGGACTTCGCCCCGCAGAGAACGCGGGATCTGCGACAGCTCCCCATCCAGTACATGGGGCAGGCGAGGCCGTTGGGCGGCATCGATGCGAGCCAGTTCCCAGTTGACTTTCCTCACCGCCATGGTAAGATACTCATGCGTCTGGGAAGAGTCGCCAAGCGTCTCGCAGAGGGGCTTTTAGCCCCCATCCCAGTCGCCTTTTTTATGTTGCGTGTTAGAACAAATGTACTTATGCTACGTGGATGAGTCCGGAACCCCGGAATTGCCTGGCAATACGTCCCACTTCGTACTTGCCGGGCTCTCCATCCCTATTTCCCAATGGAAGGCGTGCGACCTCCAAATCGACTACGTGAAGGCCCGTTATGGCCTTAAAGATGCGGAGATCCACGTGGCATGGTTGCTCAGGAAGTACATCGAGCAGTCGAAGATCCCGGGATTCGAAGCCTTAGACTATCCCACGCGCAGTGCCAGAGTCGACGCCCTCCGCAAGGCTGAATTGCTTCGCCTCCAACGGGCCAAGAGCCCCAGGCACTACCGTCAAACGAAGAAGAACTACCGTCAAACCGATAGCTACATCCACTTGACGCTTGGGGAGCGTCGCCAGTTGGTCATGGAAATTGCCGGCTGTCTGGCCGGTTGGGACTACGCCCGCCTGTTCGCTGAGTGCATCGACAAGATACATTTCGACCAAGCGCTTGCTGGCAAGACCGTCTCCGAACAGGCGTTTGAGCAGCTGGTTTCCCGCTTCGAGCAATATCTCCAGAACATAGGCGCGATCGAGAGATCACAGTTACCAGGGCTTCTCATCCACGACAACAACGACACCATCGCAAAGAGACACACCGAGCTCATGAAGAGCTACCACAGGCAAGGTACTCTCTGGACGCACATTGCCAACATCATCGAGACTCCCTTGTTCGTGAACAGCGCGCTGACTAGCATGGTCCAACTCGCTGACATCTGCGCATACGCTTTGCGTCGGTACCTTGAGAACTCCGAGCTAGATCTTTTCAACCTCATATTCCAGAGAGCTGACAGGATCGGAAGTACAGCCGTTGGTGTGCGTCACTTCACCAATCAGCCCTGTACGTGCTTGATCTGCGTCGCCCACAATCGTTGACCGCGAGATGGTAGGACTGCTCGGCCGCCGAACATCTATGAAGACGCTGCGCCTGTCAAGAGGGAAGTAGCCGGAATCGAACGGATGGCACCGCTACGAGGCCTGCCTGCTGACTTTCCATTGAGCCGCCCTACCTTCCAGGCAGTCGGATCTCGCCCCGCAATGGACGCCCCGCATAGAACGCCCCGCAAAGAACGCGGGACCTACGGCGGGACCTACGGTGGGACCTGCGGCGGGATCTGCGACATCTCGAGGCCGTTATCCCGCTCTGCCCAGACGCCGCGGCCGTCCTTCCGGCGATTCAACATCAGGAGGTCGAATTCACCCCATGTCCACTACAAGTCCGAATCTACCTGTCATGGAGTTGCGAGTCGCGCTGACAACCGAGGCATTCGACCGATTGAGGAGTTTCTACTGCGACGGGCTCGGGCTCGAGCCGGACCAGGTCTGGCCTGAAGATCAAGGTCGAGCGCTAGTCCTTGACATGGGCAAGGCTACCCTGGAGGTGTTTGACGAGAAACAGGCCCAGACGATCGATCAGATTGAGGTCGGCAGACGAATTAGCGGCCAGATCCGGTTCGCATTCCAGGTGCCCGACTTGAATGCCGCAATGCAGCGGTTGCAGGCACAAGGAGCGACACTCGTACACTCTCCAGTTGTCACTCCGTGGGGTGATCAGAACGTACGGTTCCAAGACCCCGAAGGCATGCAGATCACGCTCTATCAGACACCTGCTCGATCTTGAATAGGGTGGTGCAATCATCCTAGCGAGCGGCCGTCCCAGCAACTTCCCCCGATGATGAGGCCTGGAAAGAGAAGGAACTGAGGGCCGGCGTCGGGAACTCGATCGATCCTCAAGGTATCGCCAGGTAGGACGGTGGTCTCGGAGTGTAACCCCCGCCTGCGTCGGGTCTCAACGTGAGGACGATGACCTTCCGGTCCTCGGTGACGCCGATGACTTCGACGTTCCCGCTGGCGTACGGACGCAACCGGATGGGCCGGCCAGCGGAGAAGGGCGCCTCGGATGGCCCGGGGATCCACTCCTGCGCGGGGCTCCAAGTTCTGCCGTCGTACGTGGTCCACAGCACAACCTGCTCCGCATCGACCAGAACGAGCAGGAGGCGCACTTCGTCGGGCTTGCCGATGACCACAAGCGCCATCGTCCGCGCGTCCCGGGGCGGGATGGGGGGATTGATCGTCCGAGGCGGTGGGCGAAGCGGTAGGTCGCTGTGTGTCCAGACATCGCGCTCACGGATCCAGTGAGCCAGGCCGCTTCGGTTCGGATTCTGGGTCACGAGGTGGATTCGCCGACCAGGGCCAATGGCTGCGGCGATGCCCGTTGCGGCGGCCGCCGACGCTGCCGTTCCCTGGCTATCGGCGACGACTCCCAGCGACGTCCAGCGCGGGGACGCATTCTGTGGCAGGTCGGCGATGGCGTGCCACACCCGGAATCGGTTCCACCACGCGGTGATGTCTCTGCCGTTCGGGTAGCCATCGAACGGAAAACCCACCCAGAGAAGGTGGATGCGTCCGGTCTGAGGCTGCGGACCGCGGTCCGCCAGGACCACTAGGTTGCTCGCCGGCGCGACGCGGGCGCACTGCTGCGTCGGATCCTGCTCCTCAGTTCCGGCGGGCCGTGGGTCCACATGGCTGCCCTCCGCCCACCCAGCAGCCGGCCCCGGCCGCCACCATCGGTGGACCACGCGGTGCTCATCGCTCACGTAGAAAACGTCCAGCCAACCCGGGACATCGCAGACCGCGGCCACCGGACTCCCTTGCCGGGCAGGCAGGCGGCGCGCCGGCCGGTTGCCAGAGGCCGGCTCCGTCCAGTTGATGTCCCAAGGGTGCCGGATGTACCTCTCGCCAGGGTTCGCCCATGTCGTGCGGACGGAGCCGTCCACGCCGACGAGGAACAGGTCGAAATGCCCTTCTTGGCGTGACGCCGCGGCCGCGTGCAACGGCTCAAGGCCTCGATCCCACGCGGGTGTCGCCGGGGCTGAGGGAGGCGGCCACAGATCGTCGATCGTAGTGACGCGTTGGAGGGGCGACCAGCTGGCGGCGTTGTTCGGTCGCTCGCTTACGCACACCGCCTTCGATTCCACGACGAAAAGCCGCCCACTGCCTGCGGGATCTGCGCAGACGGCAAGGGCCAAGTCCGCCCGTGGGTGCGCGGGATCCGGCACTTTGGACGAGTCCCAGTCGACGTGCAGAAGGGCGCTCAAGCCTGCACCGGGTCTTGGGGTCCGGCAGACCGCAGCTCGGGGCCATTGGAACCCCTGCACTTCGGCGTTCTGCGGGTTCCAGAAGTCGTGCTGGCAGCCGACCACGCTCGGGGTCATTCCCCATTGAGGGTCGTTCTCGATACTCCACTCCCGGGGATCGACCGGAATCGTACGCGTACGGATTGTCCGCTGGGGATCCCAGACGAATTCGTTCCCCTGGGCGCCCACCCGGCGTGCGAACCAGACCGGGCCGGCCGGGGTCGTACGGCCTCGGATCGAAAATGGCCACAGCACCAGGTCCGGGATCTGCGTCCCGACAATCCTCGAGATCCGTGGAGCGTCGAGACGGCTGCAGTAGACCCCTGGGCGGTACCCCTCGCGGGTGAGCGCGCGGCACCACTCGGTGACGTAGTCGCTGAACTCATCGGGCTGGTTGCCGAGGATTGGGTTCTCGAGATCGAGATAGACCGTGGCTCCACGTTCTAGATGAGCCGCGACCGCGAGCCTCGCCGCTGTCTGTCCGTGGACCCTCCCCTCTGCTGGCAATCCTTGGCGACGCGCGGGATCTCCCCGGATCGTGAGCCACTCCTGAAAGGAAAGATAAACCGGCAGGAGGCGCCACCCACAATCCCGTGCGACCCAGAGCCCAACATTCGAGTGCGGGGGCGAGGTGGAGCCGGACAGGCTGACCCATCTTGTGGCGCCGGTCGGGCGGGGAGAGTGCGAGAGATAAAACCCGCAGAAGTAGAGGTTCGAGACCGCCCATAGATCGACGACCAACTCGGGGCTGGGACCGGCAATGTCGTATCCAGGGAACACCGGCACCGGACTACCTGCTCGTGCCTGGTTCGCGGCGACGCGCGGCCTGATCCCTCAGGTCTTGGCCTCGCATGGAATGCGCCGGCCTCCCAAAGAACAGGGGGTGCAGAGCGCGCGACCTTCGGAAGTGGCGGCGAGCACTCTCTGGGGTTGAGGCATTCACGTCTTGGGCTCGTATTTGACGGCCACCACCTGATCCGTGGGCAGCGCCTCGACCCATTGGTCGAACACCTCCATGGCTTGGGCATCGAACCGCACGCCGCCGGCCAGCGGATCGAACCCATTCTCGAAGACCCTTTCGCCGGGCAAGGCCTTGTCATTCGGATCCACCGTGTTCGCCTGCTCGTGCTCCTTCTGGATGTCGGCAATGAGGATATCCAGGACTTCCTCGAGGGTTTTCCCCGCCCAGCTTTGCGGGTCGTCGGGCTGCAGCTGATAGGGGGTCTTGAGCCCGACGTCTTGCTCGGCCTGATCGCGCAGCCAGGCGATCGCCTCGCGCTCGCGTCCTGGCCGCATGGGGACGACGACCTTCGCCCACGCTGCGTTGAGAAAGGCGTTGCGCATTCGGTCGCCGTCGAGCTGGAGGATCCAACCGATGGAAGCTCCCATGGGTGCGGGCCTGGATTCCTCGGTTAGGAGGTAAGGGTCCCCCACGGAATTGGGGTGGTACCCCCAATCCAATTGGTCGCCGGGGCGGAGCCCCAGGTCGCCGACGTCGGGGCTGGGAGGCTTGGGGGTCACAACGTTGAGGTTGGCCCGTTGGCGAGCCGCTGGATCCCACCAGTCGGGGGCGACGAAGTACAGGATGGCATCGACATCGAAGAGTTGTCTGACGATTTCGGCTGTTGTGTGCTTCGCCTCCGAGTCCGAGCCCATCGCAGTGCCGCCGTGGGTGAGCTTGTCGATCAAGCGGCGGTAGATGCAATGGCGCTCTTCCTCGCGCAGGTCGTCGAATGGCCGGGGGTGCACTTCCCCTGCTACTTTGATACGGTCCCGCACCGCCTGGACGAAGGCCTCCTGATAGGTGCGACGCCTCTGCTCCTGGAAGTCCTTCTTGCGCGCCGTGAATTCCGTGTTCATGTCCGACAAGGCCGCCTGCGAAGGGCCAAACTGCAGGTTGATCTTCACCCGAATGCCCTGCGCGCTCTTCCAGTTCACGTGCCGAAGGCTGATCTTGAACTTGCCTTGCGAGCGTGCCGGCGGGGGTCCTGGCGAGGGGTCTACCTCCACCTGCGGCGGAACGTTCACATAGGGACTCCCGCCGAGGTCTCCCTGAGGCAGCATGCCGGCATACGCGCCGGACTGCAGCTCGTACCCGGGCTTGGGCGCACGCGCGAATTCCCACTGCCAGACGCATGCCTTCCCGCCCTGGGCCTTCCCATCCAAGTAATCCTCATCCCAGTGTATGTTCTCATGCTGCTGGGGGTGGAAGGGCAGCGTGGCGACGTATTCCTCGGAATACGGTTCTGGTTTTGGGGGAGCTTCGGGCGGCCGCAGGCCCATGTCGTCGTCGGAGAGCCGCGCCAGGTGGACGAGCCGAGAGATTCGCAACCCGGAAGCGTGGCCGTCGATGTAGTACTGCCAGCACAGACGGGTGCCCAGGTGCTGCAGTTGGACACCCACCCGGCGCATCTTCCGCCGGAGCTCATAGTTGATGAGCTGATCGGTATTGTTTTGCAAGACGTAGCGTTTCGAGGTCGTGTCGGTTTGCTCCGATACGGTGCGGAAGGTCGTCTTGAAGCTCTGGCGTATCTCCGTGCTCTTCTTCTCGGTTTGGGACCGCGTGCGCTTGTGCGTCTGCTCCACGGCCGTCCTTCTCGCCTGATCGAGGTGGAAGCTCGCCGACGCCTGCCCTTGCGCCACACCGACGTTGAATCCACCGCTGGCGCTGACGGCCAGCCGCATATCGTCGGCATTCTCTTGCTTGACGGCTTCGGACAGCTCTTCCTTGGTCTCGCTACTGGTTTCGGAGCGTGTCGTGACTTCCAGGAGTGATTCAATGTACTTCTCGACCAGGCGCCGGCGCACGGTGCTCTCGACCAGCTCCAGCGTCGATCCCGGCGACACCCAGACATGGCCGACCGGCGGTCCGAGGAAGCTGTCCAGCTCGAAGAAGTACTGCCGGAACAGGTGAAGTAGACCGATTGGGCTGATGATCGCGTCGGCCAGTCGGGGGAATCGAGAGAGGGCATGCAGTGCGAGTTCGCTCGCGGGGGCGAACAGGAGGCCGTTGAGCGCGCCGGGTTGCTGACTGACCATCATCTCCACGACGGAGCCGCTGCCCTGGTAGTACGTCTGCAGAATCGCGCCGAGGTTTGCGGCGCCTGTGGCCGGATCACTCGAGGGCAGGAGCGCGATCGCGTTTTGCACCGCGGACTGGATAGCCTCCGGGGTCAGGGTCGCACGCCATTCCTCCGGGGTGAGCTCGGTCTTGCCCGGGTGCCGAACGGCAACCTGCGCAGCCAGCTCGTCGATCACCGCGTTTCCGCTGCGCGCCTCCGCCGGAAGCGATGCGCTTCCCGCAGGCTCGGATGCCGCCGAGGCGTACTGTCCTGCAAGGGCGGTCACCCGCTGTACGACCGCCTTACGCTGCAGCACTCTTCCGCTGCGGCCACGCCAGCCAAGTAGCGGGTGGAACACCCCGAGGAGCTCACTGGCATAGGGTGGTCGGCCTGCGAACTCATTCAAGTCGGGCATAGGACCTCCGGTTCATGATGGCGATCTCCTAGCCTATCGAATTCCGTACGAGCGCAGCTCGACCGGGCCGGTATCCATGAAGAGCACGCGCAGCAGCCCGATCACACTAGAGTGCCTCGCGCCTCCAGCGAGGCCGTCGAATGGCCCGCAGGCGCCTGCAGCGGCTGTCCTGCGCTCTGCATCCGCGGAGCCTGCTAGCACTCGAGTGCAGGGAGACTCGCCGGGGGCCACCCGGAGTCTCAGGTGGCAGGCACGAAACTCAGATCCGGTGCGTTTCAATGGGAATGACCAGGACCAGCGCCTGGCTCTTGTCGCGCATGAAGGCCGTCTGGCCCTCGCCGGTGAGGCCAGGAATCGGCCGTTGCTCGGAGATGACCCGCAGGACCAGAGCATTCCATAGGTGCAAAGCTGAATCGCTCGTTCTTCGCTCACGCCGGATTCACTGTATGATCCATTTTCTTGAATGGACGAATGTCAATCGCTGTCGGGAGAGGAGCCCGAAGGGTAGCCCAGATGCCTCAGGGCGTGAGTGACATGCAAGACCAACGGCGGCCGGAGAGGTTCCCGCGGGGGTAGTTGGGCCACCACGCTGAAAGCCGCCGCCAGCCCCTCTCCCAGATTCTGGCGATATTGTAGCAGACCAGTCGCAATTCCATCCGCAGCAGAAAGGCCGAACCGACTTTGGAGTTGACCCGGTAACGTGGACACGTCAAGACTTTAGAGAAAGGAGTTCAGAATGCCGATGGAGTTGCCCCGTTTTGGTGGACGGTGAACGGCTTGGAGTCTTCGCCTATGGCTGTGTGCCATCTCAATGCGGGCAGGCGATCCTGGTAAGATGGGGGCCATGAGATGGGCCCGCCTGCGGGAGGGATCGAAACGACTCTGGTCCGTCCTACGCGCCGCTGCGCTGGGTTTCGCAGAGCATGAAGGGGGGTTCCGCTCCGCAGCCCTGGCCTACCACGCCCTGCTCTCCCTCTTCCCTCTTCTGTTGTTCCTGATTTACCTTGGGAGCGGCGTCCTGGAGACCGAAGCGACGCGTAAGGCCCTGGGGGAGTATCTCGCCGGAGCACTGCCGGCTGCCTCCGACACGGTCGAGCAGATCATCGAGCAGACGCTGCAAGCGCGCGGTCCGATCGGCCTCTTGGGTGGCATTGGCCTGCTCTGGGCAGCCTCCTCACTCTTCATCAGTCTCTCCACAACGCTGAATGTGATCTGGGGCGCTCGCCCGAGACCCTTCTGGCGCTTACGTTTGCTGGGTGCGGTTTCGGTGTTGATCGTTGGCTTGCTGTTCGTTTTCTCGACAACGCTCAGCGCGTTGGCGACCATTCCTTGGGCAGGCAAGAACACGGAGCTCTGGCGCTGGTTCAATGTCGGGATTGTCGAGACCGCAACCGTAATCCTTTTCTGGTTGCTCTACTACTGGGTTCCCAACTGCCGGGTCGAACCTCGCGCGGCGCTCTTCGGAGCCGTGGTGGCGAGCGCGGCCTGGCAGATCGGGAGAACCGGCTTCGCCTGGTACCTGGCCTCCGGCTTGACGAATCATGGCGCGGTGTATGGCTCGCTGGCCTCGGTGATTGCCCTGCTACTCTGGGCCTACATCTCGGGCCTGATCGTCTTGTGGGGTGCAGAACTGGCGGCGGCGCTGCAGCGCGAGCTGTGGCCCGGGAAGGGGGTTTAAGGTCAAGAGCTAGCCGCGGATTACACGGATGACACGGATTACCGCGGATGATCGGGTCTTTGTCCGCGCAATCCGCGAAATCCGTGGCTAGAAATCCATCTCGTCCAACCCTCCTACCCCTGCACCCCCTTCAGCGTCCTTTCACCCACGGTCGAAATCAGAGTACAATCGTCCGGAATTCAGGCGGCGGGGCGTCGCGGGCTCTCCGATCAACATGCCCGGCGTCCCTCGAGCGACCCGTCCCGATCTCCCATCCCGTCGAAGGAGCGCCCTATGAAAGCAGTCGCCGTCTTCCCGGGCAAGCCCAACAGCCTCCACCTGACTGAAGTGCCTGTGCCCGCCGTCGACGACGTGCCGCAGGGTCGGGGCGTCCTGGTGCGGGTGCTGCGTGTGGGAGTCGACGGCACGGACAAAGAAATCAACGCCGCCGAATACGGCGCCGCGCCCGACGGCCACGACTTCTTGATCATCGGCCATGAATCGTTCGGAAAGGTCGTCGGCGTTGGCCCGCAGGTCAGCGGTCTGCAGCCCGACGACTACGTGGTTGCCACGGTCCGTCGTCCAGGCTCCAGCCCCTACGACCGCATCGGGACCTCCGACATGACCACCGACCGCGTCTATTACGAACGAGGCATCAACCTTCTCCACGGGTACCTCTCCGAGTACTATGTCGACGATTCTCAGTTCATCGTCAAGGTTCCATCCGGCATGAGGAAGATCGGCGTGCTGCTCGAGCCGATGAGCATCGCCGAGAAGGGCCTCTTTCAGGCCTATGAGATTCAGCGTCGCCTGAAGATCTGGAAGCCGGAGCGCGCCGCGGTTCTCGGCGCGGGCACGCTTGGCCTGCTAGCGACCTTGATCCTTCGCCTGCGGGGCCTGGAGGTCACCACACTCGCTCGCTCGGAGCCGCCGACGCCCAACAGCGAGCTCCTGCGCGCGATCGGCGCGCGCTACCTGAGCACACGCCATGTGTCCCTCTCGGAGGCGGCGAGCGAGCATGGGCCGTTCGATCTCATTTTCGAAGCCACGGGAGTCAGCAGCATCGCCTTCGAAGGCATGCTAGCGCTGGGGGCCAACGGCGCGTTGGTCTTGACCGGGATCAGCGGCGGGGACAAGACCATCGAGATCGCGGGCGATCGCACCCTGCTCGGCTTCGTCCTCGGCAACAAAGTGGCGGTGGGTTCGGTCAACGCCAATCGCAGCTACTTCGAGATGGGAGTCCAAGATATGGCGCTGGCGGATCAGTCATACCCTGGTTGGTTGGAGCGACTCCTGACGCACCCCGTGCAAGGCCTCGAGAGCTATGCGGAGATGATGCGCCTCCTGACAGAAGAGAAGAAGGCGATCAAGGTCTTCGTCGAAGTCGGTGAAGAGGCATGATCGACCGGCAGGCCTTCACTCGTACGCACGAATACCGT
>Ga0209642_10001293_pt1 | contig 16575 bp, 8 predicted proteins | sample RifCSP19_2_FD_184025 | JGI IMG/M metagenome (GOLD analysis project Ga0209642, IMG submission 184025) | Soil microbial communities from Rifle, Colorado - Rifle CSP2_sed 19_2 (SPAdes) (version 2) | ecosystem: Environmental > Terrestrial > Deep subsurface > Rock core/Sediment | place: Rifle... | reverse complement strand
TCATTCTTCGGACGTAAATGGTGACAGCTTGATTTTAGATATACTGAATCTTCCCACTAACGCCGCCTTTACAGACAGTGGCAACGGGTCAGGTTCATTCATCTTTAGCCCGGATTATGCCCAAGCAGGCGTCTATAATGTAACCTTCATCGCCAGAGACACGGTAGAAGCAGAAGACAGTGAGGTTGTAGCAATAACGGTTGTCAACCTAAACAATCCACCGGTGTTAGATTCCATAGGCTCAAAAAGTGTAAACGAGGGCCAGGTGTTGACATTTAGAGTTCATGCCACAGATATAAATGGCGATAGCTTGATTTTGAGTGCATTAAACGTTCCCGCTAATGCTACCTTTACAGACAGCACCAACGGGTCAGGCTCATTCAGATTCACTCCTGATTTTACTCAATCAGGAATATATAATGTAACCTTTATTGCAAGAGATACAGTAGGTGCAGAAGATAGTGAGGTAGTGGCGATAATAATTGATAATGTGAATAATCCACCAGTCTTAGACTCAATTGGTCCAAAATCTGTAACTGAGGGTCAAGTGTTGACCTTCAGGGTTCACGCCACCGATATAAATGGCGATAGATTGATTTTAAGTGCCCTGGATGTTCCTGCCAATGCGACCTTTACGGACAGTACCAATGGGGCAGGTTCATTCACTTTCAGTCCGAGCTATGCTCAGGCAGGAATCTATAATGTGACCTTTATTACCAGAGATACCGTGGGTGCAGCTGATAGCGAGGTGGTGGCGATTACGGTAATAAGCGCAGGTAATCAGACGCCGGTTTTAGACTCTATCGGTTCAAGGAGCGTAAATGAAGGTTCCAATTTGACATTTAGAGTATATGCCACTGATTTAGACCAGGATAGTATTGTCTTGAGTGCGACTGATTTACCTCTCGACGCAATCTTCACTGATAGTGGTAATGGAGCAGGTTCTTTCAGGTTTAATCCAAGCTATGTCCAAGCAGGCATTTATAATATCACCTTCAAAGCCACAGACCCCTCTCTGGCAACAGATAGTGAAGTTGTCCAGATAACTGTGAATAATATAAATAATCCACCAGTATTAGACTCGATTGGACCAAAGAGTATGGATGAGGGCCAGGTGTTAACCTTTAGGATTCATTCTACAGATATCAATGGTGACAGTTTGATTTTGAATGCTTTGAACACTCCTTCCAATGCTATCTTTACCGATAGCGGTAATGGAGCAGGTTCATTTACTTTCAGTCCGAGCTACACTCAGGCAGGAGTATACAACGTCACCTTTATTGCCAGGGATACTATAGGTGCGGCAGACAGCGAGTTGGTAAACATAACTGTTAATAATTTGAATCATGAGCCGGTATTAGATTCGATTGGTGCAAAGACTATGGATGAAGGTACTATTTTGGTCTTCAGGGTATATGCTACTGATGCGGATGCGGAAAGCCTGATATTAACTGCATCTAATCTCCCTTTCAATGCTATCTTTACTGATAGCGGCAACGGCTCGGGTTTGTTCAACTTCAGTCCTAATTGTACTCAGGCTGGTATTTATAATGTCACCTTCAAAGCCACAGACCCATTCCTGGCAACAGATAGTGAAGTGGTGCAGATAACTGTGAACTTAAATCATGCCCCTGCTCTTTCTCTTCCAGCTGATACCTCCTACAAGTCTTGCACCTTAGGGGATTCTATCCTTTTAAAAATCTCAGCTTCTGATCCAGATATAGGCGATTCCCTTACTCTATCTAAGCTTTCTACCGACGGAGAGCTAAGGCCTTCTGACCCGATTAGAGGCATCGATTCTCTCAGCGGAAACTTCTTCTGGAGACCAGTTTATGCAGATACTCTCTTTAATCCTCATCTAATAATTTTCCGGGTAACAGATAAGTGTGGACATATAGTTACTGACACTGTGCAAATCAGGATTCAATTCAACCATCTGCCAGTCCTTACCTCGCAGGATAGCAGTTATAGCCTGTGTCAGGACAGCACCGTGTGCTTTGATCATCTGATTGGAAGCGATTCAGACCCGGATGATTCCTTGAGATTAGAGCTTGTTTCCGGACCCAGATGTCTCTTTTTAACCACAATGATTAATCCAACTTTGCTCACCGGGTTTGTCTGTTTTATCACCTCAGGCACAGATTCTGTATATACCTTTATCTTTGAGCTTAAGGACAGGTGCGGAGCTGTGGACAGAGATACAGTCCGCATCCAGGTCAGACCTCCAGCTAACCTTACAGCCGGAGACCCGAATGGAGATCTGTTTGTCACTGTCTCGGATGTGGTTTATATTATAAATTACCTCTTTAAGAGCGGACCGCCTCCGGTTCACTGCCCCAGGTCCGGAGATGTCAACTGTGATGGAAAGGTCACAGTCACTGATGCAGTCTATCTGATAAATTATCTTTTTAAAGGAGGCTCTGAACCCTGCAGGTAAAAAAGGTTCAAAGGTTTAAAGGTTTAAGAGTTTAAAGGATAAAAGCAAAAGACCGTAACGTCCGACCGTGGTGTCGGATGTTTTTTTCAAAAAAAAGGCTGAAGCAGGGGAAAAAAAACCTGCTTCAGCCTTTAGGTTTTGTCTTTTTATTAACTTTTAATTCAGATAAGCCCTTAAGGTTTTGCTTCGGGAGGCATGCCTGAGCCTCCGGATAGCTTTCTCCTTAATCTGTCTCACCCTTTCACGGGTTAAGCCAAACCTTGCCCCGATCTCTTCCAGGGTCAAAGGCTTTTCCTGGGTCAACCCGAAATAGAGACTTATCACCTGCGCCTCTCTGCCGCTTAAGGTTCTTAAGACCCTTTCTATCTCCACCCTTAAGGACTCGTCTAAAAGCGCCTCATCCGGTGCTGGCTGTAGCTCATCCTCCAGCACGTCCATCAGACTGTTGTCCTCAGAGGTAGAAAAAGGAGCATCTAAGGAAAGATGGGTATTGGAGATCTTAAGGGTATCTGACACCTCTAAGGTGGAAAGCTCTAACTCTTTGGCTATCTCAGCCGGGCTCGGCTCGCGTCCGAATTCCTGCTGTAAGGAGCTGGAGATCTTCCCTATCTTGTGGAGAGTTCCCACACGGTTTAAAGGAAGTCTCACAATTCTGGACTGCTCAGCCAGAGCCTGTAAGATCGCCTGTCTTATCCACCAGACCGCATAAGAAATGAACTTGAAACCCCTGGTTTCATCAAACCTTTTAGCCGCTTTTATCAGCCCGATATTCCCCTCATTGATCAAATCAGCTAAAGAAAGACCTTGATTTTGATACTGCTTAGCCACGCTGACCACAAATCTCAGATTTGCTTTGGTCAGTTTCTCTAAAGCAGACTGATCACCATTTTTAATCTTCTTAGCTAACTCGACCTCTTCCGCTGCCTTTATCAGAGGAGTTTCTCCTATCTCCCTCAAATAGAGATCTAAGGATCTGTCCTCATCCCTATATCTCTTTGAGTTTTTGGCCAAGAAATCACTCCTTTCTATTCAGGTTTTACGACTAAATAAAAAGTTGTCCCTTTACGACCGATTAAAAAGGCTATTGCTTTTTTTCTGTCCTTCAGTCCTTTGATTATTCTTGTATAATCCTCTTTGTTCAGAATCTGCTTCCTGTCGATCTCTGAGATTATGTCGCTGGGCTGGATTTCGCTATCGTCCGCGATGCTTCCTTGATCGACCCCGGTGACTATCACTCCCTTGGTGTAAGCTACCCCGAACTGGGAAGCAAGATCTTCAGTCGCAGTCTCGACCTGAATCCCCAGCCAGTCTTTTTCCTCCTGCTGTTGCTTCTGAGGTTTTTCCTGCGGCGTAGCCGCCAGGAGTTTACTCCTCTCTCCCAGCTTTACTTTCAACTCCATCTTTTTCCCACTCCGGAGAACACCCAGATCTATGGTCTTACCCGGTTCAATCTCAGCTACCTGCAATCTGAACTGGTCAGCATCCATAACCTTTTTTCCGTTCAAAGTCACGATCACGTCTCCGGTCTTCATTCCGGCTTTTGCGGCCGGGGTGTTCGGCTGCACCTGCTGAACCAGAATTCCCTCTGTTGTGGGAAGGTCTAATGCGTCTTTCAGGTCTTTGGTGATATTGGTAGGAACGATCCCCAGGTATCCTCTGGAGACTTGCTTACCCTCTGTCAGGCGTGGCAATACCGTTTTTGCCAGATTTATCGGAATTGCAAATCCTATACCAATATTAAAACTCATACCAGTCGGGTTAGTAATGGCTGCATTAATGCCTATGACTCTGCCATCTATATCACATAGCGGACCACCACTATTTCCTGGATTAATGGCTGCATCAGTCTGAATATAGTTCTGAAAAACTGGGGTACCTTCGCCTCCGAAAGATAACCCTTTTCTTCCCTTTGCACTGACTACTCCTACGGTCACTGTTCGGTCTAATCCTAATTGAGGAAACGGATTACCAATAGCAATGACCCAGTCACCTACCCGCATTGCGTCCGAGTCACCTAACTCCACGGTGGGCAGAGGCTTCCTGGCCTCTATTTTTATCACCGCTATATCGGTTTCGCTGTCCGTCCCCATCAGCTTAGCTTTGTACTCGGAGCCATCTGATAACTTGACCGTGATGTTATCGGCACCTGAGACCACATGGTTATTGGTAAGGATGTACCCGTTCTTATCAATGATGAAACCTGAGCCCAGACTATAATCTCTGTATTTACGAGGGGTTTGGGGCTGTGGAAAGAACCTGCGGAAAAATGGATCGTTCTCAAAAGGGAAGAAATCGTGATATTTGCTCTCCACAACCTTTTCAGCACTGATATTCACCACCGCCGGACTAACCGCCTCTGCCACAGCCACAAAAGGACTCTCCTTCTCAAAAAGCTGAGCCAGTTTTGAGGGTGGTTCTGCCTGGTTAGTCTCAACTGCTTTGGAATGTTTAGAGAAATCCAGATTAGAGGCGATCAAAACCCCCACCAGGATGAACAGCAGAGCAAAAAGGCCATAGAGCAAAACATCTTTGCTCCTTAGATTGAATTTAGGACTTGGCATAGCCCGCTCCTTTCGGGAAAATATCATTATACGCAAAAAACATAAATTGTCAAGCAAAATAATCTTTGAATACGCCCTTCTCTTTATCTTAATCTTATCATATCTTGTTAATCCACCAAGACTTATCTATCTCTTTTAAGAAAGGTCAAAAATTATACGCATCTATATTCAAAATGTTGCATCTATTTTTTGCTTGACCTTGGATTTTGATTTCCTTATATAGTTATATACTTTACTAAGGAGCAACCAGATGAGAAAAACCTTTATTCTAATTACAATCGTAACCCTTTTTCTGTTCCAATTTTCTCTGGCAATTTCAGCGGATGATCAAAAAGTTTTAAAACTATTCGATGACCTGCAGAAGGTAATCATCTCTCTTTCCAACCGGATTCAACCTTCGGTGATCCATATAGAGGTAATTAAAAAATCTGACAGCTTTAAATTCAAATCTTTAGCCTCGGGCCTGGTGGTTGACCCGAATGGTTACATCTTGACTAACGAGCACGTTGTGGACAAAGCCCAGTCCATAAGGGTTACCCTGCCCAGCAAATTAGAGTATCCGGCAGAGATAATCGGGGTGGATAAGCAGACTGACCTGGCTCTGATAAAAATAAAATCCGAGGAAAAACTTTCAGTTCCCAATTTCGGGAATTCAGATAAAATTGAGGTAGGAGAATGGGTGATAGCAGTGGGTAACCCTTTTGGTTTTGACCGGACGGTCTCCTTCGGTATTGTGAGTGGCAAAGGCAGGGTCATACCGTTCCTGCCAGAAGAATCCAGATTGATAAGCGACTTCATCCAGACCGATGCGGCAATTGACCCGGGCTCCTCCGGAGGTCCTCTGGTAAATCTGAAAGGGGAAGTTATAGGGATAAACTCAATCGGATTAGGTCGAGGCCAGGGATTTACCATTCCGATCAATACCGCCCTGGAGATCAAAGATAAATTATTGTCCTCAGGCATAATCGAAAGAGGCTGGCTCGGGTTATCGATTCAACCTTTAAATCGGGAGTTCGCCCGCTACTTCGGAGATGAGGTATTGAAGGGAATATTGGTTAGCGATGCCGAGCCGAACTCTCCTGCACAAGAAGCCGGTTTTTTACCTGGAGACATAATCCTAGAATATCAGGGGGAAAAGGTCTCTGCGGAAAAAGAAGAGGACTTAAACCGGTTCTCTCTCCTGGTCAGCGAAAGCCCGGTAGGGAAGTATGTTTCTCTCAGGATAAAGCGAAAGGAAAATTCTCTTGACCTCAGGGCTAAAATAGCGCTTCAACCTAAGGTCAAGCCTGAAGAGTATGAGACTGATTTAGGTTTTACGGTCAAAGAGATAACTTATGGGATATACAGGGATTACATGCTGGAGGATAAGGAAGGGGTTTTGGTTTCTTTTGTGGAGGTGGGAAGTCCGTCCAGCCAGGGAGAGCTTTCAGAAGGAGATGTGATCAAAAAAGTTGAGGATATGAAGATTTCGACTCTGGATGATTTCAAAAAATCCCTGGAAAAAGTAAAGGGACAAAAACAGATTCTGCTTGCCATTAAAAGAGGAAAAAATCAGAGATTTATCCTCATTCAACCCGGGTCTAAAAAGGAATAACAAGATTAGAAATTTCTTCTATCGGTCTTTTAACCCAACCTCAGAGGAAAGTATGTCCTGGATAAAAGCCAGGAGAGGATGAAAGGTTCAGAAACTACTTTGTGCGAGTTGCTTTTACTAAAGGCTAGGGACGAAGATCACTTGCTCTTAGTCCCTTCAACTAAATAGATTCTGCTCTCCAGTTTTCCGAGTTCAGTGGAAATCCCCTTTTTCAATTCATCTGAGGTGGTTTTGATTGTCTGACCATCCAGAAGCTCGGTCAGGACAATCTTTTTACCCTTGACCCCTATTTTACCACAATCTATCTGCAGGATTACGTTTTTCTTAAATCCCTCCTTCTCCGGGGAGAAAGGCACCCCTGGGCTGATCAAATAGAGCAGGGTCACTTTCTCATTTTTCTGAATTATCATCTCCAGGTCAGGGTCTGAGGAATTCAAAAATCTTGTAACCCCTGACTCCTGCAGAATGCCCTCCAGGAATCCCGACTTCTCGCGACAGGCTGAAGAGGAAAGGTCAAAAGTTAACAGGTAAACCTTCCCTTTTCCAAGTTTTCCCCTGACCCCAACGATTCTCCTGCCTGCCCGTGCTATAACCTGATAATTCTTAGAATGGGACCTGATAAACCCGTAGATCTGTGAGGTGAATTCTTCTTTCGAGGTCTGGATTTTCTCCACTGATGAGAGCTGAGCTGTCTTGATCTTAAGACCGCGAGATAAAAGTTCGCACTTTTTAAGGTCCCGGTCATATCTGGGCAAAAGACCATAAAGAACCAGACTCTTACCGTTCCTTGCTTCCCCTAAGAGGAAAGCTTGAGCCTTCGAATCCAAGAACTCCGTCACAGGCGCTAAAAGTACCTTACACTTCTCCAGCTTCTTCGCCTGTTCAAGATTAGAGATCTGGAAATCATATTTCAATTCCCTGAGGCTCTGGCTTAATCCGAAGTGAGTTTTCCAGACCAGAGAATTCAGGTAAGGAAAAATCGCCTGATTTTTCACCCGGCTCACATATATATAGGAATCATAGTTTAAGAGATTTATCTGCGATAAATTCTCCAGACTCTTTAAATTGATTCTTTCCTGGAGCAGATTAAAGTTCTTGATCAGCTCGTACCCCTCCTGAATTGTCCCTTCCTCGGCTAAGGGAGAGCCATACCAGTGGCCCCTCTCCACGAACATAGTGTGATTAAATCCTTTAATCCCTAAAGCTAAGGAGGTGACCAGCATGAATTTCAATTCCTGCGTGCCGAGCGGAAGATATTTCTTTTTCTCCTGGGGAAATAGTGCAGGCGCCCCGTTTCTGAATTCGATAGCCCAGGGGAATGAAGCAGAACCCACAAAGGATCTGAGGTGCCAGGAGTATTCAGCATAATCCTTAAACCAGTTGACCTCCACCCCGCCAAAAATGTTCTCTTTCTGCAGGGAGGACCATTCTGAGGAGGAGGGGCTATCTTCCCAGAAGATATCCGTGAAGAAGAGAGGAGAAACCTGGGAGGAGGTGATTAGTTCCTTTAGATTCAGAATGTAATTTGAAACCAGGCTTAGCTTGAAATCAATCCAGTCCAGAAATCTTAACAGCTCCGCAGGCTTTTTTATTTCCGGATCTTTTGGAGGTTGGACCTCTTCCCAGTTTTTTGATTTGATCTGATAAGCGGATTTAAGCTTTTTTATCTCTTTGTACTTTTCTTTTAGAAAAGCCGGATAAGAAGATTGGATGATATAGGAGTTATAATCCAGCAGAAAAGGATCAGTGAAGAAGTTCAAACTGGTCTTTCTTCCTAACTGGATCACGATCACCGGTCCCTTGGGATAGACGTAATGTTTTAATACTTCATTCAGGGCGTTAATATATCTTTTGTAATGATTCTTAAAAGAAGGGTGGTCAAAAGAAGGTAAAGCTATCTTTGGAAATTCCTTCAGTTCAGATATAGTCACTACATTCCCTTGAGGGTCTTTGGCTAAGAGATCTTGATTCTTCAGTACAAAGACAGGGTAGCCGCCATTTTCCCATTCTGCTCCTATGTAAGGCCCAATCTTTAATATGACTTTAAAGCCGAACTCCCTTGCCAGCTCCAGGAAGACCGCTAAATCCGTCCGGCTATCAGTTTCCCCGTTAAAGTCAAATTCCCCAGTTGAAATCTCGTGCAGGTTCCAGGGGATCGGGGTTGAGATGATTTTAAATCCTGCCTTTTTTATTCTTTCAAAGCATACTGACCAGTATTTCTTACTCACTCTGAAATAATGAATTTCCGCAGAATTCAGACGATATTCCTCTTTACCAATCAATACTGTATTTTTCAAAAGGCTAAGCATCGGTCTCCTTTTTAGGAATTATCATAATCCCTCCTTTTCCTTTGAAAAGGATTTTTTAAAAATCTATTAAGTTTATAGACATAAGTCAATTTTGTCAATAAAAATTATGAAATATCACCGAATTTCAGTGGCTTTTCTGTGGTATCGATAACATATTATTAATAAGCGAGTTAGGAAGTTTGTCTTGTAATCGATGAAATATCACAATTCTCTTTCCAAATAAAAAACCCCATCCGTTTCTTAATGGATGAGGTTTTACTTATTGTAAGATAATAAGTTATGCTAATAGTTATTTCAACATAACCATTTTCTTAACATCTGAGAAATCATCCGCTTTAATTCTATAAAAATAGATACCGCTGGCTACCTCTAAACCCTTGCCGTCTCTTCCGTCCCACTCAACCTCTTTTACCCCTGCTGCCAATTTCTCATCAACCAGGGTTTTCACCTTCTGCCCTAAGATGTTGTAGACCTCCAGTTTCACCCAGGAATCTTTCGGCAGGGCAAATCTGATCATGGTCTTCGGGTTAAAAGGATTAGGATAGTTCTGGGCCAGACTGAAAACAGTGGGTTTGGTCGGAGTATTGACATCCTTCACATCCAGAGCACCTCTGTAGAAAATTGGAGTCCACGCAGCAGTGCCACCAACGTCAGTGAAGGCTATACCAGTTGAACCGCCTCCAGACGTAGGCCATTGAGTAGTATCCACAGGAACCTTTAGGGCTGTATTCCAAGAAGGTCCAGTACTGAAATACAATCTAGCCACGGGTCCACTTCCTGCTGTCAGTCCAGTTCCAAACCAGACCGCGAATAACTGCAATCTGTTTTTATTGTTTTCTATGCATTCGGGACAGAAGGACATATCGCTCTTCAAGCTTGCACCTGCAGCCCTCATTCCTACAAAACTGATTGAATCGCAAACGACATCCAGAGTACTGACAGTGTCCGGAAATACCAGTGGGATGGTGATTGCACCGCATTCTTGATCGTTCCACACGTAGACATCAAGGGTCACCTGGGAACTAGCAGGAACCGATTGCAGAGATTGAACTATGCAAGTGTCTGGAGTCCCAGGATCCTGCGCTAATGCAAAATTGAAACTTGTCAAGCAAAAAAGCACCAGAAAAAAGATCAAGGCACGTATTCTGTGTCTTGAGATTAGTGAATTTCTTTTCATATTTCACCCCTCTCCTGTTAAATTTTTAAGGTTTGTGTTTTCCACTCTCTTTCTTTCCACCTCTTTAGCTATGAGATAAAGCAAACCACCTCCTTAGATTTAAAAACATAAAAATGTGACTTTAACTTGTCTTCATTTTTTGCTATATAATCAAATGCTTAGAGCTTGTCAACAAAAAAATTGAATTTTTTTTATTTTTTTTAACAACCAATACCTGGCGGAGGACCTCCCTTGAAAAGATAGCTCACCAGAAAGACCACGTCTGAGATAGTAACACTGCCGTCGCAGTTGGCATCCCCTATGTAAGGAGGATTAGACTGGGGTCCACCTTTAAGAAGATAGTTGATCAAAAATACCACATCCGATACGGAAACTTTACCATCTCCGTTGGCATCACCCCATAAAGGTGTAGCTATAACGATTCCGCCTGTCCTATAATGAGGCACGTAATCCCCGAATATGGTTGAAGTATAATCTAAATAGGAACCCCATACAATTGCGGTGTCGATCTCAATAGTATCGTCAACCACTGCTGCAGAATCTATGGAGAAATACAAATTAGCTAAAAGGCCGCTACCAGCAGGAAGGGGATTACTGCTATTCTGTAAGGTTAAAGTGATGGTTTGATTATAGTTATCTACGCTCACATTCTTGATCGGAAAACTCTCTACCCTGCTGCTGGCGAAGTTTACCGAATCGCACCTTACAGGAGCGCTTCCATGACCATAGCGCATAGGTATTATGAACCTGGAACAGGTCAGAGAATTGTTAGCGTAAACTGGAACCTTGACTCCGGTCTGCTGGGGTATCCCTCTTGAATAATGAGGCCCTGCTGTATCTGCAGTTACCCCGATCAAAATACCCTCAGTATTGGTTCCCCAGGTCCCTGTGACAGAATAAAAGCAGGTATAAAGGCCAGGATTCAGATAAGTATGCGACGTGTCCACTGGGCTAAACAAACCTATGGTATCACCATCTCCAAAGTCCCATTTCCAATAGTTAAGCCCATCCCCGGATGAAGAATCAAGAAACTGGACTGCAAAAGGAGCTTCTCCAAAGACATGATCTGCTGAAAACTTGGCATTTGGTAGATGGGACAAGGAGCTAGATATATTGATCCTTCCTGCGCCCAATTTACCCTCATACCCCGGATTTAAGGCATCTATATTGTCTGCATTATCTTTTATAAGAGAGATTACCTGACTCAAGGTAAGAGCAGGAACTTTCGACCTGAGTATTCCCACCATTCCGGTAACCATCGGAGCAGACATAGAGGTCCCGCTTAAGGTAGCATAGGTAGGGGCATAATTTACCGCATAGGTACTGCGAATTTGGTCTCCTGGCGCGGATATATCCACGTAGGCTCCATAATTTGAAAACCCGGCTTTCTGGTCCCACTTGTTCGTGGCGGCTATAGCGATAACCTGGGGGAAAGTAAAAATAAGATAGTCATAGGGATTTTCCAGGTTATCATTTCCATACGCCTTGCAGAAGGCAATCCCCTGTGCTAAGGCATTGGTGACTGCGGCCTGCAAAGCTGAATTACTGGACGAACCCCAGCTACAATTAATTGCCACAACCCCTTTTCTTCGGGCATAGTTTATGGCGCTGGCAGCATTATCCATACTCACATAACCCCTGCCATCAGTAGCATTCCATCCAATTCTCAAAGGCATTATCTTACAACCTTTTTTACCTGGATACCATCCACCAGCTAACCCAGCCCCGCCTGTGCTATTATTGGTAACTGCCGCAGAAATTCCTGCTACATGGGTTCCATGCCCATCAAAGTCCTTTGGGTCGTTATCCGGTGTTGAACAATCTTCACCCCCGGCAGAGTTACACAGATACCCGCCATTTACAAAATCCCATCCCCGAATATCATCTATGTAACCGTTGGTATCATCATCTATCCCGTTACCCGGGATCTCTCCTGAGTTATTCCAGATATTCAGGGAAAGGTCAGGATGAGACCAGAGCACACCGGTATCAAGAATACCTAGGTTTATGGAGGTATCTCCGGTCTCCGACTCCCAGGCTCCATAAGCCCTAACATTATATAAATGGTATTGGGCATCCGGGTCATTGTTCGTAATATCTACCGGGCAGATTGCCACAGTTTCCACGCTTTCCAGATTAGGGTCCTGGCTATAGGCAGAGGTCAACTCGCCCAGATTAGACTCCTCTGGAAATTCTATCTCATAAAACCCGGAAAGATCTAAAAGATTTGAGCCGGGAGCTGGAGGCGAGGTCTCCTCTGGAAAGACTTTCCTTAAATCTTTTGCATTATACTTTTGATTAAGCTGGTCAACAGAGACTATTCCAGTTAAGGCTGTCCCAGCCTTCTTTAGACCATAATCGACCAAGACCCCTGGTTTAAACTTAACCAAAAGCAGGCCGGGGGCATCCTTACAAGAAGAGCCTGCCCAGCTGTTTAAATATAAGAAAACCAATGACAACGTTACTCCTGCCATCAAACAAATGGCTCTTCTTTTCATCTCATCACTCCTATGTTCAATTTTTTTTCAAAAGTTATGGGATTCCGTTTTGAACGGAATCCCATAACTTTAAATCATCAACCTATCCAGATGGATAGATTACGGAAGAGCAATCGGGTAATTGCATTTAGGCTTGGGTCCGCCCTTGAATAGGTAGTTTACCAGATAAACCACGTCGTCTACCATGATTGTCGTATTTCCATTCGCATTAGCATAATACATGAAGGGCTTCGGACCTCCCTTAAACAGAAAATTTACCAGATATACTACATCCGAAACAGTTACTTTGTCATCCCGGTTCGCATTCCCGCACATCGGCTTTAACAACCCAGTTAAACCAGCATCAGATACTACTAAGGCATATTTGGCTGTAATCAGGGCTGTATCACTCCGACCACTCAATTTAGCCGGGTTAAGTGCCGAGATTATTATGTCCATATCCTGAGAAGAGTCTTGCTCAATTGACCAGCCGGCGATGGACATATACTTCATCAGAGAGTCATCATTATAACCACGAGTAGGATACATCTGGGTCTGATTCCGCTGAACCCGAGCCGCCCAGGGTGCAAAACTGGTGTCATGGGTAGCTCCATCATCCACCGAAGCATAATAGAAGTAGAAGCCTCCGTAGTTGCTGGTGAAGCCAGAGCTATCAGAGTAAACATAGATTAGGTTCGTGCCAGTATTATATCCACCTTTGTTCTTCCCGGAAGCATCCGAGGGAACATCCCAGTCTGCTCCTATGCCGAAAAGAACTGAAGGCTGAGGCGAAGGCTCAGATATCGCTCTCCACCAAGGCGGGGGAGGATTCTTATACAGTTTGATGTATTTTACGATAACTCTCTCGTTCTCGAAGAATACGTCCTTCTGCTCAATAGTCCACCACCACCAGAACCAACTATAAGGATTACCCAGTCTCCTGACCATCGGCGCAAAAGAAGAGGTGGCTATGGTTATTCCCCATCTTGAGAACCATAAGCCGCCAGCAGTATCTACCTTGGTTACCTGCAGATGTGACTCAGGGAAGAAGTCAACCCGGTCATGTAACCAGGAGGCGGCTACGGTGTCATCCGGGCTGGCAGAAGCTTGAGGTGTGACCAGAAGCGGTGAGCAGTCGAACAGGTAATCTTTCCCGTTGTAGAACATGTGAACGCTATCTCCTAAATCACCATGCCCTATGTTACCGGTATTGGAGAGAGCTGTCTTAATCCCACCAGTCCCGGTGTTTACAGTATCCCATTCAGTAGCTAAGAGAGAATCGGTCACTAAGAAGATGAAATAGACCCACTGGGTGTCAACATAAGTCTCTGCTCCTCCCAAGAGTCCATGGTTGGTAGCAACCCTGATGCTGTCATATAAAATGGTGTCGCTAAGCCCGGCCGCGCTGAAGGTAACAACCTCCCCAACCGCAATTCCACCTTCTATGATGTTGTAGTTAGCAGGGGCAAGGGTCACATAGGTTGCTGTAGGAACATCTGTTTTTACATATAAGGTGGCAGTTCCGGAATTAGCCACTTCCAAAGTCTCTGTAACTGAGCCATTATTATTCGCCTTGACAGTTGGATAATCCCACAGCTTTGGACTGATATTGGCGCTGGGAATAGCTGGTATCTGGATGGTGTCCGGATATCTTAAGTATCTAATCGGGTTCTTCGTTCCAATACCCTCAGTCATCACCACTCCACCTGCATCCAGGTCCATCACGTACTGGATATGCAACATGGAGTCAACCCTTTCAGCTAAAGATGCCCAGTGCTCGCTTCTGCAAGCACCTGCAGCACAACCATTAGTATGGGTGTTAGTTATATCTACTGGCTGTGACCAGGACAAACCGGAGTTGGAAGAGACGGCAACATACAGCTCGCTATTGGTCATACCTGCGGCTGAGGTATCACCACCGTTGAACTGGCTCCATAAGCAGTAAAGCCAGTTGTAACGAGGACCTGCCAAATACTGAACACCCAGGGTCATCTTTGAAAGTATCAGGTTGAATCCACCTGGGTCAACATAACTGGGAGCGGTATGAGTGGTGACCTGCCTCACGCGCTGACTTGCAGGTAGTCCATCAGTATAATGCCATAAGGTTACAGTGTTAGCATCAGTACCATCATAAGTTACCCAGACTATATGCAGGTTATCGTTATAATCGAATACCCCGGCATATTCACCATATAGATGACGGGTATAACCACCAGCTGCATAATTGGTCACCTGAACTTTATTAGTTAGAGGGAACTGAGCTGAAAGCGGAACAGCCTGATTTATCCAGTCATCTCCACCACTGTCAGACATAACGTAGAAGATGTCGTTACTGGTTCTGCTGGTACCCCGCTGCCAGATTAAAGCTACTTTCTGGGAAATCGGAGAGGTAACTGGAAAGATGTTGGTATTGTGCATCTGATCTTCAACCTTAGAGCAATAACGACTCAATGGTTCTTTTTTACCCGGGTGAACCACATATTCAGGAGTTCCAGGTCCCTGGCACTTCAGAGAGTCAAAATACTGATAGCAACGGGTATAACCGCCTATTCCTGCTCCACTCGGTTGGTTCTCCTGGATACCGACGTGGATATAAACTGGAGTAGTAACATTCTTTTGAACTGCCACAGCCGGCCAGATACCACCAGCAAGCCCTCCGGGGACGGAATCAGGAGGATCGAAAATACTCCATGTACCCAAGCCTGCGCTTGTTTCCACGTTAAGTGTGGTATTGGTTGTGTCTCCCACATTGTGATAGCACAAAACCGCTCTGTTATCCGGCAACAGGTCCAGACCGGTATAACCGCCTCTACCATTAGTAGAAGATGCTAACCCACCATATAGAATTAACCAGCCATAAGTAGGACCTCCAGCTTCAAATTTAGCATTGTAATGCACATCTCTGAGACCTGAGACGACATCTCCGGCAGTGGGCGAATACATCCAGTCAAAATACCTTTTGTTATTTGTACCATTGGCTATCTGCCTTCTCATCATCTGATTGTGCTGATAGTCATAATAGGTGAAACCTGCCGTGTCCTTGGTGGCAGGTAAGGATAAATCTGGCATCGGGCTGGTTATGTACTTGGTTACAATATAATCCTCTGAAGGTCGAGGCGCATTTTCCAGCCGGTCGATCATCCTCTGCATCCGGTCACTGGTTACCACTGTTTCGTTCTTCGGCTTCTCTTCGGCTGCCCAAGCCGCTAAGCCTAAGATGAGAAAGCATAAAATAAATAAGACTAAACCTTTTCTTGTCATCTTTTGCTCCTTTCTTGGTTTCAAAAACTACATCTTTTGGCAACACACAATCTTTTGGTTTGAAACCACCTCCTTAAGAAAACCACTAAAGTTGAAATCAAAACTTTTGCTTGTATTTCCTTCTAACTTTCTTTATTAAAACCGCCTGCCAGACTTATCCTTCACCCCCTTTCTTTAAACAAAGATTAGATTAACTCTTAAGTCTTTTAAAATAGGAAAAAAATCAACAATCCCTTTTGCGAAGATCTTAGGAGAAAATCTTCTAAGGCTTAACTCTTTAATCTTAAATCCAACCTGATCAACACCCACGACTAACCAGTTTATAATTAAACCATTAACTCGAATTTGTCAAGCATTTTTTTGTTCTTTTTCAACGCAAATCAAAAATGTCAGCTCGAATTTGAGTCTTGAGATAATTTATGGTTGCAAGCTCGTTTAGCTCAAGTTTGGTTCTTTCCTTTAGTATGGGTTTATGGTTTAAACTTTACCAGAAGCAGGCCGGGGGCATCCTTACAAGAAGAGCCTGCCCAGCTATTTAAGTATAAGAAAATAAATGACAACGTTACTCCTACCATCAAACAAATGGCTCTTCTTTTCATCTCATCACTCCTATGTTCAATTTTTTTTCAAAGGTTATGGGATTCCGTTTTGAACGGAATCCCATAACTTTAAATCATCAACCTATCCAGATGGATAGATTACGGAAGAGCAATCGGGTAATTGCATTTAGGCTTGGGTCCGCCCTTGAATAGGTAGTTT
>Ga0209642_10001291_pt1 | contig 16579 bp, 10 predicted proteins | sample RifCSP19_2_FD_184025 | JGI IMG/M metagenome (GOLD analysis project Ga0209642, IMG submission 184025) | Soil microbial communities from Rifle, Colorado - Rifle CSP2_sed 19_2 (SPAdes) (version 2) | ecosystem: Environmental > Terrestrial > Deep subsurface > Rock core/Sediment | place: Rifle... | reverse complement strand
AATTCGGGGGATTGGGAAGGGTTGTTCGCTGAACGAGAGACCGTTTCCAGATACCTGGCTCGATTAGACTGGTTCGGTACCCTCGGCCGTAATATTCTTTACCCAGTTTTACGTAAATTAAACCATTGGATCAATGCCAGGCGACCACCTTCCATCGCGGTTGCCTTACTCGCGCCAGACGGGGCTGGCAAGTCGACCCTGGCAAGAGGCATAAAGGATTCATTCTATTTTCCGACGCGCCTGGTTTATATGGGGATATATCAAAAAGATAGCTCAAGGGAAACGGGTACCCATCTGCCAGGAGTAAGTTTCCTGATGCGCCTGGTACGCCAATGGGGTCGATACGGGATGGCGCGCCTGTATCGTGCGCGCCGTCAGTTGGTAATCTTCGATCGCCATACCTATGATGAGATGTTACCTCCTTCCGCCCGCCAATCTCTGCTCAAGCGCTGGCGGCGCTGGCTCTTGACGCTTGGCAGCCCCAAGCCAGACCTGGTGATCTTTTTAGATGCACCTGGTGAAATGCTTTACGCCCGCAAGGGCGAGCACACCCCCGACTTACTGGAGCAAAGACGTCAGGATTACTTGCATCTTCTTTCCAGGTTACCGCACCCGGTGATCATCGATGCGGCTCAGGACGCCGCCCAAGTGCGCCACCAGGCAATAGCCTTGATCTGGAAAGCATACCTGGACCGGCAGACTGGCCGGACTCCCACGCAGACGAAGCAAGCCAGCGCGGGCGAGAGGAAAACCCTCCTTGCCTAAGACCAACCAGGAAGGTATACAAGGGATGAGATTCAGCGAGACCAGCGACGTCAAAGAAGCAAGCATCCTCACTTCGACAATCGATCGTCCTTTGACGTCGTTACACGGCGGTCCAAATGGAGGGGGGGCTGCCTCCGCTAAGGATAAGCAGAAGGTAGCATACATCGTTTCTCGCTTCCCGAAACTCACCGAAACTTTCATTCTCTATGAAATGGTCGCCGTGGAACAGAACGAAGTGCAGATCGAATTCTATCCGTTGCTGCGCGCCCGCGACACGCAGGTACATCCCGAAGGTGCCTCAATCTGGAAGAAATTGATCGAGCGCATCAGTAAACCTCAAGGCAAGCTGGTAATGCACCCAGAGGCAGAAGATTTTGTAGCCCGCGCCCATTACGCCCCTTTTTTCTCCTGGGACATCCTGCGCGCCCAGGCGCATTTCCTGCGCCATCGGCCGAGTGCCTATTTCAGCACCCTGTTCGGACTGATACGTTGGAACTGGGGTAGCCCAAACTTCTTCTTCGGCGCGTTAAGTATCTTCCCCAAGAGTGTCTATTTCGCCCATTTGATGCAGGCCGAGAAAGCCAGCCATGTGCATGCGCATTTCGCCAACCACCCCGCGGCAGCTGCTTACATCGTCCACCGCCTGACAGATATCCCCTATAGTTTTACCGCCCACGGAGCCGACCTGCAGACTGACCAGCACATGCTCGCTCAAAAGGTGGCCGAGGCCTCCTTTGTGGTAACCATTTCGAACTACAACAAAGAATTCATCCTCGAGAATTGCGGCACCAGGTTTGTTGAGAAAGTCTTAGTAATTCATTGCGGCGTGGACACACAATTTTATCAACCAGCACCCCCCAACAATCTAGACGGCCCTCCAGACCGCCCCTTTGCAATCCTGTGCATTGGCACTATGTACGAAGTCAAGGGCCACACCTATCTGATCGAGGCCTGCCGGTTGCTGCAGGAACGCGGTCTCGATTTCTTATGCCACTTGGTTGGCAATGGGCCATATCTGGAATCGCTGGTTGACCAGGTAGCAAAGGCCGGGCTGGCGGAGCGCGTTCGCTTCCACGGGCAACTCCCCCGCCAGAAGATCGCTAAATTATTTAGGAGAGTTCACGTCCTGTCGGTTCCGAGCATTCCTACCCAGAGCGGCCGGCGCGAGGGTATCCCAGTTGTCTTAATGGAAGCTATGAGCAGCGGGGTGCCGGTGGTGGCAAGTGGCATTTCAGGTATTCCAGAGTTAGTCGAAGATGGGCACAGCGGTCTCCTGGTTCCACCCCGAGACTCCGCGGTGATCGCCAACGCTTTGGAGCGCCTTTACCATGATGTAAGATTGCGCAAGCGCCTGGGTCAGGCCGGGAGAGAGAAAGTACTGAGTGAGTTTGACCTGAATAAGAACGCTAACACCTTGGCCCAACAGTTTAAGAGGGGATATTAATGATCAGCTTAATTTTATTTTGGGGAGCTTTGACGCTCATCTTCTATGGCTATGTGATTTTCCCTCTGCTGGTTTGGCTTTACGGCCTTTTCTGGCACCGTCCATATGAAAGCGCTGAGATCACCCCGCGCGTAAGTGTAATCATCGCCGCTCATAACGAAGCGGGGAGCATCGCCGCCAGGTTGGACAACCTTCTAGCGCTGGACTATCCCCACGACCAGCTCGAAGTGTTGATCGCCTCCGATGGATCGACAGACAGCACGGATGCCATCGTACGCAGCTACGCCAGCCGGGGAATCACTTTGCTTGCCCTGCCTCGCCAGGGAAAAATCCCTGCCCTCAACACCGCCGCCGCGGCTGCCACCGGCGAAATCCTAGTCTTTTCGGATGCTAATAGCGTCTTTGCGCCGGATGCCTTGCGCTACCTGGTTATGCCCTTCGCAGACACACAGATCGGCGGTGTGGCCGGCAACCAGAAATATATAGTAAAGCGTGGTATAGGCGGCACAATCGATGGTGAACGCGGTTATTGGAATTTCGATCGCATTTTGAAGCGATCTCAAAGTCGGGCTGGAAATGTCATCTCAGCTACCGGATCGATCTACGCCATCCGCCGCAACCTGTTTCACCCCATTCCTCCTGGCGTAACCGACGACTTTGTGACCTCTACTAGCGTTATCGCCCAGGGTTACCGTTTGGTCTTTGCGCCCGACGCCCTCGCCTTCGAACCCGTGGCGCAGTCAAGTGGCATCGAATTCGGTCGAAAAGTGCGCGTTACCACCCAAGGGCTGCGGGCTATCCTGGTCATGAGTAGCTTGCTTAACCCCTTCCGTTATGGTTTCTACGCTATCCAGGTTATCTCCCACAAAGTTGTGCGCCGATTGTTAGTTTTCCCCTTACTTGTGCTTTTCTTTGTTAACGTTCTACTTTGGAACCGGGGGCTGTTCTACCAGTCGGCCATGCTCGTCCAGTTAGGTTTTTATGGCTGTGCTTTTTTAGGCATGCTTCTCCAGCAATCCCGGCTTGGGCGGTTAAAAGTATTTTCCATCCCATTTTTCTTTTGTATGGTGTACGCCGCTTCACTTCTAGCGACGGTGAACATCTTGCGCGGTCGCCGCATAGAGTTGTGGGAGCCGCAACGTAAGGAGACCAGCCTAAACGAAGTAGCACATCAAGGCAACTTATCAGTTCCTCCGGAGCGAAGTTCACCATGACTTTATTTAATGGAGACTTTGCACAGTTTTTTCCTAGGGGGCGCAAGTCAGTCATCTTACTGACCCTAGGTTTAATCGCCATTGCTGCGATCGGCTTCATCGCCGCGCTCCAACCGATCCTGGCGCTCGCCATTGTAGGAGCGCTTCTCCTGGCCATCGCCATGTTCGCCTGGCCAAACGCTTCAACCTTGACCGTTCTCTTCATCCTGTACACCAATGCCGCGGTGGTCGCGGTTAAATTTCACGGGGTGCCTTATTTCATTGGGGTAGCTTTCCCGATCTTGCTAATCAGCCCGCTTGGTTATTATCTGATCTTCCGCCGCCAAAAAATTATCGTAAACCAGGTCATGCTGCTCTTAATCCTTTTCCTCGGTGTCCAAGCCGTCAGTGCTTTTTTTGCCAGATCCACAAGCGTCGTCACGCAAAGCTTGACGACTTATATGATTGAGGGAGTGCTCTTTTACTTCCTGATTATCAACACAATTCGAAGCCTGGCCTCCCTCCGCAAGGCGATCTGGGTCTTGCTGCTGGCTGGGGCCTTGATCGCCAGTCTCTCTGTTTACCAGCAAGCCACCCAGTCGTTTGACAACAATTTTGGTGGCTTTGCCCAAATGAGTAATGCAGCTTTCGGAACCGGGGTTGAATTGTTGGCAGGCGAAGTTTATCAGCCACGCCTAGCAGGGACAATTGGCGACCAGAATTATCATGCCCAGTTGATGCTGATGCTCGTACCCCTGGGATTATTTCGAGTATGGGGCGAACGTTCAAAATTGTTGCGTTTGTTGGCGCTCATCTTAACCGCGGTGATTTCGCTTGGGGTCGGGCTGACCTTCTCCCGTGGAGCTGCCGTCGGGTTCCTGCTTATGCTCGTGATCATTGCTCTCTTGCGTTACATCAAGCTCTATCAGCTGGCAGTGATCTTCATCGGCTTGTTCCTGCTTCTGCGCGCCCTCCCTCAATATGGCGCACGCCTGATCTCCCTGGAGGCTGTCATCGGTGCGGTGGGAGGTGTGGATGGCAGCGGTATCCGTGCTGCCGATAGCTCCACGGAAAGCCGTCTGACTGAGATGGCTGCTGCAGGGCTTGCCTTTGCCGACCACCCCCTGATTGGGGTCGGTCCAGGCATGTTCAAGTATTACTACCCCCAGTACGCTGATGCGGTTGGCTTGAGAGTACAAGCCTCTTATCGGGCGGCACACAATCTATATCTGGATATCGCCGCCGATACCGGTGTGCTTGGCTTAGGATGTTTCCTGGCCATCCTCTTCGTGACACTTCGCAACCTGGCCCAAACCCGCCGCCGATGGTTGCATACTCGCCCCGATCTAGCCAACCTGGCAACCGGGTTAATGTTGGCCATTGTCACTTATCTCACCACCGGTATCTTCCTCACCCTGGCCTATGAACGTTTTTTCTGGCTGATGTTGGCGCTGGCCGGAGTGACAAGCTATCTCGCCGGAATTTCTGCCCAGGCTGATCCCGATTCAGCCCTGGATCTCAGGAGAGTTTGATATAACACGCCCGCCAAACATCATCGTCTTAATCCTGGACACCTTACGCGCCAGGAACGTCTCGAGCTATGGTTATCCGCTCCTGACCACACCACACCTGGATGCTATTGCCCGCCAGAGCCTGCTATTCCGGCGCGCCTTTTCCGCAGCCACCTGGACTATTCCCTCTCACGCCAGCCTGCTCAGTGGACTCTACATCTCTCAGCACAGGATTGAAAGCATCAACGGCAACCGGCGTTTTAACGCTGAGATCGTCACTCTCCCCGATGCATTACGCTCCCATGGCTACCGCACCGCTGCCTTCTCACAAAACCTGCTCTTCAGTCCCCAAAACCACCTTGATCAGGGTTTTGATGAATTCTACAGCGTCGAGGAGTTGCTTAGCTCCCACCGAATGACACGCTTGATCCAACGACTTTCTGGCGATTCGCCTCGCCAGGTCCGCCTGGCGGCGAGATACCTGAGGAAGATGATCGCCCCGCGCTTGTTGCTTGACAACATGTTCGCCTGGATCAAGGCCTGGGATAGGAAAACTCCTTTCTTTTTGTTCGCCAATGTCCTTTCACCCCATTTCCCATGGACCTTGCCCATTGGCTTTCTTCCCCGAGGGGATGGGTTCAATCTTAAATACCTGCTAAATTACGATCTCCTCACTCTTAAGAAGCAATGGGAATTCAATTCAGGCAAGCGCCAGGTTACTGATACCCACCGGCGCGTCTGGCATACGCTTTATGACGCCTCTATCCGCCATGTGGACAGTGAAATCGGTCGCTTCGTCGAGCAACTGAGGCAATTAGCGGGTTGGGAAGAGACTATATTAATCGTCACTTCCGATCACGGCGAGATGATGGGCGATTATCGGGGGATTGTTGGTCACGTTTTGAGCCTGCACGATAACTTGATCCACGTCCCGCTGATTATTCGCCATCCAGATTACCTCTCGGGACTGACCGTCGAAGGCGTAGTACAGACCCTGGACCTTTATCCGTCACTACTGGAATGGGCTGGTGTCCCGACAGGGAGAGTGCCCTCCTCTCAATTGCAACGCCCTCCCCTATCAAAGTCTATTTCCGCTGCCAATGATCCATCCGGGTACGCCTTTGCAGAGGAAGACTACACAGATAGCTATGACATCATCGGGAAATTGCTCCAGGTTAATCCCGCCGCGGATCCCAACCAATACCCCCGGCAACAGATCGCCGTTCACTCTGCGTCCCATAAATATATTTGGTATAACGACCGCCCCGGAGAGTTATTCGACCTAGGTAGCGATCCCCTTGAGGAACATAACTTGATGGACGGTAGCATTTCGACTGATCTGCCTTTTGTGCAGGAGCTGCAGGGCGCTTTGGAGACCTGGCGGGCCAATTTGGAGCTGTTCCCTCCGCAGCAGGTAGACGGCAATGGCGCCATCGACCCGGTCATGCTGGAACATTTGCGCGCTTTGGGGTACATGCCATGAGCGACGAAAGCTTATCTCCCGCCGTGGTCGAATTATCGCCCGGAATAAAGAAAGTCGCTACCAAGCGCCAGATCCGTGGCTCAAGCCTGCTGATGGTCGGCCAATTCATCTCCAAGGGAGTGACTTTCGCCATCCAGATCTTGATTGTCCGCTATCTCTCAAAAAGCGATTATGGCGCTTTTGCTTACGCCCTCTCAATCGCCGCCATCGGCGAGACAATCACAACATTTGGCCTGGATCGTGCCATCACCCGCTTCGTGTCGATTTATCATGAGAAAAGCGAATACGATAAGATGTTTGGCACCATCCTGATGGTGCTGAGTTCCATCATTTCGCTTGGCGTAGCTATGATCCTGCTTTTCTATGGCTTGCAGGGCATGATCGCAGGGAGATTCATCAGCGACCAGCAAGCCTCGGCGCTGTTGCTGATCCTGATCTTCATCGCGCCTGTCGATGCCCTGGACGCGGTATTCACAGGCATGTTCGCCGTATTCTCTCGCCCCGGGGCGATCTTCTTCCGCAAGTACGTTCTGGGACCGGGTCTCAAGCTGGTCGTTGTTCTGCTGCTCATCCTTAGTAAGAGCGGTGTGCGCTTCCTGGCAGTTGGGTACGTGGCGGTCGATACAGTGGTAGTTGCCATCTTCGCCATTCTTCTCTTCCGTACCTTGCGCGGGTTCGGCATTTTCAAACACTTCAGCTGGGGCGCGATCCGGGTGCCGGCACGCGAAGTCCTTTCTTTTACAGTTCCTCTGTTGGCTTCTGACCTGGTGTATGTTGTCATGGGTTCGGTCGATGCCCTTCTATTAGCGCATTTTTATGGTACCATCGACGTAGCCGCGCTGCGGTCAGTTCAGCCTACCGCCAAACTCAATCAGCTGGTGCTGATGAGTTTTGGGTTGCTTTTCACACCAGTGGCGGCGCGCATGTTCGCCAGAAATGATCGGGAGGAGATAAACAACCTGTACTGGCAGAACGCGGCCTGGATCGCAGTAATCTCCTTTCCGATCTTTGCCCTGACCTTCTCGCTGGCCAGGCCCATCACCCTTCTTCTTTACGGCTCCCGCTATGAAGGGTCAGCGATCATCCTGGCCTTGCTTTCCTTCGGGTATTACTTCAACGCAGCCACAGGCCAGAACGGCCTGACGCTCAAAGTTTATGGGAAAATTCGTTACGTCGTGGCCATAGACCTGTTCATCGCAGCCCTCAACCTGGGCGTCAATTTGCTGCTCATCCCGCGTTATGGCGCGCTAGGAGCCGCGGTTGGCACCGCGGGAACAATGATTCTCTTCAATATCTTGAAACAAGCCGGTCTCGGATTGGGCACAGGTATAAATTTGTTCGATTGGCGCTATGCACGTGTTTACGTGATTATCGCCACCGGCGCCGCCGGGCTTTGGCTGGTCCAATGGCTTACCGCTGCACCACCGTGGATCAGTATCTTGCTTGCCGGGCTGGTCTCCTTGATGGTCTTCTTACTCAACCTTAAGGTACTCAAAGTCAGTCAGACTTTCCCCGAGCTATTGCGCATTCCGTTACTGAAACGGATTCTTGGGCAGTAGAAACCCATGGCAATGTTAAAAAACACTCTCTCTACAGAATTCATCCCAGGAATCAATGTCAAAGGCGACGTAGCTGGTGCGAATTGGTCGTTCTTGTTGCCCGACCTTGAACTTGACCGCGTCCTGTGTATCGGTGTGCCCGCGCCGACCACTTTCAAAACACTTACCCGCCTTAGCCGCGAAGTGATTATCCTTTGTAGGCTTCCCCGCCAGGTGCAAGAATTGTGTAAACCCGGCGAAAAGGTTGATTCCACGCAGGTTTACCCAATCGTCATGAACGCCAGGCTGAAACGGATGCCGCTCCCGTCTGGCATCATCGACCTGGTGTTAGTCGGCAAAGAGTGGGGCGCGTGGTGGACTGGCGGAGAGCAAGGTTTGCCGGCCGAGATCGAGCGCGTTCTCAAGTCAGATGGATCCATCTACTTCGAGTTCGGTAACCCCTTTGAGCCTTTTTCCGCCGGCAGGGATAAATTAAATGGTTCTCTTGGAGGGTCCTTCTCTCGCCAGGTCTTTTGGCTAACCCCTTTGCACGGTGAAATGCAAACCGCGGTACCCTGGCAGGATAAAAAGACGATCGACTACTTGGTTCGCTACTATCTTATCTCCTCAACCAGCGCATTTAAGCTCCTGGCGCGGGCTGAAAGATATATTGTTAAACACCCATGGTCTGGCCGATTATTAAGGCGATCTGGGGTTTTATTGACGCGTTCTGCATCTGACATATCCGGCAATCCTCCGCGCTATCTTCGTTCAGCGGCGGAGGCGGCTGGCATCGATCTGGACCAGAGCCGCTGGGCGCTGCTGGCGCGAGGCAAGTTTAGTTCGCGCAAAGTCTTGTTCTTGCTCTTCGAAAAGGATAGCGAATCGCCTCAGCATATCGTCAAGTTAACCCGCGATCCTGCATTCAACAATCGACTGGAGAACGAGTACGAAGCCTTAACCTTGCTTTGGGAAAAGGGAATTGGCGACCAGGAAAGGCTGCCGCAGGCTATCTTCTGCAGCCATCCCGGCAACCTGATGTTGGTAGGCCAAACAATTATCCAGGGCAAACCCTTCCGCCGCCAGCATAAGAGCTCACCGGATCACCCTCTTGGTCGCGATGCCTGCGCATGGCTTACCAAGTTGGGCGAGTCCACCGTCGACCCAACCATTGCCTCCCCGGCACTGGTCGCCAAAGGGTTAAGGCAGCTTTTCGCTCGTTTCTTAGAGGTTTATCGCCTCACACCAGAACAGAGTATTTTCATGGAAGGCCAGATCGATTCGATCGAACAAGCTCTGGGTGAATTTCCGCTCGTCTTTCAACACGGCGACCCAGGGACGTGGAATATGTTGGTCACCAAGAGTGGTAAAGTTGCTTTCCTCGATTGGGAAGCAGCCGAGCCGCATGGCATGCCCTTGTGGGATCTTTTCTATTTCTTACGCTCTTATTGTATCTGGGCAACGCGTGGCGGCGGACGGCGAGACAGCTTGCAGGTTTTCGCTCAGAGTTTCTTGGGCGAGGCGCCGCTTAACCTGTTTGTCAGCGAGATGACCCACAGCTATTGTCAGCGGTTGGGTTTGCCTAATGACCTTATCCAGCCCCTTTATTACACCTGCTGGATGCACCGGGCGTTAAAGGAGACCACGCGCCTTCCTCAGGCCAAGCTGGATCAAGGGCATTATGTGAACCTGTTACGAACCTCGATCGACCAGTCCAACGCCCCCGGACTTCGCTGGTTGTTTGTTAATCAGGACACGGGGAAATTATGAACAGGCAGCCTAATCTCATTTTGATCGTCATGGATAGCGTCAGGGTGGCCAACCTCTCCTGCTATGGCTATCCGCGCGCCACCACACCACATCTCGATACCCTTGCCGCGGAAAGTACATTGTTCGAAAAAGCGTTCTCCGTCGGCTGTTGGACACTGCCCGTCCATGCTTCCCTCTTTACCGGCCTGCATTCCTTCAGTCATGGCGTCAAGGTTTCGAAGGATGCCTTGCCGAAAGATTTCCCCACTCTGGCAACCCAGCTTAAACAATTAGGCTACCAGACGGTCAGCTTTTCCGACAACGCTTACATCAGCGATCGCACCGGGCTGACCAACGGTTTCGATACAGTTTATGACATCTGGCGGCTGGTCATGGCGCACGGCATCGAGCGTACCAAATCCTCGAAATTGATCAAAAAACTGGAACTTTACGGCCCACCAGCGAAACCGCTCATCGCCGTAATGCGAACGCTCCAGCAGTTCCGTTCGATGATCAAACGTCAGCGACGCCAGGGTGACAAGGGCGCCGGACTCACCAACCAATTCCTGCATGAATGGCTGACTGAAATCCGGAACCCTACACAGCCATTCTTTCTCTTCGTCAATTACATGGAATGTCATGAGCCGTATCGTCCTCCATATCCATACGATCGCAGCTTCATGCCCAGGCACTTTTCCGAGTGGCGAGTTTCCCGACTTCGGAATAATAAAGAAGCGATTTTAAACGCACCAGATAAGCAGCAGCGTGATGACCTGGAAATCCTGCAAGCCCTCTACGATGGCGAACTAAGCTATCTCGATGCAAAGATCGGTGAAGTGATCCAAACGCTTGAATCTCTTGGAATTCTCGACGAGACGGTGGTCGTTGTTACGTCTGATCACGGGGACAGCCTCGGCGAACATCATCATATCGGGCACCGTATGGCACTCTATGAACAACTGGTGCACGTACCGCTGATTGTCCGCTACCCAAGACGTTTCCCAGCCAGTAAACGCGTACCAGATCTTGTCTCGCTGATCGACCTTTACCCCACCTTCTTAGAGTTGGGGGGGGGCGACCTGTCTGGGGCGTCCTTGAACGGTAATTACAGGTTGATTGCTGACCACGCCAGACCCTTCGTGATCGCCGAGAACACCGCACCGAAAAGCCAAAATGGCGTGATTGCACGAATGTTGCGCAATAACCAGTACAAGTACATTTGGAAATCAAACCAGGAACATGAGCTGTACGATGTCCTTGCCGATCCTCAAGAACAAGCTAACCTCATCTCTGCCAGGTCGGAAGTGGCTGCCAGGCTAAATGAACAACTCCAAGCCTGGCTGGATTCCCTTGGCAACCATCAATTTGAGGCCGGCCAGGTTGAGTATGACCAGGTCATGCTAGAACGACTGCGGGAGTTAGGATACGTTGATTAATCTACAGCCTTCACCCTCTCAAACCTCCGCACCGGCCCAGGTCGACTATGATCTCCACGGCATCGTCGGCATCCGTTTGATCGATCCAACTATGGGAGATATCGCCGCGTTGAACCGGCAGCTCGGCCAGATCCAGATGCCCCTCACGCGCCAGCCCGACATTACCATCCGCTTCGTGGATCGGCTGGCGTTTTCCTCGCCTGTCCGCTTGTTGGGTGTGGACGATGCTGGATTTACCGAGGATGCTTTCCTGGTTCTGCGCAGCAAGCATAAAGCACAGGCCAAGGTTCAGATCCCCTTCGAGCTGATCGGACAGCCGTGCGAAATCCTGTGTGAGAGTGGCTTACCAGCTGTCCCACTGCTGATCCCGATTATTAACCTGACCGCACTGGCAAACGGTGCACTTGCCATGCACGCGTCCGCTTTTAACTTTAACGGGGTCGGGGCCTTGTCCACTGGTTGGTCCAAAGGCGGGAAAACAGAAATGCTGCTCGCCTTCACCGCCCAGGGAGCGCAATATATCGGTGATGAGTGGGTATACCTCAGCCGGGATGGCCAGCGCATGTATGGCATCCCAGAGCCGATCCGCCTGTGGGACTGGCACCTTATCGACTTACCTCAATATCGCGCCCGGGTAGGCAAAAAAGATCAGGCCCGCTTGAGAGCTATAAAAGTTCTCCAATCAGTCGACAATGCGTTGTTAAAAAGCGCTGATGGCAAATTACCTCTCAATAAGGCTATGCGAAGGCTGAAACCGGTTTTGAAAGGGCAGCTATACGTAGATATTCCTCCACAAAAACTTTTTCAACCGCCCTTTGAGACACTTTCCAGCGAGTTGGACAAGGTCTTCTTCGTCGGCAGTCACGCCTCACCCGAGGTGATAGTCCAGCCGGGAGATCCCCATGAGGTCGCTCAGCGTATGGTCTTCTCCCTGCAATACGAGCGGCAGGTTTTCATGTCGTACTATCTGGCCTTCCGCTTTGCCTTCCCGGAGAAGAGCAATAAGTTCATCGAAGCGGCGGAAGAAATTCAACGCCATCGCCTAAACAGCCTCCTGGCGGATAAGGAAACCTATACCGTTCACCACCCATACCCGGTATCTATTCCAGAATTGTTCGCTGCGGTCCGTCCATATTTTTAAAGGCAATCATGTTGGTTGACGCACAAAAGCTACCTGAAATCCAAACCCTTGATATGGGGATACATCCCGGAATGGAGATGCATGCTGATGCACTTCTCCAGGCTTCACGCCGCGTAGACTGGCGCTTTCTCCTACCCGACCCTGAATTAGGTGACGTGGCGTACATCGGTCCATCCGATGAGTTGCATTTCAAGGCGTTGAATGCATTCAGCAGATCGCTCGCCGTGTTTGCACGACTACCGTCGGTAGGTGAAAAGATTAAAAAATATGATGTCGCGGTGGTATGTGCGCCATCCTTGCCGACGCTGGCCAGCGTCGGGGACCTCATCAGGCCAGGGGGCTTTCTCTATGTTGAAACCTACGGGCTCCTCTGGTTAAGCCGGCTGCGGTGGCGATCTGCTCTCCGGTCTAGCCTGGAACGACTCAAAGTCCACCTCTCTCAGCGATATCTGGCCGCGCTCGACGAACACCGGTTAACCCCAATTGGGACATTCTGGCATTGGCCGGATTTCGAGAACTGCACCAGGATCGTCCCAATGGATAACCTTTCTGGATTCGAGCTCGCTTTCAATGGTCCAAAAAATGGCCTGTTGAGTCGCTGGAGATCGAACCTGGTGGGATGGTCGTTGCGCAACGGCTTGGCAACACAATTGGGACCTTGTATCAGTTACGTTGCTCAACGGGCGATCGAATGACTGCAATTTTGACTCATCTGCAAAGCAATTGGCAGCGCCTTAACCTTGAGCGGTACGGCGACCCATCGCGCTTGTCCTATTTCCTGCTTACTCCCAGGTTCCGTGCCTCTAGCCATGTGCTCTTTTTAGTTTCGTCCAACGACCGCTCCACGCCAACCCTTGTGGTCAAGGTGCCTCGCCTGGCAGGCGAAAGTCCAAGCCTGCAAAAGGAGACCGCTAACCTGCGGGCCGTCCAGTCCACACGCCCGCAAGGCTTCGCCTCGATCCCGCGGGTGGTTGCCTTCGAACCAGTTCTCGGCCGGCAGATCCTTGTCGAGACCGCATTGGTCGGTAAAGCTATGAACCCTACGACTGTCCGTCACGATCCAGATAGCTGTTGCCGAGTGGTCATGGACTGGCTGATCGACTTGCAGGCCGCGACGCGCCATTCTGCCCAAGATGAATCAGATTGGTTCAGCCGGTTGATCGAGCAACCCTTCCGGGCATTCACGGCATTATTTCCCTATTCGGCTGATGAAGCCAGGTTGCTTGAACGCACCTGGGACCTGGTGAGTCCACTGCGAGAAGTAGACATGCCCCTCATGATCGAGCATGGCGATCTGAGTTCTCCGAATATCATGCTCCTCGAGCGGGGTGGGCCAGGCGTAGTGGATTGGGAGCTAGCCGATCCGCGCGGGCTGCCAGCTTGTGATCTGTTCTTCTTCATGACTTATGTCGCGTTTGCCCGGGAGAACGCCCGCTCAAACAGTCAACATCTATCGGCCTTCAAAAAGGCCTTCTTCGGCCACGCCGCCTGGGCTAGTTCGAGCATCAGGATGTATGCGCAGGAGCTCGATCTTGCACCAGTCTGGCTGACTCCATTGTTTGTCCTCTGCTGGCTGCGTTACATGACCGGCCTGTTGATTCGCCTTGACAATGCCAAGCCTTCATCGGAACGCATCGATACAGAGACGGCTGCCTGGCTGCGCGGGAACCGTTATTATTCCCTGTGGCGCTATGCAGTCAGCCACGTAGATGATATAAACTTCTGAATGAAATGATCGAGCATGAATTAAGTGGTTCTCTGGCAGAGGAAACATGGTTATCCTCCCGGAGATAAATTTTACATCCTTATCTATAAATTCTTGGAGAAATAAATTTGAATAAATCAAACTTATCGGTATTGACAAGTGTTTCCAGGCGTCGCCTGACTCATCTGGTGATCGCCTTGGCGATCGTGAGCAGCGCCCTGATCGGAAATTTAGCCTCTGCACAGGCTTCTACACCGGTCGAATACGGGTATCGTGACTTCACCTACCCTGCAGGCACCGGCGGAAACTCCGAAGTAACTGGCGAAAAACCTGAGAGCAAGCTGTGGTGGAATGACGGTTACTGGTGGGGAAGCCTTTGGAGCACGTCGGGAAATGCGTATCACATATTCCGCTTAGATCTGGCTACCCAAGATTGGGTGGACACCGGCACAGCCATCGACGATCGTATCACCACCCGAGCAGACACTCTCTGGGATGGGACGCGCCTGTACGTAGTCTCGCATGTCTTCGCCGTAGACGCTGGTGCACCCGCCCCGGCTGGGCAGCGCGGCGAATTGTATCGCTACAGTTACAACTCTGCGACCAAGACCTATAGCCTGGACGCAGGTTTTCCAGTCGAAGTAACTCTCGGTAAATCGGAAACGCTCGTATTAGCGAAAGATTCCGCCGATCAATTGTGGGTGACCTATGTCGAGAGTAGGAATGTAATGGTCAACCACAGTCTAAACGGCAACGACCTCTCCTGGGGGACGCCCTTTGTTCTGCCTGTCGGAACCCCAGCCCAGGTTTCCAATGACGACATTTCGTCCCTCATCACCTATAACCAACACATTGGAGTGATGTGGAGCAACCAGAAATCACCAAAGACAGTTTATTTCGCGGTGCACCCGGTCAACTCCCCGGATACCGTCTGGAATCACGTCCGGGCGTATACACTCTCCAGCGACGATCACTTGAACTTGAAATCCCTGGAGACGGACAACGCTGGCAACGTGTTTGCCGTGGTCAAGACCTCTAGAACTGCCGATCTAATCGTGCTGCTGGTCTGCAAGAACAACCTCAACCGCTGCAAGAATGAAAGTGACTGGTCTGCCTATTCGGTCTACCAGGGTAACACCTATAACCCTACCCGACCCATCCTTTTAATCGATATTACTTATCGCAATCTGTATATTTTCACCCGCAACCAGAACAGCGCTGGAGAATCGGGTATATATTACAAAACCTCCAGCATGGATAACATCCAATTTTCGGCAGGCATAGGGACGCCCTTCATTAAAAGTTCAACCGATACAGGCATCAACGACCCCACTTCGACCAAGCAGAACCTGAACAGCACCATTGGGCTGGTGGTTCTGGCTAGCGATAAAGGGACAGAACGTTACCTGCATAATTACCTTAGCTTAAGCGGAGGCAGCAATGCCCCAGTCATCACCAGCTTTACCCCCTCTAGCGGGCCAGTCGGCACTCAAGTGACCCTCACCGGCAGCAACTTCACCGGCGCCACCGCCGTGGCCTTCAACGGCACTCCAGCCGCAACCTTCACCGTCGACTCAAACACCCAGCTGCGCGCCACCGTCCCCAGCGGCGCCACCTCCGGCCTCATCTCCGTCACCAATCCCAGCGGCACCGGTTCCTCCGCTACAGCCTTCACCATCACCACTCCGCCCATCATTACCTCCTTCACCCCCTCCAGCGGGCCAGTCGGCACTCAAGTGACCCTCACCGGCAGCAACTTCACCGGAACCTCCGCTGTGGCCTTCAACGGCACCCCGGCTGCAACCTTCACCATTGACTCAAACACCCAGCTGCGCGCCAACGCCCCCAGTGGCGCCACTACTGGTCTCATCTCCGTCACCAACCCCAGCGGCACCGGCTCCTCCGCCACGGCCTTCACCATCACCACTCCGCCCATCATTACTTCCTTCACGCCCCCCATCGGGCGAGTGGGCACTGAAGTGACCCTGACCGGCAGCAACTTCACCGGAACCTCCGCTGTGGCCTTCAACGGCACCCCGGCTGCAACCTTCACCGTCGACTCTGGCACCCAACTGCGCGCCAACGTCCCCAGCGGCGCCACCTCCGGCCCTATCTCTGTCACCAACCCCAGCGGCACCGGCTCCTCTGTCACCAACTTTACTGCCATCATTGTGATTGGCCGGCCCGTCATCACCAGCTTCACCCCCTCCAGCGGGCCAGTCGGCACTCAAGTGACCCTCACCGGCAGCAGCTTCACAAATGTCACTGCGGTAGCCTTCAACGGCACCCCCGCTGCAACCTTCACCATCGACTCTAACATCCAGCTGCGCGCCACCGTCCCCAGCGGCGCCGCCACCGGCCCCATCTCTGTCACTAACTCCTTCGGCTCTGCCTCCTCTGCCACCAACTTCACCGTCACGACGCAGTCCGCCGCCGTCACCTTCGAAGAGAACTTGATTGGCACTGCCTCCAGCTCCGCCACTTTGTCCACCGCCACCAGCCTGACCGCTGCCCCAGGTAACCTCTATCTGGCTGCCATCTCCACCCGCCCCAGGGTCGCCGTGAACTCGCTCGCCGGCCTCGGCCTGTCCTGGACCCGCCTGGCAACCCAGTG
>Ga0209642_10001288_pt1 | contig 16583 bp, 17 predicted proteins | sample RifCSP19_2_FD_184025 | JGI IMG/M metagenome (GOLD analysis project Ga0209642, IMG submission 184025) | Soil microbial communities from Rifle, Colorado - Rifle CSP2_sed 19_2 (SPAdes) (version 2) | ecosystem: Environmental > Terrestrial > Deep subsurface > Rock core/Sediment | place: Rifle... | reverse complement strand
TGATACTTCTTTTCTCCAGCACCCCTTATCCCTGCATCTTTGCCAGCCTGGGTAAGGTCTTTCCGGAATTTCTCATCACGGTTTTCTTTATGACCTACCGCTCGATTTTTATCCTTTTTTCCATTTTCGAGAATATCAGAACAGGTTTCAGATTAAGAGGCGGTTTTCAGATAAAACATCCAAAAAGGAGTTTATCAAATTTTGCTAAAGCCTTTGGTTATCTGATTCTCAAAGGGATGGACGATAGCCAGAGATTTTATGAAGGGTTAAAGCTCAGAGGATTTCAAGGCAAGATAGAACATAGCCGGAGGTTCTGCACTTGGAACAGGAGATAGTGGTTCAGGTTCACTGCATAAGCCATACCTATCAGGATAAAACCGCAATAAAAATCTGCGGACTGGATTTCCTGGTCAGAAAAGGAGAGAAGGTTGCCATCCTTGGACCCAATGGCTGTGGTAAGTCAACATTGCTCAAGCATATCCTTGGAATTCTGGTGCCGAGCGAGGGAGAAGTGGAGGTATTCGGACTCGACCCTGTAAAGGAGTTCGAGAAAATAAGAGAAAAAATCGGAGTGGTGCTGCAAGAGGTGGATGAACAGATAATCGGTCCTACGGTTTATGATGATATAATTTTCTCGCCCTTGAATTATGGTTATAAGCTGGATAAGGTCGAGGAGCTGGCAAACAAGATTATGCAGAGGCTGGGGATTATTCATCTGAAAGACAAAATCCCGCATTATCTTTCAGGAGGGGAGAAGAAAAAAGTGGCTTTAGCCGGAGCATTGATTTTGGAGCCGGAGCTTTTGATCCTGGATGAGCCTTTTGCCAATTTAGACCAGAAATCAGAAGAGGAATTCATTCAGATTCTAAAAGAAATCAATTTATCCAGGCAGACTACGGTGATAACTGCCCTGCACGACCTGGAGCTGGTTCCGGAGATCGCTGATACCCTTTACCTGATGGGTCCAAAAGGTGAGCTTTCTGCCAGGGGAGAACCAAAAGAGATTTTACAGAATCCCCAACTTTTGGAGAAATTTAATCTGAAAAGAAAAGTGGTGGTTTGAGTCGTAATCTACCTTGAGGCAAGGTGGGGTTAGCGCTTTTTATGTCATTCTGAGTCCGCAGGACGAAGAATCTAACTTCCCATTTGAATTAGATGCTTCGCTACGTTCAGCATGACAGTTCCGCTCCCGCTGGATGTTATCATCCAGCGGACACGAAGGAAGCTGATAATTCAAAAATAAGGCGGATGATAACATCCGCCTGAGAGCAAGAATATCTCGTTGCCATAGGAATGGCAACGCTACGGTCTCAATGCTCTCAGGGCTTTGATTTTTCGATTTTTGCTTTCTTTATAGCCTGGCTTAAAATCTCAATCGACTGGTCGTAGGTTTCTTTTTGAACCGGGTAGGGGAAGCCATCCTTTCCACCGTGGGCAAAAGAATATCTGGCTGGGTCTTTCCAGGAGGGTTTGGTGCTGTAGATTAATTCTGAAATCAAAGTCAAAGCTAAAATTGTTTTTGGACCAACTCCAGATAGACCTAACATCTTTTCAAAATCTTCTGGTTTTCTCTCATTTATGCTTCTTAGGATCTTATCTAACCTTTTGGTATCAAAATTCACTGGATAGATAGGATGAGATTTCGGTAAAATCAAAGTATCTAATTTTTTAATGTCCTTCAAAAGCGCGGGGAAATTATCCAGGACTAATTCCACATTTGAATCTCTGGTGGTTCTACTCTCTTTAGAGGTTAAGTCTAAGGCAGTTGACCTTTTCTCAGTACAGATAGCTGTATGCGGCTCTTCTACGAAGTCTTTCAAAGATGAGGAGAGCCAGTGGTATCTTCTGGCAGCTCTTAAATCTGGGTTCATCCCCTGCTGGAATACTGCCCAGTCTCCTTTCCGGGTGAAGATGAAATTGTGATGATAAAGCTGGAAACCATCCTGCAAAGCAGAGGTGTCAACTTTGGCGCTCATCCTGGAGGCATAAATTAAGTCCCGTATCTTATCCTGAGGTAAAAGGAGCTGTTCTCCGAAGGTTTCAATCTCAGATGGGGTTTTTCTTGAAGTTCCTCCTTTGCCTCCAGCAACGACTAATCCCAACTCTTTTTCCAGCCCTTTTAAACCCTCTTTCAATGCTCCGCCAACAGTAGTGGTGACCCCAGAGGAGTGCCAGTCAAATCCTAAAACACAGCCAAAGGACTGAAACCAGAAAGGGTCAGACATCCTCTTCAGGAATTCCTCTGCTCCGAAATCTGAGACAATGATTATGGTTATTTCCCGGGCAAGCTTTTTCATCCTCTGAAAAAGCCAGGCAGGTGCCTGTCCATAATGTAAGGGTAAATGTGCTATACCGGTGCGCATATGATTTATACGTTTTTCATTATACATTGAAGGAAGGTAGAGGAAGACTTCAGCCTTCCATTTATCTGTCAGTCATTGCGAGCCTGAAGGGCGAAGCAATCCCTCCACAGTAGAGAGATTGCTTCGTCGTCCCCGAAAGGAACTCCTCGCAATGACAAACTTGCATGTCTTGGTAGTTCAGACATTCCTGTCTGACTTTGGCACAGACAAGAATGTCTGTGCTACCGCTCACAGGCAAGGATGCCTGTTCCACCATTTTAGGGAACCACAGGTTCACCCCTACTTCTCATATAGCTCTTTTCTTCTCGCTTCCAGGAAATCAGGCTTCTTACCCAGGAACTCGGCGGCGGTTATTACCTTCTTTTTCAACTTCTCTGCTGTCTTTAATACTTCCTCAATTTTATTCAAATAATGCAGGTCTCTGACTAAATGGTGGTCTAAGATTACGGTATTGACTTTGGTCTGTGAAAGGATTTTTATCAGGTTCTGATTACTTTCCATAAGGCCAAATTTGGAGAATCTCCAGCCCATAAGAAGGGTGGGATAACCTGAAAGAATAAGGACATCCGGGTTTTCTGAGATTATCCAGTCAGTCGTTGTTTTAGTCTGCGGACCCTGGATGTCCGAAGCGTGGAGAAGCTTTTCTCCCTGATATGAAACAGAGGTTATTAAAACATACCCCAATTTGGAATATTCTTTTCCATGGAAAAAAGGCGGAGAGAATTTTAATCTGGTCTTGCCAAATTCAAATTCTTTTCCATCAGCGAACTCAATCCGCTGGGGTTTATTATCTAAAAGCCCTAAGAACTCCTTCCCCCGTTGCTTCTGAGAGTAATTTATCTTATTCTTCGGGTCCTTAATCAATAAAATCTTTCCCTCATAAAAATCTTGTTCCGGGAAATGGTGGTCATAATGATAATGAGAAACGATAAGTATATCAGATTTTTCAGCATAAGAGATGATTACTCTGGCAAGCTCCTCTAATCTGCGATACTCTATTTTGGATGGGGGAAGGCTATATCTTAAAGGTCCTAAGGCTGCTCCCGGGTCTATCAGGATTTTCCTGTCGGTCTCTACCCAGGTGGCAGTTGACCTTACTCCTAAGGAATCAAAAGCTAAGGGTATGATTTTCATTTTGTTAGAGACATCTAAGTTATCCCCCATCTTGAGGTCAAGGTGGGGATACCATTTATTTCAGTTCATCCCTATTGCTGAGTACTCCTCTTGGAGGCAAGACTGGGTACCGGGATTTTAACTTTTGTTTTCTCTTTTTATCTTAGCGATTGCCCGGTTATGCCCCTCTAAGTCGACTGAGAAAATATGCGAGCCATCACCTTTTGCCACAAAATAAAGATAGTTCACATCCGCCGGGAACAAAGCGGCTAAGATGGAAGCTCTTCCCGGGTTATTGATGGGTCCAGGGGGAAGTCCTGGATGTTTATAGGTATTGTAAGGGGAATCAACTTCTAAATCTTTATGGTTTAAAGGTCGGCTCAAACCTCCTAAAGCATAGATCACCGTAGGGTCGCACTGCAGGGGCATTCCTATCTTCAGGCGGTTATGATAGACCGCGGAGATCAAGGGTCTTTCCTTATCTATTCTGGCTTCAGATTCTACCAGAGAGGCTAAGGTGATCAGTTGCGAGAGGCTGAAATTAAAATTCCTGAGTTGAAGAGGAAAAGAGATATCTATGATTTTCTTGAATTCATCCACCATCAGCTCAATGATTTTTTCAGGCTCCATTTTCCAGAAAAGCCTGTAGGTGTCAGGGAAAAGATAACCCTCCAGATTTTTGGAATCCAAGCCCAATCTATGAATCAGGCTGGTATCAGATGCAGCCTTCACAAAAAGCAGGGAATCTAATCCGGTCTCTCTTTTCAGAAGAGAGGCTATCTGGTAAAGATTATAACCTTCCGGGATAGTGACCTCAATAGAGGAGATCTCATTTTTAGATAGCTTCTTCAATATGCCCGAAAAGGTGATCCCTTTTTGAAAATCGTACCTGCCAGGGATTATTCTTCTATCGATGCTCAGTAGTTTGGATGAAAGTAAAAGAAGCGGGGAGTTGATTCCCAGGCCGGAGCTTTTCAATTTCTGGGAGATTTTTCGCAGGTTATCACCTTTTTCCACTATTATGGAGGTGCTTTTCTTACTTATTCCCCAGGGTAAAGGATAAAAAAATATATACAAAAAGATTAAAGTCAGGATTATGAGAAAAGATATGGCAATTCTGATGAGATTTTTTTTTCTGACAAAATGTTCCATATTTTGAGCAAACAAAAAAGATTACTTATCTAAACTAATACGCAAAAGCAGAAAGAAAAGGGTTGAGGTAATCAGAGACGTTTTCCTAAATCGAGGTCTCAGGACTTCGGTTTCTCATCTCTCTTCACTCGCAGATTGTCCAGGTATCCCTGAAGGATAAATGCGGCTGAAAGCATATCCACTTTCTTTTTATGCTTATGAAGTTTTGCTCCTGTATCTCTCAAGACCCTCAGAGATTCAACTGTGGTCAACCTCTCATCCCAGAAAGTTATCGGAATTTTTATTCTGGAGGAAAGCTTTTTAGTGAACTCCAGGACCTCTTTTCCTTTTTTCCCGATCGAGCCATCCATATTCCTGGGCATTCCTAAGACTATCTCTCCGACATTTTCCTTTTCGATTAGCTGCTCAATTCTCTGGAAGAAATCCCCGTCTTCTCTTGTATCAAAAGTCAAAAAGGGCCAGGCCATCTTACCCAGCGGATCAGACAATGCCAGCCCGATCCTTCTTTCGCCGAAATCTATTCCCAAGATTCGCTTCATACAAAAGAATTTACGTCCTTCCTCAGGATTTGTAAAGAGTTTTATCAGTCTGTGGGGTGGTTATGTCGTAGTGCGACCCTTTTAGGGGCGCCAATTTTTTTGGGGCGATTCGTCAAAAGCGGACTCGTCCACCTCCTCTGGCGAGAAAGAGGCTGGGTAACCCAGCCCCACAAAAACTATAAACAAATTTTCTTGTTTTCAGGAGCAAAATAGAATAGTTTATAGTTATATGAAAATAACATTTCCCAAATCTTTAAAACTGGCAATGGCACCTACTCCACTGGAAAAGCTAAGAGATATTCCGCTTATTCCTCCTGATTATAAAGTCTACATCAAGAGAGACGACTTGACCGGGTTTGGTCTTTCCGGCAATAAGGTTAGGAAACTTGAGTTTTTGGCTTATGAGGCTCTGAAAAAAAAGGCAGATACTTTAATCACCTGCGGAGGTTTTCAATCCAACCATGCCAGGGCTACTGCCTTAGTTGCGGCTCAATTGGGTCTCAAATCTGCTCTGGTTCTTTTCGGAGATGAACCTCCCCAGAACGAAGGTAATCTTTTTCTGGACAAGCTTTGCGGAGCAGACATAAGATGCATCCCTTCAAGTCAGTATGAGAGTGTAGAAAAAATAATGGAGGATTTGTCTCTTGAACTAAAATCTAAAGGCAGGAACCCTTATATTATACCTGAAGGTGGGTCAAATCCTCTTGGGGTCTGGGGATATATAAAGGCAGCCTTTGAGATGAAGAAACAGATAGATAAACTAGAAATAAAAATTGCTAAGATAGTTACAGCTTTAAGTTCTGCTGGGACCTATTGTGGGCTTTTCTTAGGTGCAAAACTTTGTGGATGGAAAACTGAGGTCATCGGGATAAACGTTCGTTTTCTTCCTTCCTACCCTGAAGAGAAGATCTTTACTCTATTAGAGAAGACGATTGCTCAATATCGACTAAAAGTTAGATTCACAGAAAAAGAGATTAAAGTAGTTGAAGGCTATGTAGGTGAAGGGTATGCCCTGAATAAGAAAGAGGAGATAGAATTCATCAAAGCCTTTATCTCAAAGTCCGGGATTCTGCTCGACCCGGTCTACACCGGCAAAGCGATGTTCGGCTTAGTAGATATGCTGAAGAAAGGCGAATTTTCCAGAAAAGAGAAAATCTTATTCCTGCATACTGGAGGCGGGTTCGGTCTTTTTCCAGTAAAAGATAAGTTCTTCTTGTAGTTCAAGCATGTCCCCTACAGGGACTGCTTGACAAAATAAATGATTCAATGGTTGTGTCAGGAGCTACTCCTGATTCGCCTCAGGCGAATCAGGTCTAGGACCTGACAGAACGGAGGATAGTCGGACAAGGGTGCCCGGACCTACGAAAACCTTATTCTCCCGTAGGCAGGGCTCCCAGCCCTGCGAAATGAGTTTTCAAAAATCAACTTGTATTCACTTGCATCAAATATGAATGGGGTTGCATAATTTCAGTATAAAAACAGGTATTGGTTTTCCCCTATAAAGACCAGGTCAACCTCAATAAGGGCTTATACTTTAAAGAGTTAAACGTCTCACAGGCATATATTTTGCTCTTTTGTTTGGTGAATTTCAAAAAAAGGAGACCGATGCTCTCGGCCGGCATAAAAAGAGGTTTTCCAAAGGAAAGAATTGCCTCCCTTAAAGAGCCCAGGATAAAAAGAGATGAGGGAGGATACTATATCCTAACGCTGAACGAAAACGTGAAGGTCTACTTTGAGGATTATTATCTGTTTTTGGAAAGGGCGGAAGCCAGGTGCCTGGAGGAGAAAAAAGATTTAGAGAAAAAGATTATCCAGTGTGATTCGAAAAGGACCGAGTGTCTTTCCTACTACCGGGCAAAGAAACTGCTGGTTGACCAGGTGTTGAGATATATCTACTCCTATTATGGGGACTCCTCAGATTTAAGGGTGATAATGTCTCCCTGGTGTTTTGGCACGGTTATTCTGGAGAAAATTGAGATATACAAAGAGAGATTATCTAAAAATGAGATCCAGGATCCGAATATCTCCGAGTATCCCTATTTTGTTTTGAAATACGTGGATGAGATTTACAAGAAAACCTTGTTGGACCTTTTCGAGTTCCCGGAAAAAGCGTTCAGCATCCGCTGGCAGTACAGCGAGCTTTTGAAAAGGTATTCCAAGATATTATCTAATATCAGCGGCGCTTTGCAGAGCATTCTGTTCCTGGTGAAAAGTTACGGTTCGCCTTAATAGATAGATAAGACTGAAACTCTTTTGCCCATCAGCTCCCCTCCCGGGGCTGGGAATTTTCTCTCCCAGCCCCGAAGTTTTTTTTGCAGATGTAGGTGAACAGGCATCCTGTCTGTTTATAATTGATATGGAGTGCGTCGTCCGTAACGATGCCTAAACGTTTCCTCTCCCCTTGTGGGAGAGGGTTAGGGAGAGGGGTGAACTTCCCCTATCGGTATTCCCGCCTTTCCCCCAAGGCGGGCTATGGCCCCAGGTTGAGGGCAACCCTACGGGCAGGCTCTGGGTTTACCGATTCAGATGTAGGTGGAACAGGCATCCTGCCTGTTCGATGCCGTGTAAATTGGATTCGATAAATCGAACCCCTACAAACAACTGTAGGGGCTTGATTTATCAAGCCCTCTATTATCTCCAAAGAACAGAAGTTGACATCCAGAACTAAATTTATTTTATTGCAGAAAAAATCATGTAGGGGAGGGGCTTGTTGAGCTCTGCGAAATCCCGCTTGCGGGGTCCCCTCCCGTTTATTAGTATTGCAGTCGGGCAGGGGCAAGCCCTGTCCCTACGAAACACCGGTAGTCCCACCTTGCCCGTAAGGTGGGCGCTCGTAGGGGCACAGCATGCTGTGCCCCTACATTTCACTCCAACATCGATGATTGACAATCAGAACCAGATTTGTTTTATTGCTGGAAAAAAGGAGAAAAAAATGTCTGACCTCATAAAAATAATCCAGACTGAAAAAGCACCCACGGCAATAGGTCCTTATAGCCAGGGGATAAAGCTCGAAAAATTAGGTCTGGTCTTTACTTCCGGGCAGATACCTTTGGATCCCAAAACCGGACAGATGGTCTCAGAGGATATAAAACAGGAGACCAAACAGGTCTTGGAAAATCTCAAAGGAGTTTTAGAAGCCGCTGGCTCAGATTTGTTAAAAGTTGTCAAGACCACGGTTTATCTGAAGGATATGAAGGATTTTTCTTTGATGAATGAGGTTTATGCAAGCTATTTCAAACAAAACCCACCAGCCAGAACAACCATCGCCGTAGCAGATTTACCCAAAGGCGCGAAAATAGAGATAGACGCAGTGGCGGTGATATAAAAAAGAAAAAGATGAAAAAATACCTTATATCGCTTTTTCTCTTAGCCCTCATTTTTCCCAGTGGTTATGCGAATACCGCTAAAGAGCGCGAGATGTCACTTTTTCTGACGCTCGGACAGTCTGAGCCCCTCGGTGATTTCAAGGATGACGTCAAGTCCGGGTTCAACTGGGGTGGAGGCATAGAGTTTCGATTATCTCCCGATTGGTCAGTCGGTACCTCTATTAGCAAAGTCGACCTCAAACACAAAAAGATTTTTTATGATGCCTGGAGTTTTTCCTACACCTATACTGATTGGGGAATTACGAGACTCAGTTTTTGGGGAAAGTATTTCTTTATAAAAAAGAGTTTCTCACCGTTTCTCAAATTTGGTCTTGGCGTTTATTTTATGGAGCACAGGACCACCAGTATCTATAAAGAGGAGTTACACTATAGAGGCCAAGAGGATGCTTTGAGCATAGTGCCCGGAGCAGGTTTTGAATATCGAAAAAAAAGATTCAGGTTCTTTCTGGAAGCAGATTATAATATAGTTCCTACGGAAGCGTCGCACGGGGACGTAAGGCGTATACGCGGTACTCAGTTTTTTGATTTCCGTTCTGGAGTCGGATTATCGATACTACGATTTTAGCCCTCCCGACTTTCCGGAGTTTGTACTGGAGGGCTCATTCCCGTCCGAAAAAAAAACGGACAGCCACAAGGGCTGTCCCGACATAAAATAGGCGACCCTAAAAGGGTCGCGCTACGAAATACCAAAAACGGTAGAACAGACATTCTTGTCTGTTCGTGTAGGTCAGACAGGAATGTCTGACTTACCGGGATTGGAGTTTGAAAAATACGGTGAAAAACTTCCCGTATTTTTTTATTGACAAGGGGTGTTTACTTTAGTAAAATGGTTTGCGTATTAGAGACGTTAATCAGGGAAATCTAAAGCGAAGTTTTGATATGAAGAAGGACTTAGTATTGGGTGTTATTCCTGCCAGGTATAACTCCTCCCGCCTGCCGGGGAAACCGCTTTTATCAATTAAAGGGAAACCTCTGATTCAGAGAGTATACGAAAGTGCCTCTCGATCAAGACTTTTAAATCAAGTAATTGTGGCGACGGATGATCAGGGGATAAGAAAAAGTGTGGACGATTTCGGTGGGGAAGTAGTTTTAACGTCAAGTAAACCTAAAACCGGGAGCGACAGGGTGGCTGAGGCAGTTAAAGGTTTGAATTTCGATATAATCCTGAACATCCAGTGTGATGAAGCTTTTATGAATCCAAGGATGCTGGATCAGTTAATCAATTTTATGCAAAAGAATAAAGATGTTCAGATGGGGACTTTAGCTAAGAAGGTAAATGACCCGGATTTCTTCAAAAATCCTGACCGGGTTAAAGTGGTTCTGGACAAGGATGGGAATGCGATTTATTTTTCCAGGTTCCTCATTCCTTTTCAAAGGGGAAACGGGGGAAAAGGAATAAACTATTATGAGCATATCGGGGTCTATGCTTTTAGAAAAGGGTTCCTGTCAAATTATGCTAAACTGAAACAGACCCCTCTGGAGAAAGCTGAGAGCTTGGAACAGTTGAGAGTCTTAGAAAACGGTTACAAAATCAAAGTCGTTTTGACTAACTATAACTCGAAATCGATCAACAATTATTCAGATTTGAAAAAAGTTGGAAAGAGGTCTTAAAGAATTGAGCGAGAAGAAAATGCCAAAATATATATTCATAACCGGTGGGGTGGTCTCCTCCCTGGGTAAAGGGGTTGCCTGTTCCTCCTTGAGTCTTCTTCTGAAAAAAAGAGGGCTTAAAGTCACGCTGCAGAAATTCGATCCGTATCTAAATGTCGACCCTGGCACGATGAACCCTTTTCAACATGGAGAAGTCTTTGTCTTGGATGATGGCTCAGAGACTGATTTAGATCTGGGCCATTATGAGAGATTCTTAGATGAGAGCCTGACCAAGGACAGTAACGTCACCACCGGTCAGGTATATGGCGAGGTCATCTCCAGGGAAAGAAGAGGTGATTACTTAGGGGCAACTGTTCAAGTAGTTCCGCACATAACAGATGAGATCAAGAGAAGGGCAAGAAAGGTTGCAGAGAAAAACGGGGATGTGGACGTGGTCATCACCGAGATCGGGGGAACAGTCGGAGATATCGAAGGGCTTCCTTTTTTAGAATCGATAAGGCAGATGGGTCTGGAAAATGGTCACAGCAACACACTTTATATTCATCTGACCCTGGTCCCTTATGTCGAGTCCGCAGGAGAGGTCAAGACCAAGCCGACCCAGCACAGCGTCAAGGAATTAAGGGAAATTGGAATCCAGCCGGATATCCTCTTATGCCGGACCTCCAGGCCCTTGTCCAAACAAATAAAAGATAAGATCGGACTCTTCTGCAACGTGCCCAGCCATGCAGTGATCGAGGCCATTGACGTGGAATCGATCTACGAGATCCCCTTGATTTTCCACCAGCAGGGTCTGGATGATTTAGTGTGCAGGCATCTGGATTTAGCCTGCGAGAAGCCGGATCTGACCAAGTGGGAAAAGATGGTGCAGAGGATCAAACATCCAAAACATCAGGTTAAGATAGGAATCTGCGGGAAGTATACTAATTTAAGGGATTCCTACAAAAGCATAATTGAGGCTTTTATTCATGCAGGGGAAGAGAACGAAGCCAAAGTGGAGCTTTCCTGGATTTCCTCTGAGGATATGGAAAAGGATGGTGCTGAAAAATATCTTAAGGATATAGACGGGGTTTTGATTCCAGGCGGTTTCGGTGAAAGGGGGATCGAGGGTAAGATAGGGGCGGTAAGATACTTAAGAGAAAATAAAATTCCCTTTTTCGGAATCTGCCTGGGGATGCAGTGTGCAGTGATAGAGTTCGCCAGAAATATCTGCGATATGAAAGGTGCAAACAGCACAGAATTCGATCGGCATACAGAATATCCGGTTATCAGCTTGCTTGCCGAGCAGGAGAAGGTGGTGGACAAAGGGGCAACTATGCGACTGGGGGCTTATCCCTGTAATCTGGATAAAAGCAGTTTTTCCTTCAAAGCGTATGAAGAGGAGAAGATCAGCGAAAGACACCGGCACCGATATGAGTTCAACAACCGTTTCAAAGAGGTCTTATGCAAGGCCGGAATGAGAATAGCCGGGACCTCGCCAGATAAAAGCCTGGTGGAGATAATCGAGATCGAAGACCATCCCTGGTTTGTTGGAGTGCAGTTCCATCCGGAGCTGAAATCCAGACCCTTAAAAGCACATCCACTCTTCCGCGATTTCGTAAAGGCTTCCTTAAGATATAAAAGCTCCAGAGATTTGAAAATGGTAGGGGAAAAAGAACCTCTGACCAAAAGGTGAGGAAACCTTTGCATTATGAGAAGAACAGTAAAGATAAAAGATATCTCCATCGGACGGGGCTCTCACCTGGTCTTGATCGCTGGTCCCTGCGTGATCGAATCTGAAAGTCTGGTTCTGGAGACAGCCCAAAAGATAAAAAATATCACCGACAAGCTGAAATTTCCTTTCATCTTCAAATCCTCCTACAAAAAAGCTAATCGCTTGAGTATAGACTCGTATTCTGGTCCGGGAATGGAAAAAGGTCTGAAAATTTTGGAACAAGTCAAAAAAGAGTTTAATATACCAATTCTGACTGATATTCATTCTCCAGACGAGGCAGACCCGGTCTCTGAGGTTGCAGACGTATTGCAGATACCGGCGTTTTTATGCAGGCAGACAGATTTGATTTTGTCTGCAGCCAAAACCGGAAAAGCCCTGAACATCAAAAAGGGGCAGTTTATGGCGCCTGAGGATATGGACCAGATTGCCAGAAAGGCTGAGTCAGTGGGAAATGATCAGATTCTATTGACGGAAAGGGGAAGTTTCTTTGGCTACCATAACTTAGTGGTCGATTTTCGTTCACTGGTGATTATGAGCAATTTAGGTTATCCGGTGGTTTTTGATGCTACTCATTCTTTACAATTACCTGGTGGAGTGAAAACTTTTTCCTCAGGCGAACCTAAGTTTATACTTCCTTTATCCAGGGCTGCAGTTGCCTGCGGGTGTGATGCTCTTTTTATTGAGACTCATCCGCGGGTTGAGGAAGCGCTCTGCGATAAAGGGAGCATGCTTCCTTTGGATAGATTAGAGCAGCTTTTGTTTCAGGTGAAACTGATAGACGAACATAGAAGAACGTGGCTAAAGGAGGCTTGAATCGTAAATTCGGCTCTGAATAAAAAATTGAGGAAGATAAAGCTTTTGCTTCTGGATGTGGATGGGGTATTAACTGATAATTCGATCTACCTGGGAAATGACGGTAAGGAATTCAAGAGGTTCAATGTCTCAGATGGCTTAGGAATATATTTTGCCAGGAGGGCTGGGATAAAAGTGGGTTTTCTTTCAGGCCGAGTCTCTAAGTCTGCTATGATAAGAGGGAAAGAATTAAAAGTGAAAGAGCTTCATTTCGGGATAGATGATAAATCGAAAAGATACGAAGAGCTGAAAAAAAGGCTGAAATTGAAAGATGAGGAGATACTTTTTATGGGGGATGACCTGTGGGATTATGAGGTTTTTGAAAAAGCGGGGGTTTCAGTTGGAGTGAAAAATGGAGACAGGAGGATAAACCGATTAGCCCTCTACGTAACTAAAAGAAAAGGAGGGGAGGGGGCAGTCAGAGAGGTAGTCGATTTGATCCTGGAAAGCAAGAAAATAAACCCGTTGAGGTATTTAAAATGATAATCGAAAAAGCCAAAGAGGTGATCCGCAAAGAGGCGGAAGCTATTTTGAACTTAGAGAAGAAAATAAACTCTGAGTTTCAGAAAGCAGTGGAACTGATTTTGAAATGCCGGGGAAGGGTGATCGTAACCGGTATAGGAAAATCGGGGATAATCGGCAAAAAAATCGCTGCTACCTTGACCTCAACTGGAACTGCGGCTTTCTTTTTACATCCGGTAGAAGGTCTGCATGGAGATTTAGGCCTGGTGCGAAGGGATGACGTGGTTATCGCCATCACCAAAAGCGGTGAGACCGAAGAATTACAGCAGCTCTTCCCTTTATTCAAAAGATTAGGGGTTCCCATAATCAGCTTAACTGGCAGTCCCGGCTCGCATACCGCCGAGAAAAGCGATGTGGTCATAGATGTCTCAGTAGATGAAGAAGCCTGCCCTAACAATTTAGTTCCTACCTCCAGCACCACAGCCGCTTTAGTTATGGGAGATGCCTTAGCCATTGCGCTTTTAGAGGAAAGGCATTTTTCAGCAGAGGATTTTGCCCTGCTTCATCCAGGCGGCTATTTAGGAAAAAGGCTCCTTTTGAAAGTAAAGGATGTCATGCATATTGGAAACAGTATCCCGATGGTGTTTGAAAATGCGGGTATGAAGGATGTTATATTAGAAATGACCTCCAAAAGGTTTGGCGCGACCACTGTGGTCAATGACAAAAAGGAGTTAGTGGGTATCTTCACTGACGGTGATCTAAGGAGGCTGGTGGAAAGAACTGAGGAGATCTTCAAATTGAAAGCCAGGGAAGTCATGATCCGAAATCCCAAAACCATTGAGGAAGAGGCATTGGCTGCTAAAGCCCTGAACCGGATGGAATTTTTCAACATCACCTGCCTGATTGTGCCCAACGGCAATAAAGAGCCAGTTGGAATTTTGCACCTGCACGATCTTTTAAAGGCAGGGGTGGTATAAGCAATCGATTTCAATGGGAAAAATTCCTTGGTCAAAACTAAAGAAAAGATTAAAGAATTGGCTAATTTACAGATTCATATTAATCTTAATTACCTTTTTAAATTTACTTCCCCGTAAATTTTCTCTTTATGTAGGTGGAAGTCTCGGCAGGTTTGCCTATCTCATTTTTCCTCAATCCCGCAGGATAACTCTTCAAAATCTAAAAATAGCTTTTCCTCAGCTTAACCTAAGCTCTTATAAAAAAATCTCTCTACGGGTGTTTGAGAGCCTGGGTAGGAATACTGTAGATGCAGTCAGATTACCGAAGATGAGCTGGGAAGAAATTCAAAAGATAACTAAAGTCGAAGGTATAGAGCATCTTGAAAAAGCCTACTCTTTGGGGAAAGGGGTGATCGGAGTTACCGGTCATATCAGCAATTTCGAGCTTTTAGCCGCATATGTCTCTTTACGAGGGTACAAACTCTCAGCCATTGGCAGGGAGCTTTATGATCCCAGACTGAATGAGCTTTTGATTAAGAATAGACAGAAGATGGGAGTGCAAAATATCTACTCAACTGCAGGTGTTAAAGAGGTGATCAAGGTGTTGAATTCAGGCAGGATGATCGGGGTTTTGATAGATCAAGACACCTCCAGGGTCAAAGGAATATTCGTTGATTTTTTCGGTAAAAAAGCCAGAACTCCTGTCGGTCCTGTGATCTTAGCTCTAAAATTGAATGTGCCGATTGTTCCTATGGCAATAGTTCAGACCAGAGAGGGGAATTATAAAATATTTGTTCGAGAGGAGATCAAATCTCTGGCCGGGAAGACAAAAGAGGAAAATATCTATTATCTTACCCAGAAATGCACTGAATTTTTGGAGCAGGTAATCAGAAACTATCCGGATCAATGGGTCTGGATGCACAAACGCTGGCTCAGGACTCCAGATAATTCTTGAAAAAATGAAAATAAAACGTAACTTATATGGAGATTTGTATGGACAAAAAGGTAATATTTCTTATATTCTTAGCAGGGTTGAGCTTGATCTTCTCCTGTAAAGTGGAAAGTCAGAGGAAAATCCAGACACCCACCACCTTTCCAGACCAGGTGGTGGAAAATACCACAATGTTTTTTACGGTTAATGGAGTGAGGTCTGCTGAAATCAGAGTTAAGCATCTGGAAAAATACGAAAAGGAGGACCTTTCCAGAGGAAAGGGAATTTATGCGGATATTTACGACCGCGACGGAAAACACGTCTCCACCCTTCAGTCTGATTCTGGCTGGATAAAAGAGAAAAGGCAGGAGCTGATGGTGATGGGGAATGTGGTGGTTAAAACCGACCAGGGGATGATTCTGGAAACCCAGAGTTTAAGCTGGAACCCTAAGACAAATAAGGTTACTACAGAGGATTTTGTAAAGATAACCAAAGGGAAAGATGTGATAACCGGCTATGGCTTGGAGGCAGATCAAGAGCTGAAACAGTTCACGATTAAGAAAGAGGTTAAGGGAAAGATAAAAGAGATGCCTAAAGAAGAGGGGAATGGATAACTGGAGTGTAAAGCCTCAAGGTCTTGTCCACAGGATCCTGGCGAAGACTTGAGCTTTGCCCCGATTAGTTTTTATAAACCTGAAGGTTTATACTCCAGAATTGTTTCCACAGTTGTTCTTGACACAAAGGAAGAATATGCTGATATTAAGGTCGGAGAATCTGGTTAAGATCTACAAGAAAAGGAAAGTGGTTAATGAGGTCTCAATTGATGTTAAGCAGGGTGAAGTGGTTGGGCTTTTGGGTCCTAATGGGGCTGGCAAGACTACTACCTTCTATATGTTCATCGGGTTCATCAAGCCCAATTCCGGCAAGGTCTTAATCGATTCAGAAGATATAACCGGTCTTCCTATGTACAAAAGAGCTCAAAAAGGGATAGGGTATCTTTCGCAGGAGCCTTCCATCTTCAGGAAACTGACTGTGGAAGAGAACGTCTTAGCTATTTTAGAAATGCAAAAAATAGATAAAAAAGAACGTAAGATTAGATTGGAAAGCCTGTTAAACGAGCTGGATTTAACCTCGCTGGCTAAGAATAAAGCTTATACCCTTTCAGGCGGGGAAAGGAGAAGAGTCGAGATAACCCGTGCTTTAGTCACTGAGCCGAAGTTTATGCTCTTAGATGAACCTTTTCTGGGAATCGACCCGATTGCGGTTGAGGATATCCAGAAGATAATCTTCAGACTGAAACAGAAGAACCTGGGAATCTTGATCACTGACCATAATGTCAGAGAAACTCTGGCAATAACTGATAGAGCTTATATAATGAGTGAAGGAGAGATATTAAAATCCGGCACTTCTGAATTCTTAGCCTCAGACCCTGAAGCCAGGAAGATCTACCTGGGAGAGAAGTTCAGATTAAATTGATATAGGTTTTAGTCCGATAAAAGATAATGGA
>Ga0209642_10001287_pt1 | contig 16585 bp, 13 predicted proteins | sample RifCSP19_2_FD_184025 | JGI IMG/M metagenome (GOLD analysis project Ga0209642, IMG submission 184025) | Soil microbial communities from Rifle, Colorado - Rifle CSP2_sed 19_2 (SPAdes) (version 2) | ecosystem: Environmental > Terrestrial > Deep subsurface > Rock core/Sediment | place: Rifle... | reverse complement strand
CCATATTGAAATAGCCTGTCCATGCCTTGCAAATAGATTCAAAGCCATGTTTCAGATATCTTTTATACCATGTTTCCAGATTCAAATAAAGTGTCTGAATAAAATCTATTCTTGAAATCTCTTTGCCAATCTCTTCCTTCAATGATGTTGCAATGGGCCTCAACTCTTCAGGAAACATTTTCCTTGTCATATTTATATTCACCCCAATGCCGATTATGACAAAATTTATCCTGTCTGTCTCAGAGTTCATCTCAGTTAAGATGCCCGCAACCTTTTTTGAATTTATAAGTATATCGTTTGGCCATTTGACTTCAGGCGTTTTCTGTGAATATTTTGATATCGCCTCTGCTACTGCAACAGCAGAAACAAGCGTAAGCTGTGGAGCAAACAGGGGCATTATGCTTGGACGCAGAACAATGGATGTATAAATATTTACCCCGGCAGGTGATTCCCAACTTCTGCCCAGTCTGCCTTTGCCTTTTGTTTGGGAATCGGCTACAACAGCAAAACCTTCTCGGGCACCTTTTATGGCAAATGCTCTGGCAGCGTCATTGGTAGAGCCTGTATCTTTATAAAAGGAAATGTCTTTGCCGATAAAAGATGTTTTCAGATTTGAGCTAATTTCGAAAGCATTAAAAGGAAGGTTGTCAAGATTTAACCTGTACCCTTTAGCAGGACTTGCCTCGATAAAATATCCCATCTCCTTGATTGCGTTTATATGCTTCCAGATTGCAGTCCTTGATAGGCCGAAGGATTTGCTCAAAGTTTGACCAGAGAGATAAGAACGGGATTTCTTTTTAAGAAGCCTGATAATTTCTTGTTCTGTGGATATTGTCTGGTCTTTCATTTCCGTTTAATACAGTAAGTCTTTAAATTATATCGAATAAGAATAACCATTAAATTTTATCGGTAGTTGCGGATGTGACCACCCGTATTCAGTTGGGTGCAACCAACAATCATATCGACAACTAAACTTGTTTTCATGCTTGCGGCTCATCTGCAACCGCCGTTATCTAACCACCTCTAAACTTATATCCACAGCCTTTGCGGAATGCGTTAGTGCACCGATAGATATAAAATCAACCCCAGTCTTTGCTATTTCCCTGATATTATTTAGATTCACCCCGCCAGATGCCTCAATCAAGGCTGTTTTCCCAATAATCTTTACAGCCTGTTTCATTTGATATGGCTTCATATTATCAAGCATGATGACATCTGCCCCTGCAATAATTGCCTCTTTCACCTCATCAAGGTTTTTTGCCTCAACTTCTATAAGCATGTTCTTCGGAGCTTTTCTTCTTGCCCTGAAGACTGCCTCTGCAATGCTACCGACTGCTGCGATATGATTATCCTTTATCAAAACTCCGTCGCAAAGGCCAAACCTGTGATTAAAACCACCGCCCATCCGCACCGCATATTTCTCAAGAATCCTCAGGCCAGGTGTTGTCTTTCTTGTATCCAGAATTTTAACCTTAAGCCCTTTTACCTTATTTACAAATTGGCTGGTCAGAGTTGCGATTCCGGAAAGTCTCTGTAAAAAATTAAGGGCAACCCTTTCGCCTGCAAGCACAGCCGAAAGCCTGCCGGAAACCCTTGCAATGGCCTTGCCCTTCTTAACATTGTCGCCATCTTTTACAAATGCCTTAAACTCAACCTTTTCATGAACTGTTTTGAATATAGCCTCTGCAATCAGAGTGCCTGCAACAAACAGGTTTTCCTTTGCAATTATCTCCGCTTTACCCTCTGCATTCTTATCCACTACTGCAATTGTAGTTATATCGCCTGAGCCAATATCCTCAGCAAGGGCAGCTTCTATAATATTTTGAATGCTATAAGCTGTTTCAATGCGTTTATTTGCCACAATAATCACTTTCCTCCTTTCCAGCATAATTTAGAAAGGGAGCTCCATTTTTAGTTTATGGCTTAACTGAGTCGTTTTTTTTGACCTGGTCAGATGGCCTATCTTTTTGCACCGAATGACATCGAAAGCAATTCCTTAAGGGGAATGCCACCTTATCGTGGCATCTGCCGCAAAACTCGCCCTTCCAGATGCCGGTCATGCTGATTGGTGTTGTACCTGCCTTCATCTGAAATAACGCCGAATGGCAGTTACTGCACGACAACCAGAAATTATGCGCATCATGCGGGAAAAGGACATCCGGCATAAAATCCATTTTTGACTTTATTATAATATCTTTTGAGAATAAGACCGTATGTTCTTGTTCTTGTGCTGCAAAATCACGCGGGGAAATAATGCTGTCGCTTATGGCCTTTGACCAATCCACAAAACCGTAGTTGTCCGTGGGTAAATGCTGTAAGGGAATTACATCAGAAGAAGGGTCTATCAAACCAAATGCATCGTATTTTAGTCCGAAAACTTGTTTGTCTGTAAAAAGAGTCTGCTTGCTTTCTGGCTGTGGAGGCGCTTTTGCAAAAGATTGAACGCCAATAGTAGATAATATTGCGATGACTAAAAAAAATATTAAGGTGCGGATATGGATCATAGAATATACCCCTCCTTGCAAGCCTCAGTTTTGCCTGAGCATTTTTACTTTTTTCCAACCCTCTTCCATTTTTTCTTTTTTCTGCAAAAGCTCCTCAACCCTTGCCTGATCTTTTGTAACAACCTCCTTTGGCGCCCTGTCAAGGAAATCTCTGTTGGATAATTTTTTCTGGACAGCTTCAACTTCCTTGATAATCTTCTCTATATCTTTAGCAAGCCTCTTCTCTTCCTCATCAAAGTTTATGAGGCCTTTCAGCGGGACAAATATCTCCACATTGGCTGCAATGGCAGTAGCCGCATTTTCAGGTCTTTCCGCAGGCGCTGAAACCTTGAGGTGGGATACCTTTGCCAGACCTTTGATGTATCCTTCATGCGATATCAGTAACTCTCTCGTCTGTTCGTCATCAGTATAACAAATGGTTTCAATAGTTGCCGCAGGAGATATATGCATTTCACTCCGGATATTTCTGATGGCTCGTATCACATCCATGATGCGGATCATATTCCTCTCTGCATCAGGATAATCTTCTCCCGCCTTTGGGAACGGCGTTTGCATTATACTCCTGACCCCGCTTGAGGCGGATGACTCCTGACTGCCGACTTCTACGTCACGCGGCAGTACATCCCAAACTTCCTCTGTGATAAATGGCATCATGGGATGCAGGAGTTTCAAGCAGTCCTGCAAAACCTTCAGAAGAACAACCTCTGCCGTCTTTTTTCTCTCGTTGCCATTTTCACCTTTTAAATCCTGTTTAATAAGCTCCACATACCAGTCGCAGAGTTCATGCCAGGTAAATTGGTAAATACTATTTGCCGCATCATTGAATCTGTAGACTTCAATGGCCTCGGTAACCTCTTTTATCGTCACATTGAGACGGGTCAGTATCCATTTATCGGCAAGAGAATATTCAACTTCTGACTTCTGACTTCTGACTCCTGACTCCTGAAGATTCATCATCGTAAACCTTGCCAGGTTCCATATTTTGTTGCAGAAGTTTCTGTATCCCTCAATCCGTTCTTCTGCAAGTTTTATATCCCTTCCCTGAGCAGCCATAGCAGCCAGAGTAAACCTGAATGCATCTGTGCCGTATTTGTCCATGATAACAAGCGGGTCAATGACATTGCCCTTGCTCTTGCTCATCTTCTGGCCTTCGGCATCACGCACAAGGGCATGGATATACACATCCTTGAAAGGCACATCATGCATAAACTTGAGCCCCATCATCATCATCCTCGCAACCCAGAAAAATATTATGTCGAAGCCGGTGACAAGGGCGGATGTGGGATAATATCTCTGCAATTCTTTTGTTTTTGCAGGCCAGCCAAGTGTTGAAAAAGGCCATAACGCAGATGAAAACCACGTGTCAAGCACATCGTTATCCCGCACGATATCTTTTCCACCGCAGGAAGGGCATGTCTTGGGTTCATCCCGCGAAACAATGGGTCTTGCCTTCACAGAAACAAACCGTGCTCTATGTATCTTTTGCCCTTTCTCCTCTGACTTCTGTATCTCGTATATCTCACCTGTATTACATCGTATACAATACCACGCCGGTATCTGATGACCCCACCATATCTGCCGCGATATGCACCAATCTTTTATATTTCGCATCCACTCAAAATAGGTGTTTTCCCAGTTCTGCGGAATAATCTTTGTTTTGCCTTGCTCAACTGCCTTAATAGCCTCTTTTGCCAAGGGCTCCACCTTCACATACCACTGCGGAGAAAGATACGGCTCAATCACTGTCCTGCACCTATAACATTTGCCCATGGCATGCTTATGATCTTCTGTCTTTGTAATAAATCCTTGTTCCTTGAGAATATGAATGACCTTTTCCCTTGCCTTGTGTGCATGGAGGTCGGTTATCTCTTTCATTACCTCAGGATTTACATCCTGAATATCTGGTTTAAGGTGCGCCCGCTCATTGAATATTGCTATGCGTATAAGGCTGTGTCTTAATCCTGCTTCAAAGTCGTTAAAATCATGAGCAGGGGTAATCTTCACAGCGCCGGTGCCGAATTCAAGGTCAACCAGTATGGAATCCCCGATTACAGGAATTCTGCGGTTTGTAAGCGGCAGTAAAACCTCTTTGCCTATGAATTTATTGTGTCGTTCATCATCCGGATGCACAGCAACCGCAGTATCGCCAAACATGGTTTCAGGCCGTGTCGTGGCAACGGTTAAAAAACTGGGGACAGATTTGAAATCTGTCCCCACATCCGCAAGCGGATAGCGGATGTAATAAAGCTTGCCCAAAGTTTCCTCATGCTCAACCTCTATATCAGAGAGGGCGGTCAAACATCGCGGACACCAGTTGATGAGCCTCTCATCCCGGTATATAAGCCCTTGCTCATAAAGCCGTACAAAGACCTCGCGGACTGCCGTGCTGAGCTCCGGGCTCATGGTAAACTGTTCTCTCGACCAGTCGCATGATGCCCCAAGCCTTTTTAGTTGATTGATGATGGCGCCGCCAGACTCCTCTTTCCACTTCCAGACTCTTTCTATGAAATTTTTTCTTCCAAGTTTGTGCCTGTCCAGACCTTCGGCATGGATCTTCTTCTCTACCACATTCTGTGTGGCAATGCCTGCATGGTCTGTCCCGGGAAGCCAGAGGACATCAAATCCCTGCATCCTTTTAAAGCGCGCCAGAATATCCTGAAGCGTATTGTTGAGGGCATGGCCCATGTGCAGGGAGCCGGTGATATTGGGTGGCGGTATGACCATGGAGAAAACAGGTTTACCGGAATTAGCATCTGCCTTGAAAAGTTCCTTTTCAAGCCAGTTTCGTGACCACCTCTCCTCTACTGTCTTTGGATTGTAGACTTTGTCAAGTTCTTTCATTTTCATAAGCCCTAAAAATTGAAAAGGGGATTTTGAAATCCCCTTAATTATCGCTTGTATTCCTTTTACTGTTCACCCACCACTGTTCCCTGACAACTGTTCTACTTCACCTTCCCTATCGCCTCTTTTATCTTTCTTATCTCTTCCGTTATCATCTCCTCGGCCATATCCGGGATTACCTCCCATGCAATTTCCTCTATTACTTCTCTTGATATCTTTCTAACGACCTCTTCAAGTTTCTCCTTTGGAATAGCGCCAAGTTCAGGCATTTCTTCCACAGCTGTCTCTTTTATCTTTGCCTCAACCCTCTCTGCTATTTGAGGCACAACCTTTGGCGCAGCAGGAGGCGCTGGAATTGGAGGCGCTTTAGGAACCGGAGGCGGCTGCGGCGCCAGCGGTTTAATTTCAGGCGCCGCCTTGAATGTCTCTGCTGGTTTAGGCGGAGTGTAAAGCGGTGGAACGGGTTTGATCTCTTCTACAGGCTGCAACTCTTCTTCCTTTAACTCTAGATCTATGAACTCTTCTTCTATCTTTGGTCGTTGTAGTGTTTCTTTCCCTGGCTCTTCAAAGAAATCAGCTCCCCATATATCCTTTTCTGCACTTTTTGCTGGCGCCTCTGTTTCTTCCGCTTTCATGAAATCACCAATCTCCCATATATCGGTTGGCAAGGGGGCCTTCACCTCTTTAATCTCAGGCTCTTCTATCGTAGCCTCAACAGGAATTGCCGACGGTCTTGCTAGCAGGTTTTTTACCTTTTCTATTAATTCTTGCGATTCAAAAGGTTTAACAATGTGATCATCGGCTTTTATCCTTGTGGCTTCTTTTTCGTTAAGCGGTTCAAATGTGCCTGATAAAAGCAGCACCGGAATATGTTTGAGCGTAGGCTCTTTTTTGATTATTTCACAAACTTCATAGCCGGTCTTGCCGGGCATGGCTATATCGGCTATGACAAGGTCTGGCTTTACCTCTTTTGTTTTGGCTACTGCGGTATCACCATCTCCAACAATGATAAGGTCATAGTCTTCGTTGGCGAATGTTATAGATATTACCTTTTGAATGGTAATACTGTCATCTGCTAAGAGAATCTTTTTGGACATTTAAACCTCTTTTATTTTCAAGGCTAAAGCCTTGAGCTGCATCTTGTAACTCAAACCTTTAGGTTTGAGCCCTTTCAAAAAATATCTTTAATCATAGGAAAAGTCAAGGGGTTTCTATTGATTTTGGATTTACGATTTCGGATTTAGGATTTTAAATTATAAACCTCAAATCATAAATCCGAAATGATTTTCACTCTCCTGTTCCCAAGCTTTCCTCAATCCTCAGATATACCGTTTTATCCAAAACCACATCCATTTTGTCAATCTCTCCCAATGCCGCCATAAGTTCTTTTTCCCTGGCATGATGAGTCATGATAACAATGGGCACTGTTCCGCCAACCTTTCTATCCTTCTGCATAACAGACAATATGCTGATATTGTGATGGCCAAGAACCCCTGAAATCTTTGATAATACCCCCGGTTTGTCCAACACCGAAAATCTTAGATAATAGGGTATTTCAAGATTTTCTATGTGTCGTATCTCTACTTTTTTGACCGATTCTTCGATATAGGACAATGGTGAAACTCTTTGAGTTGCTTTTTTATTTATATTCCTACAAATATCTACTACATCGGCCATTACTGCACTGGCAGTAGGCATCATACCGGCACCTCTGCCATAAAACATTACAGAGCCAACGGCATTACCCTTTACATGGATAGCATTATAAACGCCATCCACGGTTGCCAGAAGATGATGGGCAGGTATCATGGTGGCATGAACCCTTGCCTCGATCTTACCCCCTTCCTCCTTTGTAATGGCTAAAAGCTTTATCTTGTAGCCGAATTCCTTGGCAAATTTTATATCCAGCGGGGTAATCTTGCTTATCCCTTCGGTATAGATGTCTTCTAGCCTGATGTGGGTGCCATAAGCGAGATTTATCAAAATGGCAAGTTTGTGGGCCGTATCAATCCCTTCCACATCGTATGTCGGGTCCGCCTCTGCATACCCCTTTTCCTGTGCCTTTTTCAGGACATCTTCAAACTTCCCGCCCTCGTTGGTCATCTTGCTCAGGATGTAATTCGCTGTGCCGTTGATTATTCCGTAGATGGAGTTTATCTTATTTGCAACCAGCCCCTCTTTTAAAGCCTTGATAATAGGGATGCCTCCGCCTACGCTTGCCTCAAAGCCTATATCTGCATTATTTGCAGCAGCAGTCTTAAAAATTTCTTCACAATGTTTTGAAAGCAGGGCCTTATTGGCTGTTACCACATGTTTTTTCTTATTGAGCGCTTTCAGGATAAAGGTTTTTGCAGGCTCTATACCGCCAACCAGCTCAATGACAATAGGTATAGACGGGTCGTTGATGATATCTTGGGCATCCGAGGTCAGGATGGATTTGTCGACTTCCACCCCTCTGTCACGGGAGATGTCCTTATCCGCAATCCTTTTCAGAACAATCTCCGCGCCGAGCCGTTCCTGAATGACCTTTGCATTCTCTTTCAGAACCTTAACCACGCCTGTTCCGATTGTGCCGAAACCTATGAGACCGATATTGATTTTCTGCATACGTGTTGATGTGTGTGAGGTTTGAGGCTTGAGGCAAAAATCTCTTGCCTCTCGCTTTTATTTTCTTACCTCTATCCTCGCACCTCTAACCTCTATTTTTTCACCCTTCTCAAACGCCTTCTTTATCCCCTTTGCCGCCTGCTTTGTCCTGTGTTCATTTTCAATAAGGGCAAGCCTTACGTATTCATCGCCGTACTCGCCAAAACCGACACCCGGCGATACAGCTACTTTTGCCTCTTTTAAAAGAAATTTGGAAAATTCCAGAGACCCCATTTCTCTAAATTGTTCAGGAATCCTTGCCCATACAAACATGGTTGCCTTGGGTTTTTCTATTTGCCAGCCCGCCTTGTTAAAGCTGTCTACCATAACATCACGGCGCTTTTGGTAAGTATTGCATACCTCTTTTACGCAATCCTGCGGCCCGTTTAATGCAGTGATTGCCGCAATCTGAATGGGCTGGAACATGCCGTAATCCATATAACTCTTAAGTCTTGCAAGCGCAGCTATCAGTTTTTTATTTCCTACTGCAAAACCAACCCTCCAGCCAGGCATATTGTAACTTTTGGATAGTGTAAAAAACTCCACACCTATATCTTTTGCTCCGGGTACCTGAAGGAAACTCGGTGCCTTGTAGCCATCAAACACAATGTCAGCATAAGCAAGATCATGGACAACAAGTATATTATGCTCCTTTGCAAAGTCCACAACCTTTTTGAAAAACTCCAGATCTACCACTTCGGTTGTAGGATTATGCGGAAAATTCAATATCAGGAGCTTTGGCTTCGGCCATGTCTGCTTAACTGCGTTTATCAGCTCTTCAAAAAAATCCCTGCCCGGCAAAAGCGGGATGCTCCGCACGTCTCCGCCGGCAATAATTACACAATAGGTGTGAATAGAATATGTCGGATTCGGCACAAAGACCACATCGCCAGGGCCAATAATTGCCAGGGCAAGATGGGAAAGTCCTTCTTTTGAGCCGATTGTTGCAATGGCCTCTGAATCAGGGTCAAGGTCAACATCATACCGCCTTTTATACCAATCTGTTATGGCAAGCCGTAATTTGTATATACCTTTTGATGCAGAGTATCTGTGATTTCTCGGATTCTGGGTAGCCTCAATGAGTTTGTCAACAATATGCTGAGGTGTGGGCTGGTCAGGATTTCCCATGCCGAAGTCAATGATGTCTTCGCCGCGCCTGCGCGCCTCCATCTTTAACTCTGTAGTGATGTTAAAGATGTAAGGCGGCAGCCTTTTTATCCTGTGAAACTCTTCCATGAAATTTACTCCCTAAAAAAGAAATAGTAGCTTGCCGATTTATCGGCGTTTTTAATCCGCCTCAGACGGACGCCCATAAATGGGCAACTACAAAGAAGCCTTGCCTACAAAATTTTCAGCATTATACGAACTTCTCACAAACGGCCCGGAATAAACATATTTTAGTCCTATCTCTTTTCCGTAGGACTCATATTCCTTAAAAACATCAAGAAGAATATATTCCTGAACTTCGAGGTTTTTTATTGACGGCCTCAAATACTGACCTATGGTAACAGCATCACAGCCGGTATTGAAAAGGTCTTTAAGCACAGATTTTATTTCGTCCTCTGTTTCACCAAGACCAACCATGAGCCCTGATTTCGTTATAATATCCGGGCGCATCTTTTTTGCCATCTCGATTACCTTTAACGACTGGCGATAATCGGCTTGCGGCCTTACCTTTGTATAAAGAGACGGCACTGTTTCCAGATTGTGGTTGAAGATGTCCGGTTTTTCATCAAGAACAATCTTCAAACTCTTCTCATCCCCTTTAAAATCAGGGGTTAAAACCTCTACAGAAATAGACGAAATGGTATCTTTAACAGCCCGAATTGTCAAGGCGAATTGCGTTGCCCCGCCGTCAGCAAGGTCATCCCGTGTGACCGATGTTATGACCACATGCCTGAGCCCTAATTCCTTTGCTGTAAGGGCTATATTGTAAGGCTCATTGGCGTCTACGGAAAGCGCCTTACCCCTCACCCTGCCTTCTCCCGCAAGGGGAGAGGAGATTGGTGTGAACTCTCCCCAAGGGGGAGAAGGGAAAGCTGTTTTTTCAACCGAACAAAACCCGCATCTCCGTGTGCAGACATCTCCCAGAATCATAAAGGTAGCGGTTGGTTTGGAAAAACATTCCCCGATATTAGGACACCGTGCCGATTCGCAGACTGTATGCAGATTTCTGTTGCGGAGGATATTCTTCATGTTGTGGAGCTTGCTGGGCTGTCCCATCTTTCTTGAAAGCCATACGGGAAGGCGTTTAGGTGTGTGGTTATTCATATTATTCATTCACTGTTGGGAGACTTTCTGCAATCTCGCCGACAATATCATATTCTCCTGCATCTGTTATGAGTACCGGAACAATATCTCCGGGAGATGCACTGCCTTTATTTATGTAGGTGATGCCGTCAATATTATCCGGCGCCTGCTGCATGGAACGGCCTTTTAAGAGGAATTCTGTTTCTTCGCTTACCCCCTCTACAAGAACCTTTTGTGTTGTCCCTAATAAAATCCTGTTCTTTTCTCCGGAAATCTTTGCCTGAGCCTTCATAATTTTTCTCAGGCGGATTTTTTTGACATTCTCTGCAATCTGTCCCGTCATCTTAAATGCCGGGGTGCCTTCTTCTTTTGAATATGTGAATGCGCCGAGTCTGTCAAACCGTGTATCTTTTACAAAATCCAGAAGTTCCTCAAATTCTTCTTCAGTTTCACCGGGAAAGCCGACGATAAGGGATGTCCTTAATGCCGCATTCGGGATTTCTTCCCGAATCAGCTTTATGGTATCTTCTATCTGAGCCCTTGTAATATCCCGGTTCATTGCCTTGTTAATCCTGTTATTTATATGCTGAATCGGCATATCAATATATTTGCAAATCTTTTCTTCATCCCGCATGAGCCGGATGAGATTTTTTGTAATTCTACCGGGGTAAAGATAAAGAAGCCTGACCCACTCAATACCGCTAACCTCAACTGTCTTTTTGAGAAGTGTTTCCAAGCCTGTTGAGTCATGTCTATCCATGCCATAAGAGGTAGAGTCCTGGGCAATCAGATTTACCTCTTTAACTCCCTGCGCCGCAAGATTTTCTATTTCTTTGATAACAGAATTTAATGGTCTGCTTCTGAATTCACCCCGTATGGATGGAATGGCGCAGTAAGAGCAATAATTCGAGCACCCCTCTGCAATTTTTACATATGCTGAATACCTCGGGGTAGCCAGTATCCTTGGCGTATCGTAATCATGTACATATTCAGGAATGCCAGCAATAACCCTTTTGTTTGATCCATGCTTAATAATGTCAGCAATCTTTGAATATTCGCCTGTGCCGATGAAAAAATCCACCTCAGGCAATTCCTTTGCCAGCTCGTGCTTATATCTTTGCGTAAGACAGCCAGTAACAATCAAAAGCCTGCACGTGCCTGCTTCTTTATACTGGGCAAGCCTTAATATCGTATTGATAGACTCTTCCTTTGCGTCGCCAATAAAGCCGCATGTGTTGACGATGAGGATCTCAGCGTCTTCTTCGCTGGCCACAAGCTCAAACTGGTTTTGCTTGAGGATACCAAGCATCACCTCAGAATCAACAAGATTTTTTGAACAGCCGAGGCTGGTGAGGCATATTTTTTCGGGATGTTGGGACATAGTGTGCTATTTGCTTATGATACAAGTATAAAGGAAATGGTTTTATTTTGCAGTGCATTGGTGGGCGCAGCCCACCCTACCTGCTAACCACCAGACAAGCTGTCGAATATATTTATGAGCCGGCGTTTTAGAATTTTCCATAAAGGTTCTTCTTTCTTAAAAAGTTTCCATATGAGTTCAACTGTAGCATAAACAATAAGAAAACTTGCGATTGTTACCCCTATTTGTACAGCATTCATGTTCAATTCCCACGCAGCGGATTTTCTTTGTACCGAAGTAAGGTTGCTCCTATCCTTTTCTTGATTGCCGGATCAAGTTTGCTGATGTCCCTTATAGCCCTCGGAGGGTAAATCAGTTCATACTTCACCTGCCGAACACCTCTGCATGAGATTTAACTCGCCCGGCTTTATAATCTGCCCTGGCCTCTCTGATACTTTTGAGATATTCAGGCGATGTAGCTGCAAGCAGGTCTTCCAAGAAGGCTTCCCGCTCCTTCTTCCTCATCGCTTTGATAGCTTCAATAACCTCTTCTCGTTTGATTTCAATTTTTACCGTATTGAACATACTGTGCCTCCATGATTTTTTATCATATTGTTTCCCGTCAGTCCCTCATATTCACAAACTGCAAATTGATATCCAAATCCTTTGTTTTAAGGGTCTGTATCACTGTCTGAAGGTCGTCTATCTTTTTGCCTGACACCCTTACCTGGTCATCCATTATCTGTCCCTGAACCTTAAGTCCGGAATCCTTTATTACCTTTACAAGTTCTTTTCCCTTTTCCGTGGGAATGCCCTGGCGAATTTTTATAACCTGCCTTTTGAGACCGCCTGATGCATCTTCTACCTTGCCGTATTCCAGCGACTTCAGCGAAATCCCCCTTTTTACAAATTTTCCCTGCAGAAGGTCTATAATTGTTTTTAGCCTGTTGTCACTATCACCAACAATAGTTATCTCCTCTTTCTTTTCCCATTTTATTTCGCTGCTGCTCCCTTTAAAGTCATAACGTTGGGATATTTCTTTAATGGCCTGATTTACTGCGTTGTCAACCTCCTGTGGGTCAACCTTTGAAACGATATCGAATGATGGCATATGCACTCCTCCTTTTCCCCATCTATAAATCCAAATTTCAAAATCCAAATGTCAAATGAAATCTAAAATTCAAATATCAACCTCCCCCTTTATCCCCCTCATGGAGGGGGACAGGTGGAGGACATTTAGTCATGTGGCATTCATTTGGACTTTGAGCTTTGACATTTTGAATTTTTATTTTATCACCTTCACCCCTTCCGGGATCTTGAATTTAAATATGCTGTCGGAAAGGGATTGGTTTGTTTTAATGTTCTCAAAAACAACTTTGGTTTCATTTCCCATCATGTCATAGACTAAGGTCTTTATTACGAGAAAAGTTTTTTTATCCACGGCAATATAGAGTTTCTGCACATTAGGCTGAGACGTCTTAGGGTTCAGCTTTAATAAATATGCGACATTGTCCTGTTCTGCCAGTTCTATATCAAAATCCTTTTTAAGATTTCCTATGCCTGCAAGAAAATTGTTTGATATGGATGTTCCATTGTCCAGAGCATTTCCTGTCATAACCTGCCCGATATCCTGCTGATATATCCAGATGGTTATGCCATCGCTTACAATAATATCTTTGCCCGGAGATTTGTATTCCCATTTCATCATACCCGGTTTTTTGAAATATACTACCCCTTCTGCCTTCTGCGTTGTCTTTATTGAGGCAGAGGTTGTAAACTGAGCAAAATTTGCCTGAACGTCCTGAATACCTTCATAGGTCTTCTGCACCTTTGCAATGATGACGTCAATATCATCAGCAAAACCAATGGAAGAGTGGGCTATGCCCACCGCAAAAGTTATGGCTAATATGATTCTGGTGGGCAAAGCCCTCCCTACAACTCCGAACTCCGAACTCCGAACTCCGAACTTCCTACTCACTCACTCCTCCTTCTTGTTTCACCAGCACCTCTCTCGGCCTGCTTCCTTGTGCAGGGCCGACAATGCCTTCTGCCTCCATCTTTTCCATTATCCTTGCCGCTGTATTATAGCCTATACGCAATCTTCTCTGTATGTAGGATGTTGAAGCCTGCTGCAATTGGATGACTATTGCAACCGCTTCATCATATCTTTTATTGAATTCCTCTCCAAGGTCATCATCTATACCCCCTTTTTCTTCTACCTTTGCCTCTGATATTGCCTTATCGTAGGTCGGCTTGCCCTGCTTCTTGAGAAAATCAGTAACCCTTTTAATCTCCAGCTCCGAAACATAAGCGCCATGTATTCTTTTAACCCTTGACGAGCCGGGCGGCAGGAAAAGCATATCGCCCTCACCAAGGAGTGTCTCCGCTCCACCTGTGTCGAGGATTGTCCTTGAATCGGTTCTGGAGGCAACCTGCAGTGAAATTCTGGCTGGAAAATTTGCCTTGATAAGACCTGTTATGACATCAACGGAAGGTCTCTGGGTTGCGACCAGAAGATGTATGCCGGCTGCCCGTGCCATCTGGGAAAGCCGTACAAGAGACTCTTCAACCTCTTTGCCGGACGCCATCATTAAATCAGAAAGCTCATCTATTACAATAACAATATACGGTAGTCTCCGATGCTGTTCCTTATCGCTGTCTATCGAACCCTCTTCATCAAAAAGCTGATTATATTTATCAATACTCTTGGCGCCTTTTTCAGCCATGAGTTTATATCTTTCACCCATCTCATTAACCATTCCCCTCAATACCACTGCAGCCCTCTTCGGTTCAGTAACAACAGGGGTTAGAAGATGCGGTATTCCCTCATAGGCAGAAAGTTCAAGCATTTTGGGGTCTATCAGCAAAAATCTTACATCATTAGGCGTTGCCTTGTAGAGGATGCTTACAACGATATCGTTGACGGAAACGCTTTTACCGGCGCCTGTAGCGCCTGCCATAAGAAGGTGAGGCATCTTAGCCAGGTCAGCAACCAAAGGGGTGCCTGATATATCTTTACCCAAAGCAAAAGTGAGTTTTGAATGGCTTTTTGAATAGGCCTGGCTTTCCAGTATTTCACGGAGATAAATCTTTTGTTTTGCAATATTTGGCACCTCTATGCCAACTACTGCCTTGCCGGGAATAGGTGCGATGATGCGGATAGATGTTGCGCGCAATGCCAGTGCAAGGTCATCCGAGAGATTTACAATGCTGGAGACCTTAATTCCCGCTGCCGGTTCAAACTCATACATGGTTACGACCGGTCCTGGCGTTACTGCGATTACCTGGCCGTCAACGCCGTAGTCCTTAAGTTTTTTCTCAAGGATTTTAGAGTTTGTTCGCAGCGCCTCCTCATCAAGGCTCTGTGCCTTTTCAGGAGGATTATCTAAAAAAGAAAGCGGAGGAAGCTGGAATTCCCCCGTTGCCTTTAAAAACTCGAAATGTTCCTGAGTCGGTTCTTTGGTTTTTGGCTGCTTTTTGGGAACAGGAGGGACGATAATAGCAGGACGGTCTACTCTTTTCACTTCCGGTTTTTGCTCAACACTTAATACGGGGTTGGCTGCTGGCTCTTGTTCTTCTGACTCCTCACTTTTGATGGCCTTTGACCTCTGATTGTAAAGATTATAGCCTTTGTTCGCTATGGCTACAAAAGATATGCCTGTGGTGAATATTATAGAGCAGAGAAGCATGGCCATAAGAAAGATAAGCGTACCGGTCCAGCCCAGATAATCCCACAGCAAAAGGCATACATATTTACCCACCACACCGCCGCTCAAGATGTCGTTCCCAATAAGGCTGCTTAAAAGCCCTGAAAATGCAACAAGCAAAAACAACAGACTGATGGGGATAGAGAGCCTGAAATTAAATTCCCGCCTTATCAGAAACTCCCGTGCCAGGATTATAATAAGAATAGGAAATAGATAGGCTGAATAGCCGACGACCTTAAATAAAACCCATGCAGTATATCCACCGACAATACCTCCCCAGTTTGAGGAGATATTAGTTGAGGAATAGGATAAAAGGCTGATAATGGCAAATAGTGAAACGCCTAAAAGGGCGATGCCTATTACCTCTTCTTTTATTCCTTTCTTTTTCTCTTTGGAGTTGGCCATTTTGAGATTTACGATTTACGATTTGCGATTTACGATTTTTCATTCTAAAATCGACAATCGAAAATAGAAAATTTAAATTTTAGGCAGCGTTATCCCTATCTGGGATTGATACTTTCCCTTTTTATCCTTGTAAGACACCTCCGGTGCCTCGTCGCTTTCAAAGAATAAAACTTGGGCAATGCCTTCGTTGGCATATATTTTTGCAGGCAAAGGTGTCGTATTGGAAATCTCAAGCGTCACAAACCCTTCCCACTCGGGTTCGAACGGCGTAACATTGGTTATTATACCGCATCGTGCATAGGTGGATTTGCCGACGCATATGGTCATAACATTGCGGGGTATTCTGAAATATTCTACGCTTCTGCCGAGGGCAAAGGAATTAGGCGGAATGATGCAGACATCTCCTTTAAAATCTACAAATGATTTGCTGTCGAACTCCTTTGGGTCAACTAGTGCATTGTTCACATTGGTAAATATTTTAAACTCATCAGCTATGCGGATATCATAACCATAGGATGAAACGCCGTAGGATATGCAGCCTTTGCGTACCTGTTTTTCCTCAAACGGCTCAATCATCCTTGAGTTATGTTCTACCGACATTTTCCGAATCCACCGATCATTTTTAATCATTCTATTAAACCCTTCTTTATAAAAACGAGAAGCCGCCAATGCATAACCTCTTTTATTTTACGTAAGTAGTTTACCATACGTGGGAAAGATACCGCAAAATTTAAAATAAGGCAAATGGAAATATAAGGTGAATTGTAAATTGTAGGTAATGTCAATCCTTATGTGTAAATTCTTTCAGAGGGTGATTCTCCCAGTTGACATTTAAATGATGAAAAACAGCAAAGACGATCCTTTCTACACTA
>Ga0209642_10001283_pt1 | contig 16615 bp, 16 predicted proteins | sample RifCSP19_2_FD_184025 | JGI IMG/M metagenome (GOLD analysis project Ga0209642, IMG submission 184025) | Soil microbial communities from Rifle, Colorado - Rifle CSP2_sed 19_2 (SPAdes) (version 2) | ecosystem: Environmental > Terrestrial > Deep subsurface > Rock core/Sediment | place: Rifle... | reverse complement strand
AATCGCGCGCGGCCTGCCCGCGCCCCCCATAGACGACGAGCTCGTCCGGCCTCTCGGCCACTTCGGGGTCGAGGTTGTTCTGCAGCATGCGGTAAGCGGCTTCGCTGAGCCAGGACCTACAAGTGAGCTGGCGTCCACGTGGCGAGCGGATCAGGCGTGGTTTGGCCATTGCAGAGCTCCGGAATGGGGTCAGTGGAGAAGTTCCAGAGAGCCAATGACGTCCTCGAAGATCGGCCTGGCGTCAGCGAACCCGCTAGCCTCCGCGCTCAGGATAAGGAGGATTACGTGCTCCTCGGCCTGGATCAGCCCCATCAGCTGGTGAGCGTTGACTTCCTCACCGGTCACGGAGTTGATCTGCTGCGTGTACTCGATCAGGCCATGAGGTATCTTGGACGCCTCTTCCACATACGAATGCGCCAAGACACTCGTGCCGGCCACGGACTCGCCGAGCGCCGCAGCGGTGGTTTCGGTCAGCAGGTCGATCGGAATGCCCATGGTCAGGCTGCTGTCCATCGCCACCACGAATAGCGAGGTCGGAGTGCCAGCGGCGAGCGACTCGGGGCTCATCATGAAAGCGAAAAACCGCATCCCCTCTACGAGCAAGGGCGAGCCTAATTCAAGGAACGGTTCGAGTTCGGGATTGGCCTCGATGCCGGCGTCCATCATCGACTGAATGTCTCCTGCGCCCAGCTCCAGCACAAACCAGCCTGGCGGCACGGCCAGGCGGTAGCCAATCTCGTTGTCGGTGAAGAGTGTGGAGCCGTCGCCGAGCTCCTCTTTCGTCGTCGGCGGCAAGGACGAAACGGTGGGGCTAGGGGTCCTCGAAGGGATGGGGGTGCGGGTGGGCCGTGGTGTCGGTGTGTGCGTCGGCCGAGGTGTGTTGGTCGCCGTTGGCGTTGCGGTCGGCGCGAGGAAGGGGATGGCAGAACAGGCGAGCGAGGCGAGCAACGTAGTCAGGCCTGTCACGAGCGGGAGGAGGAACTTGGTCTTGTGCACGTCGGTTTCACCTTTCTTCGGGGGTAAGAGCTGACCAACGGTCAAATCGCACGATCTCGGCCAGAGGTCGGCGGCCACCCGTTTTGGGAGGCTCAGTCAGCTCCTTCGGATTAGCAGGATAGCCGAAGGAGACTGCATAGCGCAGGTGCAGATCGGCTGGGAAGCCCAAGAGATGCCTTGCCGGCTCGGGCTGATAGATGGTCGCCAAGCAGGAGGCGACACCCAGCTCCCAGGCGGCAAGTTGCATGTAGGCCGCCGCCTGGCCGGCGTCAAAAAGGACGGAGGGTCGTTCGCTTGGGTCAGGGGTGAGGATGGCAACCCCCAGGGCTGCGCCCGCAAGGTGGCTCGCGTAGGTACCCAAACGGGAGAGTCCCTGGAGCAAGGAGCGGTCACGGATGGCGATGAAGTGCCAAGGCTGCGTGTTCTTGGATGACTGGGCGCGCCGGCCCGCGTTCAGGATGCGGTGGACATGCTCCTCGCTCAGCGGCGATGCGTCAAACTGCCGCACGGCGCGCTTGGTATGAATGGCCTGCGCAACGTCCATGGGAACTCTCTCCTCCCTCCTCGACAATTATAGGCGCGATGGCCGGGCCGACTAGCGGGTGTGGATTGGGGTACGCGGATGGGACGAAAGACAACAAGCGGCGATGGATGGGCCGATCTTAGATCGGCCCCTACTCGATTGCCGCTGGCGGGTTCAGCATGACCGTGCTGAGATCGCTCTCAAACCCCCTTGCCGTTCTGTCCGTTGGCGAGCGAGGCGAAGTCCGTCGCGCCAAGCCTCTTCACCAGGTCCTTCTGCGCATCGCACCAGATGGTGTGAACCGGGCACTTGTCGCCTAAGGTGCAACTGCTGGCGTCGAACACGCATTCGTTGAGCGAGATCGGCCCGTCGATGGCCTCGATCACTTCGAGCAGAGAGATTTCACTAGGGTGGCGGGCCAACGACACGCCGCCTCGCGCCCCGCGCGAAGTCTGCACGACGCCGGCGACCGACAGTTGCGAGACGATCTTAGCCAGAAACGACGGTGGGATGTGTTGTTCATGCGCGATATGACTGGTGGGCGCCCGGTCGCCGTTGCCGAGACCGGCGAGGTGAAGTACAGCGCGTACTGCGTAATCGGCCTGCCGGGTGATCTGCATCGTTCCTCCTCAACCGAAATAAATCGGAATTCAGGGTAGGAGTTATCCTGATTGTCAGTGTACTCCAGCAGAAGATGCGACGGCAAGTGAAAGGTGTCACCACGACGGTATGACCTTTTGCGAGCCGAATTGTCCTCTCTCAGGCATGGTATGATAGCGCCGTCCTCCGGAAGCCGACCATCGAGGGTGGAGAGGGAGATTGTGAAGGACATCGCGGTCGTCGGGGTCGGGTATGTCGGCTTGGTCACAAGCGCATGCTTTGCCGATCTTGGCAATCGAGTCCTGGCTTTGGACATCGACGAGAGCCGGATCGAGGGGTTGAAGCGCGGGGTCATGCCGATCTATGAGCCAGGCTTGGAAGAGCTGGTGGGGCGCAACGTCGCGGCAGGGCGCCTGAGTTTCACAACAAGCTATCGCGAGGCGTTGCCGGGCGTCGAGTTCGTATTCATCGCCGTGGGGACGCCTTCGGGGGTCGACGGGGAAGCCGATCTCAAGTATGTGCGGGAGGCATCCATCTCGATCGCGCAGGCGATGAGCGAGCCGCTGATTGTCGTCAACAAGTCGACGGTCCCCGTCGGCACGGGCGACTGGGTGGCGGATATCATCGCTACTCATCAGCCCAAGCCGATCTCCTTCTGGGTCGTCTCGTGTCCAGAGTTCCTGCGCGAGGGATCGGCGATCCTTGATTTCATGAATCCCGCTCGGACCGTGCTTGGCTCTCTCGACCATGAGGCGGCCGAGAAAGTCGCCCAGCTGCACCTTGCGCTCAGGGCTCCCATCGTGATGACCGATCTGCGCACGGCGGAGATGATCAAATATGCCTCCAACGCCTTCCTCGCCACAAAGATCTCATTCATCAATGAGATCGCAAATATCTGTGAGGCCCTCGGGGCAGACGTCAAGGAGGTGGCGGCAGGGATGGGCTACGACCCGCGCATCGGGCGCCACTTCCTCGACGCCGGATTGGGATACGGCGGTTCCTGTTTCCCCAAGGACGTCAATGCGTTGGCCTACATGGCCGCGGAACAGGGGCGACACCCCCAGCTCCTCCAAGCGGTGATCGATATCAATGCCGACCGGCGACGCATCTTGGTCGAGAAGACGCGCGAGATGCTCGGCGATCTGTCGGGGGCGACCGTGGGCATTCTAGGTTTGACGTTCAAGCCGAACACCGATGACCTGCGCGAAGCGCCGGCGCTTGAAGTGGCTGAACGCTTTAAGAGAGAGGGCGCGCGCGTGCGTGCCTACGATCCGGTGGCGATGCCGCGCGCGGCGGCGTTGCATCCGGAGATCGAGATGGCCGCCGATCCATATGCCTTGGCCGAGGGATGTGACGCCCTGGTGGTCTGTACCGAATGGAACGAGTTCAAGCAGCTAGATCTGGGCAAGATCAAGCGAGCGATGCGACATCCTGTCGTCATCGATGGGCGGAACATCTACGATGCCGACCAGATGGAGGAGTTGGGCTTCCGTTATCGCGGCGTCGGCCGCGGCTATGACCATGAGTCTGCGAGCCAGCGGACGTTGACCCAAGAGACACCCGAGACAATCAAAGAGGCGGGCAGGTGAGTGGGCCGGTCGAGCTGGTGCGCGTCAGGCTGCGCAACGGGTTGGAGGTCCTTCTCCGGGAAATCCACACCGCTCCCTTGATCAGCAGCTGGCTTTGGTATCGGGTCGGCTCGCGCAACGAACGAGCAGGAACCACCGGAATCTCCCACTGGGTGGAACACATGCAGTTCAAGGGCACGCAAGCGTTCCCGGCTGGCGTGCTCGACCGCGCCATCTCACGCGACGGCGGCTCCTGGAACGCCTTCACCTATCTGGACTGGACCGCCTATTTCGAGACCATGCCAGCCGACCGCATCGATCTCGCCCTACGCCTGGAGGCCGACCGGATGATCAACAGCCTCTTTGCCGGTGGCGAGGTGGAGTCGGAGCGGACGGTGATCATCTCCGAGAGGGAAGGCAGCGAGAACGAACCGACCTTCCGACTGGCCGAGGAGGTGCAGGCGGCCGCCTTCCGCGTTCACTCCTACCATCATGAGGTCATCGGGGATCAGGCAGACCTTCGCACGATCACCCGCGAACAACTCCACGATCATTACCGCAGGCACTATGTCCCGGGGAATGCGGTCTTGGCCATCGCCGGGGACTTCAAGATGAACCGCATGCTGAAACGAGTGCGCGAGGGCTTTGGCCCGATTCCTGGCGCGCCCCGGCCGACGAGTATCGTCCGCCCTGAGCCGGAGCAAAGCGGCGAACGCCGCGTCACGGTCGAGGGGCCTGGAGAGACCTCCTTTCTGGAAGTTGCTTACCATGCTCCGGCCGGCCGCGACCCTCAATTCCTGACCCTGGCCGTACTGGATAGCATTCTGGCCGGGGCCTCAAGCCTCAACCTGTTTGGCGGCGGGATCTCCAACAAGACTTCGCGACTGTATCGCGCCCTTGTCGAAGGTGGATTGGCGGCTTCGGTGGCAGGCGACATGGCCCCCACGATCGATCCGTACCTCTACGTATTCCACGTCATAGTACGCCCAGACCGCACGCCTGAACAGGCGCTTGAAGCTCTCGACCGAGAACTCGCCCGAATCCTCGAGCATCCGGTGAAACCCGAGGAAGTCGCCAAGGCGATCAAACAAGCCAAGGCCCTGTTCGCCTACGGCAGTGAGAGCATCACCAACCAGGCTTTTTGGATGGGCTACAGCGAGATGTTCGCCGACTACGGTTGGTTTGAGTCATACCTTGAACGTCTCGAAGACACAAGCCCGAAGGACTTGCTGGACATCGCAGCGAAGTTTCTGCGTCCGGGTAATCGCGTGGTCGGCATCTACCGGCCAACGGCTGGGGTCGCGCATGCCTAAGTCGAAAGGCGAACTGCCAAAGCTAGACCCACGCTCGCTCCCAGGTCCGGAGACCACTTTCCGCGATGAGCTGGACAACGGCGTCGTTGTGCTGGCCCGCCAAAACAGCGCCAGCCCTTCGGTGGTGATCTCAGGCTATCTGTCGGTCGGATCCCTGGATGAGCCGGCCGAGATGGCCGGGCTAGCGGACATGACGGCTTCAGCCCTGATGCGCGGCACGCAGACCCGCAAGTTTCGCGAGATCTACGAATCGCTTGAATCCATCGGGGCGAACCTTGGCATCTCAGCCGGCGCGCATACGACCTCCTTCCATGGGAAATCCTTGGCGGAGGATCTGCCTCTATTGCTCGAGTTGCTGGCCGATGTGTTGCGTCACCCGCTCTTCCCCAAGGCGCAAGTGGAGCAACTGCGGGCGGAGAAACTCACTTCGCTGGCCATCCGTGACCAAGACACGCGCTCGCAAGCCTCGATGGCGTTCGACGATCTGGTTTACCCGGATCACCCCTATTCGCAGCAGACGGACGGCTACCCTGAGACCGTTTCGCAACTCACCCCCGCCAACTTGCGGAGCTTTCATCGCAAGCGCTTCGGGCCACGGGGGATGGTGATCTCCATTGTGGGCGCCGTAGAGCCGAAGCGGACCTCGCGCGCCGTCGCGAAAGTCCTCGGCGGCTGGAGCCTACCTCGCCAACCTGCGCGGCCTGAGCTTCCACCTGTTACCAGGCTTACCGGGCTCGCTCGCAAGGAAGTCCAGCTACAGGGGAAAAGCCAGTCTGACATCGTTCTAGGGGTAGTGGGGCCGAGCCGCTTCGAGCCTGATTACCTGGCGGCCTCGCTGGGGAACAACATACTGGGACGATTTGGGCTGATGGGTCGCATCGGCGACAGTGTGCGCGAGCGCTCAGGCCTTGCTTACTATGCCTACAGTGTGGTGAATGGCGGCCCTGGGCCGGGGCCCTGGCAAGTCGTCGCTGGGGTGAACCCCGCCAACGTCCAGCGGGCGATCGACCTGGTTCTGGAAGAGCTTCGTCGCTTTATCACACGGCGGGTGACCGCGCAAGAGCTTTTCGAGAACCAATCCAACTACATCGGCCAACTTCCGCTGCAGCTCGAGTCCAACGAAGGCGTCGCATCGGCCCTTGTTCACATCGAGCGCTATCAACTCGGGCTGGATTACTATCAGCGGTATGCCTCGCTGATCCAGGCTGTCACTCGGGGGCAGATCCTCGAGACAGCGCGGCGCTTCCTCGATCCCGACAATCTCGCCATCGCCGTCGCCGGCCCCATGCGTGCTAGAGGATAGACCTTGCTTCGCTCAGGCGTGGACATCATTGAGGTTGAGCGCATCGACCGGGCCATCTTGCGACACGGCCAGCGTTTCTTCGACCGCTTCTACACGACGCGCGAGCTGGTTGACTCGGGGGCACACACTCCCGCTCTAGCGGCGCGCTTTGCGGCCAAGGAGGCAGTGGCGAAGGTCCTGGGTACTGGCATCGGAGATGTGACCTGGAAGGAAATCGAGGTGGTCAACGGGCCGCGACGGGAACCATTGCTCCGCCTGCATGGGCAAGCTCGTGAGCTGGCCCAGGCTCTGGGACTCTCGAACTGGGCGATCAGCCTCAGCCATACCCACGAGCACGCGGTCGCTGTGGCAGTGGCGCTGCAATTGTACGACGAAACTGTGCGTGACGAGTTGGATGCCGCGGATTCGACGTCGATCTCCATCCCGGCCGACCCATCGTGAAGAACCCCCCGTTTCCTTAGGGGAACATGCTCAGCACGCGTGCGAACCTCGATCAGGAGGTCGTCAGGCGAATTGACCGGGACCAGGATGGGGGCGCAAGATCCTGATGGTCCAGCATCCGAATCGAGCGAGGTTGACCATGGAGGCAGTCGTTCCTGGCCTGGGCGGTGAGACCGAACAGGTTGTCACGACTTCGCTGGTTGCCCCGCATGTGGGAAGCGGCACCCTGATGGTGTACGCCACGCCCGCCCTTGCGGCGCTGATCGAGGAGACCTGCCGCAAGATCATCGAGCCATTGTTGCCGGAAAGCTACACGACGGTGGGAGTGGAAATCCACTTGAGGCATCTCGCTCCGACGCCGGTGGGGCGCACGGTGCGTGTGCGCGCAGAAGTGGTTGCGGTTGCGGAGCCGGCCTTTGTCAGGCGCAGACATGCTCCTGGGAGGTGGTATGAGACCGATCGCCAGTTTCCTGTGGCGTAGCCGCTGGGGATTTGGGCTGGCGCTCATCGTGGCGGCCTGTCAGGGGGCTGGCGGTGTCAAGCCGGCTTCCCCGACGGCAGATACGCCCTCCCCGACTCTCTACCGTGCACCCCTCCCCACACCCTGGCCCACTCTTACCCCGTGGGCGACGAGACGCCCAACCGAGGTGGTCACGCAAGTTCCTACCGGCGTATCCTCCGGGCCGGGTCGGTTGGCTTATGTCTCCACAAGATATGGGGGGGATGCAGACATCTATGTCTACGATCCGCATGCCTGGCCTTCGGACGTGCTCCTGGTTGGTGGCCAAGGCGAGGACACACACCCGGCCTTCGCGCCTGACGGCGTGCGACTGTTGTTCGTATCAGACCGCGATGGGGATCGTGAGATCTACCTGACCAACTTCTACTCGGACGATGCGGTTGCCCTGACCGATCATCCGGCCGAGGATTCCGATCCCGCGTGGTCACCCGATGGGTCAAGGATTGCCTTCCGCTCCAAGCGCGACGGCAACAATGAGCTCTACATCCTAAAGCTCTACGGACGCCAGTTGCTGCGGCTGACGGACGACCCCAGTGATGATATGACCCCGGCCTGGTCGCCCGACGGCAAGCGCATTGCCTTCGTGTCGGCGAGCGATGGCAATCTGGAAATCTACGTCATGAGCGCGGACGGCTCCGATCTGAGGCGGGTGACCCACAACGCGGGCGTGGACGGCTATCCGGCCTGGTCGCCGGACGGCAGCAGTCTTGCCTTTCACTCCGAAAGGGACGGAAACACCGACATCTACGTTGTTGACGTCGACTGTGTGGATCGATACTACGTCTGCGAGGCCGCTCTGCGTCTCACCGAGGACCCGGCCGACGATATGGCCCCGGCGTGGATGGGACGCATGATCGTCTTCATGTCTGCGCGGGACGGGACGTTCGACCTGTACGAAACCGACGCGCGGGGTCTTAGAGAAGAGAAGCTGAGCGGCTCGTCGCCCTGGTTCGAGGGATTTCCTTCCTGGGGCTTGCAGCGATCGAGCATGGCTTCTTCGTCGAGAGATATCGATCCGGAGCGAGTCTTCCCGACCACGTGGATCCTCGACGACACGTGTGATGCGATGATTCCCTGCGTGGGTTCCGGTTTCAGCGTCTCACCGTACGGGAGTCGGGTCGCCTTCTTCTCGGACGCCCTGGATCGCGACGTCTTTCGCGGGCTGTATGTATTCCGCGGCAACTGTTCTTCTGCATACCTTCGAGAATGTGGTTTCGACTTGCTCGCTCGAGATGCCTTGCGTGTCAGTTGGTCGCCAGGGGGCCAGCGTCTGGCCATTCTCACGAGCGAGCGGGGCTCGGCGGGGATCTCCATCGTCGATTTCTCCGGCGCGGATGGAGATCCGCGCCAGGCCTACGAATTGGGGAAGGATTGGGACATTGGAAGCCTGACTTGGTCTCCTGACGACGCGTATCTGCTCTTCGACGGGTGGATGGACGGGCTTGACTCGGAAGGCCAGCCCCCGGCGCCGCAAAGCTTGGGGGCGGCTGGCGTTTACCTCCTGGACCGCGAGACGGGAGATCTCTTTCTTCTCTACCCGGCGGGTGTCGACCCACAGTGGTCGCCGGCTGGGAGTCAGGTCGCTTTCCTCCTTGACAGCGAGATCTACACGATGCCGGCGCCTCACTTTCGCCCGGATGGGAGTTTGGAAGACGCGCAAGCGACGCCGCTGACATACGGCGCAGGCGACGTAGACTTCTTGGCCTGGTCCCCCGATGGAAGGCAAATCGCCTTAGTCTCTGACCAGGATGGCGATCCGGATCTATACGTCATGCAGGTTGATGGGGCCCGAATCGGCGTTGCGCAGGATGGTGGCGTGACCCGTCTTATCAGCGAGCCTGGGCACCCAGGCCAGCCAGTATGGTCGCCCGACGGGCGTTATGTTGCCTTCATTTCCGGCGGGGAGATCCACGTGATTCGACCGGATGGAACGGGTCGGATCCGTATCACCTTCAACCCTGCGGATGAGGGGAACGTGGTGTGGACGGTGGACGGCTGGTATCTGTTCTACTTCTCTGACGGGTACCGCCGGCAAGTCCTCCGAACAGAGGTCATCAGGCTTCCCTGAGGGTTTTGACGACCGACTGCCCCTGTGGTACACTTTCGCATTACTCCCGCCACCCGGTGGCGGGAGATATTCTGCCCCTCACCGGGCACATCTCACACGCCTCCTGACCTGACGGGGCGTGCCGGTCGGCCAGCCGGCTCCCGCCAGGAATGAAGGAGGCGGAGGCTCAACGCAAGGGAGGCATTCGACCATGGCCGTCGTAAGCATGAAGGCATTGCTCGAAACCGGGGTCCATTTCGGCCATCGCACCCGCAAGTGGAACCCGCGCATGAAGCCCTACATCTTCACAGAACGCAACGGAATCCACATCATCGATCTGCAACAGACTCTCGAATCACTGGAGAAAGCCTACGCCCTGATCCGTGACGCCGTGGCCGAGAGTGGCACGATTCTCTTCGTCGGCACCAAGCGTCAGGCTCAGGAGACCATCCAGACCGAGGCCGCGCGGTGCGGGATGCCCTACGTCAGCACACGTTGGCTTGGAGGCACCCTGACCAATTGGCGCACCATCCGTCGTCGAATCGAGGAGCTTAAGGTTCTCGAGAAACGCCGCGACGATGGCGAGCTAGAACGTCTGACGAAGAAAGAAGCTTTGATGATCACGCGTAGCATACTGCGACTGGCAGAGCGTCTGGGCGGCCTGCGGGAGATGAAGAGGCTACCGAGCATGGTCTTTGCTGTAGACGTCCGCCACGAAGAAACTGCGATCCACGAGGCAAATCTGCTTGGAATCCCGGTGGTTGCGTTGGTCGATACGAACTGCGACCCTTCGGGTGTGGACTACGTCATCCCTTCGAATGACGATGCGATACGCGCCATCAAGCTCCTCACGGGCAAGATCGCCGATGCGGTCAACGAGGGCCGGGCGATGCGGAAAGAGGATGTCGAAGCAGACTTGCCTGAGGCGGGCCTGGAGCCCGGCGCAGCCCTCGCCGAGCTCGAGCTTACCGACGAGGATCTGCTTGGCGAGGCGACATTGGCCAAGCTGCAGAGCGGCGCGTTCGACTTCGATGAAGCGGGCGCAGCAGCCGTGGCGCCTGCTGTGGCGATTGTGCAGCCCGAGCCAACTGAAGCGAAGGAAGAGACTCCCGAGCAGGGCCTGCAGGAATCGGGCGAAGTGAAAGACCTCGCTGCCGAGGGCACGGAAGAAGGCGAAAAGGCCCCGGAGAAGGAATGACCATCACAACAGCACTGATCAAAGAGCTGCGTGAGAAAACGGGAGCGGGAATCCTCGACTGCCGGCAGGCCCTCGAGCAAGCCCATGGCGACCTCGACAAGGCGGCTGACTTGCTTCGCCAAAAGGGTCTTGCAGCGGCAATGAAACGCGCCCATCGTGAGACGCGCAACGGGGTCCTGGAGCTCTACACCCATGGCGACGGCCGAGTGGGGGTGATGGTGGAGGTCAATTGCGAGACAGACTTTGTTGCTCGAACGAAGGAATTCCGCCAGTTCGCCCACGAGATTGCCCTGCAGATTGCCGCCAACGCTCCGCGCTACCTGCGGGTGGAAGACATCCCACAGGCTGTACTCGAGATAGAGCGCAAGGAAGTCCGCGAGAAGGCGCTAGCCGACGGCAAGCCTGACGCGGTGATTGAACGCATCTTTGAAGGTCGGATGGAGAACTACGCCGAGGAATACTGCCTCCTGCGGCAGCCTTACATTCGAGACGAGACGAAGAGCGTCGAGCAGTTGCTGCAGGAGGTGATTGCCACCACCGGGGAGAATGTGGCTATCCGGCGCTTTGTGCGCTGGATGGTGGGCGAGTTGCAGGAAGAATCGACAGGGCCAACGTGAGTTGGCCCGTTTCTTTCGAGTTTGCACAGGGCTGACCTGACGCGAGGGGATGTATGAACGACCCAGCCTACCGCCGTATCTTGCTCAAACTCGGTGGCGAGTCGCTCGCCGGGCCGCAAGGCTTCGGGATCGATCCGCAACGCGCCGAGGAAGTGGCGGCCATCGTGGGTCGTGTGCGGGAGTTGGGCGTGCAAGTGGCGATCGTCATCGGGGCGGGGAACCTTTGGCGAGGTCGTGAGGGGATCGAACGTGGCATGGAACGCGCCACGGCAGACTACATGGGGATGCTCGGCACCGTCATGAACTCCCTGGCCCTCATGGATGCGCTTGAGCGCGCCGGGATTGTCACGCGTGTCATGTCTGCCCTTGAGATGCATGCGGTCGCTGAGCCATACATCCGCCGGCGGGCGATGCGTCACCTCGAGAAGGGCCGAGTCGTGATCCTGGGAGGCGGCACGGGGAACCCCTACTTCTCCACCGATACCGCTGCGGCTCTACGCGCCATGGAGATTGACGCCGACGTCGTGATCAAAGCGACAAAGGTCGACGGCGTATACGATTCCGATCCCGAGAAGGACCCGAGCGCCCAGCGCTTCGATCGCCTTACCTACATCGAGGCTCTGAGTCGCCGGCTGCAGTTCATGGACAGCACGGCGATTTCGCTCTGCATGGACAATGAGCTTCCCATCCTGGTCCTGAACATGTGGCAGAAGGACGCGCTGGTCATGGCCTTGCATGGTGAGGGGGTCGGAACGGTCATCTCCGGCTGATCTGCGCCACTACCTGCCGAAGGAGCTACGGCTGGCGACCCATGCCGCCGCGGCCAACTGGTCCGACGCCAGGTCGGGCGTGGGAGCCCGACCTGCTGCTTCCTAGCGAAGTGTCTCGCCAGCGTTAAATCGAAAGACTCTGCTGAGCTACCAAGCTACCATCGCATTTTTGCGCCATTTGCGCTATGCTATAAGAAGATCGCCTTGTGTTGTGATCCCTCTGCTGTGGAGTGCCCCCATGGTCAATGACGCCTTGGCTGAGGCCGAAGGACGGATGAAGGGCGCAGTCAGTACGCTCGAGGACGACCTGGCCTCCATTCGCACGGGGCGCGCCGCCCCGGCCCTGGTTGAAAGGCTCCACGTCGATTACTACGGGACCGCGACCCCACTCGTCCAGCTGGCCACGATCGCCGCACCGGAAATCCGCTTGCTGACGATTCGGCCATTCGACCCAGGAAGTCTCAAGGACATCGAACGGGCGATCCAGGCTTCAGACTTGGGCCTGACTCCCAACAGCGACGGCAAGATGATCCGTCTCGCCATACCTCCTCTGACCGAAGAACGACGGCACGAACTGGTGCGCGTCGTCCGCAATCGGCTGGAAGAAGCGCGGATCGCAGTTCGAAATGTGCGCCGCGATGTCCACAATGACCTGCGCGAACTCGAGCGCGAGAAGCTGATCTCGAAGGACGAGCTGGAGCGAGGCGAGCGGCAACTGCAAGAACTGACGGACCACTACATCGAACAGGTCAATGAAGCTGGCCAGCGAAAAGAGAGGGAGGTCCTTGAGGTCTAAGAGGGCGGCCTCCAACTCCCCAGGCAATTCGGCGAAGAAGCCTCTCCCGGAACGCATACCCAGACATGTCGCCATTATCATGGATGGGAATGGCCGTTGGGCGCGCCAGCGGGGGCTGCCTCGCTTGGCCGGCCACCGCGCCGGTGTCGATAACCTACGTCGCGTACTTGAGGCCTGCGTAGACTTCGGGATCCAATACCTAACCATCTATGCCTTCTCGACCGAGAACTGGGAACGGCCGCCGGAGGAAGTCCGGGGATTGATGAACATCCTGGATGACGTGATCGATCGAGAACTCGAGGAGCTTCACAAGAACGGGGTTCAACTCCGCCATGTGGGCCGCCTCGAACGTCTCAAGCCGGCGCTGCGGCGAAAGGTCCGCCATGCGGTTGAGTTGACAAGAGACAATCGTCGCCTGGTCCTCAACATCGCATGGAACTACGGCGGTCGAGACGAGATTCTTTACGCGATCCAGCAGATCGTCTCCGCCGGCTACGCTCCGCAGGAGATCACGGAGGATACCGTCCGACGCTTCCTCTTCACTGCGGACTGCCCGGATCCGGATCTCATTATCCGTACCTCGGGGGAGCAGCGCGGCAGCAACTTCCTGATCTGGCAGGGGGCCTATTCGGAGTGGTACTTCCCAGCCACTTTCTGGCCCGACTTTGATCGGGAGGAGTTGTACAAGGCCCTCTGCGACTACGCTCAGCGCGAGCGCCGCTTCGGCCGCGTGCCCGAGCCGCTCCCACCCTTTTAAGGAATGTTGCGCGAACGCCTGGTCGTCGCTATCCTCTTGCTCCCTCTCGCGCTTTGGGTGATCGCGGATGGAGGCTGGCTCTTCGGGCTCCTTGTTGCCAGTATTCTCGGCCTCGCGGCCCTGGAATACGGCCGGCTCTCGATGTCCTCCGGCTTTCGGCCATCGCTTCCGCTTCTGGTCGGTGGCGTCGTCATCCTGGCCATTACGCGCTTTCTCTTCGGGTTCGAACACGCCCCGCTGACCCTCGTCATCTTGACCTTGGGTAGTATGGCCTGGCACCTGCTGGACTACGAGCGCGGGGCGCCACGCTCGGGCACAGACTTTGCCATTACCACGGCAGGAGTCCTCTACCTGGGATGGATTGGGGGCTTCCTGATCTCTTTGCGCTCCTTGCCGGGTGGCGAATGGTGGCTGTTGTTGGCCTTGCCGTCGGTTTGGCTGGCAGATTCAGCGGCCTATTTCGTGGGCCGGCGCGTCGGCCGCCATCGGCTGGCGCCACGCCTCAGCCCGAAGAAGACATGGGAAGGTTATCTGTCTGGGGTGGTGTTCGGCGCACTGGCAGGGGCTGCCTTCGCATGGATCTGGGGTGTTGGCGCAGGGCCTGCCTCCGGCCTCGCCCCATGGCGTGGCTTCTTGATGGGCGCTGTCATCGCCGCGTTGGCCCCTTTGGGGGACTTGGGCATCAGTATGATCAAGCGCGAGCATGGAGTGAAAGACACCGGTTCCCTCCTTCCGGGCCACGGCGGAGCCCTCGACCGGATTGACTCCTGGTTGTGGGCGGCTGTCTTGGGCTTCTATCTTGTCGTCGGGCTGAGTACCTAGGCGACGTTTGCTTATTCCCTTTGGGTGGTGATGGGAATCCAACTAGGAGCGGCGAAATGAGCGAGACGCCTTCTCGCAACCTTGCCTTAGACCTCGTGCGTGTCACGGAGGCGGCGGCGATGGCTGCGGGCCGGTTCATGGGCAGGGGCGACAAGGAGGCCGGGGACGGGGCTGCGGTCGACGCAATGCGCCTGGTGCTGGATACGGTCCCGATGGATGGGATCGTGGTCATAGGAGAGGGGGAGAAGGATCAGGCGCCCATGCTGTACAACGGCGAGCGGCTCGGCAATGGCTTGCCGCCAGAGGTTGATGTCGCGGTCGACCCGGTCGAGGGCACACGCCTGTTGGCCTTAGGGCGAGAGAACTCGGTCTCCACAGTCGCCGTCTCCGAGCGCGGCACAATGTTCAATCCGGGTCCCATCGTCTACATGGAAAAGATCGCCGTGGGCCCGGTCGCCAAGGGCAAGATCGACCTCAAAGCTCCTGTGGCGGAGAACCTGCTCTGTGTGGCGAGAGCAAAAGGGTGTGACGTCGACGACCTCACCGCGGTGATCCTCGACCGCCCACGGCACGCGGCGCTGATCGAGACCGTACGTAAGGCAGGCGCCCGCATCCGGCTCATTTCAGACGGCGATGTGGCCGGGGCACTCATGACGGCCTGGCCAGGGGCCGGTATCGACGTTCTGCTAGGCGTCGGCGGCACTCCGGAAGGCGTGTTAGCCGCCTGCGCGCTGAAGTGCATGGGAGGAGAGATCCAAGGACGGCTCTACCCGCGGAATGAGGAAGAGGCGGCCAAGGCGCGAGAGCTCGGATATGACTTGGAGAATGTCCTTACGCTCGATGATCTCGTCGCCGGAGAAGACGTCTTCTTCACCGTGACGGGGATCACGGATGGGGGGCTTCTGAATGGAGTCAAGTACTTCGGCGGTGGCGCACGGACGCACAGCCTAGTCATGCGCTCGCGCTCGGGCACGGTGCGCGAGATCATCGCCACGCACCGCTGGGATAAGCTCATGGCGTTCAGTCAGATTCAATACGACCGGAAAGAAGCGGACGGATGACAAATCACCATTCACCAACCGCCAACCGTCTTGACATGGGCGATAGGCCATGATCCGTGATCAGCCTCGATCTATGGGCAGCATGCTGCCTGGTAGGGGCGCTTGCGTGGCCTTACCGAGCGTGATATAATGCGCACGTTCAGGTTCGGGTTTCTCAGTTGCCTGCGGCAACCTCCCCTGACGGCATTCCACTCCAAGGCTTTGCGTCGCTTGGGTAACCCTTTCAGCGGTCATCGCATCGATTGAGAACTCCTTGCACGTGTTGAATTACGCCTGTCCCTCGTAACCCCACCCTATCGGGAGCATGCACGATGAACATAGCCCAATTGGAAGCCATGACCCTCCCCGACTTGCGCGCCATTTCCAAGGATTTAGATGTCCCGGGCGCGGTCAAGATGAAGAAGGAAGACCTGATCTTGAAGATCATGCAGGCGGATGCTCAACGCCAGGGCCTAGAGCTCCGCGGCGGGGTCCTCGAGATCGTGAGCGAGGGCATGGGATTCCTGCGGTCGGATCACTACTTGCCTGGCTCGAATGATATCTACGTTTCGCAATCCCAGATACGGCGCTTCGGGCTGCGCACCGGGGACATGGTCATCGGGCAGATCCGTCCCCCGAAGGATTCCGAGAAGTACTACGGCTTGCTGCGTGTTGAGTCGATCAATGGCTTGGACCCTGAGGCGGCGAAGAACCGACCCAAGTTCGAGGAACTCACCCCCATCTTTCCATTGGAGCGCTTCGACCTCGAGACGAATCGCTATACCCTCTCTACCCGATTGCTGAACCTGATTGCGCCCATCGGCAAGGGGCAACGCGGGCTGATCGTTTCGCCCCCTAAGGCTGGAAAGACCACGGTCCTCAAAGAGGTGGCCAACGCCATCTCGCAGAACTACCCGCAGGTGCATCTGATGGTGGCGCTGATCGGAGAGCGCCCGGAAGAGGTGACCGACATGGATCGGTCGGTCGACGCGGAGGTGATCGCCTCGACCTTCGATGAACCGGTCAACTCCCACGTGCGTGTCGCAGAGATGGCTCTTGAGCGCGCAAAGCGGCTCGTGGAGTGCGGCCGCCATGTCGTGATCCTGATGGACTCGATCACCCGCCTCGCTCGCGCCTACAACCTTATGGTCACGCCGTCAGGACGAACTCTCTCTGGCGGTCTCGACCCGGCGGCTCTCTATCCGCCCAAGCGCTTCTTCGGCGCCGCCCGTAACCTCGAGGAAGGCGGATCGCTCACGATCATCGCCACTTGCATCGTCGATACCGGCTCGCGGATGGATGAT
>Ga0209642_10001274_pt1 | contig 16659 bp, 18 predicted proteins | sample RifCSP19_2_FD_184025 | JGI IMG/M metagenome (GOLD analysis project Ga0209642, IMG submission 184025) | Soil microbial communities from Rifle, Colorado - Rifle CSP2_sed 19_2 (SPAdes) (version 2) | ecosystem: Environmental > Terrestrial > Deep subsurface > Rock core/Sediment | place: Rifle... | reverse complement strand
GTACCGGTCCGGTTTCCCGACGGGTCGGACCCGTACACGTACACGGTGAGCCGGTAGTACGGCTGGGTGAACGTCGCGTACACGGACCGGTCCTTCGTCATCGTCACGGAGCACGTCGCGTTCGACCCGGAGCAGTCGCCGCCCCAGCCGATGAAGCTCTCCCCGGGGTCTGGACTGGCGGTAAGGTTCACGACCGTGCCCGCCACGTACTCCGCGGAGCACGGGCCAGAGTCCTTCCGGCAGTCAATCCCCGCCGGGTCGCTCGTCACCGTGCCGTTCCCCGCGACCCACACGGAGAGGCGGTGCTTCACGAACGGGTAGTCCTCCGTCTCCCCGATCGCGAACGAGCCCGTGCCGTCGTAGTCCGCGATCGTCGCCCCCGTCAGGGTGAGGCGCAGCCACGTCTTCCCGTCCCATTGCACGCCCGTCTCGACCCGGTCCCCCTTCCCCTTCGGCACGGACACGGGCAGGTTCTGGAGCGCCCATTCGCCGGCGTCTCCCCAGTCCCCGTCCGCGTTCGCGTCGATGAGCGCGTTCAGGTACAGGGACCCCGACCAGTTCCAGTTCGAGACGCGCACGGAAATCGGGTTCGACTCGAGGAGCCCGTCGTCGTACAGGTCGAGGTCCGGCACGTCCGCGTCCGCCTCCCCGTCGACCCAGGCGCCGAGCCACGCCCGGCAGATGTCCGCGTGCCGCGCCCCGTCGCTCGCGAGGAGCGTGGGGTACGTCGGGTCCGGCGCGTCGCCGAAGTCCGTCGTGCAGTTCCTCGGCGGCTTGTCGATGTTCCACCAGGAGAAGTGGCCCGCGCGGAACTCCGCGTAGACGTCGCCCGCGTAGAGCCCGTGGCGGATTACGGCCTCCTGCGCCTCGCCGATCGGCGTCCCCGCCGCGTCCGTCAGGAGGCCGTCCGCCTCTCGCGCCCAGTACGCGGTCCCGTAGTCGAACGAGTAGACGGGCGTGTCGATCACGCCGTTCCCCGGCAGCCAGTCCTCGAGGTCGACCCACTGCGTCGCCGGCACGCGGAGCCGTACGGTCGCGGGCGGGTTCACGTCGACGACCGGCGCGCCGCCCGCGTCGAGCGCGGAGATCCAGAGGAACACGACGGAGTTCAGCGGCAGGTCCCTGCCCTCCGCGAGGTCGCCCGGGAAGATGTCGGGGACCGCGTCAGGATCGTACGACCGCACCCACATCGACGCGACGTTTGGCGGCAGACCCGTAACGATGACCGCCCCGTCCGGGCTCGCCGCTGAAGCGCCCACCATCGGGATCCGCTTGCTCGTCGGGTCCGGCACGAGGATGCGGCCCACGTCGACGGCGCCACCGGACGCGAGGAGCGGGCTCCAGCGGAACCCCGTGGCGGTGGGGCCGATTGCGCCGCGGTACGTGGCCTCCGCGAGGACCCTCGTCGGCAGCGACGGATTGAGGGGGAGGTTGAACCGCCCGTCCGCGCCCGTCGTCCCCTGCACGATCGCGGTACCGTCCTCGGAGCGGACCGTCACGTCCGCGCCGACCGCGGGCGCTCCCGTGTCGAGTTGGACACGCCCGGTCACGTACATCGGCGGTGCGCCCGGCACTCCCGTCGGTGTCGCGGAAACCTCCGCGGAAACATCAGACTCCCCCGCCGCGTTCCTGGCGGTGACCCGGAAGTAGTACGTCTTCCCGTTCGTCAGACCGGAGACCGTGTACGGCGAGGCGACGTCCGCGTACCGCGCCCCGTCCGCCATGCCCGCGTACCCTTCCTTCGTCACGCCGGGGACGGACGCCTGGTAGAGGTCGTAGCCGGTCGCGTCCGCCATGAGGTCCCACGAGACCGTGGCGCGCTCGTGCGCCGCCGACGCCTCCACGTTCGCGGGCGCCTCGGGCGCCGTCGGTCCTGGCGGCAGCGGAGTCGCCCGTGGCCACGCGACGTACGCCGCCGCGGCGATCAGCGACAGGGCGACGACCACCGCCACCACGGCGACGATTCGGCCCTTCGTCCTCGGCTCCGGCCCACGCCCCTCTCCCGCGGCTCCCACGTCCGTCACCCCTGGGGCATCGGGAGACCGACTACTAGGGCCTTCTGGAACGCGTTTGTATTCCTATTAGGAGACTTCGGAGCGGATTTCGAATCGTCGCCCCGGGAACCGCACCGCAAAGCCTTTAGCCGGGCGCCCTCATCGTTTCGGCCCGTGGCGGCCCTCGACCCGACGATCCTCACGGCCCTCGGCGGCATCCTCGCGCTCATCGGCCTCCTCCTCGCGTTCGTCGGGCGGAAGATGTGGACGCCGTTCATGTCCCTCGTCGGGGCGATCATCGGCGGCGCCCTCGGGTACATCGTCGGCGCGGTCTTCTTCGGGAACAACGTCCTCGCCGCGGGCCTCCTCGGCCTCATCGGCTCCGTCCTCGGGAGCATCCTGTTCAACTACCTCGTGAAAATCGCCCTCGCCCTGATCGCGGCGGCGATCCCCGCAGGCCTCGCCTACTACGGTCTCGGGGGGTCGGGGACTGCGCAGGACACAGCCGTCATCGCGGCGATCCTCGTCCTCCTTGTATTCTTCGCGATCGCCTACTACTTCGTCGAGGAGTTAATCGGCGTGGTCACGTCGCTTGTCGGCGGGGCGCTCCTCGGCGTCGGCGTGTTCCTCGTGACGGGGAACGGGACCTGGGCGATCGTCGGCGGCGCGGTCGTGTTCCTCGTCGGCGCGATCGTGCAGACGCTCGCGATCCGCCGCGCGAAGAAGGGCGGGGTGTGGCGGATGCGCCGCGCGAAGGCCGCGCAGGCCGCCATGTACGCGCCGCCGCCAAGCCCGCCCCCGGCGGCACCGCCCGTGCAGCGCGCGCCACCTACGAGCCCCCCGTCGAGCGGACCTATGCCGCCCCCTCCGCCGCCACCGCCTCCATGAGCCGCAGCCCGCTCGGCGGCACGCCCGCCCAGCGGCGCCGGGCTCCGTCCGCGCGACCGGCGACGCGTCCGGGAACTGGACACACGTCACGCATGTGCGACCTCCGGATCGGGCACGCGGACGTCGTCATCCGCGGCCCGCCTCCACAAGGCGCTGGTGAAGATTCGGGGACAGGTAGTAACCAGTGGACACGAGCTGGCGCAACGACGCTTCAAACGATTGTTGCGTCAAACGCCCCGAGCGGCGTTCTCGCAGGAGCAGGAACGGGACGCTGACGGGGCGCAGGCCCAGGTACTTCGCGACTCCGATCGCGGCGCGGTCGTCCACCACGACTTCGTCGACCCTTGAGCGCAGCGCGAGGGCGAGCACGGCCGCCTCCCCGCGGCCCAAGTTCCACTCCGCGCGCGGCCTCCCCGCTTTCCGGACTCGGAGGAGGCGGCCCTCCACCAGCCCACGAATCTCAAGGAACTCCGTGTGGCCCGCCTCCAGGCCGCGCTCGATCTCACCGAGCACCTCGGGTGGGACGAGAACCTCCTCGTACTGGTCCAGGAGTCCCAGGCGCCCAATCTTGGCTAGACAGATGAGGGGCGACGCATCCACGACCGCCTTCATCCGAGTTCCTCGATTAGCGCCTCGAGGTGCCGTTCGTCCGTGCGGAGGTTCACCCCGCGCTGCGCGAGCACGTCGAGGAACTCCCACAGGCCGACGCCGGCGTCCTCCGCGGCCCGCCCGACGCTGCATTCCCCGCGCTGGTATCGCCCGACCGCCTCGGAGAGACGAATCTCGCGGAGACCCCCGGAAATCGCCCGCCGCAGGAGGACCGCGCGGTCCACGCCCTGCTGCCTCGCCAGGCGGTCGAGGTTCCGGATCTCCTCCTCCGAGAGGCGCAAGGTCGTCACAGGCATGACTCAATACATTAGAATACAACGTATTAAGCCTTCCGTCAGGCCCGCGTCTGGGTCCCTTCCGCGGCGAATGACACTTTCGCCGACCCCTCCCCCGCGCACGGCCATAACCGCCAAAATCCATCGTTCCCCGGGGAGGAGACCATGGAATCGACCGCCGCCCTCGTGCCGCTCCGGGAGGTCGTCGTCCGGCCCGCGCTCGCGACCGGCCTGCCCGTCCTCGACCGCCTCCTCGGGGAGTTCGACGCCTCCCGCCTGACCCTCGTGGACAGCGGCTCCGACTTCGTCTACCAGGTGCAGACGCTCCTGTGCGTCCGCGCGGTCGCGGAACTCGACTCCGACGTCGTCTTCGTCGACGGGGGGAACAGCGTGGACCCGCACGGGATTGTCCGCGCCGCCAAGCGCGTGGGCCTCCGGAGGCTCGACGTCCTCCCGCGGATCCGCGTCGCGCGCGCGTTCACGTGCCACCAGATGGCGACGCTCCTCATCGACCGCCTGGAGGAGGCCGTCGCGGAGTCCGGCGCGCGGCTCGTCGTCCTCTCCTGCCTCCCGGAGCTGTTCCTCGACGAGGACGTCCCCTACGGGGAGGCGCACCAGCTGTTCCTCCGGTCCCTCCGCCGCATCCGCGAGGTGACGGAGGAGCACGGAACGATCACGGTCGCGACGAACGCGGGGCTCGCGAAGCTCCACCGCCGCCGCGGGATCCGGCGGGCCGTCTACGAGGCTGCGGACCGCGCGCTGAAGGTGCAACACCACCGCCAGGGCGTGATCATCACGCGGCTCGAGACCGGGGAGACGGGCTGGTTCCGCCCCGTGCCGCCGAACCAGCTCACCCTGCAGGACTTCGCCTCGGACCAGCCGCGGATCACGACGATGGCGGTGGACGAGGTGCCGAGGGCGGTGCGGGCGCCGGAACACCTCGGGATGGGCTGGTGACCGGAAGGGTCATGCGCGTGCGGCGGTTCGACGTCGCCGCCAACATGGCGGAACCGTTCGCGGAGCCCCGGCGGGTCGCGCGCGTCATGGAGGGCTTCCCCCGCGCCTGGTTCGTCGCGGGCGGCTGGGCGATCGACCTGTTCTTGGGACGGGAGACGCGCGAGCACGAAGACGTCGAAATCGCGGTCCTCCGCGCGGACCAGGAGGAGGTCCGCCGCCATCTGGCGGGGTGGACGTTCGAGAAGATCGTGGACCGCGTCCGCGAACCTTGGCGGGAGGAGGAGCAGCTGAAGCCACCGGTCCATGAGATCCACGCGCGCTCCCCGGGCGGCGAGACCGTCGAGATCCTGCTCAACGAGGCCGTCGGCGACCTCTGGCGGTTCCGCCGGAACCTCGACGTTGCGCGACCTCTCATGGAGATCGGCCTGCGGTCCGCGGACGGCATCCCGTTCCTCGTGCCGGAGGTCGTCCTGCTCTACAAGGCGAAGGCCCCGCGGCCCCGCGACGAGCAGGATTTGGCGGCGGTCCTCCCGCGGCTCGACGCAGGACGACGCGGCTGGCTCCTCCGCGCGCTCGAGGCGTGCCACCCGGGCCATCCGTGGATCCCGCGCCTTCGGGCCCCGGCAACTTCATAGAGGGGTCGCCCATCCGAACGGACCGTGGGCGGCATCCGCATCGAGATCCACGAGGCAGCGGACGTCCTCTCGACGATGCTCCTCGCCCTCGCGGGCGGGTCGAGGGAGGCGAAGCCCCATCCGATCGCCGCGGACGCGCTTGAGCACGTCCAGCCATTCCGGAACCACCCGTCGATCGCGTGGCTGAAGGAGTTCGCAAGCACACACGACCTCGTCGGTCTATACGGGCACGCCGCGCAGCTCGCGGGCCCCGTGAGCTTCGCCCCGCGCTCCCGCCAGATCCCGGTGTACCTGCGAGGGTACGCGCCGCAGCGGATGAAAGAGCTCCCCGCCCGATTGGCGGCGTTCTTCGACGACGCGAAGATCGGCGCGTTCCGCCGGGCGCACGTCGCGGAGTATACGCTCGCGGAGGCGGACGTGCGGGACGCCTTGGACGGAGGCGCGACCGAGACGTTCCTCCGGAACCTGTACGGCCCGATCAAGTACGCGCTCGTCGTCGCGCCCGTGCCAACGCACCCGCGGTCCGGCGGCGGCACCGGGGCCGCGAGCCCGTGGGAGAGCTTCGCGTTCCTCCGCCCGCCGCGCGTGGCCACGGCGTCTCCGGATCCCGTCGCATGGTCCTCCGACCCGGAGGGCACGCAGGTCCTCGCGCAGCACGAGCTGAGCCATGCGCTGTTCGACGACGCGATGCGGGAGCACCGGGACCTCGCCGCGCGGCTCGCGCCGGTCCTCGCGCGGGTCCCGCCGGACGCCCCCCTCGCACGCGTGTACCGGGACGCGGGCCAGCGGCTTGCGGAGCTGTTCATCCGCGGCTCGTCTGCCGCATACCTGCGGCGCACGCACGGGGACGAGCCCGCGCAGCGGTGGCTCGACGGACAGGCGCGGCGGCTCGGCACGCCCCTCGTGCGGGACTTCTTCCTCGCGATTGAACAGTACCTCCAACGACGGCGGTGGTCCGACCTGCGCGCGTTCCTCGCGGACCTGCCGACGGTGCTGGGCGCGTGAGCACTTTCGTCGACCTCTCCTGCGCAGGGTGATGGTGTCGAGACCCATACTTGGCGGGGAGTTCCATGGGACGCACGGTCCCGACATACCGCATGTATCTCGAGTCGGTCCTCGACCGGTGGATGGACTACCGCCGCGCGCTCCGGGAGAGGGACCGGGAGCTGTTTGACGAGGTCCTGAATCGCGCCCGCCAGCACGCGTCCGCCGCGTCGTACTGTGCGCACCTGGATCCAGTCGAGACCGCCTTCCTCTCGATCTTCCTGGAGATGGAGCGAGAAATCGCGGAGCTGAAAGCGACCCGGATCCCGGAATCGAGGCAATAGGCCTACATATCCGGGTGTAGATGCGGATTCCGCGAATTCCGATGGCGACGAGGACTATCGTCGTGACGACGGATGTCTACGAAACGCTCCGCCGCCAGAAGCTGCCCAGTGAGAGTTCAGCGACCTCGTGCGGAGGTTGGCGGCGGGGAGAGGCAAGCTGTCGCCCCACTTCGGCGCCCTGGCGGACGAGCCCGAGGAGTTCTTCGAGGGGATGAAGCGGGTCATCGCGAGCATCGATCGCACCCCGGCGAGAGATCCCAGGAAACCCGCGCGGCGATGAAAGCGCTCGATACATCGACCCTTGAGACATGCTCACGGTCGAGACGTACTGCGCGGGGATACGCTAATCCGGGGCCCCCGCATGCCTCTGGTGGCGGGACGATGAAGGCCTTCCAGGACTACTACCCGGACGAGCTGGCGCACTGCTACGGCTGCGGGCGGCTGAACGAGCGCGGCCTCCACATCCGCACGTTCTGGGACGGAGAGGAGAGCGTGACGCGCTTCACGCCCGCGCCGCACCACACGGCCGTCCCCGGCTTCGTCGCCGGCGGGATCCTCGCGTCCCTCATCGACTGCCACGGCACCGGCACCGCCGCCGCGGCGGCGTACCGCACGGAGGAGCGCGCGATGGACACGCCGCCGATGCACCGCTTCGTGACCGCGTCCCTGCGCGTAGACTACCTGAAGCCCACGCCCCTCGGCGTCGAGCTCGTCGTCCGGGGGCGGGTGAAGGAGATCCGCGGGCGGAAGGTCGTCGTGGAGGCGTCGGTGTCCGCGGGCGGCGAGACGACCGTGCGCGGCGAGGTCGTGGCCGTGGAGATCCCGGAGACGATGCGGCCCAGCGCCTCGGCTTGAGCACTTTCGCTCCCCCCTCCCCCCCGCACCATCATCGCCGCCAAAGCGCATCGCTGGCGGGGGAGCACGACGCAGGGCTGGATCCTCGACGCCCACCCGGACTACGAGCGCGATTCCATCGTCCTCTGGATGTGGACGCCCTCCGGCGTACACCGGATCGAGGACCGCGCGTTCCGGCCGTCGTTCTTCGTGAAGGTCCCGCCCGCGGAGCTCCCGGACCTGCAGCGCCGCCTCGAGATCCTCGACCAGGTCGCCGCCACGCGCGTCGCGATGAAGCGCACGAGTCTGGCGGCGGAGTCCCCGAAGCCGCTCCTCGAGGTCGTCCCCCGCCACTACCGGGACCTGCGGGACGCCGCGCGGATTGTCGCGAGCGCCGGCAAGTACTACGAGTACGAGCTGTTCGACGTCGACCTCCGGTTCAGCCAGCGGTACTTCCTGGAGCACGGGCTGTTTCCGATGGGGCTCGTCGGGTACGACGGCACCTGGAAGGCGCTCGAGGAGCACTTCGCGCTCGAGTACGAGATCCCGCCGCTGAAGCGGGAGGTGCTCGACGTCGACATCGACGCGCCCGCGGGCATCCCACGATTGGAGGACCGGCTTTTGGCGGCGAAATTGGACGGAGACGTCGTCGACGGGGACGAGGAGGACGTGCTCCGCGGGATCAACGCGCTCGTCGAGGACCACGACCCGGACGTGCTGTTCACGGACGGCGGCGACGCGTTCCTGATGCCGTACCTCGTGAAGAAAGCAGAGGCGCACGGCGTCGACCTCCGGCTCGGGCGCGACCCGGGCTTCCACGGCACGCGCGCCGCGAAGTCGTACTTCTCGTACGGAAAAATCCTGTTCAAGCCGAGCCAGTACCTCCTGAAGGGGCGCCTCCACCTGGACCGCGGCCACTTCGCGGTGCGGGAGAGCGGGTTCGCGGGGCTCGTGGAATTGTCGCGACTTTCCACCCTGCCGCCACAGGAGCAGGCGCGGCTCACGCCGGGGACGGGGATCACCGCGATGCAGGTCGGCCAGGCCCATCGGGACGGCGTCGTCGTCCACTGGAAGAAGAACATGCCGGAGGAGTTCAAGACCGCGGAGGACCTCGTGCTCGGGGACCGCGGCGGTTTCATCTTCGAGCCGGAGGTCGGGCTGCACGAGGGGATCGTCGAGGTCGACTACGCCTCGCTGTATCCGAACATCATGGTGAAGCGCAACATCTCGCCGGAGACGCTCGACTGCGCGTGCTGCGGCGCGGACGACGGGCGTCCCGTGCCGGGGCTGAAGTACCATATGTGCGCGCAGCGCCTCGGCCTCATCCCCCGCGTGCTGCGGCCCCTCGTGGAGCGGAAGCGGTACTACAAGCGGATGAAGAAGGAGAACACGCCGCTCCGGGAGGTGTACGAGGGGCGCGACACGATCCTGAAGTGGACCCTCGTTACATGTTTCGGATACCTTGGGCACCGGAACGCGCGCTTCGGGCGCATCGAGTGCCACGAGGCGATCAACGCGTACGCACGCGACCTGCTCGTGCGCTCCATGCAGATCGCGGAGGAACACGGGTACGACGTCGTCCACGGCATCGTCGACTCCCTGTGGCTCCGCCCACGGAAGGACGCGCGCGACCCGCGCACGCTGACCGAGAGCTTGCACCGCGAGCTCGGGTTCCCGATCGACCTCGAGGGCACGTACCGCTGGGTCGTCTTCCTCCCGTGCAAGACGACGGGCGTCGGCGCCCTGAACCGCTACTACGGCCTCTTCGAGACCGGGGAGTTCAAGCTCCGCGGCATCGAGCTGCGGAAGCACGACACGCCGAACGTCGTGAACCGGATGGAGGACCTCCTCCTGCGCGAGCTTGCGACGGCGCGCACGGCGGAGGAGTTCAAGGCCCTCCTCCCGCGGTGCGTCGACCTGATCCGCGGCACCGCCAAAGCGCTGCGGGAGAACCGCGTGCCCCTCGCGGACCTCATCCTCACGAAGACCGTCACGCGGACGCTCGACGAGTACGCGGTGATGACCGCGACCGTGGCGGCGCTGAAGCAGATGAAGAAGCGGGGCTTCGCCGTGGAGCCGGGCGAGTACGTGCGCTACGTGGTCCTGAACGAAGCCGCCAAGGAGGCGGAGGCGAAGGTGCGGCCCGCGCAGTTCCTCACGGGGGACGAGCGGCCGGACGCGCAGGCGTACGTGCGCCTGATCTGCCGCGCGGGGGAGACGCTGTTCGCCCCGTTCGGGTACACGGAGGAGAGGCTCCTGGCGGCGTGCCGGCGCGTGCAGGACGCGCCGATCGTGGACCTCGGCGGGGAGGCGAGGCACGAGGGGAAGAGCGCGCGGGAGGGGCACTACACGGGCGTCGGGTACCACGCCGCGTACGCGCGCGCGGGAGAGCTGCTCGCGGAGGAGTAGGCTAATCCGGGGCGGCGGATACGGGGCCGTGGCGCACCGGACGCGGACGAAGCTCGAGGCGGCGATCTGCGCGGAGATGGACCGCCAGCAGGTGGCGCACGGGCACCGGGTCCTGCATTACCGCGTGCGGATGAAGTCCGGCAAGGTCGCGCGGTACGAACCTGCGATCGCCGTCCACCGCGGCCCGATCCTGTTCCTCGTCGAACCGTTCGCGGCCCTCGGCGGGGCCGTGGAGCGCACGACCCGGTTCCTCGACCAGCACTCCCCGGAGATTGTCCTGGCGGTCGTCGCGCCGGCGCGCATCGCGTCGAAGCTCCCGCCGGAGAGCTACGACGAATTGTACGAGGCGGGGGACGTGCCACGGCTCGTGCAGCGGATCCGCGAGCAGGACCCACACGGGGCCGTCCGCCCGTTCCGCAAGCGCCGTCAGTCGGCGGGCGGGACGCCCTCGAGGCCGTCCTGACCCTCGACGAGCTTCGCCACGCGCTGCTCCGCCGTCCGGAGGGCGGCGCTGCACCGCCGGTACAGCGCGATCCCCTCCTCGAACGTCCGCAGCGCCTCGTCCAGGCTCACGGTCCCCCGCTGGAGCGACTCGACCTTTTGCTCGAGCGCCGCCAAGTCCGCCTCGAAGTCCGTCACCGCCGCCTCGTCCGCACCACCCGACATTCCATATCACCGTCCTGGAGCAACATGAGGAACGAATCGCCCGCCGCCACGCCTGCGACGGATGCGAGGACGCGCCCGTCCTTAATCGCCACGGCGAACCCGCGGCGGAGCGTCGCGAGGGGGCTGAGCGCCTCCAGGCGCGCCCGGGCCGCGTCGAGCGTCTGGCGGTGGCGGAGGAGCCGGGGGACGAAGGCGCGGAGCCCCGCGTGCGCGGCGGTGAGGCGGTGGCGCGACGCGGAGGCCCGGACCGCGAGCGATGCGGGCGACAGCGCCGTCCCGAGGGCGTCCGCGCGGAGGCGGGCGTCCCGCAGGCGCGCCACCAGGCCCCGCGCGAGGGCGGACCGGAGGGCGGCGAGGGCGCGCTCGATCTCCGCGGCGTCCGGCACCGCCAGCTCGGCGGCGGCGCTCGGCGTCGGCGCGCGCACATCCGCCACGAGGCCCGCGATCGTGACGTCCGTCTCGTGGCCGATCGCCGCCACGACGGGAACGCGGGACGCCGCGATCGCACGGGCGAGGCCCTCGTCGTTGAACGCCCACAGGTCGTCCGCGGAGCCCCCGCCCCGGGCGACGAGGATCACGTCCACGTCCCCGCGCGCGTCCAGGGTGCGGATGGCCCGCGAGACGCCGTCGGCTGCACCCTCGCCCTGCACGGAGGCCGGGGCGAGGAGGACCGACGCGAGGGGGTACCGCCGCCGGAGGACTGTGAGCACGTCCCGGATCGCGGCCCCCGTCTCGGAGGTGACGAGGCCGACCCGCCGTGGGAACCGCGGCAGCGGGCGCTTGCGGCCGGCCGCGAGGAGGCCGTCCCGGGCGAGCGCCGCGCGGGTCGCCTCGAACGCGACCCACAGGTCCCCGACCCCGCGGGGCCGGACGGTTCGGACGAGGAGCTGCGGCTGCCCCCGGCCCGGGTAGAAGTCGAGGTCCGCGTGGACGACGACCGCCGCGCCGTCCCGCAGGCCGGGCGCCGCGTCCGCGTCCGCCCGGAAGAGGACGCAGGCGAGCTGCGCCCCGTCGTCCCGGAGGTTGAAGTACGCGTGCCCGGACGGTGCGCGCGTGAGGTCCCGGACCTCGCCCCCGACGTGGACGGGCTGCGGCTGGGCGCGGACGACCTCGCGGAGCCGCTCGCACAGCTCGGACACCGTGAGCACTTGGAGCCCCTCGACGACGGGGCCTTCGGCGGCGAGCACCGCGGCGGTCCGGAACGTCACCTGTCCTCCAATCCGCAGGGAACGGCTCGGGACGCCTTACGTCTCACTGGGGGAGGACGGCGAAACTGCCGTCACGGGATCCGCGTGAACCTGCGCCAGCGCCGCCAGAACAGAAACGCCGCCACGAACCCGAGGGCCGCGACCACCGCCGCGGCGACGAGGGCGGCGTACCACGCGCCCATGCCCGGGTTCTCCAGCGAGATGTCCCGCACGATCGCCCGTTCCGATGAGGCCTCCGGCAGGGTCGCGTTGAACCGCAGGCCCACGTGGCGGTCGCCCGCGACGACATCGATCCGGACCGGGTCCCCGTCCCGGAACCACGTCGGGTACACGACCGGGATCGCGTACGCGCCGCCCTGCACGGTGCCCTGCGCGGTCTCGCCCGTGCGCTCGTTCGTGATCGTCACCGTCGCCCCGTCGAGCGGGGCGCCATCGGCCCCGGTCACCCGGCCCCGGAACGTCACGGTCTCCTGGATCTCGAGGCTTCCCTGCGTGGAGACGTTCTGCAGGTCGCCGCCCGCGAACAGGTAGGCCGTCACCTCGTAGATCCCGCCGAGGGCGAAGGGGATGGAGACCTCGTCCGTCCGGTTCGCCACCGCGAACCATTCGCGGGACAGGACGTACGCGCCGTCCCGGTAGACGTCGATCGACACGGTCCCGTTCGCGCCCGGCGTGTCGCGGATTCGGACCGTCTCGTCGAGCCCGTCGGAGTCCCCGTCGAGTGCGACGACCTCGACGGCCCACGGCACCTGGGGCCGGGACCCGAGGGAGAACGTCGCGAGGAACTCGTCCCAGAGGCTGTCGCGGCTCAGCGCGAGGCGCATGTACTCCAGGTTGCCGCCCAAGGGGAAGAAGTAGAGCGACATCCCGTGCGCGTTCGCGGCGTGGACGCCGTTCGTGGGACTCGGGTTGTCCCAGTGGCGCTCGTACTCGACGGCCCCCTGGAACGCGGTCCGGAGGTCCTCCGCCCGGCGGGCGAGGCGAGGGCTTGGGACCTGTGCGAGGACGTTCTCCACGAAATCCCACAGGTCGTAGTCCTCCGCGGACTCCTCGAAATGGTCCGTGGCAGCGCGCGCGGCGAGGACCTCCTGCGCGTAGTACGGCAGGTGCGCGATGAGCTCCTCGAGGAAGGGGTTGAGGGCGCCGACGAACGGTCGCAGCCCGGCGGCGCTGACCGCGCTGAGGGCCACGCTGTACAGGGACACGCCCTCGTAGCCGTCCACGTACGCGTCCACGAGCGTCGCCGCGACCGTAGCGGGCCCCATCGCGGGGTCCGCGGTGAGCGCCTGGAGGAACGGGGTGTACGGCCACCCCTCCTTCGGCTCGTCCTTCTCGCTCCCGACGAAGTAGTCCACGTAGTCCGCGAGCTCGTACTGGATCTCGAGCGTCATCCGGCACGCGTCGTTCCCGAGGAGGTCGATCCGACGTCCGTTGTCGGCGACGATCGTGCTCATCGCCGTGCGGAGCTCCGTGGCGTTGAGCCGGTCGTTGGGCACAGGGTCGTCGTCGACGACGACGCCCTGCCAGCCGTCCCCGTGGTCCCACAGGACGAGGAAGTAATGCGCGGCGGGGTAGTTCCCGATCCCCCAATTCACGAAGCTCACGAGCTCCGACGGGTCCGCCATGTTCACCTCGCCGAGGTCCGTGCCCGGGGAAGCCGGCGTCATCCCCGGGGTGATGTAGAACCGCTGCGTATTCGTCCAGTCCCCGTACGTGCTCTCGAACCCGGGCGTCCGGTCCATCTGGACGACGACGTTCACGTCCGCGGTGGACCCGACCGCGGCCATCTCGAGGAAGTCCTCGATCCCGACGTCCTCGAGGTTGTTGTCCGCGTCCATGTAGACGAGGACGGTCCAGCTCTTGTCCGCGGCGCGGGCGGTCGGTGCCGATGGAAGGACGAGGAGGAGCAGGAACCCGGCGAGCGCTGCCCAGGGGGGGCGCACGCGTTCCGATTTCCCCCGAGCTATTAAGCCGTTTGCCCCACGTTCCGCAAGTCGCGCGCCCGCAGCAACGCGAGGAACTCGACGCCCGCGGACGTCAAGGCCTCCGCGCCGCCTTCCTCGCGGTCCACGACCGCGATCGCGCGATCCACGACGGCGCCCTCCGCGCGGAGCCCCTCAATCGCCTTCCGCAGCGTGCCGCCCGTCGTGACGACGTCCTCGACGAAGACGACGCGGTCCCCGGCCCAGAGCTCGCCCTCGTACATCCGCTTCGTGCCGTGCTCCTTCGCCGCCTTCCGGACGATCAGGAACGGCAGGCCCGTCTCGAGCGCGACCGCCGCGGCGATCGGGACGGCGCCCAGCTCGACGCCCGCCACGCGGCCGTATCCCTTGACGTGGGGCGCCATGCGGAGCGCGATCTCCCGGAGCAGGTCCGGCCGCGTCGCCGCCTTCTTCACGTCCACGTAGTAGTCGCTCGTCTTCCCGGAGGCGAGGGTGAACGTGCCGAACTTGATCGCGCCGCACGCCTGCATCGACAGGAGGAAGTTCCGGTCGTTCACCACGGCACGTCCTTCTTCCCCAGCCGGAAGCCGAGGATGTTCACGCCCCGATGGAGCACGGGCGTAATAACGATGACGAACAGAAGCCCGAAGACCGCCTCGCCTTGCACGTAGTGCTCTACGAAGAAGGGGTAGTCGGCGAGGACGAGCAGGAGGAGGGCGCCCAGGAAGAAGTCGTACCAGTCGAGGCCGGGCGTCCGCGCGCCCTTCGGCCTCCCCATGCGGCGCTTGACGTACGAGCCGAGCAGGTCCCCGAGGAGCGCGCCTGCGGGGAGGACGAAGACCGGGACGAGGCCGCGAGGGACGGGGCCCCACGCAAGGTCCGGCTCCACCCCCAGCGCGACGCCCCACTGCAGGAGCCCGACGGCGGCGCCCGTGAGCGTGCCGCCGAGGAGCCCGCGCCACGTCTTCCCGTCCCCGAACAGGCGGTATCCGTCCGCGAGGACCCGGCCCCCGTCGATCGGCCGGCCGCCGCCCCACAGGACCGCCGCGGGGTTCGCCGCGTACGCGGGGAGGAAGAACCAGAACGCTTGGAGCAACGCGAACCCGAGCGACACCGCCGCAGCGAAGGGCGGGGCCGCCAAAAGCGTATCGGTTACCGGGGACGATAATCTCCTCCACAACCCTTTATACCCCGGAACGAAGTGCGCACGGTCCATGGACCGCCTCCCCACGTTCATCGAAGGATTCGACGAAGTCCTTGGCGGTGGAATCCCGAAGGGGAGCGTCGTCCTCGTGTGCGGCACACCGGGCACGATGAAGACGTCCGTCACGTTCTCGATCCTCTACCACAACGTGAAGAACAGCGGATCGAAGGCCCTCTACATCTCGCTCGAGGAGGGGCACGACGACTTGAAGAGCGCGATGACGGACCTCGGGCTCGCGGGAATCGAGGACATGGAGATGTACATCCTCGACGTCTCGAAGATCCGCCTCGAGCACAAGGAGGAGGAGACCACCAAGAACTGGCTCGACATCCTCCAGACGTACATCGACCAGCGCGTGAGGGTCAACAAGTTCGACCTCGTCGCGATCGACTCCCTCGCGGGCCTGTATTCCCTGAGCCACATGGCGAACCCGCGGCGGGAGCTGTTCCACTTCTTCGGCTTCCTGAAGTCGCTGCCCGCGACGACGTTCCTCGTGAGCGAAATCAGCCACGGGTCCGACCGCTACGGGATGCACGACGAGGACTTCCTCGCGGACGGCATCCTGTTCCTGAAGCACTTCGAGGCGGGGATCAGCGACGTCCAGCTCAGGATCCGGTGCGTGAAGATGCGGCGGGCGAAGCACGAGAAGGGGTACTATCGCCTCCTCCACGCGGAGAAGGGGTTCCAGGTCACCCGCGTGATCTCGGAGTGACTACGCGTTCTTGTCCAACAGCATCCGGACGGCCCGGACGAACGCTCGGAGCGCCTCGTGTCCGCCCGGGCGGCCGAGCGCGTTCGTGAGCCGGTCCCGTTGCTCGAGAGATCCGACCGAGAGGCGGAGCGTCGCGCCGGCGTCCGCACGCGGGCGCCCCTCGAACACCGCGACGAGCGCGGACCGCGCGCCGAGATGACCGACGAGGGTCACCGCCTTCTGCACGAGGCTCCACGTGCTCCCCGCCTCCCCGCGAGAGATCAGTCCCGCCAGGGTGGTGGGGTCGACCGGGGCGGTCCCTTCGCCCGCGAGCAGGCGTCCGTCCCGCGCGAACAGGAGGACGGCGCGCAGGACCGGGCGGGGCGGGACGACCCACGCCCCGAAGTCCTCCGTGAGATGCTCCTTCAGGTAGCGGGCCTCGAGGCGCTCGACGTCCCGGAGGACGGTCGCGAGACGAGTCTCCGGGAGCAACCCGGACTCCAGGCGGTGCTCCAGTTCCTCCCGCTCCTCCGGGGGAAGGAAGGGGGCAAGCGCTCGCAGGCGGGACCGCAGCTCCTCCGCGGCGCTCTCCTCGCGAAGGTGCAGGAAGTCCGACACCGGAGACGGGGGAGCGGGGCGGGGACGGGGTGGGACCACCGCGGAGACGGATTCCACGAGGGAGAGGAGGGAGCCGTGCTCCTTCCCAAGCGCGTCGGCGAGGTGGGGGTCGCCCTCGACCTGCCAGAGCAACAACGTGGTCGCTGCCTCGGATCGGTCCAAGGGACCCACCGCGGGCGAGGGGGGATTCGCCCACGGCCTTTGAGCCATCCGGCAGGAATATCAGGGCGGATAATGAGGCACGCACGGCTTTATAAGTCAAGCGACACACACACGCGAACGCATGGAGGATATCGTCCCGACCCGAATCGACGGGCTAGACCCCGTCCTCGGCGGCGGCATCCCGAAGGGGAGCCTCGTGCTCGTCGCGGGGACGCCCGGAACGATGAAGTCCACCTTG
>Ga0209642_10001264_pt1 | contig 16696 bp, 16 predicted proteins | sample RifCSP19_2_FD_184025 | JGI IMG/M metagenome (GOLD analysis project Ga0209642, IMG submission 184025) | Soil microbial communities from Rifle, Colorado - Rifle CSP2_sed 19_2 (SPAdes) (version 2) | ecosystem: Environmental > Terrestrial > Deep subsurface > Rock core/Sediment | place: Rifle... | reverse complement strand
CGATGATGACTGCAGCGAGGTCCTCCGCGTTCTCCTCGAGGATCTCCGCGGTCGTGTCCACGTCGTTGTACGGGAAGATGACCGTCAGGTCACTGACCGCCTTCGGAATCCCCTTGCCGTAAGGCACCGGCCGGGGACGGTCGGTCATCCGCCGGGCCGTCCGGCTGTCCATGTCCAAACTTTGCAATACGTAGTCGTGGGCCCCGTGGTACGCCCCTTCCGCTTTCGCGATCTTCTCCTTCCCGGTGTACGCTCGCGCGGCCCGAATCGCGTGCATCGTCGCCTCGGTCCCACTGTTCGCGAGCCGGACCTTCTTGATGCTCGGGAACGCCGCCTTCACCTCCTCGATGTATTCGAGGTATAAGGGCGTCGTCAGGCCCAAGAGCGAGCTTGAATCGAGCTGCCGAATCACCTCGAGGGCGACCTCGCGATTGTTGTGTCCCAGGATCAGCGAACCGTACCCCATCATGAAGTCGAGGACCTTGTTGCCGTCCACGTCGTAGAGGTAGCCGCCCTCGCCGTAGTCCACATACAGCGGATGGGGCTTGAACCACCGAGTGTTCGACTCCACGCCTCCGGGAGTACTCCGACTCGCCCGCCGGAAGAGCTGTGCGGACTTCGCGCGCGTTGCGACATACCTTCGGCTGAAGCGCTGGGATGGCATTGATCTCACCTCCCGGCCTGGGTTTCCGCAGTGCGGAACTGTTCGGAGGGAACGGCGGGGGAACCCGAGGGACGAAATCGCGTCCCCGATTCCGTCCGCGATCGCTACCTCGACAAACCGTCCCAACTCACCCAGTTCGGGCGGGAATCACAAGCCTTCGGGGGCTATGAATAGCTTTCGCGGATACAGACAATGGGGGAACCGAGGGGGTGGGAGACCGGTCATTGGGGCAGCCTTATAAAGGGGTATAAAGGGCCGCGTGGGGGTTCATAAGACTTTCACAGGGAGCCGGGCGTTTATCGCGGGATCGACCCGTACTGCATTCGGCAACCGCCGAATGATCTTACGACAATCTCCGTATGCGATTCGCCTGCTCCCGGACCTCGACGTCTCGCCCCTGGAGCCTCGCAAACACGCTCGAAGGTTCCAGCTGCTCCGGAACGCTGACCCCGCGCGGGACCTCGTGATCGAGGAGGAGGAGCGCGCCGACCGCCGCCGCGGTTCCTGTGAGCCATGACGTGGCTGTCGCACCGTGTCGGCCCGCCCGGGCATGATCCAGCAATGTCCACACCGTATGAATCGCGGTCGCGCCGTCGCGACGCCCCGTCACCTCAACCAGAATCACGGCGTGGCCCGTGATGCGCCCCGCAATGGCTGCGGGAGGGGGGACCGATGAGAGGATTGCCTCGCGCAGCTCGGGCCGATTCCAGCGCGCCCGCTTGAGCCATCGGAGCCAACGCACGGTGTCGGGGAGGAGGGCGAGCTTGAAGTCGACGTACCGAGGTCGCTTCGAGAGGAATCGCGGAAGCGTCTCGACCTCCTCGTGGCTCACGTGGTACACGGGGACGGTCCCGATAGGAGGGGGGAACGGAAAGTCCTCGCGTCCGCTGAACGGCGGGAGTTTCTTCCACCGACCGCCCTCGAACACGATCGCGGGAGCCAGCGTTTCCTCGATGAATACTTCCGGGCTGAAGAGGAGGACGAACGGATAGACATCGGAGAGAGCCGTCTCTCCGTCGCGGATTCGCACCGCTGTGACTTCGTCCAGCGCATCTGCGGCATGCCGCGCGAACACATTCGAGAGACCCGGATCTTCTCCCATCCCTAGGAGGGCCGAGCGGCCCGCGCGCCGCCACTTCCCATGAAGGGCCAACTGATCCTTGCCACCGCCCGCCAAGTCAAGATAGTCGGCATCGGCCTCCAAGGCGGCCTCCATCACCGAGAGATTGAACTTCGGGTGCGCCGCGTTGACGATGAGCGACGAACCCCGGGCTGCGGTGACGAGGGCCGCTTCGTCGCTGAGGTCGAGGCGGAGGGGCCGCACCTTTCGAAGTGACAGGGTGCGGGCCAACGCTTTCGCGCGATTGGGGTCGATGTCGGCCGCGACGATCGTGCGGACGAGGGGCGATGCCACGAGGTGTCGTGCGACGACCGACCCGACGGCCCCGCATCCCAGGAGAAGAACTCGCGTGTCTTTCCGTTTTTTGATGGTGTCGAACCTTGCCCTCCGGACCGAGCGGGGAATACATAACCTCTCGCGAGAAGTCTCAAATACGCACCGGAAGGCGGGACTCGAGCGGGACGACGCCTTACGGCCCGGCGGAAATCGTCTTCGCGTTCACGAACTCACGAATTCCCCAGGAGCCAAGCTCCCGACCGTAGCCGGAGGCCTTCATCCCCCCGAACGGAAGGCGCGGATCGGACTTCACCTGGCGGTTGAGGAACACCATGCCCGCCTCAATCCCCCGGGCAAGCCGAAGGCCTCGGTCCACATCGTCCGTCCAGAGACTCGCCCCGAGGCCGTACCGAGAGTCGTTCGCGATCCGGATCGCTTGGTCTTCGTTCTCCGCGCGGATCACGGCGGCGACCGGGCCGAACACTTCCTCGTCGTGCGCGGGCATGCCCTTCGTGACCCCGGAGAGGATCGTCGGCGGGTAATAGAACCCCCGTCCCGGGAGGCGGGCTCCACCGAGCTCGACGCTCGCACCCTTCGCGACGGTCCCGCGGACTTGCCGGTCGACGTCCTGGAGAAGGTCCTCGCGCGCAAGGGGGCCAACCTCGGTGTCGTCTCGCATTGGGTCTCCGACCCTACGCGCCGCCATCGCTTCGCGGAACGTCTCGAGGAACTCCTCGAACACGGGCCCCTCGACGATGAAACGCTTCGCCGCGATGCAGCTCTGTCCGGAGTTCACGCACCGCGCCTCGGCCGCGACCCGCGCGGCGCGGTCCACGTCTGCGTCCCTCAGGACGATGAACGGATCGCTCCCGCCGAGCTCGAGGACCGTCTTCTTGACTGTCGCACCCGCAACCTTTGCAACCGCCGCGCCGGCCTTCTCGCTCCCTGTCAGCGTGATCGCTCGGACCCTCGGGTCGCGGACGAGCGGGTCCACGGCCCGACTGCCCAGAAGCAACGTCTGGAATGCGCCCTCTGGGAAACCCGCCTCGGCAAAGATCTCGCCGATCGTGACCGCGCAGCGGGGTACATTGCTCGCGTGCTTGAGGAGGCCCACATTCCCCGCCATGAGCGCGGGCGCGGCGAACCGGAAGACCTGCCAAAACGGGAAGTTCCACGGCATCACGGCGAGGATCGGGCCGAGTGGCTCGATTCTCACGAAGCTGTGCTTCGCTTCCGTGGGGACGGCCTCATCCGCGAGGAACTTCGCAGCGCTGTCGGCATAGAAATCGCACGCCCATGCGCACTTCTCCACCTCTGCCACACCCTCCCGCAAGGGCTTCCCCATCTCCAGTGCCATCGTCTCTGCGAAGGCTCGCTGGTTCCGACGGAGCCGTGCCGCGACCACACGCATGAGGCGGGCGCGCATCTCAATCCCGGTCTCCCGCCATTCCTTGAACGCGGCGGTGGCGCGGTCCAAGGCTGCATCGACGTCATTCGCCGTGGATTCCTGGAAGCGCTCGATTTCCTCTCCTGTCGCCGGATTGATCGAGACCAGCACCATCGCTCCAACCCCCGTGACCGCGCAATGCGACGGGCACGTTTGTAATCTTTGCTCGCGCCACGGCTCGGCGTCGCCAGCCGTTCTTGCGTCGAAGGTAGAACCCTATCAAGAACCCTCGCCAGTGGGGGGTTCGTTCTTACGTTGCAGTCGAGGTCGAGTCTCTTCGCGAACGTCGGTACCGGGGCCAGTCGAGGGTTCCCCTGGGATCGTCCCGGCTGGCGTGAAGGGCACGTTTTCACCTCGAGATGAAACGAGACCACGGAGCTGCGCGAGGGAGTCGTTCTGTTCTCGGACCGCCTTCTCGAGCCTGTCCACCCGAGCTTGGAGGCCCAAGACCCAGCCTTCGTCCAACGTCCGTGGACTGGGCACGGCAGCCGGGGTCGGCGATGGGATTGGGAGCGGTCCCGCAGCAGGGACGACTTCACGAACGGGTCCGGCGAGGGTTCGCGTCTTTCGCACCGTGAGGAAATCGAGGAGCAGCGCACTGAACGCGATAATGCTCGTCAACGGGACGATGAGCATCTGCGTGAAAACGCCCAACACGTCCATGACTCCCGCGACGTCCGCGGACGCGAAGCTGGATATCGCGAAGAACGTGAGGCCGGCAAGGTTCGCGATCGCGTAATCCGTGAGCAATGTCCCTCGGACGAGAAGAAGGGACGCACTGTCCGCATACAGACCCCGTGCAAATTGAGAGAACATGACGGCCCCAGCAACGAGCGCAACGGATGCGACGAGCCAGCCCAGAAGCCATCCGGAGGATTCAAAGCCCGCGGTCGATGCGGAGAACGAGAACCCGATGAACGCAATCCCACCGCCGACAACATAGGCAAGAACCAAGGCCGCGGCCATCCGCGCCCTCCACCGGGTCGTCGGCGAGATCGCGTACACCTCGCGGGGCCCGGTTTCCCCCCATTCTCTCGCGATCGTGCCCCTCCGCAAGATCAAGATACCCGCCGCGAAGGTGGCTCCCGCAACGACGAGAGCAATCATCGCGGGCAGCGCCGGTATCGCGGGAATGACGGGGTCCTGTAAGGCGCGCGTGATTGTGAGGCGAGGATTCGATGTAATGGTTCCGCCCGTGCTGACCGCGGCCACGAGGAAGGACAAGAGGAGGATGACACCGTTGACGATCCAGCACGAGAACCCTGCAAGGATCAACTTCGCGCCGCGCCGCATCGTTGCGTCGGGAACTGCTTGAGACGCCTGCCCCATTGCACGCCCAGCCAAGGCGTTCCTCCGCCCGCGTGACGAATCATTTCCCCGCTATTAATAGACGGTGCGGGGCGCCCTACCTGGGTTTCCGAGTCTTGGGTTTCTCGCGGAGAGCGTAGTCGGCCGCCCGAATGGTCGGCTGAAGGGCAAGCGATGGGCCTGGGGAAAGAATCATCGCGAAACCTAAGATCACGAGAAACCCGCCCACGACAAGAATGCAGGTAACCGCGAGGAAGTCAAACGAAACAAGTAGCGTCAGCACGGACACAATGACACCTGCCGCCACGAGGGCGGCCCCGAGGCTCCTGCCCACGCTCTCCCCATACACTACTGGTTCCGGGAGGATAAGACTACGTCGGGAAACCCGCAAAACACCCTTAAGCGGTCCGCGGCCTTTCCCTCGTCCGGCGGTTCAATGACCCGTAAGTCGAAGAAGTCTGTGAGAAGGAAGACGAGGCGCGTAGGCCCAATCCCGCCGGGACTGGGGACGGTCACGCCGTACCTTGTGATCGAGGGTGCGTCGAAGGCAATCGTGTTCTACCGGAGAGCATTCGGCGCGCAGGAGCTTGAGCGCACGGAGACGCCCGATGGCAAGCTCCTCCACGCGAGCATCAAGATCGGCGACTCGATTGTCATGATGTCCGACGAATTCCCGGGCGCCGACGCGCGTGCACCGACGGTCGTTGGGACGAGCACGGTGACGCTCCACATCTACTCGCGAAACGTGGACAAGCTGTGGCAACAGGCCATCGCGGCGGGCGGGAAGCCGACAATGCCCCTGGAGAATCAGTTCTGGGGCGAGCGGTATGGCAAGCTTGTGGACCCATTCGGCCACCACTGGTCCCTCTCGATGCGAGTCAGGATGAGCCGCGAGGAGAGGGAACGGAAGCGGCAAGAGGCGATGATGATGTTCGAGAAGGGCGAACATCCCGCCCCCCCGACGCAATCTAAGTGACTGTGCGACCGCCTACAAAGGCTTCCCGCACTTCCGGCAGAACTCCGCGTCCTCCGCTTCGAGGTTCCCGCAGTTCCGGCACTTCACGCGGACGTCTGCCTTCGGCGGGGAGGTCGCGACCTGCGCCCGCGCGGCGAGCGTCTCCATCTGTGCGACCTGTGCCTGCATGAGGTCCGGGGACATCGGGACACCTCCCAGGCCTCCCATTCCACCGGCGCCCATTCCCATGACGGACGTCATGAGGGCCATCCGGAACAGGCCCGCTCCGGCCCCGATGAGGCTGATTCCGAAACCCCAAACCATGTACGGGACGTACGACGCGTACGCGAGCCCCGCCGTCCCACTCGGCCCAGCCGGTTCTGCTGGGAAGTACGGCGCGAGCCGATTCGCGATCTCTGTCGAGTAGAAGAGGACGAACAGACCCACCGCGAAGAACACGATCCCCATGCCGAACCCGGCAAGGCGACGGCGTCTGGATCGGGGCCGACCTGTTGCCATTCCCATTACCCCCTAAGCTCCAACCCGAGATACGCAGCAACGACGCGAAGAACAATAAAGGTTCGTGCCCGGTCTCTCCGGCCGCCTGTTGATTGTGATTGATCCCCGCTTGGGTGCGGGGAGAGCCTCCCAAGGGAGAACACCCAGGCGCGCCGCCCACCTGAACGAGGCCGTCTCGCTCCGAGATCCTGCGTCAGTCCGATCCTCCTTCCCCCTTCGAGGAGACGACGGGTTGGTCAGAGCGCGGGGTCGATAAACCCTCCTCGACCCGTTCAATTCGGTCGCCCTGCGTAGGCCCCACATCGACCTGAGCGCTCATTCTCCCATCGGATAAATGTGGGCGAACGGAGATATTCATGGAGCGCGATCCCCGCGCCCGGTGGGAGCGTCCCCAAAGGGCGGGCCCTCGGTGCCTCCGGTTTCCTCTTCTTCCTGTTGCTAGTCCTGATGCCGTACTCGGCCGCGGGACTCAATCAGACCCTCAACATCGTCGCCGTGTCGTCCGAGTCCGAATACCAGGTCGGGGACCGGGCGACGGTCACGACGCACATCCTCAGCGCGGGTGCCCACGCCGACGCCTCTACGATCGATGTCATCCTCAACCACTTGCGGCCCATGCAGCGATTCGTCCCCGTCGAGCAGGTCGCAACGGGCGTTTACGAATCGTCGTTCGAAATCCTTGCCGCAGATGTCCTCGCCCTGGCCGTCCGCGTCAGTGTGCGCGCATCGGTCGGCAGCGTTCAGGACTATCGGATCCACTACCTGTTCATCGACTACAAGGAAATCGAAGTCACTTCGTCCACGCCTCGGGGCTCCCCCGGCGACCTTGTCGACATCACCGTTCGGATCCGCCAGAACGGGCTCCTCCGCGATGCCCCGACCCTGGTCCTCGTCGCGAGAATCGCGACCGTCGGAAATGAAGAGGAGGAGCCGGAGGAACTCCGATTGGCGCGCACGGAACTCGGAACCTACCGCGCACAGTACGAGGTGCCGCACTCGATCACACAGGACACCGCGGTCTCGTTCTTCGCATGGGAGACGGCGGAAGTCCGGATCTCCGGCGGTGCGGTCCTCTTCGTCGACGTTCCCACGAAGCTCCTCGTGTGGTATCACGAGGTCACTCTCGGACCATCGGAGACGACGCTCGAAGTCCTCGTCGCGAACGAGACCGGTTGGCCGGAGGCGGATGCACGCGTCGCCCTGAACTATGCGTACTTCGATCCCTTCCTGTTATTCTCGGAGCGAAACGTATCGGTGTCTACGGACGCGCGCGGCGTCGCATCCTTCACCGTGTCCTATCCGGATGCACGAAGCACCGTGGGCTTCTGGGGCACCGCCTCGACGAGCTCCGCGACGCAGGGATTCTCGGGCTCACTTGTGCCTTCCACGTTCGTGTCCACGCGAAAGTACGAAATCGTTCGGGACAACCCGCTCGATGTGCTCCCTCCAGGTGAAATCGCATCGCTGCGGTACGCGATCACGGAGGACGGTGCGCCGATGTCGGGCCAGGTCCTCTTCTATTACGCCCTCACAGGCGCTCGGCTCGTCGCGCACGGAGAGGTCCGGTCCGACGATTCGGGCCACTTCACGATTGCGTCGGCGATCCCCGCAGGCACCACGACGATCGAGTTCGCCTCACGCGTCAGCGAATTCTGGTTCTATGACCGCGACACCGTCTTCAGCGCGCACCGCCTTGCTGTGGACCTCGGCGAAGTATTCGTCGGCAGCATGACGCGCCTGGTCGCGGCTCTACCGGACGAGGCATCGCCGTGGATTGCGCTCATCACATTCTTCCCATATCGGGTCGCGCAGGGTTCCTTCGAGAACTCGTGGGCCCCGGCGAGCGGGTCACTCGCCGCGTACGATGTGGCCGTAGGGACGGGGAAGACCCTCGACCACACGGTCGTCGTCCCGCGCTTCCTCCCGAAAGGCGAGGATTATGTGCTCCTCGTATACGCATTCCCCCACCGCCCGGTCGTCACGGACGCAGACATTTACATGTTCGTACAGACGATTCGAATCGACAACTTGCCGCCAACGGCGGTTGCCCAGCCCACATCGCTCACCCTCACGACCGAATCCGTCCTCGAAATCGACGCCGCGGCCTCGTTCGACCGGGACGGGGTCGTCGCGGCGTATGACGTTTCGTGGGGCGACGGATCGATCACAGGTTGGACGGCTGACCCATCGGCGACGCATCGGTACCGACACGCGGGCGAATACACCGTCACGATTCGCGTTCAGGATGACAATGGCGCAATTGGCGAGGTCACGTATTCCGTTCTCGTCCAAGCAACGACGTTTGGCATGCCAACGTCGATCGTTCTCTCTGCAGTCGGAGCAACAACAATCACCGCGGCCGCAGCGAGTCTTCTGCTCTGGCGGCGGCTCCGTCGCCCGCCCACGCCTCCCCTCTAATATGGGCGGAGAAACGACTAGGCGGTTGACCGGTTCATTCTAAGGATGGAGAATCAGGGGAAAACCATCATCTATCCCTCCCCGCACATGCCTGCGGGAGTCGGATGCGAAGCCTCTCGTTCGTCCTCGTCGCAATCGTCCTGAGCACCCTGACGGCAGGGATTGCCGCCGCGGAGGCAGGCGCCGTGACAATCCCTGCGTTCCGCGACTCGGACGTCCTCGCCCTGACCCTCCGGTCCGGCGATATCATTGATTTCTCTTGGTCCTCGTCCGGGTCCGTGGATTTCTCCGTCGACCTGGTCGGAGGAGCCGGGATGTTTAGCCAGGTCGGCCAAGTTGGGTCCGGGATGTTCCAGGTCCCGTTTGACGGGACATACGTCTTCACGTTCCGAAACGATAACCTCTCGCAGGTCACCGTGAGCTGGTCGATCGGAAAACGAGCCGATGTCCTCCCATGGATCGTCGGGGCTGCGGCAGTTGCCCTCGTAGGAATCGCTGGGTTCGCGATCTGGCGGCAGCGGCAACGCCGGACACTGGGCGCCCGGATGACCCCACAGTCCCTGATTCCGCCCCTGCGTTGAACCTGGTGGACTCGGGCGACTACTTGTACTTCCTCAGCGCCGGGCTGTCCCCTTCGAAGGCTTCCGCGAAGTACGGGAGGTCGGCTTTCCCCGTGGCGGCATCATCCATAGATCCGCGCATCGAAGATTCCGTCATCGTACACACGCACGAGAGATTTCTCTTTCGTCCGCGCCGATTCGGGCGTTTACCTTTTAGGCATTCTCGGGTCCAACGAGGGGAAATCGAGGTTCGGGAAGCCTTCGGCTCACCGTCCAGAATCTGCAGCCGCGGTCGCCTTCGCATCGAAATCGGGGAGAATCGTCTCCGCATCACGGACGATCCGAACCCCATAGAACGCGAGGCCCACGACAGCCCCCGCAATGCCGAACACGACGAGCATGAGCCCAATGCCTGCGCCGGGCCCGACTCCCACGAGCCATCCGAAGATGGCCGCGAGGCCGGCGCCGGGCTGCATGGCGGGCTCGAACACGAAGTCCGCGAGAGGTCCCCCGATCGCCATCGCGAGAGGCGCGGTGATCTGCGCGATGAGCCTTCGGACGGCGAAGACCTTCCCTTGGAGGTCAGGCGGCACCTTCGACTGCCAAATCGCCTGGTTCGAGCCGTTGATAATGGGAACGATAAAGAAGCCGAAGAACGAAGCGGCGGCCCACACATAGAAGATCTGACCGACACCCATCAACACGGAGCCGAGTCCGGCAATCGCCATCCCTCCGAGAACGCCGTGGACGCGACGCTTCGGACCGCCCCATGCACTCATCACGACGCTGCCGACGACGGCACCGATGGCGCCCACGGACTGAACACTTCCAAGGGCGAGCGCATCGTTGTTCGTCCTCGCAAGGATCATCACGGGCAGGACGATGAACCCGATGGTGAACAGGAAGTTCATTGTAAAGAACACGAGCTGGAGACCGAGCAGGCTCGGCCGTTTGGAGATGTATCGGAAGCCGAAGGCGGATTCCTTCATCAGGCTCCCGCGCGCCCGCATGCCCTCTTCGGTCCGAGGCGGCTCGGGAATCCGGATTGCAAGGAGGATTCCGATCGCAACCGTGAACGTTGCGACATCGATCAGCATGATTACACGCAGGCCAAGTGTGAGGCCGATGGTTCCGAGAATTGCTGCCGCGAAGACGGGGGAGAACACGCCCGAGGTGGATTGGGCGAGGGACAACATCCCGCTCGCTCGGCCGTACTGGGCCTTTGGAATCATTGTCGTAATCGCCGCGGAGAACGCCGGGAACTGAAAGGCCTCAAAGAAACCCGCAAAGGCGCCTGCGACGAACCATTGCCAGACTTGGAGGTCCGAGAAGGTGTACAAGAGGAGAAGCGCAATCGTCGCGGACCCGGAGGCGAGGTCACTCAACATCATCGTGAGCTTCCGGTTCCACCGGTCGACGAGCGCGCCCGCGGTCGGGCTGAAGAGGACTGTCGGCGCGAACCGGAAAAGGCTCGCGAGTGCGAGGGTCGTCGCCTGGCCCGTCTCCACATACGCCCAAATCACAAGGGCGAAGCCCACCATCCCGCTGCCGAGGAAGGAAACCACTTGACCGACGGCGACGGCCGTGAACGTCGCCATTCCGGACTTGCCCGGCGTCATGCCAGGTGCCGCCGCGCCCGCCATGCGCTTGCGGGCAATCTCGGGCTCCGTATTTAGATGAGGTCCAAGTGGGCCGGTGACATCCTCAACCGCCGGGTTGAGAATCGCCCTCGTTGACGGGGCGACTGCCCTATGACTTGCGCCGCCCGAAGAGGATCGGCCCGCGGTAGGGCTTCAGATACTTCTGCTTCCACCACTGGGGACGTCTGCGAATCCGACGCCTCCAGATCACGACCGCCACGGCACTTGCCGCAACCGCGGCCGAAATCCCAATAACGATGAAAGGCCACAACGGCCGGACCGTCACGGTTACCGTCGCCGCCACCGAGTTCCCCCAGAGGTCTGTGGCGGTCGCGTACACGGTGTTGGACCCCTCGGCGAGATTGATCGTGGCGGACCATGACGACGTACCGACAGCGGGGGTCCAACGGACTCCGTCCCCGCTGACTTCGACCTGCGCGACATCCCCATCGTCCGACGCGATTCCCCTGACCGTGATTCGGGTCGAATCCACGACCGCGCCGTCCGGGGGGGAAACGATGAGAATCACGGGATCTGTCGTGTCCCGGGGCCCGAGCCCATATGCCCAGGTCTCATCGTTCGCCCCGAATTCAGTGTATCCGCCAAACACCACGGACAGACCCGAGTCCTCATCGTACGCCATCGAATGCGCCGTCCGGGGAGCGGGAGACCGTGTGGAGTTCAGCACCCGCCATACGTTCGCGTCATAATCGTACGTCCACGTCTCGTCGGTGCGAACCCCATCGGACCGAAGCCCTCCGAAGATGAGCACGCGATCCGCTTGAAAGTCGTACGAACTCGCCTGCCACGCTCGGGCCGTGGGAGCCCCGCGAGGACGCATGTTCGTCCAGGTCTCCGCGTTCGTATCGTACGCCCAGGTCTCGAAATAGAACACCACGCCTCCCCCGATGAATTCCACGGTGCCGCCGAAGAGGATGATCCGATCCGATCTGTTGTCGTACGCCATGCTGTGGAGCACCCGGGGGGACGGCGCGGCGACCGGTCCCATCAACCTCCACGCGTTCGCGTTGAAGTCGAACGCCCAGGTCTCGTCCGTGGGCTGCCCTCGCGATCCCCCAAAGAGGATCACGCGATCCGACTCCCGGTCGTACGACATTGCGTGACCCGTTCGACCTAGTGGGCGGACATCGGGCGATATCCTTGCCCACGCGTTCGTGTTGTCGTCGTATGCCCACGTCTCATCGTTCCGCTCACCCGCGACGGATCCTCCGAACATGATAATGCGATCCGATTCCGAGTCGTACGCCATCGCGTGCAGAGAGCGGGGCGGGGGTGAAGGTTCGGGCTGCATGCGTGTCCAGTTGTTCGTGTCGAGATCCAGGGCCCATGTCTCCGCGCTCGAACCACCCGCGCTTCCCCCGAAGAGAACCACACGGTCCGATTCGCTGTCGTAGGCCATCGCATACTCTCCCCGCGGGGAGGGACGCTCAACGGGGGCCAAATTCGTCCACGCAAGGCTGTAGGTTGTCGTGGTGATCCCGAGGACATCCGGGTCATCGATGCGGCCGAGCGTCGGAGGGGAGAATGCGAAGGTGAGGATGCCCACTGTGATGAGACCTGCCAGGACGATGCGAAACACGCTCCATTTGGTTCCCCGCATCCGAAGGATCGCCGTTATCTTACACACCGCTCGGGACGTATATGAAGCTCCGCCAAAACCGCGCTCACGGGGGTCCATTCCCCAACGCGGCACGCCAATGCGGGGCACCCGCCAAGGTCGTTACCGCGATCTTTCCTGCTTTCTGAAGCGTCGCGAGGCGCTTCTCCGCTTCGGCGCGCGGTACACCGAACACTCGCGCAATCTCTGAGAGCGGGGCAGGACCGTGTTCATGGAGGTACGCCACGATGTCGGAGGGTGCGTGTTTCTTCAAGGTCCCTCGGGAGAGATAGTCGATCGCGTCCTCGACTCCCGCCGGCTCGAACGCTTCGTCCAAGATCACCGTGCGACCCTGTCCATCGGTGATGACGACATTGTAGAAGCCCAGCGGCACGTGTGGAAGTCCCGCCCCCTGTCGCTCGTATTCCGCCTGAAGCCCGCGGCGGTCGGAGGAATCCTTGAGAAACTTCGTGACGTCGAGGCTCGCCTCCGCGGCAGCATCCCTGAGCACGGAGTCCTTTGTGACGTCCTGACCTTCGAGGAGGAACCGCCGCAGGACCGCGCGGACAAAACGCGCTCCCTTTTCTTTCCCTTGGCGGTAGGCCGCCATTGCCGCGAGGGATGCGGGCATCACGCTTGGGGGAAACATCTCCCGCCGGAGGTCCGTGAACAGGGGGACGCCCATGAGGTCCGCGCCCTCCTTATACCAGTCGATGAGGCCCTGGAACGTCAAATCGTACTGTTTGAGCCAACCGTCGAAGTCATCGTACACGCACAGGGTGACGACCTGAATCTCGATCTGGTCCCCATACACGAGCGGAAGCCGATTCAACACGGCCTCGTAACCCCAAGACCAGAAACAGGTCGGCGCGGTCGCGTGGAACACCTGAATCTTCGGTGGGGGTGCATGTGCGTGCGCCAGGGTCGAGACCCTCCTCTCCGGGGCGGGCGCCTCATCGGACTTTGAACGGATTATCGTTTCGCCGTGACAACTCCGGACCGGACGAAGACGCGTAGCGCCTACGTTAAATCCCGCAACGCAATCCCGCGTGGGGGTCAAGATGGCGGGCGGGGAAATCGTCGTGCACACGTTCGACTCGAAGGTTCTGAAGGGGAATCCACTGGGCGACCCAACGCGACGGGATATCGCGGTGTACCTCCCGCCAAAGTACGACCCGACGAAGCGAATCCCCGCCGCGTACGCGATCGTCGGGTACACGGGCACGGGAAAGATGCTCCTGAACATCGACCCCATGGGCGAGGATCTGAAGTCGAAGCTCGACCGCCTCATCCGGTCCGGGAAGATGGGGCCGATGATCGTGCCCATGGTCGATTGCTTCACCCGCGTCGGCGGGAACCAGTATATCAATTCCACCGCCACAGGACGGTATGACGATTACCTGCACCTCGAAGTGATCCCGTTCGTCGAGTCGTTGTACCGCGTCTCGCGTCGCGCGGTCTGGGGCAAGTCCTCGGGCGGCTACGGCGCGATCGTTCAGGGAATGCTCCACCCCGGGACGTGGTCCGCCCTCGCGGACCACTCGGGCGACGCCATCTTCGAGTTTTGCTACACGATGGACTTCCCGAAGACCCTCGCGGCGTTCCGGGAGCACGGCGGGCCTGCGAAGTGGCTCCGATGGTATTGGCGGCAGCCGAACCGGAGACGGAGCGAGTACTTCCCCGCCCTCAACGCCCTCGGGATGGCGGCGCACTACTCCCCGAATCCGAGGAGCCGGGAGATGGGGATCGATTTTCCATTCGACCTTGAGACCGGTGAGTGGCGGCCCGACGTGTGGGCGCGATGGCGGGCGTGGGACCCTGTGAACATGGTCGAACGGCATGCGCGCTCGCTTCGCCGGATGCGGCTCGTGTACATCGACTGCGGGACGAAGGACGAGTACAATCTGATCTGGGGCGCACGCACCCTTCACGAGAAGCTCACGAAGCTGCGCGTGAAACACGTCTACGAGGAGTTCGACGACGGCCACATGAACATCACGTACCGATACAACGTGAGCCTCCCGCTGATCTGGCGGGCACTGGCCCGGTAGCGTCGCTCATCAGGGGCGCCTCGGGGACGGATCCGCTCGGATCGCCAATGCCCTCTCCGCCTCTCGGCGAAACGCCTTCCTCTCTTGGATGAGGAATTCCGTGAGATGACTCGACTCGACGCTCCGGTCAGCGAGATCCAGGAAGTCGAGCGCCGCCTGCGGGTCGCCTCGGGAGAGTGAGCGGGCTGCGAGGCTCGCGAGATAGTGAGATTTCTTCTGCGACACGTCCCGACGTTCCGGAGCAATCGCAACTAGCTCGAGGAGCGCGGGCCAGAAGGCCACCAAATCGCCTCGTTTGAACACCGGATCGATTGCCTTCACTCGAGCAACGAAAGCAGCCCGCGAATCGGGGCCGCGAGGCCCATGAGACCAGCGCGTGGTCAAGTTCAAGTCAACCGCAAGGCCGGCCGATGACGCGACCAGGGATGAGAATTTCGCTCCGTGATTGGGGCGGGATTTGGGTCGGTTTCGGAGGAAGGCCTTTGAGTACCATTGCCGTCGACCCCTGTGATGGCGTTAAAGTTCGTGGTCACCCGGCGAAGGGTGGCGCTCCTCGCAATCCTGGCCGTCGCCGCCGTCGTCGGGACCTGGGCCGCCGCGCCTCTGTTCATCGAAACGCGCGCCGAGCAGCCGACGCCCACGGGGTTCACGCTATCGGTCAAGCAAGGGACTTGGCGGGGCGTGGACAGCTTCCACTTCGCGGAGGGCACGGCGACGATTCTGCGGAACGAGATGGGCGAGCTTCTCCTCCGGCTCGAGAACTTCCACGTCCGAAACGGGCCGGACATCCGCTTCTTCCTCTCTGGGGATGCGACGGTTGGGCCCGGGGATATCGACCTCGGGACCGTTCCCGCCACAATGGGCAGCTACAATGTTCCGATCCCGGAGAGCGTGGACATCAACAGCGTGAACTTTGCGCTCGTGCACTGCGTTCCTGCGAACTTCCTGTTCGCGAGCGCCGCACTTTCGTGACATGAGCCGTGGCTTGATTTCACCCCTCAACGTCCCCGAGTGGAATTTCGGGACCCACGAATCGGATTCGATCCGTCCGTGCGGAGCCGTCTGATGACGGCCGAGGTATCGCTCCTATGGAGGGAGTTCGGGTTAGTGCTACAGAATCTCGCGTACGACACCTTCATAAACTTCGTAACGATGCCAAATGCCTCAGCCGGTAGGGGGTATCAGATGGCAAAATCTAGCGTCAAAGGCATGGGTACGCGAGAGCAGCCGTGGACTTTGAAAACGCCGCCAGGGTCGTCGGAGTTCCAAGCGTATCGCGATGAGGCAGTGAATCCACCCGCGTTGGTGGTCACGGTCGGCAAGACGGAGCTGCGCTATCATCTGCGCGCCTTGATGGATTTGCACGCAGCGCTCAAGAAGTACGGCGATTGGATGGAATTGGGGAGCGCGGACGAGCAGAAGCCGGCAAAGGATGGGACCGTCGAAGCCTGGGGTCGATCGCCAAAGAATCCAGTCGGCGGTTGGTACGGTCTGAAGAAGGGCCTTCGCGGGCGCTTCGGAATGTATGTGCCACCCGTGATGGAAGCGCTGGGACTCGCTGAAGTCGAGCACAACCCGAAGAACAATCGCATGCGGGCTCTGTGATCGGCCTCCTGTGGCTTCCTCGCATCGAGAAGATTCCGGTGGGGTGACGCAATTGGGCAGCCTCGACCAGGCCCGCGCAACACAGCTCAAGAACATCGAATCCAAGACCAGCAAGACCCTGGACGAGCTTCGGACCGCCATCACGAGTACGGGTCTCACAAGGCACAGCGAGATCCGAGGGATGCTCATGCAGAAGTTCCACCTCGGATATGGCGATGCGAACACCCTCGTTCATTTCGCCCTCAAGTCCGACGCCCAAAGCGCGGCCGAAGCGAGTGGGACGTCGACGGAGGACATCGTTGGTCAGATCTACTCAGGGAACAAGGCACAACTGCGGCCCATCCACGAAAAGGTGATGTCCGAGATCACGAAATTCGGCCCGTTCGAGATCGTGCCCAAGAAGGGCTACGTCAGCCTCCGGCGGAAGAGACAGTTCGCAATGATCGGACCGGCCGCGAAGTCACGAGTCGAGGTTGGCCTGAACATGAAAGGAATCAGGGCTACGCCTCGCCTCA
>Ga0209642_10001262_pt1 | contig 16706 bp, 17 predicted proteins | sample RifCSP19_2_FD_184025 | JGI IMG/M metagenome (GOLD analysis project Ga0209642, IMG submission 184025) | Soil microbial communities from Rifle, Colorado - Rifle CSP2_sed 19_2 (SPAdes) (version 2) | ecosystem: Environmental > Terrestrial > Deep subsurface > Rock core/Sediment | place: Rifle... | reverse complement strand
GCGTGCTATCTCTGGGCCTTCACCAGCCTCACGAAGTCACCGGGCGCTCGTCGCTACTACGACCTTCAGCGTGCCCGAGGTAAGACCCACAGCCAGGCGCTCCGCGCGCTTGGCAACCGCCTGGTCGGGATCCTTCACGGATGCCTGAGGCACGGCGAGCTCTATCGGGAGGACGTCGCCTGGCCCAGCCGCGAGTCGCTCGCCGCTTGACAGACGCAGGCGTGGGATATCTAGCCGGCCGAGGGCGGGATACCCCCTTGCCGCTCCGCCTCGCGCTCGTGGATCCCGCACTCCCACTTCGACAGGCCGGCCCAACGCCCCGCCCGCTCGGGTTCACCGGGGAACCGCATCCGCGTGCACGGGGCGCACCCGATCGAGGCGTACCCCAGGTCGTAGAGGGGATTGTGTGGGAGGTCGTGCTCCCGGAGGTAGGCCCAGATGTCCCGCCTGGACCAGTTGGCCACCGGGTTCACCTTCACGATCCAGCGTCCGGGCTCGCACTCGTAGCGGTCGACGATGGGTGCCTCGGCGCGGGTCGGCGAGGAGTCTCGACGGAAGGCCGTGATCCACGCGTCGAGGTGCCGGAGTGCCTCGAACATGGGCCTCACCTTGTTGATCTCGCAGCATCGCTCGGGGTCACGCTCGTAGAGCCGTGGACCGAACTCGGCCTCCTGCGTCTGGTTGGTGTGGTCGCCGATCAGGTCGACAACGTTGAGCCCGAGCAGCTCGGTGAGCTGCGCCTTGAATGCCATCGTCTCGGCGAAGTGGAACCCGGTCTCCAGGAACAGCACCGGGACGTCGGGCCGGATCCGCGTGACCAGGTGCATGACGCACGTGCCCTCGGCCTGGAAGGCCGAGGCGATAGCCACGCGCTCGAGCCCCGAGTCCTCCAGCGCCCATAGCAGGATCTCGCGCGCGTGCGCGTGCTCGAATCGGTCGTTGAGTTCGCGGAGCTGCTGGTCGGAGAGGAGGGTCTGGGGCATCGACCGTCCTTTCGTGCGGGCCAGGGTCGTGCGGGCCCGAGCAGTATAGGCACGGCCGATCTGGACGGGCCATCGGCAGCCGCCGTCCTCCAGCCGGTCCCCCCGGCGGCCACCGCTATGCTGTCGCCCGATCTCCGCACGAAAGGTTGAAGACGCATGTCCACCGACCAGACCATCGCGCCGCATGGCGGCGTCCTCGTCGACCTGCTCGTACCCGATGGGCAGGCTCGCGAGCTGGCCGACGAGGCCCGGCACCTCCCGAAGGTCGTCGTGAACCCTCGCGAGCTCTCCGACCTCGAGATGCTCGCGGTCGGGGCGCTCTCGCCGCTGACGGGTTTCCAGGGGGAGGAGGACTACCGCTCGATCTTGGACACGATGCACCTGTCGAGCGGGCTGGCGTGGACGATCCCGGTGACGCTCTCGCTCACGGACGAGGAGGCGAAGCGGACCGGTGGCTCCGAGGCCGTCTCGCTCCTGTCCGAGGAGGGCGGAGGACCGCTCGCGATCCTCGAGGTCGGCGAGGTCTTCAAGCGGGACCGCGAGAAGGAGGCGCGGGTGGTGTTCGGGACGGAGGACCTCGAGCACCCGGGCGTGAAGGCGCTCCACGAAGCGGGCGACTTCTGCCTGGCGGGCGAGCTCCGAGCGCTGCGACTCCCGCCCCACGACGACTTCCTCGACTACCGGCTCACGCCGGCGCAGACGCGAGCCGAGTTCGCTCGGCGGCGGTGGCGCACGGTTGTCGGATTCCAGACGCGCAACCCGATCCACCGCGCTCACGAGTACATCCAGAAGTGCGCCCTGGAGATCGTGGATGGCCTGCTCGTTCATCCGCTCGTCGGCGCGACGAAGGGCGACGACGTGCCTGCCGAGGTTCGGATGCGCTGCTACGAGGCGCTGTTCGGGGGCTACTACCCGAAGGACCGGGCGATGGTCAGCGTGTTCCCGGCCGCGATGCGCTACGCGGGTCCGAAGGAGGCCATCTGGCACGCGATCTGCCGGAAGAACTACGGGTGCACCCACTTCATCGTCGGCCGCGACCACGCGGGCGTGGGCACCTACTACGGCACCTACGAGGCGCAGGAGATCTTCGAGGAGTTCGAGCCCGAGGAGCTCGGCGTCACGCCCCTCATGTTCGAGCACTCCTTCTGGTGCAACCGGTGCGAGGGTATGGCCTCACCGAAGACGTGTCCTCACGGCGAGGACGACCGTGTGAGCCTCTCGGGGACGAGGGTCCGCGAGATGCTCCGGACGGGTGAGCGGCCGCCGCAGGAGTTCAGCCGGCCGGAGGTGGCCGATATCCTCATCGAGGCGATGCGTCAGGCCTGATGGTTGCGCTTCGAAGATCCCGCGGTTTGCCTCTTGACCAGGCATTTCGGTAAGCTCCCCCGCGGTCTGAGACGCGGCCGCGAACGTCAAGGAGGCCAGGACGACCGCTCGTTGGACCCGATCCCTCGTCGCGCTCACGCTGGCCGTGGGCGCCCTCGGCCTTTCCCCGGCGCTGGCCGGCACGAAGGACCAGCTCGATGCGGCCAAGGCCGACCTCGCGGAGGCCCAGGCAGAGCTCAACCGCGCCACCGCCGCATGGCACGAGGCCACGGTCGCGTTGGATCAGACGAAGGCGGAGATCGCCGAGGCCAAGCGTCGGATCCAGGGTCGGGAGGCTCGGATCGACCGGATCGAAGCCCGGCTGTCCAAGCGAGCCGTGGTCGCGTTCGCGAACGGCCCGGCGAGCACCATCGACCTGCTGCTCTCCTCGTCCTCGTTCACGGAGTTCTCCGACCGGCTCGAGTTCCTCGGCAGCGTGGCCCAAGACGACGTCGACCTCTCGCTGGAGCTGGAGATCGAGCGGGAAGACCTGCGCCGCGATCGCGAGGATCTGCTGGAGCTCGCCGACCGGCAGGCCGAGGAGGCGGGCCGGCTGAACGCGGCCCAAGAGCGGATCGATGCCGAGTTCGACCGCATCGCCGACCGGTTCGCGGAGCTCACGAAGAAGTGGAACCAAGAGCAGGCCGCGGCGCGCCAGCTCACGATCCTCGGCCAGACGCCGCAGCCGGGGGGCGCGCTCCAGGTGTGCCCCGTCGCCGGGCCGAACTCGTTCGTCGACTCGTTCGGATGGCCGCGCGTGGGCCACACGCACCAGGGCATCGACCTGATCGCGCCGTTCGGGACGCCGGTCGTCGCGGCGCACCCGGGCACGGTCTCGCACAGCTCGAGCGGGTCGGGGGGGATCTCGGCGTACGTGCGGGCTCCGGGCGGCACGTTCACGTTCTACGCGCACCTATCGAGCTACAGCTCGGCGAGCGGGAGCGTCGGCGCCGGGACCGTGATCGGCTACGTGGGCAGCACCGGCAACGCCGGTTCCACGAACCACCTGCACTTCGAGTACCACCCGGGTGGCGGTTCGGCGGTCAACCCGTACCAGCTGCTGCGGGCGGTGTGCTGAGCACACCCCCGCGTTCCCCCGACCGCGCTACGATTCCATCGCACGCCCGGAGGGAGTACCCGTGAGCCAACCGGCCAACCGCAGGATCGATCGGATCCGGAGCCCCGGATTCGTCGAACGCCTCTCCGAGCTCCCCCTGGACGAGGTGCGCCATCGCCGTGACGAATGCCTCGCCGAGCGCGAGTACCTCTCGCTCCTGCGCCGCCTGGTCCAAGGGCGCGCCGAGATCCTGCGGGCCGAGGTCGAGCGGCGGAGCGGATCCTCCGATCAGACCCCGCTGGTCGAGCGGCTCGCGGAGATCCTCGCCGGCGAGCCCCAGGGCCCCTCGCGGGGGGAGGCCGTCCGGATCTCGGTACCCGAGGAGGAGATGCTGCTGGCGCGCAGGCGGGTCGAGCGTCTGGTGGCCGACGCCGGCCTGTCCGATCCCGGTGCCCTCGACGACGAGAGTCTGGCCGAGGCGGTGGACCTCCTCGCGAAGGAGGAGCGTGAGGTCTCCGAGGCGCGCGAGGGCGCGTTCGTCGCCTTGAACGCGGTCCAGGACGAGCTCAAGCGGCGCTACAAGGACGACCCCTCTCGCTCGCCCTGGCCTAGCCGCTCGGTCGCACGGGGGACGCTGCCTCGGCCCTCACGACCCGCTCCGTACCTCCGTCGGGGGACGGCCGCCGGCCGGGGCGAACCCGCCATCGGAGCTATGGACCCCGTGGTCGCAGAGCGCCAGGGTGAGATACGTGCCGGAGGGGTTCCGGCACGGTAGCGTGCGGCCCCCATGGAACCAGTCATCACTTCCCCGTCGCCAGCCGGGGTCCTCGAGGACCCGGAGATGCCCGCGGTCCACGATCAGCTCATCGTGTTCGCTCGCGAGCTCGGCGAGCTCTATCGACTCGAGCGCGCCCGCAGCGCGGAGCTGGAGAAGGTGCTCGCGAGCCTGCGGGAGACCTACCTCGCCACGATGAAGAGCCTGGCCCAGGTGATCGAGGCGAAGGATCAGACCACGCGGGGGCACCTCGACCGAACCCAGACGTACGGTCTGGCGCTCGCCCGCCGCATCGCGCCCTCGCTCGTGGACGCGACGCCGACCATCGGATACGGCTTCTTCCTGCACGACATCGGCAAGGTCGGGATCCCCGAGCACATCCTGTGCAAGCAGGGGCCGCTCGACGACGACGAGTGGGACGTGATGCGGACCCACCCGGTGATCGGCGCCCAGATCGTCGCGCCGATCTCGTTCCTCTCGGGGGCGGTCGAGCTCATCCGGCACCACCACGAGCGGTTCGACGGCAACGGCTATCCCGGTGGTCTCCGGGGAGAGGAGATCCCGCTCGCCGCCAGGGTCTTCTCGGTCGTGGACTCGTTCGACGCCATGACGAGCGACCGGCCGTACCGGGGACCGATGGGGATCGAGCTGGCGCTGACGGAGATCCGCGCGGGCGCCGGCACGCAGTTCGACCCGGAGGTCGTTCGGGTGTTCGTCCAGATGATCGAGGACGACCCCTGGGGCGGCGAGGACGACGTGACGGACGCTCTCCAGCACGTCGGCTGAGGCTCCCCTAGGCTTTCGCTCGTGTCCGCCCCGGCCCCGCTCGTCCGCATCGTGCGCTCGGGCCTCGAGGAGAGCGTGCATCACGGCCACGTGGCGGTCTGTGATGTCGACGGGCGGATCCTCGCGGCGGTCGGCGACCCACGCCGCCGGGTGTTCGCCCGCTCGTCGATGAAGCCGCTGCAGGCGGCGGTCTCGCTCCGTCGGATCGACGATCCGATCGCCGAGGATCTCGTGGCGATCGCCTGCGCCTCCCACAACGGCGAGCCCGATCACGTTCGAGCGGTTCGACGACTGCTCCGCGCCGGCGGGCTCACCGAGGCCGCCATCCGATGCCCACCGGCTCTCCCCAGCCGGGGGGAGGACGCCCGGCGGGTGGGGAGACCCCGGCGCGTGTTCCACAACTGCTCCGGCAAGCACGCGGCGATGGTCGTCGCGGCCGAGGCCGCGGGCTGGGGTCACCAGGGGTACGAGGGGCCGACCCACCCCCTGCAGCACGAGGTCCTCCGCGCGGTGCGTCGGGCGACGGGCATCGAACGACCCGAGATCGGTGTCGATGGGTGCGGGGTTCCCGTTCACGGCCTCCCGCTCAGCGCGATGGCGACGTTGTTCGCGAGGCTCGCGCGGCCCGAGCTGCTGGGCCCGCTCGCGGCGACCGCCGCGAGGGCCGTCGCCGCGATGGTGGCCCATCCGTACCTCGTCGCCGGCCGCGGCCGGACCGACACGCTGCTGATGTCCGCGGCCCCCGGCGTGGTCTCGAAAGGAGGTGCGGAGGCGCTCCACTGTGCCGCGATCCTCGACACCGGCGTCGGCGTGGCGGTCAAGGTGGCCGACGGGGGGGAACGGGCGTCCGGACCCGCCCTCGTGCGGGCGCTCGCGCTCCTGGGCGCGCTCGCTCCCGAGCAGCTCGAGATCCTCGGCTCGCTCGTCCGCCGTCCGGTCATGGGTGGGGGCCGACCCGTCGGCGAGATGGTTGCCGAGTTCCGACTGCGACGACCCCGCGGTTGACGTCCGGCCGCGAGGCGGAGTCCCGCGGCCACCGGGATGGACAGGGGAACGTGACCGTTCGCCCGTAGCGTTCCGCCGACCCGCGGGTACGATGCTCGAGATGGGAACCACCGTCGCCGAGAGCGTCGACGGCGCGCGACCACGCGTAGCGGTCATCAGCCTCCACACCTCCCCCCTCGATCAGCCCGGAGCCGGAGACTCGGGCGGTATGAACGTGTTCATCCGTGCCGCGGCGGAGCGGGTGGTGGGCCGGGGTGTGGACGTCGACGTGTTCACGCGCTGCCGCGGCCACGACCTTCCCGAGGTGCAGGAGCTCGGCGGGGGTTCCCGGCTCGTCCAGGTCCAGGCGGGGCCGTGCGCTCCGGTTCCGAAGGACGAGCTCCCCCGGTACCTGCCCAGGTTCCTCGGCGGGATCCTCCGGCACGCCCGCTCCGAGGGCGCGAGGTACGACCTCGTCCACACCCATTACTGGCTCTCGGGGTGGATCGGGCAGAGCACGAAGGAGATCTGGGGGGTGCCGCTGGTCACCTCGTTCCACACGCTCGGCAAGGTGAAGAACTACTCGCTGGCCAGGGGCGAGAGCCCGGAGCCATCCGCGCGGCTCGCGGGAGAGGAGCGGGTGATCGCCGAGTCCGACCGCATCATCGCCGCCACACCGGCCGAGGCGGCGCAACTGGTCGGGCTGTATCAGGCGGACCCAGGTCGGATCCGCGTCGTGCCGCCGGGCGTCGACCACTCGCTGTTCTTCCCCCGGCCGCGCGATCAAGCGCGCGCGCGGTTGCACCTGGCCGGGGTTCGCCTCCTGCTGTTCGTGGGTCGGCTCCAGGCGCACAAGGGGCCGGACCTGGCCGTCAGGGCGCTGGCCGAGGCGGTGGCGCGCGACCCGAGTGGCACGCAGGACGTGGTCCTGGCGATCGTCGGGGGTCCGAGCGGAACCGGACACGGGACCGAGGTCGCCCGCCTGATGGATCTGGCATCGGCGCTCGGGGTGGGCGAGCGCGTGATGCTCTTCCCTCCGCAGCCGCAGGCCCGGCTCGCCGACTTCTACGCGGCGGCGGACGTCGTGCACGTGCCGTCCCGATCGGAGTCCTTCGGCCTCGTGGCGCTGGAAGCACAAGCGTGCGGCGCGCCCGTGGTCGCCGCTGCGGTCGGCGGCCTCCGCTACATCGTGGAGGACGGCGTGACGGGGTACCTGGTCGAGGGACATGACCCCGGCGACCACGCGGACCGGCTGATCGCCGTCCTGGCCGATCCCGGGGAAGCTCGTCGGATGGGCGATGTAGGTGTCGCCCGTTCCTTCCGGTTCTCCTGGGATGTCACGGTGGGGGCGATGGTCTCGGTCTACCGAGAGCTGCTGAACGGCCACGCGGTTCCGGCGTGATCCGTCAGCCGTTGCGGGGCAAGGGTAACGGGAGGGGCATCCGGCATCGTTGCCCGATGGCCGCGTTCTTGTCACTCTTTCTGGCACGCGTCCTACCTGGGCATATGGCGTCTGACCTGCGGGTTCGTCGGCTTGACCGACTCCGCGTGCGCGGATACATTTCGCTCGCTCCGAGCAGCCGGAGCGGCCGAGTCAGGGAACCGAAGCGGGGACCCCTGGGAAAGCCGTAAGGCGAACTGGGCGCACCTGGTCGTACGGTTGGGAAGGCCAACTAGCTGTGCGGGCGGGGAGGCTTGGGACGCCCCAAAGCCCAACGAAAGGGCCTACCGCCAGGAAACCGAGACGGCTGTGAGAGGTTGCTCGGAGCACCTGAGCCCGAGGGGCTGACGGTGGCTGGAGGCTTCGGCTTCCGGCGAGCCGGAGGTCCCTCGGGTTCTTCTTTGCCGCTTTGCCGCCGTGTTGAGCGGCCGGCGTCCAGCCGATACGGTTGCCCGATATGTCCTCCGACCGGCCGACCGAGGGATCCGACGCCCAGGGCCGGCGGGATCGGATCGTCGAGGCCGCCATGCGCCACTTCGCCGACCACGGCTACCGTGGGGCCCGCGTCGAAGACATCGCGTCGGAGGTGGGCGTCGCCAAAGGCACCGTGTTCCTCCACTTCGGGAGCAAGGAAGGGCTCTTCCTGGCCGCCTACCAGCGTGCCGTCAGCGAGCTCCCCGCCTGGCTGGAGGCGCCAGCGGATGTCGTGGAGGCAGGCTTCTGGGCCGTTCTCGATCACTGGCTCGAGCGGACCGAGGAGTTCCTCTCCGAGCAGTGGGTGCCGAACCGCGTGGCCATGATCGGCCGATACGACACCGGGCTCGGTCTGCGCCGCCCGATCGACCGCTTCATGCGGAGCGAGGATCCCTACGGCACGCTCGAGTTCGTGGAGTTCGGCGTACGCCGCGGCGAGGTTCGCGACGACGTCGACGTCGACATGATCGCGTCGATGCTGGACTGGCTGGCCGAGCGCTTCCAGGACGCGCTGGGGAGCGAGGAGCTGGATCCGGGGCTCGTCCACCGCAAGCCTTTCACACCCGAACGGCGCGAGGAGCGGATCCGCGAGTTCCTGGAGATCCTGCGGACGGGCATCGCCGCCCGCTGATAGCGTGCCGGCCCGTGAAGGGCCCGTTCCTCCGCGCGCCCGTGCTCCGGCTCACGCGTGCCGGGTGGTTCCGGCGACTGGCGACGGGACGGATCGGCTGGCTCGTCGCCAGCCGATCCGTCGCAGGCGACTCCCTCGACCGGGCGGTGGAGGTGGGGCTCGCGCTCGGCCGGCACGGTATCGCCACCGTGCTGGACCACCTCGGCGAGAACGTGACGGAGCCCGTGCATGCATCGGAGGCTGTGCGCGCGTACACGGATGCGCTCGAGCGCATCCCGCGGGAGCCCTCGCTGGACGCCTACATCTCCGTCAAGCTCACGCAGCTCGGCCTCGACTTCTCGAGGGGCCTGGCCGTGGACAACCTCGGGCGCGTTCTGGATGCGGCCGAAGGGCGGCTCGTGATGATCGACATGGAGTCGAGCGCGTACGTCGATCGGACGCTGGACGTGTTCGCGACGCTCCGCGGACGGACCGATCGCCTCGGCGTCTGTCTCCAGAGCTACCTGCGAAGGACGTCGGGGGACGTGGCCGCCCTCCCTCCGGGTTCGATCGTCAGGGTCGTGAAGGGTGCCTACCTCGAACCCCCCGAGGTCGGGATCGAAGAGCGTCGCGAGGTCGATGGGGCCTTCGCGCGCCTCACGGCCACGCTCCTGGCCAACGGCCACACCGTCCACGTGGCCACGCACGACCCCCGCCTGCTGGAGGGGGCCCGTGCCTACGCGGAGGATCACGGCGTTCCATGGTCCCGCGTCGAGTTCCAGTTCCTGCTCGGCGTGCGGCGTGACCTGCAGGAACGCTTCGCGGGCGCGGGTTACCCGGTGCGCGTGTACGTCCCGTACGGGACGGAGTGGTACCCGTACCTGACTCGACGGATGGCCGAGCGGCCTGCGAACATGTGGTTCTTCTTGTCGAACCTGGTGAGGGTGGAACGATGACGGATGGTCGCAGGGTCGCGTTCCTGGGCGGGGGCCGGATGGGCGAGGCCCTCGTGTCGGGGCTGATCCGTTCGGGTGGGAGGAGCGCCGAGGAGATCGTCGTGACCTGCCGGCGCGAGGAGCGGCGCCGCGAGTTCGTCGAGCGCTACGGCGTGACGGCGACCACGGCAAACCCGGAGGCCGTGGCCTCGGCCGGGACCCTCGTCCTGATGGTGAAGCCTCAGGACATGGAGGCGCTGCTCGAGCAGATCTCCGCGGCCGTCAAGCCGGAGCACCTCGTCATCAGCTTCGCTGCCGGCATCCGGACCTCGTTCGTCGAGCGACACCTCTCGCCCGGCGTACCGGTGGTCCGCGTCATGTCCAACGTGGCCGTGTTGGTGGACGAGGCCATGTCGGTCGTCTCGGCCGGCGCCCACGCGCAGGACGGCCATCTGGCCGTGGCCGAGGAGCTCCTCGGATACGTCGGCAAGGTCCTGCAGCTCAAGGAGTCGCACCAGGACGCGATCACCGCGACCAGCGGCAGCGGGCCGGCGTACTTCTTCCTCCTCGCCGAGGCGATGATCGAGGCCTGCATCCTGCTCGGGTTGTCGAGGGATGTCGCCACGGAGCTGATCATCCAAACCATGCTTGGCTCGGCCAAGATGCTGCGGGACACGGGGCAGCACCCCGTGCAGCTCCGCGAGATGGTGACCTCGCCCGGGGGAACCACGATCGCGGCGATCCGCCACCTGGAGGAGGCCGGCGTTCGCGCCGCATTCCTGAACGCGATCGATGCGGCTCGGCACCGGAGCGCCGAGCTCGCGCAGGGCGGCGACGAGGAAGAGGACTGAGAGGAGAGCGACGGATGGGACGAGGTGACCGGCCCCGCGTGCGCTGGGCCCGCGACCGGCAGAAGCAGAAGAAGGATGCCGACAAGCGCAAGGCGGCCGAGCGCGGCAAGGAGCGGAAGGCCGCGGGCAAGAAGTAGTCCTGGATCACACGGCGGGGCCGACCCGGTTCGCCAGGACGCCGATCCCCTCCGCCTCGAGCTCGACCTCGGCGGCCGGCCAGATCCGCTGCTCGAAGCCCGGGATCTCGAAGGGCCCGGATGCGAACGCCTCGCCGGCGGCGAGGCGTTCGGCGCGTGAGGCCAGCGAGAGTTCGCGGAGCAGGCTCCTCGCGGTGCCGTTCAGGTTCCCCTTCACCCACTCCTCGCCGTCGACCCGGACGGTGACGAAGGCCGTCTGCGGATCCATCTCGTCTGCCGTCACGACGCAGGGGCCGATCGCGACCGCGACGCCCTCGGGCGAGGGGATGGGGTGGCCGCTCGCGCTCCGCGCGCGCCAGTCCCCGACGAGCGTGTAGCCGAACACGGCGGAGGACGCCTCCTCGGGCGGCAGCGGCTCCTCCACGGGTCGTCGGAGGACCGCCGCGATCTTCGGATGGAACTCGAGCCAGCCCGCGCCGGCCGGCCACGGGATCTCGTCCATCGGGCCGACGACGGGGCGCGAGCCCTCGGTGGCATCCGCCGAACGGAGCGACATCGGGAGGATCGGTGCGAGGAGGCGTGCGCCGACGACGACGCAGGTCTCTGCCTCGTCTCGCTCGAGGGCGGCCCGGGCGGCATCGAGCACCGTGCCCCCGTTGCCCCTGACCAGTCGCTCCATCGTGTCGGGGAAGGCAGGGTGACCCACCAGGTCGGGGAGGTCAACCACCCTTCCCCCGAGGAGCGCTCCCAGTCGCCGGTGCCCCCTCCGGTCGAAGGTCACGAGCCTCAAGGGAGGCCGATGATACGCCTGCCGGACGTCGGTTTCGAGGGTATCCGCGGGTCAGTTGGATCGGTCCTCGGACTTGGGGGACCTTCGGCCCGGCGGCTACGATTGAGCAAGGTCCAGCTTGGTTCCTGCGAGGAGGCGACCGATGGCTGAGCAGGGGTTCCGCATCACCTACGCGACGATGTCGGCTGACAACGAAGAGCTTCACAGCCTCTACGACCAGGGCATCGAGGTGGCCCGGTCCTGGCTCGGCCAGAGGCATCCCCTCTACGTGAACGGCGAGGCGCGCGAGGGCGCGGGATACAAGGAGGCGCGCTCGCCGATCGACGACGCCGTGATCGGCGAGTTCGCGATGGCGACGCGCGAGGACGTTCGCGACGCCGTGGCCGCGGCCAAGGCCGCGTTCCCCGAGTGGGCGAACCGCCCATGGCAGGAGCGCGTCGAGATCGTCCGCAAGGCCGCCGACATCATGACGGAGCAGCGGAACGAGCTCTCGGCGCTCATGGCGATGGAGGTCGGGAAGAACCGCCTCGAGGCGCTCGGCGACGTCGAGGAGTCCGCGGACCTGCTCCGCTGGAACGCGAACGAGATGGAGAGGAACGACGGCTTCACCAAGCCGATGCAGTCGCTCGGCTCGCCGGGCCAGTACTACGACGTCCTGCGGCCCTACGGCGTCTGGGCCGTCATCAGCCCCTTCAACTTCCCGATGGCGCTCGCCGCCGGACCGTCGTCCGGAGCGCTCGTCGCCGGGAACTGCGTCGTCTTCAAGCCCGCCCACATGGGCGTGTTCACCGGGCTCAAGCTGTACGAGCTCTACATGGCCGCCGGTGTCCCCAAGGGCGTCTTCCACTACCTGAGCGGCCCGGGCTCGGTCGTTGGCGACGAGATCGTGAACCACCCGGCCGTCGCCGGGATCACCTTCACCGGGTCCTACGAGGTCGGGATGGGGATCTACAAGAACTTCGCCAAGGATTACCCGAAGCCCGTCATCTGCGAGATGGGCGGGAAGAACCCGACGATCGTCACCGACAAGGCGGACCTGGACAAGGCGACCGACGGCGTCATGCGCTCGGCGTTCGGGTTCGGTGGGCAGAAATGCTCGGCGAACTCGCGTGTGTACGTGCACCGGAGCGTCTACGAGGAGTTCGTCCGGCTGCTCAAGGAGAAGACGCAGAAGATCGAGGTCGGCGACCCGCTCGAGCGGGACGTGTACCTCGGACCGGTGATCGACGAGAACGCCGTCGCGACGTTCGAGGAGGCCGCCAACGAGGCGGAGAAGAACGGGACGGTCATCACCGGCGGCGAGCGGCTCACCGAAGGCGCGTTCGCGAAGGGCACGTTCGTCCAGCCGACGATCGTCGAGGTCCCGCTCGACTCGTGGATCTGGAAGAAGGAGCTGTTCGTACCGTTCGTGTCCGTCGCTCCCTACGATGATCTCGACGAGGCGATCCGGCTGGCCAACGACACGGAGTACGGCCTCACGGCCGGCTTCTACAGCGAGGACGAACCCGAGATCCAGAGATGGCTGAGCTCGATCGAGGCCGGCGTCGTGTACGTGAATCGTCGCGCAGGCGCGACCACGGGAGCCTGGCCCGGCGTGCAGCCGTTCGGTGGCTGGAAGGGCTCCGGCACCAGCGGCAAGGCTGGTGGCGGACCGTACTACGTCCAGCAGTACCTGCGGGAGCAGTCCCGGACGGTGATCGAGGAGTGAGTACGACCGAGATCACCGACCTCTCCCAGGCGCGAGCGCCTCGACTCGTAACCCAGGTTCCCGGGCCCGAGGCCCTCGCGCGCATCGAGCTCGACCGCAGGGTGACCAGCCCATCGCTGCCGCGGGCCTATCCACTGGTGCCCAAGCGTGGGGCGGGTTCGGTGATCGAGGACGTCGACGGCAACCTGTTCCTCGATCTGAACGCGGGGATCGCCGTCACGTCGACGGGCCACTCGCACCCCGCGGTCGTGGAGGCCGTTCAGCGGCAGGCGGCGCAGCTCCTCCACTACTCGGCGAGCGATTTCTTCCTACCGATCTACGCCGACGTGTGCGAGCAGCTCGACCTGATCGCGCCGATGAAGCAGGACGCGAGGAGCTTCCTGACCAACTCGGGCACGGAGGCGGTGGAGGCCGCGCTGAAGCTGGCGCGATATACGACGGGACGCCAGTACGTGGTGGCGATGTACGGCGGGTTCCACGGCCGCTCCTACGGGAGCGTCACGCTTACCGCCAGCAAGGCCCTGTATCGCACCAACTTCGGCCCGCTGCTGCCGGGGGTGCACCACTCGTTCTTCGGCGACTTCGATTACCTGGAGAGCGTGCTGTTCAAGCGGATCGTGTCGCCCCACGAGATCGCGGCCATCTTCGTCGAGCCCATCCAGGGCGAGGGCGGGTACGTCTTTCCGCCGGACGGCTGGTTCGAGTACCTGCGCGAGATCTGCGACCGGCACGGCATCCTGCTCGTCGCCGACGAGGTTCAGAGCGGCATGGGTCGCACCGGGAAGATGTGGGCCATCCAGCACTTCGGGGTGGAGCCCGACCTCGTGCTGGCGGGCAAGGGCATCGCAAGCGGGGTCCCGCTCGGCGCCATGATCGCCCGGGACGACCTGATGGTCTGGGAGACGGGCGCGCACGGGTCCACGTACGGAGGGAACCCGCTCGCGTGCGCGGCGGCGCTCGCGACGATCGACCTCGTTCGCGACGGCCTGATGCAGAACGCGGCCGAGGTGGGCGCGTTCCTGCTCGAGGGGCTCCGCGGCGTCGCCGAGCGACAGCCATCGATCCGTGAGGTTCGCGGGCTCGGCCTCATGATCGGGATCCAGTTCGCGGACCGCGATCGGATGGTCGCGGTGGAGGAGGCGGCGTTCCGTCGGGGCCTGCTCGTCCTCGGGTGCGGCGACGACGTGATCCGGATGTCGCCGCCGCTCGTCTTCCAGCGGGGCCAGGCGGAGACGGCGCTGGAGATCTTCGAGGAGGCCGTCGCCGAGGTCGCTTCGTAGCGGGGAGGTCGGGTGGCATCGAAGGTCGACACGGTGACGATCGACTGTGCCGACGCCAGCCGGCTCGCGGGCTTCTGGTCCGCCGCGCTCGGGTATGAGATCGAGGACGTCGACGACGACGGCGCCCTCATCGAAGATCCGACGGCGAGAGGCGTCGCCGTCTACTTCCAGATCGTGCCCGAGTCGAAGTCGGTCAAGAACCGTGTCCACCTGGATCTGCGCCCACCGGAGAGCATGGCCGAGGAGGTCGAACGCTTGACGTCGCTCGGGGCTTCAGGGTCCCGGTACGTCGAGGAGGGCGGTAGTTACTGGACCGTGATGCTGGATCCCGAGGGCAACGAGTTCTGCGTGCTTCGGGGTCCGAAGGACGGTTGGAGCGCCGACGGATGAGCAAGCTCGCCACGATGAGGGACGCCGTCGCGGAGCTCGTTCGTGACGGCGACACCGTGGCGATCGAGGGCTTCACCCACCTGATCTGCTTCGCCGCCGGGCACGAGATCATCCGCCAGCGCCGGCGCGACCTCACGCTGGCCCGGATGACGCCGGACGTGATCTACGACCAGATGATCGGTGCCGGGGTGGCGAAGAAGCTGATCTTCAGCTGGCTCGGCAACCCCGGTGTGGGGCACCTGCACTCGGTACGGCGCCGGGTGGAGCGGCAAGATCCCGCGCCGCTCGAGCTCGAGGAGTACTCGCACTTCGGGATGGTCTGCCGGTACGCGGCGGGTGCCGCGAACCTCCCGTTCTTCCCGATCCGCAGCTACTTCGAGAGCGACATCCCGAGCGCGAACCCCAACATAGTCCCGATCCGCTCGCCGTACGACGGCACGGAGGTCTACGCCGTACCACCCCTGCGCCCGGACGTGACGATCGTCCACGCGCAGCGAGCCACCGAGGATGGCGACGCGCAGATCTGGGGGCTCCTCGGGTGCCAGAAGGAAGCCGCCTTCGCCGCCGAGCGCGTGATCGTCGTGTGCGAGGAGGTGGTCCCGGAGGAGGTCGTCCGCCGCGACCCGAACCGGACGGTGATCCCGGGGATCGTCGTGGACGCGGTCGTGCAGGAGCCGTTCGGATGCCACCCGAGCTACGCGCAGGGCTACTACGACCGTGACAACGCCTTCTACCTGGAGTGGGAAGACATCTCGAAGGACCCGGAAGTCCTCGACTCGTGGCTGGATGAGTGGGTCTACGACCTGGAGAGCCATGCCGAGTACGTCGAGAAGATGGGCGCCGATCGCTGGGAGGGGCTCAAGCCGGGCGAGCGGCTCTCCGGACAGGTCAACTACGGGGACTACTCGTGAGCGAGAACGGGTATTCGAAGAACGAGATCATGATCGCGGCGAGCGCGCGGATGCTCGCGGGCGAGCGGAACTGCTTCGTCGGTGTCGGACTGCCGAACATCGTATGCAACCTCGCGCAGCGCACGTCGGCACCCGACCTCCAGCTCGTCTACGAGTCCGGTGTGTTCGGCGCGCGGCCGGCCCGGCTTCCGCTCTCGATCGGTGATCCCACCCTCGTGTCGGGATCCACGGCCGTGACCTCGATGTTCGAGCTCTTCGCCTTCTACCTCCAGGCAGGGTTGATCGACGCGGCGTTCCTGGGCGGGGCGCAGATCGACCGGTTCGGGAACCTCAACACGACCGTGATCGGCGACTACGCCTCGCCGAAGGTGCGGCTGCCGGGCTCGGGCGGCGCGTGCGAGATCGCGATCCACGCCCGGAAGGTGCTCGTGATCATGCGGCAGGCGCAGCGCTCGTTCGTCGAGAAGCTCCATTTCCGCACGTCGCCGGGTCACTCGGGCGATCCCGAGCACGACCGCTCGAGAGGATGGTTCGGCAGCGGCCCGACGAGCGTGGTGACGGATCTGGGGACCTACGGGTTCGACGACGCGTCCGGCGAGATGACGCTCCTGACGCTGCACCCCGGGGTCACGCTCGAGCAGGTCAGGGAGAACATGGGGTGGGGACCGAAGCTCTCGGCCGAGCTCGGGGAGACGCGACCGCCGACCGACGATGAGCTGCGGCTGATCCGGGAGGAGCTGGATCCCCAAGGTGTCTACACCTCGTGACGGATCGGGGCCGGGCCGGTGAGCGAGCCGCCGGACGAAGAGGGGTCGGCATGAGTCACGTCTTCCATCGGGTCCTGACCCGCGAGCTCCCCCGGGCCGTGCGGGCGAAGGGCGTATGGGTGGAGGACGCCGACGGGAGGCGATACCTGGACGGAGCCGGGGGGGCGATCGTCGTGAACGTCGGCCACGGCGACCGCGAGCTCCTCGATGCGATGGCTGAGCAGGCAGGCCGTGTCCAGTACGTCCACGGCACGATGTTCACGACGGAGGCGCTCGAGGCCTACGCCGACGACCTTGCGCCGCTCCTGCCGATGGATGAGCCCCGGATCTACCCGGTCTCGGGCGGCAGCGAGGCGGTGGAGACCGCGCTCAAGCTGGCGCGCGCGTACCATCTGGCGCGCGGCGAAGCGTCCCGGACGGTGGTGATCGGCCGTGTGTCCTCGTACCACGGCAACACGCTCG
>Ga0209642_10001261_pt1 | contig 16708 bp, 10 predicted proteins | sample RifCSP19_2_FD_184025 | JGI IMG/M metagenome (GOLD analysis project Ga0209642, IMG submission 184025) | Soil microbial communities from Rifle, Colorado - Rifle CSP2_sed 19_2 (SPAdes) (version 2) | ecosystem: Environmental > Terrestrial > Deep subsurface > Rock core/Sediment | place: Rifle... | reverse complement strand
TTGATGTCCGGGTTGACGTACTTGGCGCCGTTCTCGTAGCCGTTGCGGAACTTGACCACCGGCGGGATGTCGATGCCGTACACGCCGGCCACTGTACCGCTCTCCGTCATCATGGCTGCCAGCGCGCCGGCCAGGAAGCCGCCCTGGTCTTCGCGATACTGGATGCCCACCAGGTTGGCCGGGTGACCGATAAAGAACTGGTCCACGCCGATGAAGAACACATCCGGGTTGGCTTGGGCGGCGGCCAGCGTGGCGTCGCCGATGAGGAAGCCCACAGTCACGATGACGTCAAAGCCTTCGCCGACGCAGGTGTTGATGTTGGTTGCGTAGTCGGTCTGGGACTGAGTCTCGATGAAGTCCGTCTCGAAGCCCAGGTCGGTCGAGGCGTTGAGCATGCCTTCGTAGGCATACTGGTTGAAGGTGCCGTCGTTCACCCGACCGACATCCGTCACCAGGCATACATTGAAATCAGCGGGGACGGTGGGCGGAGGCGCGCCGGCAGTCGTGATTTCGCTCACCAGCTCGCCGGAGATCGGGTTCACACCGGTGTCGATGGAGCCGTCGGCAAGCCCCTTGCGAATGGACTCAAGCTGCAACTGCACCCAGCGCGGGACGGACGCCTCATGGGATGGGGCATAGCTGATGCCGCCGTTGGCCGCCTCCAGGATGTACAGATCTCCACCCTTCCAGGCGTTCATATCTTGCACCAGGGCGGCGATCATGTTGTGGACGCCAAGGTCGACGCGCTTGACGGCGCTGGACATCAGGAACTCCGTCCCCGGCGTCGTGCCCCCGCCGAAGGTCGTGAAGTACTCGTCCTGGTCCACGCCGATCACCCACACGCCCTTTTCGGCTGCAAGCCTGATCCCGCCCGAGCCCGTCGGCCCGCCTGCGCCAAAGATCACGTCGGCGCCCTCGCCCAGGAACTGCTCAGCCGCCGAGGCGCCACGGTCCGGCGCTACGAAGTCGTCGATGTACACGCCAAGCAGATTGATGTCCGGGTTGACGTACTTGGCGCCGTTCTCGTAGCCGTTGCGGAACTTGACCACCGGCGGGATGTCGATGCCGTACACGCCGGCCACTGTGCCGCTCTCCGTCATCATGGCTGCCAGCGCGCCGGCCAGGAAGCCGCCCTGGTCTTCGCGATACTGGATGCCCACCAGGTTGGCCGGGTGACCGATGAAGAACTGGTCCACGCCAATGAAATAGACGTTGGGGTTGGCCTGGGCGGCGGCCAGCGTGGCGTCGCCGATGAGGAAGCCCACGGTCACGATGACATCAAACCCCTCGCCGACGCAGGTGTTGATGTTGGTTGCGTAGTCGGTCTGGGACTGAGTCTCGATGAACGTGCTCTCGAGGCCGAAGGCATCCACGGCATTGAGCATGCCTTCGTAGGCGTACTGGTTGAAGGTGCCATCATTCACCCGACCGACGTCCGTTACTAGGCAGACACTCTCCACCACGCCCGGGGCCTCGGTCTCTACCACCGGCGGCTCAGTCTCGACCATCGGCGCCTCGGTCGTGGCCACGGGCGCTTCGGTGGTGGCGGCGGGCGTCTCCGTCTTCTTGCATGCGGTCAGGATCATGCTCGCGATCAAGAACAGCGCAAATGCGGCGTAGAACTTCTTCTGCATCTCTCTCCTCCAAAAGGTAAGGCAATTGGGAAAACCCAGTGGAAAGTGGCGGATTCGTGGCCCGCGATCACCCCTTTCGTGGACAGCTTATGGATGGTGATGGGTCGTCCGGGTCCCGATTCGGGCACCGCCGCAATGATAGCACGTCTTCGCGCGGGGTGCAATCTTGACACGGATCGCGGGCAGTCGCTAGACAAATGGGTGACTAGGCACCAAGGCACTCTGGCGCCATCTTTCATGGAAGAGATGGCACCCAAGCGCCTAAGTGCCCAGGTGCCCAAGCTGCCCAATCACCAATCACGAATCACGTTCGGATGGGAGGTGATTCGTGATTGGGTCGCTTTCTGTCTGAGCGTCGCCCGGATCGAGCACCGCGCGCGCCTGGGATCCCGGTTGCGCCGGGCCGATCATGGCTGCTTCCTCGAGCTGATCGATCAAGCGGGCGGCGCGCGTGTATCCGATCCGTAGGCGGCGTTGTAGCAGTGAGATCGAAGCCTTCTGCATCTGACGCACGACCTGCACCGCTTCCTGGAAGAGCTCATCCCGCTCATCGTCGGGGACGCCGATCTCCTGCCACAAAGGCGCCTGCTTGAGTTTGGCGCCGACGGGGATCGTTTCCGCAGAAAACGGGCGCCCCGCCGGGGAAGGAGCACCCGAGGCTGCATCCTTCCAGAATCGAATCAGGCGTTCGAGCTCGCCCTCGGAGACGAAAGCGCCCTGCATCCGAACCGGAGCGGCCGCGTCGGGGCCTTGGTACAGCATGTCCCCCCGGCCGAGCAAACGCTCCGCGCCGGGTTGGTCGAGGATGACGCGGCTGTCAACCGAGGAGGCGACGGCGAAGGCGATGCGCGAAGGGAAGTTGGCCTTGATCAGGCCGGTAACGACATCCACCGAGGGCCTCTGCGTTGCGACGACCAAGTGGATGCCCGTAGCTCGGGCAAGCTGGGCCAATCGCGTCAGAACGCGCTCGGTCTCATCCGGTGCGAGCATCATGAGGTCGGCGAGCTCATCGATCACCACAACTAGGAAGGGCAGGGGGCGTTGGTTGGCGGCCAGAGCCCGCTGATTGTAGTCGGCAATATTGCGGGCGCCCTCGCGCGCCAAGCGCCGATAGCGCTCGTCCATCTCACGCGAAACCCATTGCAGGCTGGGCACCACTCGCTCCAGGTCGACCACGACGGGCGCCAAGAGATGGGGGACGCCGTTGTAGAAGGTGAGCTCGACGCGCTTGGGGTCGATCATGAGAAGCTTCAGTTCTTCCGGTGTGTTTTGCAGCAGCAGACAGGTGACAATGGCGTTGACGCAAACCGACTTCCCCGAGCCGGTCGTGCCGGCGATCAAGAGGTGCGGCATGGCCGTTAGATCGCCGGCGACGGCATGACCTGAGACGTCCTGACCGAGCGCCAAGCGTAGGGTCGAGCGCACCTTGTGGAAGCTGTCGGCCTCCATGACATCCCGCAGCGCGACCAGGGAGATCTCGGTGTTGGGGACTTCGACCCCGACGAAGCCTTTCCCCGGAACCGGCGCCTCGATGCGGATGGAGGGCGCCGCCAGCGCCAATGCCAGGTCATCGGCCAGGGCGGAGATCTTGCTGACCTTCACCTTCGTGCGTTTCCCGCCGCGCCCCTCGACGAAGTCTGGCTCCACGCCGAACTGGGTGATGGTGGGACCGCGATGGATCTCCACGACCCGCGCCGGTGCGCCGAAGGAGACCAGCGTCTCTTCGATCAGGCGAGCGCGTTGCCGGTCGAGTTCATCGTCGGCTCTGCTAACCGCTCCCGGCTCGAGGATGCTCGAAAGATCGGGCAGCGCCCAGGCAGAAGGGGTGGGGGTCTCGCTGGCGCTTGCGAGGGCGGGGGCAGTCGCCGGACTCGCCGGGCGCTGGAGGCCTGCTAAGGCGGTGGGGTCGGGCGAGCTGCCCCTCGAGACCTGCGTGGGTGGGGGTAGCATGCTCGGAAATGCAAGAGGGCGTGGTCGACGCGAGCTCCTGAATCGACCGCCAACGGCGCGACTCATGCGAGCGAAAAAGGCGAGCAGCTCAGGGATCGACAAGCCAGCCGCGAAGGCAACTCCCAACAGCAACCACGCGACCCACACCACGATCGCGCCGGCCGCGCCCATTGCCTGGACCATCAGCCCCAGCAGCCCCGCCCCGATCCATCCGCCGCCGAGCCCGGCGCTCGCCGCCTGGCGCCCTGCAGCAAGGTCGCCCAGGCCGAACGGGATGTGGAGCAGGACGAGCAGGGCCAGGTAGAGGGACGCTACGCCAAGAAACTGCTCCAGTTGGACGCGTGGGAGTCGCTCGGAGAGCCTGCTCAGTCCTCTGCGCAGCAAGAGCCACAGCCCGCCAAGCAGAAGGGCGAGGGGCAGCAGATAGGCTCCCCATCCGAAGCCGAGGCGCAGCAGACGCAGCCAGGCCGCTGCGATCGGACTCGGCTCGGCCGAGATCATGGTCAAGACGGTGACCAATCCCAGGACGCCGGCAAACAAGCCGAACAGCTCCCGCTTGCGCTCAGGCGACAAGCCTTGGGTTTTCGCGGGGACTGTCGGTCGCCGAGGACTCGCCCGGCTAGGGGATGGTCGGGCCTTCGCCGACCGGATGGGCTTTCGCTGGGTCGTTCTGCGCCCGGCCGCAGCCCGGCGGCGAGGCGGCGATTTCTTTCTGGCCACTGGAGAGTCTCTGCCGCGGCGATTATAGCACAAGGGTTCGGGCCTCCCTGCGGCGTGCTAGAATCGGGGCATGCGGGCCCATTCGCCCATTGACCTGCTGCGCATGGCACATTTCCTGCGCGATCTCGACGATTCCGAGATCGAGCATCTGGCTACGGCGCTACAGCCCGTCGACCTCGATGCGGGGCAGGAGGTGTTTCGTCAAGGGGATCGACCGGACGCGCTGTTTTTCGTCAGCAGCGGCGAAGTGGAGGTGTTGCGCAGCGAGACTGGCAAGCCACAACGCCGAGTGGGGATGCTGGTCGTTGGCGACACGCTGGGCGAGATCGAGATGATCTATCGCCAGCCCCGACAAGCGACGATTCGGGCGACGCGACAGACCACGCTCTTCCGTTGGAACCAGGAGCCTCTGCAGGCGTTCATGCGCGAGCACCCGGCAGCCTTGGCCAGCCTGCGATTCGCTGCCGACAGCCGCCGCCTTGCAAGGCGACTGCAATTCCGCTGGCTTAGCGAAAACGAGTCCATCTACGCCGTAGCGCGCAAACACCCAGCGCTGCTCTATCAGGCATTGAGCGTGCCATTCGTTTTGCTACTCGCTGCCGGGCTGGGGTTCGTCTGGGCTTTTTCCTCCGGGGAGTCGGCCCTTGCCTGGCTTGCCGGCGGACTTGGGCTCGTCGGGCTGGGATATGGGGCCTGGCGTTGGCTCGATTGGGGCAACGATTTCTACATCGTCACCAGCAAGCGCGCCATCTGGCTGGAGAAGGTGATCGGGCTCTATGAAAGCCGTCAAGAAGCGCCTCTGCAGTCGGTGCTCTCGGTGAGTGTGAGCACCGACGTCGCAAGCCGGGCCTTGGGTTTCGGGGATGTGGTCATCCGCACCTACACCGGCCAGCTCGTGTTTCACAACGTGGGCAACCCGCTGGCCATGGCGGCCATGGTCGAGGAGCACTGGCGCCGCGTCCGGTTACAGCGGGTTCAAGAAGATCGCGAGACGATCCTTGCCACGCTGCAAGAGCGGCTGGCGAAGGAAGAGGGGGAAGGTCAAGTGCCGCGCATCGAGATCAAAGATAGGGCTCAGGAAGAGCGCCTTTCCACGCGCATCGGTCTCGATCGCTGGACCTTCCAGGTGCGCTTCGAAGAGAAGGGCGTGATCACCTACCGCAAGCACTGGGCGATCCTGCTCGGTCACATCGGGGGGCCTTCGGCCTTGGTCCTACTGGTTGCCGCGGTCGTCGGGGCCCGTCTGGGCGGATGGTTGCTGTTCATGTCCACAGGCGCGACGCTGACCATGGCCGCGCTGGCGCTCGTGCCTCTTTCCTTGTGGTGGCTGTATCAGTACGTGGACTGGGCCAACGACATCTATCAAGTCACCCCGGCCCAGATCTTGGATGTCTACAAGAAGCCCTTGGCGCGCGAGGTGCGCAAGGTGGCCCCGCTGGAGAACATCCTCGGTACAGAGGTTGCCCAGCGAGGCATCCTGGGGCTGCTGCTGAACTTCGGCGACGTGGTGGCCAACGTGGGCACCGAGAAGTTCACATTCCAGGGGGTCTTTGATCCGACAAGCGTGCAGCAGGACATCGTGCGGGCCCAGGAAGCCTTTAACGAAAGGAAGAAGGAGAAAGAACGGCGAGAAAGAAGAGAGGAAATGGTAGAATGGCTGAGCGCCTACCACAAGGAGGCCGGTCAACAAGGAGCAGACCAGGGTTAAGGAGTTTTCCCGATGGGCGTGCGTGAGATCATCACCCCACCCAATCCCGTCCTCCGCCAGCGCGCCCGCAAGGTGAGAGCCTTCACGCCGGGGTTGCAGCAACTCATCGAGGACATGATCGAAACGATGCGCGTTGCGCCTGGCGTGGGGCTGGCCGCGCCACAGGTGGCGGTGAGCCAGCAAGTGATCGTCGTGGAATACGCCGAGGAGGAGGATGACCACCCGAATCCGCCCCAGCTACCCAAACTCTACGTCATCGTCAACCCCGAGATCATCCGCCGGTCGAAGGAGATGATCTCCGGCGCCGAAGGTTGTCTCTCGGTCCCTGGCTTCCTGGGCGAGGTCGAGCGCCACCAGGCAGTGACCGTGAAGGGCGTCGACCGGCGCGGAAAGCCGCTGCGCATCAAGGCCGATGGCTGGCTGGCGCGCATCTTGCAGCATGAGATCGACCACCTGGAAGGCATCCTCTTCATCGACCGGGCGAGCAAGGTGTGGCGAGCCGAGGAGAGCCAGGTCGAGGCGCCGGTGCCGGTGTAAACGGCCGGGCCGCACAACTGCAAGTTCGTGCGTCCGCCTCGACGCCCGCATTCCCATCGCAGTACATGGTGCTCAAGGTGTTGGAGCGCAACCGACGCCCCGAGTCGAGCCTCTTGCGGTGCCGCAACGAAGGCCTAGGCCAAAGTCAACGAAACCAGGTCAGCGCTCGATGGACCATAATCGACAGCCAGCCCACCTTCGGCACGACGAAGACCAAACGACCCTCCACTCGCTCAGCGGGCAGAAGGGGATCGGAGACGTTGTTGGAGTCCCCGCGTGTCAGGAAGAAGACCTCGCCTTGCCTCTGCTCGATCTCGATCACCCTGTGCAAGACGAAGGCCTGCCCCGTCCGAAAGCGGACGATATCGCCCACCTGTACCTCTTCGGGGGGCACATCACTCGTCACGACCACGTCGCCGATGTGTAACGTGGGCTCCATGCTCGCGCCGACAACCAACGTAGGTCGGACGCCCAGCAGCCCGCTGTTGAAGAAATACAGGCTGACGGCGAGCGCCGCCACAGACATCCAGGAGCGCTGGTTCGCTACCTGCCCCTTCTCCCGCGTTATCTCCACCGGATCGCGCGAAAGGACCATCAATCCCAGGGCCGGCGCCATCGTCCCCAGAAAGGCCGTGACGAGCCAGTCCAATCGAGGCAGGACCGGGGAGAACCACTCGTAGGCCTGCAAGGAGCCTTGATACAACAGGGAAGCGAACGGCCCACCTCGTACGACCAGAAGGCAACTCAGGATGCTCGAAGCGAAGGTGGGCAGCAGACGCTCACCGAGGAAACGCGCCAGCGTTGGAAAGTCGATGACGCCTGCCAACTGGGCCGGCGGAATGCGGAGCGCGGCAAGGAAGAGCGCCGCGAGCAGCAGGGTCAGCGTCGGGCGATGTCGCGCGAGCGGCAAGGTGACGCAGCCTCGCGCGGCTTCCATCGCCGCCAGTTGAGTGGCGGCGAAGCCGGCGTTTCCCAGCAGGGCGAGTGGATGGTGTGCATAGGGTGACTCGCCAAAGCCGCTGAACAGGCCGGCCAAGGTGAAAAGTGCGACCTGAAAGACGCCCAGCACGGCGGCTGTCAGGCCGATCGAGAAGCCAAAACGCGGCCTGGGCCAGAGGCCATAGCGATAGAACAGCGCCGCCATCAGCGCCACGTAGGACCAAAGCAGGGGCTGCACGATGTACGTACTGAGCTCGCCCGGCAACCATCGGTCGACGCCGAAGTGGATCAGGAGGTAGGTAAGCGCGGCCAGGCCGCCTGCCGGAGCCCAGACCCAGGTCCACGGCCGCATCCTGGTTGCTGTAAGCGGCTGGGCGTGCGGTGTGGCTTCCCGAGGAGCTCGGTAGCCTGGCTGCAGCCCCTGCAACGCATTCCTCCGGCCTGGCTGGCCAAGAGGCTCAGCGCCGCCAGAGGCAGCCAGGATCCGGCCGGCATCTTTCTCTGCGGAGAGATCTGAGGCAATGCGCCGCCGCGGGGCCGATCGGTCCATGTCTCAAATCACCTCACTGCTCCGCGGGGGATAGCTGGTCAGCGATCAGCTGCCGGAACCTCTGCGGCGGGTGCACATCCATGAACTGCCAGAACTCCTGGTCCCCGCGCAAGAAGGCCACCTCGTCGGCGCAGTGGTAAAGGAGCTCCCGGACTGCGCCGTCCCTCAATAGAAAGCGCAGCCGGTAGCGCTCAACACATCGGGCGCGCGCCTGTAGCGGCAAGTCGATGTCGAGGGCAGAGACGATCTCACGCACAAGGTCTTCGTCTTCGATGCGGACCCCCGGCTCGGCGAAGTCCTGCCCGCTTGCGAGTCGCTCTTGGATCTCGAGTGCGACCGCATCCTGCAGCCCGGCCGCGGCGGCGACGTTGACACGCTCCGCCTCTCCCGACGGCCCAACATCCGACGGCCGGCAACCGACCGCGCCGAGGACGAGCAGCAGGCCGGCCACGACCCGCCTTCGATCTCGCATCCCTTCCCCACCACCCAACACGACTTCCCTCACTCACCGCGCCCGAAGGGCTTGCCCCAAAGTACGAGGGCAAACCCTCCGGACGATTCCCGGACGAACCTCGGCCAAATCCGAGTCGGTCAACTTTCCCGGGAGCTTGGAGAGCGGTTATCCGCATGGGATACCACGCTGCAGCTCCCGGGAAGGTCTAGGCGAGCTCCCGCCGAAGACCCGCTACGAAGGACCCCAGATGATCCACCAACCATCTAGGTTGCCGCCGCGGATGTCGGGTCCCACGCTGCCACGACCCCAGAAGTGGTCATTGTAGTTGACCCAGTTTCCGTTGTTGATCGGACCCATCACGGCCCAGACCTCGCTCGGCCCCTGTACGTCGATCGCAGTTTGGATCCAGGACTCGCGGATCGTCCGGCCTTGCAGCGCGTAAGTGGCCACCAGCCGGCCTTCATCGTCGTTGTCCCAGGTGACGGTCTGATAGCCCATGAACAGGTGCAGGCCGTCGAAGGCCGAACCCCAGCGCTGCCACCACCGCCGACCGCCCCAATCCAGTTGCAGCGGCCCGCAGGCGGCGATCACCAGCCACTCCTCGTCGAGGCTGTCGCCCCAGCGCGGGTTGTCGGCCCAGTGCAGGAAACCGTCCGCCTGGTTGCTGCAGAACGTCCAGCCGTCGCCGTTGGCGTGCCCGGTGTAGAAGGTGAAGTCCACGTTGTCCGTATAGTCCTGGTCGAGGGCGTCGCCCCGGAAGTTGAGATCGATGAAGTCGCGCTCCCAGGCGTTCTGATTGCCCCAGTTGAAGCGCACCGTGATTCCGGCGTTGCTGAAGCGGTTGACGAACCCGGCTGCGTTTCCTGCCGAGCCACTCAGGCCCTGGCAGGTGCCGATCCACTCGGTGCCGACATCCGTCACCCCGCCGACTCGCAACGGCGTGGCCAGCCGGCCAGCCCCTCCATGCGGGGGAAGCCAGCCGATCGTCGGCAGGTCCAGCGTGGCGCTGGCCGACGCGGTCAGGCCGTTGGCATCCGTCACGAGCACACTCACGACCTCTTGATTCTCCTTGAAGTCGCCGCTGGGGGGCTTGACTAGGTACTCGACTTCGGCCGCATCCGGTAGGACGACGGGGGTTGTGGAGGAGTTCCATTGATAGCTGTAGGGGGCGGTGCCGCCACTGACTTTGGCGCTAGCGACGACGAGCAGGTCATCGATCGTCGCCGAGAGCTTGACCTCCGGCCCGACCGGTTTGTCGACGACCGCCGGGATCAGGGTGCGGCGCAACAGCACCTCCTCTTCGCCGATGGTCAGCGTCCCGTCGCAGGCGTAGGTCGGATAGATCGTTCCGACTGTGCCAATGTCGAGCGGCGGCGCGTAGTACATCAACCGCGAGGTGACACTGATGGCGGCGTTCTGCGCCTCGGGTCGAAGCTGGCTACGCAGCTCGCCTTCGCACGCCTTCTCCGCTTGGTCCGGAAGCATGATCGGCACTTCCGGCCCCGCAGACAGGCCTCGCATGGCGTAGACCAGGTTCGTGACCTGTCCCTGGCCGTCGAGCACGACCTTCACTTTGGCGCCAGGCCCTGCCAGTGGCACGCCTCCCAGGCTGAGATCGAAGTTCACGTGGGTGTCCAGGGCAGCGCCGCCTTCTACGGTGAGAGGGCTGCCCTCACGGTCCACCGCCTGAAGCATCGAGTGCCCGGAGGCGGGCACGGCCATGATCGCGCCCCACGCTTCGAAAGGAAGCTCAGCCTGTTGCAGCCGTGCGCCAACCATGCGGATGGCCTGCTCGCCGCCGATCACTTGCATCTGGCGCAGGGCTTCGAAATTGAACGCCTCCAGCACGGAAGTCTGACCTTCCTCGCCGCGCGGCCCTTCCCCGAGGGGGATCATGGGGACGGCCAGGAAGTTCTCCGCCGTATGACGAGCGGAGCCGTCCGCCTGGAGGATGTCGGCGGAGATGCCGAACGCCGCAGCGAGGGAGTCCGCCTGGCCGCGGGTCAGCCCAGTCTTGGAGACCGAGAACGTGGGCAGCGTCAGCCGGCATTCCTCATTCCACTGATTCAGTTGCACCTCCACCGTGTAGCTCAGCGTGGCATTCTGTGGAGAGGGTTGCAGAATCTGTTGGTCGATGTCCATGAGGATCCGCTGGTTCGGATCGATCTGCTGGCAGACCTGAAAGCCCGTCAGGTGGATGGCCACGTCGGGCTGGCCGTCGCCGTTCAAGTCGAAGGGCGTCGGCACGCTCGGCATAACAGGCCGGCCATTGATTCTGGCGCTGGCAATCCGCACCGGGATGGAGCCAATGTTGCGGACGTCCAACCAGGCCGTGCAGAAGTAGCCGGGATAGACGTTCTTCTTCGTGACCTGGGCGACGTCGCCCGTGCCCAGGATCGCCGCCTCACAACGGCCCACGTCCTTGTCGTGGCGCGGCTTGGGGTCGCGCCCGCTGGCCGCCGGGTCGCAGCTTGTATTGCCGCCGCCGACGGAGACCGGGCAGTTCCCTGTGTCGCCCGAATCGAGGGCTGGGTTGTCCACTTTGTCGTCGTCGTCGGTGAACGCGCCGCGGAACGCAGCGTTGACGTTGCCGGTGTTGACCACGCCGCGGATCAGCAGGGTCCTGCTCCAAAGAGCATAACCGATTCCCAGAGTGGCAAGGGCGACGATCAGGATGACGAAGAGCGTCAGCGTAGGCAAGGGTTTCCGGGTACGCATCGAATCCTCCTTGTGGCGAACTTCGAGGCAAGCGTTCGCATCTAGGGCGGGTCAAAGAAGAGGATTGACAGACTCCGCTGAACGAGTGCGGCCCGTTCCCGATACTCGCTTGCCGTCGGCTGTTTCTGCATGACAGGCACAGCTTTGCCATCTCATCTTGCGCGTCACCTCCTTCCCCTCTCCGCCCAAAAGGGTGGATTTTCCGGGCGCATCCTTGCCCTGTCTCGTGGGAGTGGGGGGAAAACCCCCTCGTACACCCCTCGGCTGCGCACGCGGAGTGGCCGTTGTCGGCGCCTTCCGATGATGTAGGGGCGCAGCATGCTGCGCCGTCTACACGGCCACTCCGTCGCAGCTACGCCTCAACCGCATGCCCGGATGCGGTTTTGCCGAGGAGCGATATCCGAGAATGATCTACTCCCTCCCAGTGAACCCGCATCGAGCTACCCAAGGTCCGTCCTGCTGTCGCTGTTGTTGGTCTCATCGGTCTCCGTGATGGCTGCGCCCGAGTCCACCGTCACCTTCACCGTGCAGTCGGGGTTGTAGCAGTTGCCGCCTGGCCCGAGCGTCTCCGTGAACGCCCTCGACTCCCCGGCCGCCAACCCACCGCTGACCGTGATGGTCTTGGAAGGGACTTCGTCGGCTTCAATCAGGACGGTGAAGTCGGCTGCGACGTCGTCCGCGCCGACGTTGGCCACGGTGAACTCGACGGTTGCGGTGCAGCCGACTTCCGGCTGGCAGGCGACACGCGTGGGCTGGTCAGTGATCTTCACCGTCAGGTCGGGACGTGGGTTCGGGACGTGAACGGCGCCCACGAGGTTGATGCCAGTGGGGTTGTTGTTCTCGTCAAACAGAGGGATGGCGCCTTCAGGCTTGATGTAGGTATTGCCTGGGCCCGGCGGCTTGTGGGTGATCGTCGCTTCCAACCGCGAAGGCTCGTTGTTGTGGAGCTTGATCCCCAGAGCCGGGAGCTCGACCTCAAAGAAGACGTCGAAGAAGCTTCTCGCAGTGCCCGAAGGGGCGAAGGGTGGCAGGTCCAGCCGGCCGGACTGGGTGTTGGCGGTCTCCTCGATCTCGCCCACGGTGCGACGGAAGGGCGGTTTGGCCGGGTCTCGCAGTCGCACGATCACCGGGCCGAGGTCCGGGTTGACGCCGGTCAGCTCTAGGGCCACGATCTCCGTCGGCACCTGCTCTAGGCCGTCGTTGTCGCTGTCGCTCAGGCTGGCCAGCGCTACCTCGACGGTGGTCGGCCCGTGCAAGACGGCGCTGAACACCTTCCCATCCGGGGTCTGGATGCCGATCAGGGCTCTTGAATTGGGGAAGTGATCGACTTCCAGGCAATCCTCGTTCCACTGATTGAGCTGCACTTCCACCGTGTAGCTCAGCGTGGCGCCTTGGGGCGCGTCTTGCAGGATCTGTTGGTCGATGTCCATAAGGACGGTCCGGCTGGGATCGATCTGTTGGCAGAGTTGGACGCCCGTCAGGTGGATCGTGACGTCGGCCTTGCCGTCGCCGCTCAGATCGAACGGCGTGGGGATGCTCGGTCTCACCACCTTGCCGTTGACCTTCAAGCTTGCGACCTTGACCGGGATCGACCCGTTGTTGTGGATGCCGAACCAGGCCGTGCAGAAGTAGCCCGGGTATGCGCTGCGCTTGGTTACGCGCGCGGTCTCGCCTGCCGGGCCGACCTCCGCCACACATAGGGCGACGTCTTTGTCATGTCGCGGTTTCGGGTCGGCGCCGCTGGCGGCCGGGTCGCAGCTCGATTGCCCGCCGGCTTGGACTGGGCAATTGCCCGTGTCGCCCGAATCGAGAGCTGGGTTGTCGACCTTGCCGTCGTCATCGGTGAAGGCGCCGCGGAAGACGGAGCTCACGTTGCCGGTGTTCACGACGCCGCGAATGAGCAAGGTCCGGCTCCAAAGCCCATATCCGACGCCCAGCGAGGCCAGGGCGATCACAAGGACCATGAACAGGGTTCCGATCGGAAGAGAACGATGGGCGCGCATGGCTGTCACCTCCTGTGCGAGTAGGTCATTCGAGAGACCGTCTCGTTCCGTTTCACCTCCCTCCTGCGGGTGCCCATGACGGGCCAGCCTATTCTCAAGCCCACCTTTGCAGGTCGCTGTCGATCATGCGACTTGCGAAGCCGCACGGGAATAGCACACGCCGGCTCGTAGGCGAGGGCGAGCCGGCGCGTCGCGGTATAATCGCACGCGCACCCTGGGTGCTCCCCGCGCCCTGTGTGCAAGGCCTCGGTCGGCTGCCACCGGCCGGGGCCAGTTCCTTTGTTCAACTCATCATGCGTCGCGAGACTTTGCGGACCTACTTTCTATTGGACACGGGGGCGTTTCCGCGGACCCCCATGGAGTCGTGCCAGAGTGGCGGCTCGGCTTCGAAAGTCGATTGTCTGCCGAGGATCCGATCCTGCGCAGTTGGTGTAGCACGCGCCGGAAACGCAATCGGCCCGCCTCGCTCGCTTGCGATGATCGGGCCGGATACCGGAATCGGTGACCCCCACCTCCGACAACCTGATAGTACCGGAGTACTATCGACGAGCCAAGTGTAGCACACTTCTATTAGGAGTCAATGTATCCATTTCGTGATTTCGTGGGGTGCATTTCACGAAAGTGGGCAGGCGACTGTCATGGATGCCTCAGGTCATCGGTAGCCTCTCCGGCAGGGTAGGGGCGAAGCATTCGCCGTGGGAAGCGAATGCACATCCGAAGGCTGAACGGCGAATGCTTCGCCCCTACGCGCTACCGGGATCATGAGGGCCTAGCGTAGGGCTGTCGCCGCCACACAAGGTGGGATACACCCATGTCGTGAGACTTAGGAAGTCGCACTCGACCGCTCCCCACCCATGCTAGAATCGCGTTGCGCAATGCACCTCACTCACCTCTCCCTGACCAACTTCCGCAACTACGTCCGCCTGGAGACCCAGCTCCCCCTCGGTGCAACGCTTCTCGTCGGCGCAAACGCCCAAGGCAAGACTAGCTTCCTGGAGGCCGTCTACTACCTCACCAGCGCCACCTCGCCCCACGCAAGCAACGACCGCCAGTTGATCCATTTCCTGGCCTTGCACGAGACTCCGGCCTTTGCCCGCCTGGCAGCGGAGCTTCGTAGAGGAGGCCGCCCGCAGCGCATCGAGATCCGCCTGATCCTCGAGCCGAGCGCAGGAGGAGGTGACCAGCGCCTGCGCAAAGAGGTTCTGGTCAACGGGGTGCAGCGCAGGGTGCACGACTTGGCGGGCGTCTTCAACGCCGTCCTCTTTCAGCCGCAGGACTTGGTCGTCATCGAAGGGCCTCCGGGGGAGCGCCGCCGCTTCCTCGATTCAGCGATCGGCCAGGCCGATGCAGCGTACGCCGATGCCGTCGCCGAGTATGGCAAGGTGCTGACCCAGCGCAACGCGTTGCTCAAGCAACTCCAAGAACAGGAAAACGACGCCGATCAACTCGAGTTCTGGGATGAGCAGATGTGCGAGCTGGGATCGTCGATCATGCGCGCGCGTGCCATGGCGCTTATCGAGCTCGAACGCCTGGCGGTCCCGATCCACCAGGAGATGACCCGCGGCAAGGAAACCTTGCGCGTCGAATACCTCCCGGCTTTCGCGCCCGAGACCCGGCCTGAAGGCCAGCTGGGCCTTCCCCTCCCGCTCAGCGCCGATTGGACGGCTGTGAGCCGCGAATCGATCCGGGCGGGCATGCGCGAAGCGCTGCAGCGGGAACGCCGCGAGGAGATCGCCCGCGGGATGACCACCCTCGGGCCGCAGCGGGACGAGATGCGCCTCACCGCCAACGGCATTGACCTGCGCTACTACGGCTCGCGCGGGCAGAACCGCACCGCCATGCTCTCGCTCAAGCTCGCCGAGCTGGAGTGGCTGCAAGGACGGACGGGCGAGCCGCCGGTGCTCCTATTGGATGAAGTGCTCGCCGAACTTGATGCCGAGCGCCGGCGGGACATGCTCGGTCGCTTGCAGTCCGTCCATCAAGCCATTCTCACCGCGGCCGATCTCGACATGTTCAATGCAGACTTCCGAGAACAGGCGACGATCTGGCACATCGTCGCAGGGACAATTCGCCCGCCGGGGTAGGGACGGCGCATTCGGCCAAAGGGCGAGCTGGCCGCGGATTTCGCGGATTGGACGCGCAGAGGTAAGATAAACCGCGGAAAACCAGGCCAATCCGCAGCCAGAAAGCGGCCAGGATGGAAATGTCCAACCTTTCGTCTGAAGCTGGGGGTGAGCGAGATGGGCTTGGTCTAGTTCAGGTCTCGGGAGAGTCCGAACTCTGAAGGGCGGCGTGCGCCTCTGGGCTCTCGACGGACATCGACGCCTTTCCGCCGAGCGGCCTCTTGGAGGGGATGCCAGGACGTCGAGGGTAGGCGGAGGGGGTGGCTGCCACCTTTTCCACCACAACCAGGTGGCGCGTTTCGGCCACCCCGGGTAACTCCACCGTGATCAGTCGCCCAACTCGGCCGCCAAGGATGCGCAGGGCTGCCTCCGCAGCGTGGACTTCGGCTGGCGCGGTGTCGCCCTTCTGCACCACCCCTTTGCCGTCCACGCGCAGGAAGGGCAACATATACTCCACCAACACGGGGAGCGGGGCCACGGCGCGCGCCAGGGCCCAGTCATACCTCTGACGGTGCTCGGGCAAGTGAGCGATCTCCTCGGCGCGGCCGTGCACCCCATTCACGCGATCCAGATGCAGTTGATCGACGACATGGCGGCAGAAATCAACCTTCTTGGCGCTCGCGTCGATCAGCGTCAGGTCGAGCTGCGGGCAGACGACCTTGAGCGGCAAGCCCGGGAAACCGGCGCCCGTCCCGATATCGATCGCCGCCCCGGCAGGTTGGACTCCCATCGCCATGAGACAGGTCAGGGAGTCCAGGAAATGCTTGATCGCGATCTCGCCCGGCTCCGTGATCGCCGTGAGGTTGAATCGTCGGTTCCACTCCAGGAGGTCGTTCGCGTACTGCGCGAAGCAGCGAAGTTGGCGGGAGCCGAGCTCCAGACCGAGCAACGACCGGGCGCCTTCACGCAGCGCGTGCAGCTCGGCTGCCTCAAGCACTCCTGGCCCCCCACTGAAGATGGAGGCAGGGACGGATCTCGCCCACCGTTAGGCCCCGGTCGTTGGTCAAAGGCCGCGCCGCGAAGGGATCCATTTCGTCCAATTCGCTCTCCTGAATGGCGGCGAGTGAGCGCAGCACGGCCAGGACGGCGACCGACAGCGCCCGCCGGCCGAGGTCGCCGTCGGCGATCTTGAGCGCTATTCCCAGCGCCGGCGAGGGGCCGGACAAGGATGCCGGCCCCTCGCCCGAGCTCGCCAGGCTGATCGCCTGAAAGCCCTCGGCGCCTCCTTTGGCGAGAAGTCTTCCTCCCGTCACCTGCATCAGGCGCGTGTCGAACCGGCCAGGACCCGCCACCATCTCCGGGTGGGAGGTCATTGCGCGGTAGATCGCTTGGCAGGCCGCGGCGCGCGCCGGCGGCAACCTTGATGGATCGG
>Ga0209642_10001253_pt1 | contig 16756 bp, 15 predicted proteins | sample RifCSP19_2_FD_184025 | JGI IMG/M metagenome (GOLD analysis project Ga0209642, IMG submission 184025) | Soil microbial communities from Rifle, Colorado - Rifle CSP2_sed 19_2 (SPAdes) (version 2) | ecosystem: Environmental > Terrestrial > Deep subsurface > Rock core/Sediment | place: Rifle... | reverse complement strand
CTTCAACGGCTGTGGGAGTAGAAAAATTTATTATGGCTGATAGGCTGGGCGAACTCTTAGTTAGAGAAAAACTTATAACCGCTGACCAGCTTAAAAAGGCTATTGAAGAACAGCGGACATCCGGAGGGCGGCTGGGTTATAATCTTGCCAAACTCGGTTTTATTAACGAAAAGGAACTTACAGCCTTCTTAAGCAAACAATACGGCATCCCTTCTATAGACCCCGTCACAACAGAGGTAGACCCTGAGGTAATAAAACTCATCCCGGAAGATGTTGCAAATAAATATCAGGTCATCCCCATAAGCAGGACCGGTTCTACACTCGTATTGGCCATGGCTGACCCGTCTAATATTTTTGCAATAGACGATATAAAATTCCTAACAGGCTATAATGTTGAATCAATGGTGGCTTCTGAAGTGGCTATAAAGGCTGCAATAGAAAAATATTATACAACCCAGGAAGCGGAGATGGATCTCGGCGATGTCCTGACAGAATTTGACGAAAGCGACATGGAGGTTCTTCATGAGGAGGAAAATATAGATGTAAATGACCTTAAGAAGGCCGTTGAAGATGCACCTGTGGTTAAGCTTGTAAACCTTATACTTAACGATGCAATAAAAAAAGGCGCCAGTGATATACATGTTGAACCTTATGAGAAGTCGTTCAGGGTCAGGTTGCGGGTTGACGGCGTCCTTAACGAGGTTATGAAGCCGCCGTTTAAACTGAAGAATGCAATAGTGTCCAGATTAAAAATAATGTCAAACCTGGATATAGCAGAAAGGCGGCTTCCGCAGGACGGCAGGATAAAGTTAAAACTCGGTAAAGAAAAGGAGATGGACTTCCGCGTCTCTGTTCTGCCAACGTTGTTTGGAGAAAAGGTCGTTTTAAGACTTTTGGATAAATCGAATCTCCAGCTGGATATGACCAAGCTGGGATTTGAAGAAAAGGCATTAAAGGACTTCAAGGATGCCATTGAGAAACCATGGGGAATGGTTCTGGTTACAGGGCCGACAGGAAGCGGCAAAACAACAACACTCTACTCAGCCCTTTCAGAATTGAATCAGATAGCGGATAATATATCTACTGCAGAAGACCCTGTAGAATTTAACCTTATGGGTATAAACCAGGTTCAGATGCATGAAGCTATCGGTTTAAATTTTGCCAGTGCATTAAGGTCATTTTTAAGACAGGACCCTGATATAATAATGGTGGGCGAGATAAGGGATTTTGAAACGGCAGAGATAGCTGTTAAGGCCGCCTTGACGGGTCACCTGGTACTCTCAACCTTGCATACAAATGACGCCCCGTCCACTGTAAACAGGCTCTTAAACATGGGTATAGAACCGTTTCTTATAGCTTCGGCTACGAACCTGATACTGGCGCAGAGACTTGCCAGAAAGATTTGCAAAGACTGTAAGGAAGAGGCGCATATTCCTCCACAGGCTCTTATAGATATGGGCATTTCGCCTGCGGAGGCAAAAGCGTTTAAATGCTTTAAAGGCAAGGGGTGCGCCACATGCAACGGCACAGGTTACAAAGGGAGGATAGCGCTTTATGAGGTCATGCCTTTGACAGATAACTTAAAAGAACTTGTACTTAATGGCGCATCCTCTGCCGAATTAAAGAGGGCTGCTATAAAAGACGGGATGAAGAGCCTGAGGGTGAGCGGTATTACAAAGATGAAAGAAGGTGTAACTACCATAGAAGAGGTAGTAAGGGCAACGATGGCAGATTAAAGACAGTTCCAAATTGATTCATAGGGAGATAAAATGCCAGAGACAGCAGAACAACAACAAAGAAAAGTACCAAGTCTGCAGGACCTTTTGAAGGTCATGATAGATAAAAACGGTTCTGACTTGCATATAACAGCAGGTTCTGCACCGAGGATAAGGATACATGGCAAACTCCTGCCGTTAGACCTCCCGTCTCTAACCCCCGTTGAAACCAAACAAATGACATACAGTATCCTCGCTGATGCCCAGAAACATAAATTTGAAGAGGAGAATGAACTGGATTTTTCATTTGGCTTAAAGGGGTTAAGCAGATTCAGGGGTAATCTGTTCGTTCAACGGGGTGCGGTTGCAGGGGTTTTCAGGACTATTCCCTTCCATATCAGGACTTTTCAGGAGCTCGGCCTGCCGCATGTTGCGGAAGAGCTGACAAAGAAACCCCGCGGGCTTGTCCTTGTTACAGGCCCCACAGGCAGCGGCAAATCCACCACCCTCGCTGCCATGATAAACAGGATAAACGAAGAAAGGGAAGAGCATATAATAACCATAGAAGACCCTATTGAATACCTCCACCCATCCAAAAAGGCCCTTGTAAACCAGAGGGAGGTAGGCGCAGACACCCAGGCATTTAAGAAGGCATTGAAACATGTTTTGAGGCAGGACCCGGATGTTGTCCTGCTGGGTGAATTGAGGGATATGGAGACCATAGAAATTGCCCTTACTGTTGCAGAGACAGGACATATGTGCTTCGCCACCTTGCATACCAACTCCTGCGTCCAGACCATAAACAGGATTGTTGATGTGTTTCCGGCACATCAGCAACCTCAGATAAGGGCGCAGCTCTCTTTTGTGCTGGAAGGGGTTATATCACAGCTCTTAATACCCACATTAGACGGGAAAGGCAGGGTACTGTCACTGGAAGTAATGATCCCGAATGCGGCGATAAGAAATCTAATAAGGGAAGATAAGGTCCATCAGATATATTCGCAGATGCAGGTGGGACAGGCCAAGTTCGGCATGCTTACTATGAATCAGAGCCTTCTTTCTCTTTATCAAAGAAGGCTTATAACACTGGATGAAACCATTGCCAGGAGTTCAGACCCTGATGAATTAAGGCAGATGATATCCAATGCAGGCCTTACGAAACCGGGCGGGATGGTAAGGTAAAATTTACGAATTACGATTTACCAATTACGATTTTAAAATCTTAAATCTAAAATCGTAAATCTAAAATTAAAATTATGCCAACATTTACATACGAAGGAAAGACTTTAAGTGGCGAAACAAGAAAGGGTGAGATAGATGCCGCAAACCTTGCTGTTGCCTCTGCTACCCTAAGAAGGCAGCAGATAATAACAAGCAAGCTCGCGGAAAAAAAGGCTGGAGGTTTTGCTTTAAAGATACCAGGCCTTGGCGGCAAGGTAACAACCAAGGAGATAGTTATCTTTACCCGCCAGTTTGCAACCATGATAGATGCAGGCCTTCCCCTTGTCCAGTGCCTGGAGATACTTTCAAACCAACAGCAGAACCAACTATTCAAAACAACTTTGACAGAAGTTAAAAAGAGCGTTGAAGGCGGGTCAACATTTGCCGATGCACTCCGTAAGCACCCGAAGATATTTGACGACCTTTATGTAAACCTCGTTGCAGCAGGCGAGGTAGGCGGTATTCTGGACACCATATTGAACAGGCTTGCCGGTTTTATGGAAAAGGCGGAAAAATTAAAGGCCAAGGTTAAGGGCGCTCTTACCTATCCGCTTGTTATCTGCATAATCGCCGGGATAGTGGTAGCCGTGCTGCTTCTCTATGTTGTTCCTATCTTTCAAAAAATGTTTGCAGACTTTGGAAGCGCGCTTCCTGCGCCAACACAGGTTGTTGTCAACTTAAGTGAAGGATTAAAAAAATACTGGTGGCTGTTGGGAGGGACAATTGTAAGTATAGGAGTCGGCTTCCGCCAATTTTACCATACAGCGAGAGGCAGGGTTATAGTGGATGACCTTGTGTTAAAGCTTCCTGTGTTTGGCGATTTAATAAGAAAGACCGCTGTGGCAAGATTTACAAGGACAATGGCTACAATGATGTCAAGCGGTGTCCCAATACTTGAGGCGCTTGAAATAGTTGCAAAAACAGCAGGCAATAAGACAATTGAGGCAGCAATAATGAAAACAAGAACAGCCCTCAGCCAGGGTAAGACACTTGCCGACCCATTGGCTGAAACAAAGGTCTTCCCTTCCATGGTTGTGCAGATGATAGCAGTCGGCGAATCCACAGGCGCCCTGGATGCAATGCTGAGCAAAATAGCAGACTTCTACGAAGAAGAGGTGGATCAGGCAGTTGATACACTGATGTCCCTTATAGAGCCTGCGCTTATGGCCTTCCTTGGTGTGGTTGTGGGAGGCCTGGTTATCACGATGTATCTGCCGATATTCAAGCTCGCAGGCGCTGTGGGAGGTTGATAACATTAAAATTGGGAAATGAAAATTGCAAATATTAGATTGTAAATTTATTAAAACTCAATATTGTGCTTCAATATTTATTCCTTGAATTTAAAATTTCCAATTTCCAATCTTCAACCTACAATTAACCATTCATAGAATGTTGCCCAATACAATCCCTACCCAATCTTCCGTATACAACACCATTTTGATGACCAGACTTAAATGGCTGATGGCCATGAGAGTAATCCTAGTCTTAATATTTATCAGCATATCTACATGGTTTCAGTTTAAAGAGGTATCACCGTTTTACTCTGGCCTGTATCCTATATACGCCATCGTAATAGTTACATGTCTTCTGACAATCATTTACGGTGTGCTGTTCAGATGGGTTAAGAATGCCATATTGTTTGCATATTTCCAGATATTCGGCGATATCCTGCTTATTACCGCCACGGTATATGTAACAGGGGCATCAGAAAGCCTTTTATCATTCCTGTATTTCCTTTCCATAATCAGCGCCAGCATACTTCTTAACCGCAGAGGCGGATTTTATGCTGCATCCGCAAGCAGCATTGCGGACGGACTTCTGGTGAACCTTGATTTTTATAAGATACTTCCAACAGGTTATAAACTCATTATGCTGGACAGTATGGGATATGACAGGGGAGATATACTGGCGACTGTTGTGTTGAATATTATAGGCTTTTTTACCGTTGCATTCCTGACAGGTTATCTTGCGGAAAGGACTATCAAGGTAGAGAAAGAGCTTGAAGAGCAAAAGATTGACTTTAAGAAGCTTGAGGCCATTAATAAATATATTGTGGAAAATATAAACAGCGGCATACTTACGATAAATAGCAGCGAAAGGATAACATCCTTCAACAGGGCAGCAGAAAAGGTCATGGGTTATAAGCTTGATGAGATATATAATAAGCCGATTGATACGGTTTTTCCGGACCTAATGAAGGCAAAACATTATTCAATTATCCCTGACGAAACAAGTGCCTCATATTTTAGAATAGAGAAAATTTTTAAACGGAAAGACGGCAAAGAATTATTCCTCGGTTTTGCAGCATCGCCTATGAAGGAAGGCGGTCATATTATAATATTCCAGGATTTAACAAGGATTAAGGAGATTGAGGAACAGCTCCGGAGGGTGGAGAGGTTGAGGGCATTGGGGGAGCTGGCAGCAGGCATGGCCCATGAAGTTAGAAACCCCCTGACATCCATCAGCGGTTCTGTGCAGGTGCTTAAAAAAAGTTTGATGCTGGATGGTGAAAACCAGCATCTTATGAATACTGTTATAAGGGAAGCGGAGAGATTAAATGCCCTGATAACAGACTTTTTGTTATTTGCAAAACCGGCAACAAAGATGACGAAAATAGATTTAAGGGATATTATCAACGAGACCGTGAATATATTCAAAAACAGCCCTGAGTCAGGCAATATTGATATTCAGCTTAAAATAGAAGATGGCCTAATAGTAGAAGGCGACAGCCGCCAGCTCAAACAGGTATTCTGGAATCTTTTTATAAACGCTGGCAATGCAATGTTGGATAATAACAGGGGCAAGGGGCAAGGGGCAAGGGGCAAAATAATAGTAGAGGCAACTGGCAGAGAGGAAGATGTAGAGGTGACTGTCTCAGACACAGGAATGGGGATTCCTCCTGAGGATATAGAAAGGATATTTGACCCGTTTTTTACAACAAGGGATGCTGGAACAGGGCTTGGCCTTGCAGTGGTTCATAGGATAATCGAGAACCACAATGGCAAAATAGTGGTAAAAAGCAAAAAAGGCGAAGGCACAAGCTTTAAGATCACACTGCCGGTGGCAAACCAGAATACAGAAAATAAGAAAATAGAAAATAAAAAATAAAAGAGTTTCGCTGTCTTTTTTCTATCTTTTTAATATTTTCTTACTTTCCATTTTCTAATTTCATTTATGCCAAAAGAGAAAATACTCATAGTTGATGATGAAAAGGGGATAAGGGACTTCCTTGAGATATGGTTAAAAAAGGAAGGTTACAGGGTTAATTCCGCTTCCAGCGGCGAGGAGGCGATGAAACTCTTCGGCAACAACAGCTATGAACTTGTTATAAGCGATATAAAGATGTCCGGGATGAATGGCGTGGAACTTCTTAAGAATATAAAAGCGATGACTCCTGATGTTATAGTTCTAATGATTACAGCATACGCATCCGTTGATACGGCAATTGATGCGATGAAGGCAGGGGCATACGATTACATCACAAAGCCGTTTAATGTGGATGAGGTAAAACATATTATAAGAAATGCCCTTGACAAAAAGAAACTGGAAGCTGAAAACCTCCTCTTAAAGAAAGAACTAAAAAGGCAATACGGCTTTTCAAACCTTATCGGCACAAGCTCGAAGATGCTTGAGATATACGGGCTTATAAGAAGATTTGCAGAGACAAAGGCAAATATCCTCATCACAGGCGAAAGCGGTACTGGTAAAGAGCTTGTAGCAAGGGCAATCCATTATGAGGGCAACAGGAAGGATAAACCATTTGTGCCCATTAATTGCGGGGCAATACCTGAGAACCTGCTGGAAAGCGAGCTGTTTGGCCATGAAAAAGGCGCGTTTACAGGCGCAGTTGCCAGCAAAAGCGGGCTCTTTGAAATAGCAGATGAAGGCACCATATTCCTTGACGAGATAACAGAACTTCCAAAGGGCCTTCAGGTAAAACTCCTCAGGGTCGTCCAGGAAAGAAATTTCAGGAGGGTTGGAGGTGTAGAGGACGTATCAATAGATGTAAAGATAATTTCGGCATCAAATAAGGATATTGAAAAAGAGGTAAAAGAGGGCAGGTTCAGAGAAGACCTGTTTTATAGGCTTAATGTAATCCCAATCCACATGCCGCCTCTGCGGGAAAGAAAGGACGATATACCTGTCTTATGCCAGCACTTCCTTGAAAAATACTGTAACGAATTGGGCAAACATATAAAAAAGATTTCAGGGGAGGCAATGGGGCTTCTTGTTAATTATCGTTATCCAGGAAACATCCGGGAACTTGAGAACATCATTGAAAGGACAGTTGCCCTTGAGCCAGCAGACATAATCCTTCCGGAGACCCTGCCGGACTACATGAGAAGTTCGGAAATTCAGGAGTTAGGAACTTCAGAAGTTCAGGTTACCCCTGATGGCCTGGATTTTGAAAAGGCTGTAGAGAATTTTGAAAGGTCAATTGTATTAAAGGCAATTGAGAAGGCAGATGGAGTGCAAAAGAAGGCCGCAGAAATTCTTAAGATAAGCCCCAGGTCATTAAGGTATCTCCTGCAGAAATATGGGATAGAGAGGTAAACCACCGACCTCTTGCAAATAAGTATAGTGACCCCTAAATAGCCTAAATTAAACCGCATTGAGTGACAATTTTTGTCCATTTTATGACTATTTTTGTCAAAGCGCGCCTTCCAATAAAACCCTTCAAATTCTAACATATTGTTTTTAATAATAAAAATATAGTTGGCATAAAGTTTGCTTATTCTTTACAATAGCAGAATGAGACTTTCGTTTATTTCAAACTTTAAATTATAAGGAGGTGGAACACGAAAATTCTGTAAGATAACAAACCCGGATAATCGGGTTAAATTAAGTTCAGACTGAAAAGTTTCAAAAAACAAAGGAGGTAAAAAAGTATGTTTACCAAGATAGCAGAAATGCTAAGTCCAAGTATCAGAAGGAAAGAGGGTTTTACATTGATAGAACTCCTCATTGTTGTGGCCATCATAGCCATTCTGGCAGCCATAGCAATCCCGCAGTTCAGTGCATACAGGAGAAGGGGTTACAACGCATCTGCCCTCTCAGATAACAGAAATATAAGAACCACACAAGAGGCTATGTTTGCAGACTTCCAGGATTATGGGGCATCAGAGCCAATCACAGCAGGTCCCTCAGCAACACTAGATACTGGAAGTGAAGCAGCAACTGGAGGAGTTGCGATACGTTTGGTTGGTGGTATATCAAGCACAACTGCCCAGACTGTAAGCTTATCACCGGGGGTTTTTGGAGTTACTGCAGTGGCGCCTGCTGCACTACAACATACCAGCTATCTTGCCAAGACAGGACACAATACAGGCGACCAGTATTATGGCTCAGACAGCGATACCACATCCATTTACAGAAAAGGTTATGGAACTGCCGGGGATTACACCACATCTGGCACCGTGACTTCGCAGGCTCCTACTACTTCTCTAGCTGGTGATCAGTTTACCGGTGTAAACAACTGGGTATCTATGTAATCTGTGTTTAGGCGCTGCGGGGTTGTTCCTGCAGCGCCTCTTTTTTGCCTTAATAACAAAGCCATTATGTATATCCATATAGCAAATATTCTAAGTGTAACAAAAAGAAGAGAAAAAGGTTTTACATTGATAGAACTCCTCATTGTTGTGGCCATTATCGCCATCCTTGCGGCCATAGCAATACCGCAATTTGCTTCTTATAGGAGAAGGGGTTACAATGCCTCTGCCCTGTCAGATGCCAGAAATATAAGGACTACAGAAGAGGCAATGTTTGCAGACACTCAGGATTATGGGGCGTCAGAACCAAGCTCTGGTTCTTCTGCAACGCTGGATGATGGGGTGGTTGTTGGTCCCGGCGGCACAGTGCGTTTGGTTGGTGGTGTAAGTGCCACACCAGTACTGACTGTAGTTTTATCTCCGAATGTTTATGCAGTTACAGAGGTGAATCCAGCCAGCCAGCAACATACATCTTTTCTTGTCAAGACAGGTCATGCAACAGGTGACCAGTATTATGGGGCTGAGAGTGACAATTCTATGGCATATAGGAAGGGATACGCTACTGCCGGTTCCTACTTGGATGCAAATGCTGCGGCCCCAAGCGCTTCTACCAGCGGCAGTGATTTTAATGTGAATAACTGGATACTTATGTAGCAAAAATTAATGTTTGCGGCGCTTCGGATGTTTTACAGCGCTTTTTTATTACATGCAAAAGATATCCTTCCTGATACTCTTGATATTATTAAGTGTTTTTACATACCAAAGAAATATTATATGGAAGAACGAACTCACCCTGTGGAAGGATGTTGTGTTAAAAACCCCAAGAAAAATCATTCCACACATAAATCTCGGAAATGCATACATAAGAAGGAATGCCTTAGATATGGCTGAAAAAGAGTTTCTGTCAGCACTTGAGATAAATGAGCTTGACATCAGGGCGCATAGCGGCTTGGGAACCGTGTATTTTCAAAAACGATTGTTTGATAAAGCCATAAAAGAGTATCAACTCATCACAACTGGTAAACCGGAATTTCCACCTGCTCACAATAATCTCGGTGTGGTATATATGGAATCAGCTCTTTTTGATGAAGCTATTAAGGAATTTAATGAAACTATAAGATTAGACCCTTATTTCCCAGAAGCATATTTCAACCTTGGCTTGGCATATAGGAAAAAAGGGTTGTTAAAAGAGGCAAAGCATGGATTTGAAAAGGCATTACAGTTAAGCCCGGAATACAAAGATGCCAAAAAGAATTTAAATGAGGTAATAGAATTCATTAAAAAAGAAAAATAGTCCACTGAAACTATTTATGGAAAATGAATTTATTTAAAAAAAACCTTCTTACCCCTTTTTATCTATTTGTCGTTTTCTCCCTGTCTTTAGTTTGCCTTGTTGATACCGATGCCTTTACCCACTTAAGTCTTGGTAGAGAGATTTTTCATTTCAGAGGATTTCCTGAAAAAGAGCTTTTTAATTATCCAAGCCTTGAAAATTCATTTTCAAATTCAGAGTGGCTTTTTGGCCTTGTCTTTTACATTGCCTATCTATTGCTGGATATAACAGGTGTTATCCTCCTCAAGGCGGGAATAATTACCCTTACATTTTATATCCTTTTAAAGGACTCCTTACTTTCCCAAAAGAATCTATTCGTCTCTATTAATATCCTTTTTTTAACGGCCCTCTTCATGAGATACAGGTTTGTGGAGCGTCCGGATATAATACTCATGCTCTTTCTGGCGTTTAATATCTACAGCCTTAACACATTTGTACAGGAAGGCAAGCCGTACTTATATTTTTTGCCGATAGTCCAGGGGTTGTGGGCAAATATTCATCCGAGCGTATCACTCATGGCCATTCCTTTTATTGCATTTATCGCGGGGGGGTTCTTTCAGAGGCTCATCCAGGGTAGGCTTGGTTATCAATATCTCTTCACTCCATCGTATCGGCAGATAGCGATAATGGCAGTGGTCTTTGCTGCAAGCATCTTTGCGTCGCTTATCAATCCTTATACATCCTCTCAACTCACTGCACCAGCAGGTCTCATAACCTCAAGCTGGTGGATGGATGAGGTTTTTGAACTGGAACCTCCAACATGGGATACATGGAAATCGCCGTTTATATTCAGTGGGGTAATTCTTGTTTCATTTCTGCTGTTAATGATTAGAAAAAAAATTTCATTAATTCACTTGATTATGGTTTTACCCTCTATATACATTGGTCTTTCCGGACTGAGATTTATGTTCTTGATAGGAATTGTCGGCGGGCCTATTATTGCACGAAATATTAATACTGCTGTTACCGTTGAATTTTGGAATTCCCTCAGAGAAGCAAAGATTTATAAGCCGTTGGTTGTCGGATCGCTGGCAGGGATTTTATTAATAACAATATTAACCATTTCAGGCAAAGGACCTTTCAATTTGCCGGATAAGGTGTTTGGCTTAAGCACAGACTATGAACAACTACCGGAAGGGGGGTTAAAATACCTGGATGAGAGGGGCATAAATGGCAGGCTCTTTAATACATTCCAGTGGGGTGGCTATATAACATGGAGAGACCATCCAAAGAGAATGACATTTGTTGACGGAAGGGGGGCCATATCCTCTGACCTTCTGGAATCGCTCGGCAAGGCAAGATTTCAGCCAAATGTATTAAACAATCTTTCAGAAAGGTATGGGTTTGAAGTGGTTTTGCTTCATTATAATCCTATTGTATCAAAGGCGCTGCAAAGTAAGAACCCTGATGTTGATCTCGGACTTTTCGCCGCGCCGAAAGACTGGGCGCTTGTTTATTGGGATGATATAAGCATGGTCTATCTCAGGAGGACATCAAGCCTGAAAAATATTGTAGATAAGGATGCATATCATTATGTAAGACCAGCCAACGGCTATCCATATCTCGCATGGCAAATTTCAAATGGCCCTGAATATCAGGCAGATATTGTAAAGGAACTTAAGCGGAATTTAAGCGAAACCGGTTCAAAAAAGGCCCGCCTTTATCTGGGCTTTGTATATAGCAATACAGGAAATCCCCAAAAGGCAATTGAACTGTTGAAATCTATAGAGGATTTTGAGGCATATCAGTTATTGGGCTCTGCTTATGAAAAGATTGGAAAAGCGAGTAAAGCAATACTTTATTATAAAAAAGCATTGAATATTGAAAAAAACCTAAATATCCTCTATAATCTGGGCAGACTTTATCTTGCAGAAGGCGATTTGGAGAAAGGTATAAATTACCTTGAGGCGGCCATAGAAAAAGATGAAAAATTTGCTGCAGCCTATCCTCCGCTGATAGATGCTTATCGCAGAATGGAGCTTGAAGATAAATATGCCAAAACAAAGAAGGCGTTTGAAAGGATATCTGCATATACTAAAGAAAAAGCAATCTTTGAAAGGGGAATAAAATTTTCTACAGAGGGAAGATACCCTGACGCCATAGAAGAGTTTAAAAGATTCCTTGCAATATCGCCATCAAATCCCGCAGCTCACAGCAATCTCGGGTTTGCCTATTATATGAACAATAATTATGAAAGTGCATATCTGGAATTTACGAAAACTTTAGAAATAGACCCCAGTTTTTCCAATGCCCATTATGGCCTCGGTCTTGTTTATAAGAAAAAAAACGAGATGGAAAAAGCAAAGGAGCATTTTGAAGAATATTTGAAGCTGGACCCAAAGGGTTCTTGGGCAAGAAAGGTGAGAGAGGAATTAAAGGCATTAGATCGGAAATGACAAATGTCAAAATCCAAATTACAAATGAAATCCAAAGTTCAAAATCCAAATGTCAAATTCTGGCATTTGAACTTTGTCATTTGACATTTGAAATTGTATTTATATGAATATTATCTCTTTTGACTGGATAACAAAGGATTACAAAACCGGTTTTAGAAAGAAAAAAACCGCACTAAAGGATTTTTCTCTGGATATCCATGAAGGTGAAGTCTTTGGTTTTTTAGGCCCGAATGGGGCGGGGAAGTCAACTGCCATAAAAATACTCTTAAATCTTATCTTTCCTACGGCAGGAAAGGCAAGGATAATGGGGAAAAGCGTGGAAGATAAAGAGGTTAGAAGGATGGTCGGCTATCTTCCAGAGAATCCATATTTTTATGATTATCTAAACCCGATAGAGCTTTTAAGTTTTGCCGGGAAAACATCAGGTATGAATTCCCGAAAGATTGTAGATAGAACAGAAACGCTTTTAAATATGGTTAGTTTATGGAACGAAAGAAAAAGAGCAATAAGAAGCTATTCAAAGGGTATGGTCCAGCGGACCGGCCTTGCCCTTGCTTTGATACATGATCCAAAGATTGTAATACTGGACGAGCCAATGACAGGGCTTGACCCGATAGGCAGAAGGCAGGTTATTGACCTTATTCTAAAACTTAAATCAGAGGGCAAAACAATATTCTTTAGCTCGCACATACTTGAAGATATTGAACGTGTGTGCGATAGAATAGGGATGCTTGTCAATGGCGTGTTGAGAAGGGTAATAGATTTTAAAAATGAACAGCTTGTAAAATCATTAGAGGATACATTTATAGATGAGGTTGAAAAGGCAGGAGGATTGCAGCAATGACGGCTGTATGGTCTGTTGCGTTAATTACATTTAAAGAAGGAATAAAGAGCAGGGTTATCTTCGGAATATTTATAATAGCGCTATTGCTCTTTGCGGCCACAACTGTTGTTATCACTCTATTTATGCGTGATATCGTAAAGGTTGCCATTGACTTAAGCCTGTCCACGGTATCTTTCGCTGGGCTTCTGGCGCTTTTATTTATAGGCGTAAATCTTTTTGGCAAAGACCTTGATAAAAGAACCATCTATATGGTCATATCAAGGCCAGTATCGCGCTCACAATATCTAATAGGGAAATTTTCAGGCATTGTTTTACTGACATTCGTTGTGGTGGCCTTTCTGGGCATTCTCTCAGCAGTACCAGTAATTTTGAGTAAAAGATTTTATTATTATCCCGAAGCCAGGTTTGATTGGTGGATATTTTTTATAGCAATAGTTTACATATTTATTAAATTGGTCATTGTATCATCTCTCATTACTTTATTTGCCTCATTCACTTCAAATTCATTCATAGCCCTTGTGCTTTCTATCGTTACCTACATTATAGGCCAGTCCACCGAAAGTGTTAAACTGCTTCTTGTGTCACAAGTTGAAAAGATAGAGGTCAGCCCTGTACTCTCATATATGGTAGATATTGCATATTATGTTTTTCCCAACATGTCTGCATTTGATCTCAAGATGCAGGCAGCACATGGCCTCAAAATCGGTCCCGATTATTTCATCTGGACTATACTTTATGCAATATTCTATATAATGGCCACTCTTGCCATAGGCACCCTTGCCTTCAGAAGAAGGGAATTTCCATAATGAAATCATTGTTAATTACAATATTTATTATATTGTTTGCGGTCATTGGAAATGTCGTTGCAATCGCCAGGGTTTCTGTAGAAAGGGAAGTGCTTCGCGAAAAAGAGGGGGCAGGCCTTGTTATACCATCTGCTATAGCTAAGGTTGCGGCATTGGAATTTAAGGGGATTTTAGCAGATATAATATTTTCAAGGGCAATGACATATTATGGAGGAAAAGCGATAAGAGGAGAAAAGGTATCAGAAGGGGAGTGGAAGTGGATATATGAGAATATGGATGTGGCAACAGACCTCGATAATTATTTTTTAGACCCTTATTATTTCGGGGCTATGAATCTGGCTTGGGAGGCCAATAAGGTTAAAGAGGCCAATCTGTTGTTGGAAAAGGCGTTGAAATACAGGGACTGGGATTGGACGATACCATTTTATTTAGGATTCAATTACTTTTATTTTCTGCAGGATGATATTAAGGCCAGTAAGTATCTTATGGAGGCATCTAAAAGACCGGGTTCAGGGGATTTACTTCCTACATTTGCTGCACGGCTTGCATATAAGGGGAAAAGGACTGAGAATGCAGTAATCTTTCTTGAAGAGATTATTAAAAAAACCTCCGATGAACACACCAGGTGGATATACACAAGGCGGTTAGATGCCCTGAAAATTATACTCTTTCTGGAAAGGGGTATGGCTATTTATCAGGATAAATTTAAAAAACAGCCTGCAAAACTTAACGAGTTAATAACAAAGGGTATAATCCAAGACATACCAAAAGACCCATATGGCGGCGAGTTTTACATTGATAAAGATAGCACAATAAAGACAACAAGCGAATTGCGATAATGTGTCAATTACCAGATAAAAAGGGAACCATTTGTTAATGGAAACAATCAATATCACAGTAAGGTTTTTTGCCATGCTGAAAGGGAGAGTAGGCAGAAGTGAACTTATGCTAACTATTCCTGAAAATACATCTTTAGGAAAATTAAAAGAAATATTGAAAGGACAATTCCCTTCTATTGCAGAATTAATTGATAAAAAAAATATCATGTTTTCTGTCAATCAGGAATTTGCCATAAATAATACAACCATAAAAGAAGGGGATGAAGTGGCGCTTTTACCTCCATTTTCAGGAGGATAATCAGTTCACATTATAAAAATGAAAATGACCCTCCGAGGTTAAACACAATGAGTTTGGTCAGGATACAGAAAGATGATTTTTCAGTAACAGATGAGATAGGGCGGGTAAAGGTATCGTCTAAAAGCATAGGCGGTATTGTGGCATTTCTGGGGACTGGCAGGGACATATCAAAAGGCGAGGAAATAGTAAGGCTTGATTTTGAATACTATCCGGGCATGGCGGAAAAGAAACTCAATGAGATTAGAGAGAGGGCTTTACAGAACTTCAATATTATTGAGATGGGAATAGTCCACAGAATAGGCAAAATAGATATAGGGGGCAATATTGTTCTGATTGTAGCAGCAGCACAACACAGAAATGATGCGTTTATGGCGTGCGAATGGGCAATAACAGAGCTTAAGAGAATTACGCCCATATGGAAAAAAGAGACAACGAAAAAAGGAGAGGTCTGGGTAGGGGAGCATCCATAAAAAGAGGATGAGGTTAAGATTGAGGTGGAGGGAAAAATTCGGACAATCTTTTCTTAGCCTTAACCTTATCCTCAACCTTTTTAAAAATTATGATTACCGTCGGCATTCTTACAATGAGCGATAAAGGCTCCCGCGGAGAGCGGGAAGACTTAAGCGGCAAAGAAATAGAGAGAATGATAAAGGCCCTTCCTGCAGAGGTCAAGGCCTATGAAATAATCCCTGATGAGGTTGATATTATCAAGGCTAAGATAAAAGAGTTTGTTGATAAGAAGAAGTTGGATTTAATATTGACAACAGGCGGCACAGGCGTCACCCCAAGAGACGTTACACCTGAAGCAACAAAGGCGGTCATTGATAAGGAGCTTCTCGGAATGGCTGAAGCGATGAGGGCCGAGAGTCTTAAAAAAACGCCAAATGCAATGATATCCAGGGCAGTGTGCGGAATCCGCAACCAAACCCTCATAATAAACCTGCCTGGCAGTCCTAAGGCCGCAAGAGAAAACCTTGCAGTAGTCCTGCCTGCTATAAGTCATGCCATCGAGAAGATTAAGGGAAGTACTGAAGAATGTGGAAAGATGTGAATCTGCTGTTAGGTATTAAGTTTCTTGAAATGAGAATAAAGTTTATTGAAGGTAGCTGAGAGGTGTTCCGGCATGACTCTTACTTCTCCTATCACAGGCATAAAGTTCGTATCGCCGTTCCACCGCGGAACTATGTGAAAGTGGAGATGTTCGTCAATTCCGGCCCCTGAGGCCTTCCCAAGGTTCATGCCTATATTGAAGCCAGCCGGTTTAAATACTTTTTTCAGGATAACAACTGACTTTTTAAGCAATGAAAAAAGTTCTTGTATTTCTTCTGCCCCCATCTCTTCCAGTAAAGCAGTATGCTTCCACGGATATAAAAGGAGGTGGCCGTTATTGTAAGGGAATCTGTTCATCATAACAGCCGCAAAATTTCCTTTGTAAAGAATCAGAGCCTTTTTATTATTTTTACTATATCCTCTGCAGAAGATACAATCGGTTGGTTTATTCTTGCGTCTTTCAGGAGGTCCCTGTATATACTTCCCACGCCATGGGGCCCATAGTTGTTTTATAGCCATCTGCTACTTGTTGACCCTCTCTTTTAGTTCCTTACCCACCTTGAAAAAAGGAGTTTTCTTTGCCGGGATGTCTATCGCCTCTCCTGTTTTTGGATTCCTGCCCTTCCTTGCCCCGTGTCCTTTGACCTTAAAACTCCCGAACCCTCTAATCTCAATCTTATCCCCACTCACAAGGCCATCTTTGATACTATCAAAGATTTTATCTACAATAATCTCCACATCCCTTTTTGTGAAGTTTTTAACCTT
>Ga0209642_10001250_pt1 | contig 16775 bp, 16 predicted proteins | sample RifCSP19_2_FD_184025 | JGI IMG/M metagenome (GOLD analysis project Ga0209642, IMG submission 184025) | Soil microbial communities from Rifle, Colorado - Rifle CSP2_sed 19_2 (SPAdes) (version 2) | ecosystem: Environmental > Terrestrial > Deep subsurface > Rock core/Sediment | place: Rifle... | reverse complement strand
AAATTCTCCACCTCAGGGTCAACGGAAAAGGCTTGACCCGAAGGATTCATCCTGATCCCCCGCCAAAGGGGGGCGAACGGACTAGATCGTGCATGACGAATAAAATTGGGTTCTCCTTTCCGATCACTATAATGTTGAAAAGTCGATGGCAACTTAGTGACTAAATCGTTATGTCAGAGCTCCTCTCGTGACGGAACAGAAGATAATCCCAGAAAGAGTTTTGAATGTGAAAAGAGAGAATTGTTCAAGAGGTAGAAATTAATAAAAGAGAAAACAAATCAGAAGCCTATTCTTTCTTTCCACCTCCTTTGTGATTGGAGTTGTGGTAATCAAATACCCGTTAATCAGGGTATGTTTTTAATTACAATTAAACGTAGAATTAATTTTTGTCAAGGAAAAAATAAGAGTAATTTAGTCTTTTTTTATAGTTAAATATTGGAAATACTTAAGTTATTGTCTTTCAAGGTCTTAATTCGATTTTAGGAACAGCCCTCAGTAGAGCGGCGGATTTAAAACTTGGCTCTACAGCTCCTTTGTAGAGGTCATTTGTAGCGGAAACCTTCAGGTTTCATATGAAAAGATGGAAGGCTAAAGCCACCCCCTGCGCTCCTTATTTATCTTCTATACACAAAATCCCCGAACTCCCTCATCCACTTCAATTCCTCTTCAGAAAGAGGACCTTTTTCAACTGCCGCAACTGCTTCATCAATATGCTCTCTGTTTCTCGGACCTGCTAAGACCATATCCACTGAAGGATTACCCAGCACAAATCTATAGCAATCGCCAGCAGTGGGGACTGGTTTATCCAAGTCCCAGCCTATGAGTCTTTTAAGGAGTCTTTTGTGCTTGGTAGCATTAAAGCCGATGATTCCCGGTCTATCTTTCTCCAGCAGAAAAGGAAAAACATCCTGCTCTGCTCCTCGATGAGCCATATTATACCTTATCATCAAAACATCCACGGGCCATTTCCGCATTATCTCCGCACCCAGTTTCCTTTTATGGGTTGATACCCCTAAGAATCTGAAAAGCCCTTTTTCTTTAAGCCTCAAAAGCTCTTCTAATTTTCTCTCATCCGGGATTTTCCTCATCATTCCTAAGAAGAAGATGTCAATATGATCTGTTCCCGACCATCTCAGATGCCTGTGCAAAATCCTTTCAAAGCTATTAGGCAAGCTCCAGAAGTAAGTAGCCGTGGCAAATACGATTTTATCCCGATAACCTGGCAGGATTTTTTTCAGATTCCGGGATACGGGAATATATCCCGGCAAAAAAGGAGCCCAGAAAAAGAAATTTACTCCTTTGTCCAGGGCATAAATGACATTGGTTGCCGAAAGGCCATAACCTGCGCCTATTCCTAATCGGGTTACCTCTAAACCGGTTTTACCTAAAATTTTTTTCTGCATCTTTTTAGACCTATCCTCTTTAAAAATTTAGCTCAAAGGGGATGTTCTCATCCCCGTTATTTCCACTTGGGGGGCGGTAAATAATATACCAATTAAATCCTGATTCAAAAAGATATTTTTTAATATGTCATTGCGAGGAGGTCATTTGACCGACGAAGCAATCCGTTGATTTCAGATTATAGTCAGGAGCACAAATTTCCTGACCTACTCTCTAAAATCTGTGAAAGAACAATGTTCCATCCCTACAACTGGCGACCCTGAAAGGGTCGCGCTACGAAAAAATTATTATAAAAAAATCGGCCAGGATTTGCCTGGCCGAAAATAATAAAACTTTACCTCTATTGCTTTTCTGAAGAACGCTTCTTACATCCCCTGATGGCACTTCTGCATCTTTTCCTTCTGCTCTGGAGTTAAAACCTCCTTAGCCTCCCGGAAAGCTTTCAGATGGGAAAGCTTCAGATCGGTCTTTAGCTTTTCCACACTCCTTAACTTAGCCTCGATCTCTTTCATGCTGGCTTTATCCTCATCCATTAGGGCTTTGAGCTCTAAATGGGCTATCTGCAGATCAGCCTCCATCTTGATTCTGCTTTTCACAAAACCCATCTTGATAGACTTTATAGCCTCCACCTGCTTATCAGAAAGCTTCAACTCATCTTTACAGCAGAGGAAAAACTCCCTTTTACAACACCCCATCTCCTCTCCCATCATCCCGCACATTCCCATCCCTGAACCCATCTTACAGCAGCCCATCTGTTGCATCATCCCTTCCTGATGTTGTCCGCATTTCTCTTTGGACATCTCCTCGCCCATCGCCTTGGCCTCATGTTTACAACCCTTACCCATCTCCATCTGGGCAAAGGACCAGGTGAAAGTCAGCAGGATGAAAAGGAAAATTAAACTTATCGTTAAACCAACCTTTTTCATAAATCACCTCCTTCATAGGTTAAAAAGGTTTTAAAATTATACGGATGGAATTGTTATTAATTGAAAAAAAAGATTTCCTTTGGGGAGGATTATTATCTCTTATGGGGGTAACCTGCATTTGTGGGGCAGAAACATCCTATCGTCTTTAAATGGATTACAGGTAAAGCTAAAGCTTTACACTCCATTAGCTCATGGATTCTATCTTTCAAGACACCATCCCAGGTAATTCTTCTTCCGGAGTTACAGGATGAGTTGCTTCCTCTTCTGGTCTTTTTCCCCGACTAAATCTCAGCAGAATATGTTCCCCTTTTAAAATCAGATTGACCACCTTGATGAATTTCTCCGGGGTTAAGCTCTGAAGACTGTAAGGATGCCAAAAGGTCTTCTGAGGAAGGTGCTGCTTTTCAACCACTTTTGACTTAGGCAAGCCCCTCACCTCCTTCGATTTCCTCAGGATGGTGAGCAAAGTCGAACCATCCTTTTGCCTCCCTGTTACAGGGAACAAAAGGAACGGGCTTCACCTAAGAAGTCAAATTTCCATCTGTTCCCTGCGTAATTTTATTTTTTTCAAATAAGCCGTATAATACTCTATGGATACCATACCTGCTTTGTTCTTCCCTCCTGCTAACCTCTGCTTCAAAAAAACCAGAACTACTCTCCTATTAAATCTATTAACTACCCGCCCTGTTCCTGAACCTCTGATTAAGATATTCCTCTAACTCTTTTTTCTCTTTGGTATCCTCCTCTAAGTTTTGAGATTCTGTTTTAGCCAGGAGAAAATACTGCTCTGCTGACTTTAAATCACCTTTAGCTTGACAAGTCATCCCCAAACCCCAGTGATTGAAAGCAACCAGGTCTGTAAATCCTTCCTTGTCTGCTATCGTTTTCGATTTCGAAAAAAGCTCTGAGGCTTTTGAATAATCTTTTAAAGCTAAATTTGCCCGGGCTAAGTAGAAAAGGATATGCGCGGTCAATTTCAGGTGGTCTGTTTTTTGAACTATATTATAACCTTCCTGAACACATTTCATTCCTTTTAAAATATCCTTTTTCTCCCTGGCAGTCTCGATCAACCCCCATCCTAAGTTAGTCAAAGCTGAAGCTAAATTACACTGGCATTTTTTGCATAATTTCTCATCTTCGAATTTGAATTTAGGGAGGTACTTCCTCAAGCTCTTCACGATCTGGGTATTGCAGGAAATGGAGGCTTTATACATTTTATTATCGTATAGAAAATTTGCTTTCACCGCCTCGAACCTCAGCTTCTGAAAAAGGTCCTTTAGCCTGTACTGGGCTAAGTGAAGGCCGGCATTGCAGAAGATCTGAAACTCGGTTTTTCGATTCAGCCGGTAATAAAGACAGGTGATCAGATGCAATATATCGATCACCTGCTTGAGCCTTTTCGGATCCTTCTCTTCCACACTGTAATCTCCAGAGTCAAGCAAGACAAAACACTGGTCCAAAGCTGCCAGATACCTGCCCCGGTCTTTAAGAGAATTGATGAATTTCATATTCAGCTCATATTCGATCTTCTGCCAGCCCTCCATCTCTTTGTAATTTCGCAGGAACTCGACATATTTTCTCAAAAGATATTTCGCCTCATCGGTCTTACCTTCCCGGGCATACTGGAGAACCTGAGTTAAAAGCTCTTCAGGTTTCTCCACATCCTCAAAGAAATAGTCAGAATATTTATCCTCTAACACCTTCTCCATTATCTTTTTCTCATCCAGATTGAAGATAGTGGCGAACATATTTATATATTCCGGCTTTAAAGGGGATTTTCTGGAGTTATGGATAGCTTTATAGATGGCGCTGGCTGAGACCTCAAACCCTAAATCCTGCCCGATCTTGGCAACTCTCCGGAAAGAAAGATTCCGGCGATTCAAAAGCTCCCGTATGAAATCAGCAAACAGAGTTTTCTCATAAGGACCAGTCTCTTTTGGGGTCATTTTTCCTCCCTGTTTCATCCTCTGTCTGGTAATCAATTAAAAAAGTTGAGTAATTGATGTCAAGCTTAATATCCCGAATCAAGTCAAGTTGTGTTTCCTGAAGTAAACAGTTTTTGATCTTATTATGGAGTGTAAACCTTCAGGTTTACCAAATGACAGATAAAGCTAAAGCTTTATATTCCAGGGTTATTCTTGTGGAGCGTAAACCTTCAGGTTTAAAAAAAGATAAAGAAGGTAGCCGCAAGCTTCAGCTTGCGTATTAATGTAACGCAGACTGAAGTCTGCGGCTACCAACTTTTAATGGGACCAGAAGATAAAGCTAAAGCTTTATATTCCAGAATTGGCGTTCTGGGGTGTAAACCTTTAGGTTTACCAATTGATAAAGCTGAAGCTTTATACTCCATTGTCTTTTAAAAAAATGCACCCAGATGGATGCATTCCTGATTAAAAAACTGCGGAAGGGGGGACTTGAACCCCCACGGGTCACCCCACTACCCCCTCAAGATAGCGTGTCTGCCAATTCCACCACTTCCGCAAAAAAGATATTCTTTTAGGCAAAACTAAAAAAAGGAAACTACTTTTTCTCACCCGGTGGAGGTGGAGGAGGTAATTCAACCTTTTTTTCCTGTTCAGGTTGAGTCTGGGTCTGGGCTGGAGTTGTCACCGGAATGCTGGTAGCAGGTACAGAGCCCTGACTTCTTTCTTTTTGTGCCTCCTGGGTAACCGCGCTTTTTCCAGGGCTGACTCTGGAACCGGTCAGCGGAGTTATAAAGGTCAGAGCAATAGAGCTTACGAAAAAAGCAATAGCCAGAACCGTGGTGGCTCTGGAGAGGAATGTAGCCGCACCCCTCCCGCCAAAAACCGCACCGGTTATTCCTGAGCCTCCAAAAGCACCTGCCAACCCTTCTCCTTTGCTTGATTGTAAAAGGACCGTGATTATTAAAGCTGCACAGATAAGAATATGCAACAGGATTAAAAATGCGTACAAAACTCCTCCTTTAACTATAAAATTAATTTCTGAAAACTACAAATCAACACCTGATCTGACAATCTTCTCAAAAGAATCCACTTCTAAGCTCGCTCCCCCAACTAAAGCCCCATCTATCTCCTGCTCTTTCAAGAGATCTTTGGCATTCTCCGGCTTTACCGAACCACCATAAAGTATATTCATCTTAGCAGCCATTTCTGGACCATATTTCTCTTCAAGTTTTCTACGGATAAAAAGGTGCACATCATTGGCTTGCTTGGGAGTAGCTGTTTTACCAGTGCCGATTGCCCAGACCGGCTCATAAGCCAAAACTATCTTCCCGATATCCTCTGGGGTAAGATCCTCAAAAGCTCCTTTTAGCTGATCTTCCATCACCTCTTCGGTTTTCCCTCTTTCCCTTTCCTGCAAAGTCTCGCCAACACACAAAATCGGCAGAGGTCCTTCTTTTAAGACTGCCTTTAACTTGAGGTTGACTATTTTATTACTTTCATGAAAAAGGTGTCTTCTTTCCGAGTGTCCGACTATGACATATTTGCAGCCCAAAGCTAAGAGCATCTGAGCGGAGATCTCGCCGGTGAACGCCCCCTCCCTTTCCCAGTGAACATCCTGAGCACCCAAAAGCAAAGAGGAACCCTCAATGGCTTGACCTACTGATTGCAGAGAAGTGAAAGGCGGACATAAAACTATCCGGATGGTCGAAATATCAGCTAATTTTTCCTTTAGAGCTGTGGCTATGACATAAGCATCCTTATGGTCCTTGTACATTTTCCAGTTGCCGGCAATTAAAAGAGACCTGGTCTTCTTCTTGACCTCGGAATTCTGGTGATTGCCAGATTTTTGATTATTCTTCTCGTTCAATTTCTATTTTTTTCTCCTTTGAGGATAAAGTTTATTTTTTATCAGTCAAAGCCGCAATCCCGGGTAAAGTCTTTCCCTCTAAGAATTCCAAGGAAGCACCCCCACCAGTGGAAACGTGGGTCATTTTTTTCTCCAAATTTGCCTTAACCAAAGCTGCTACTGAATCACCGCCACCAACTATTGTAACTGCATTCTTCCTGGTAACCTCAGCCAGCTCTTTTGCCACTTCCATAGTCCCTCTGGCAAACTTCTCCACCTCAAAAACCCCCATAGGCCCGTTCCAGACAATGGTATTAGCTTTCCTGATCTTTTGTTTAAACAGCTCTTCGGTTTTGGGACCGATATCTAATCCCTTCCAGCCTGCAGGGATATTGTCTTTGTCCACCACCTTGGTGGTAGCATCTTCTGTAGCTTCTGGTGCAATTACGAAATCAAGTGGCAATTCCAAGTCGATTTTTTTCTTATCTGCTTCCTGCAAGATCTCCTTAGCTAATTCTATTTTATCCGTTTCCACGAGTGAAGAACCGATCTCTTTTCCCAAAGCCTTATAGAAGGTGAAAGCCATCCCTCCGCCGATAAGAAGGGTATCCACCTTGTCCATAAGATTTTTGATAACATCGATTTTGCCTGAGATCTTGGAGCCTCCCAGGATGGCTACAAAGGGCCTTTTGGGCTGGGATAAGGCCATACTCAGATATTTCAGCTCTTTCTGCATAAGATAACCAGCCGCACATTCTTTGAAGTATTTTGTCACCCCTTCGGTTGAGGCATGTGCCCGGTGAGCTGTTCCAAAAGCATCGTTTACATAAACGTCCCCCAATTTAGCTAAGCTTTTGGCAAATTCAGGGTCATTCTTTTCTTCTTGAGGATAAAATCTCAGATTTTCCAGAAGGAGGCACTCTCCTGGTTTCAACTCAGAGACAGCTTTCTCAACCATAGGTCCGATGCAGTCGCTGACGAATTTAACCGGCTTACCTAAAAGCTTCTCCAGTTTCTTAGCTACCAGTGCCAGATTCAAGTTAGGGTCTTTCCCCTTGGGTCTGCCCAGATGGGACATAAGGATAGCTTTCCCGCCTTCACCCAGAATCTTTTTAATCGTGGGCAGAGATTCAACTATCCGGGTATCGTCTGCCACCTCTTTTTTCTCGTTCAGAGGCACGTTGAAATCCACCCTGACCAAAACCCTTTTATCCTTCAGCTTCAAGTCATCTATGGTCAATTTATTCATATACTTCTACCTCCCCTTATTTTTCTTTTTCCATCTTCTTTCTTACGTCTTCCTTTTTTTATTTCTTCCCTTGAACCTTTGAACCCTTAAACCCTTGAATCCTTTTTTTTATTTACACATCAACTCCATCATCTCCACCATTCTCAAGGAGAAACCCCATTCATTATCGTACCAGGAGAATACCTTCAATAGATTTTTCCCGGTTACCATAGTGGATAAAGCATCGAATATGGTAGAGTGAGAGTTCCCGATCACATCGCAGGAAACTATCGGGTCCTCGCAATATTCGATATATCTTTTCATCTTCCCTTCAGCTAACTTCTTGATTGCAGCATTCACGCTTTCCACGCTTATCTCCTTTTCGGTCTCGCACACCAGATCCACCAGCGAGCCGTCGCAAACCGGCACCCTGACCGAGACTCCATCTAATTTACCTGCCAGCTCAGGCAGGACTAGCGCGATCGCCTTGGCCGCTCCGGTAGAGGTGGGTATCATCGACATGGCAGCTGCTCTGGCCCTTCTCAAATCCTTATGGGGTGAATCTAAGAGCCTCTGGTCATTGGTGTAGGCGTGAATGGTGGTCATCAAGCCACATCTTATTCCAAAGGTATCGTTGATCACCTTGACTATAGGCGCCAGACCATTAGTGGTGCAGGAGCCGATGGAGAAAATCTTGTATTTGTTGCAGTCCATCTGCTCGTCGTTTACCCCTAAGACTATGGTCTGGACCGGAACCTCAGACTTTTTCGCCGGTGCGGAGAGCAGGACTTGTTTGGCTCCTGCTTCTATATGCTTCATAGCCGATTTTCCATCACTGAACTTTCCAGTTGATTCGACCACGATATCTATTCCCAGTTTTTTCCAGGGAAGAGCAGTTGGATCTTTTTCGCAAAATACCTCCATACTTTTCCCATCCACGATTATCTTATTTCCGTCCGACTTTATATCGGCATGCATGGTGCCGTGAACCGAATCGTACTTCAGCAGATGTGCCAGGACCTTGGTGTCAGTTACGTCATTGACCGCCACGAAATCTAAATTCGGATTCTTATAACCGGCTCTATAGACCAGCTTTCCTATTCTGCCAAACCCGTTGATCGCTACTCTTATTGCCATTTGTACCTCCTTTTAAAAAACTCACTCTCCAATCTTGCTTCTCTTCTGTTTAATAATATATTCCAGACCAAAAATCAACTGGGGACCGCTGTAATTTTTGATCCCGGCAACATTCTGATTGAAACTCACCCAGCGGTATTGAAAATCCAGGTTAAGTAATATCCTGGGAGACAGACTTAAATCTAAGCCCCAACCAGCTAAAGCCCCTAAGGTGGATTTTGTACTGACGTAGGTAATATTAATATTAGAAGGATTATTATATGTGCTGGAGCTGGTTAAAAAAGTTAACCCCATATCAAGGTAGGGTTGAAATTTCCTTTGAGGATAATATGAGAACAAGGAATACTTGACTTTCCCGGAAACAGGGTATAGATTCCAGTTCTCAGTGTAGTATTCTCCGGGGACTGTGAATTTGGTATCGCCTCTGTAGCCTGCGCCTAAGTCTAACTCTAATGAAAAACCCTTTTTTATCCCGTGTGAGAAAAAGAGCTCTAAATAAGGCGTGTATCTTTTTGCCTGGATGGTTGAGGGAAGGTCTTTAGCTTTCTCGACTCTCCAGAATCCCCCTCTGAAACCGACTAGATCGGCGGAACTGATATCAACTGGCCGGGCGCTCCCGGAAAAAAGCAGCACTATAAGGAAAGCAGCTAAAGATGAGAGAATCTTTACTGTAGTAAATCTCGATCCGCAGGATAATAAATTTTTCATCTTACTATCTCAAGCCGAGAAAACCTCCGCAATGTTGTAAAGCTCTTCATCAACATATTTGGTTCCAGCCACCGCTTCTTTTAGCTCTACTGGCACAATTTTATTCCCCTGCAAACTTACCATCTTTCCAAACTCCCCCTTGTGCACCAGATCCACAGCCGCTATTCCAAAACGAGTCCCTAAAACTCTGTCAAAAGCTGTGGGTGTGCCTCCTCTCTGAATATGGCCCAGAATCACAAATCTGGTCTCAAACCCGGTTCTTTTCTCTATCTCGGTGGCTAACAGTTTTCCAATTCCTCCCAGCCTCACATGACCAAAAGCATCTTTACACTCATCCTGCACGATGAAGCTTTCTTTCTTATGATTTTCCTCATGCAAAGCGATCCTGGCACCCTCAGCCACCACCACAATACTGAAATCTTTCCCTCGCGCATGCCTTTTACAAATAGCTTCGCAGACCTTATCTAAATTCACCGGTTTCTCTGGAATTAAAATAATATCCGCACCCCCGGCTATCCCGGCTTCGATGGCTATCCAGCCGGTGTGCCTGCCCATAACCTCCACCACCATCACCCGGTTATGAGACTCGGCTGTGGTATGCACGCGGTCTATTGCTTCCATTGCGGTATTCACCGCGGTATCAAAACCGAAAGTATAATCGGTCATGGCCAAATCATTATCTATGGTCTTGGGCACTCCCACTATCTTCACCCCTGCCTGATGGAGTTTTGCCGCAACCCCTAAGGTATCCTCACCCCCAACCACCACCAGAGCATCTAACCCTAATTTCTTTTTGTTCTCGATGACTTTCTTCTCACCGTCTTTTTCCTTGTAAGGGTTGGTGCGGGACGTTTTGATGATAGTTCCCCCGCGATGCAAAATACCGGAGACCTTATCCAGAACAAGATCCTCAGTCAGGCCTTCTACCATAAGACCTCTCCAGCCTTCGAGTATTCCTATTACTTCTGAATTATAGAAAAGAATCGACTTTCTTACCACCGCCCGGATAACTGCATTCAAGCCCGGGCAATCCCCTCCACCTGTCAAGATACCGATCTTCATCTTCATTCACCTCTCTATGAGTCGAATCCGCCTTTAGCAGATTCGAGCCTTTCGAAAAAATTGGAATTTTAATATAAAATTTTTCCAGTGGCTGTCAAGATAAATAATTTAGACTGTCAAGCCAATTTAGACTTTTGAAAAGTAATCACGCAGGGCTGGTCCGCCTTTGGCGGACTGCCTACGAGTTCAAAAAGAGAGAGTCTTCGTAGGTCGGGCACCTTGCCCGACTGACCCTGCAATTTTTTTCAGAGACCTATGATACAGTAAGATATATCGGCAGATTGAACTGGTAAGGTTATTCTTCCGGATTAAGCAGACTTTTCCCGTCCTAATATATTTTTGAGTGAAACCAGGTCTGGCAGAACGAAATCAGGCTTCATTCCTGATTGGAAATCAGGCAGTAACTTATCCCGGTCGGGCGAAATCCATCCCGCTTGCATCCCACTTCTTTTTGCTCCGAGGATATCGCTTCCCAGCTCATCTCCTATGTGTAAGGCAGTGGTTGGTGAAGTATTTAGGGACTTCAGAGTATGAAGAAAAATTTCTGGATTGGGTTTGCGTATTTTGAGCTCATCCGAAAAAGTCAAAACTCTGAAAAACTGAATGATATTTCTTCTCCTGAGAACCTCCCTTAACACTTTTCCCGGTGTCCTCCCGGTATTACAGATGAGACCTATTTTATAGTTTTTTTTATCCAGGTAGCTGAGGGTCTCCTCACTTCCCTCTACAAGGTTTGGCAGATCTGAAAAGATTGCGTTTGACAAAACCTTCTCTAACTCACCTAAGACCTCCTCAGTCAAATCTTTAAATTCAGGGTTCCCCAGGCATTCGAGGATTATCTGAACCTGTTCCCGGGTGGAGATATCCTCGTTCCTGTCCTGGATCGGTCTATATATCTCAAAGCTTTTATCATAGGCTTTCTCTATTTCTTCCCTGGACACATTTCTCCCTGTTTTATTCAGCACGGAGAAAAATCCCTCTATCCTCTTGTTTTTATATTTCAGATTGTCCTGCGGCGAGGTATGGATTAAAGTATTCCAGAGGTCAAAGGTAATTGTGTCGATCATCTTTTTCGTTGTAGTTGACCAATTTATTGGGCATGTTTAGCTCGATGAATCGAGCAACTACACTTGTTCTTCTCCTCGTAGGGGTGGCACCCTCAAACTGGTTTGAGGGTGAGCTGGCCATCTTGTAATTGCTCAATTTATTGGGTATATCTTAGCTCGATAAATCGAGCAACTACGGTCCCTCTCCCCATTGGGGGGGAGGGTTAGGGAGAGGGGGTTATTTTTCACCCTCCCCTTTTATCCCCTCCCATCAAGGGAGTGGAAATAGCATCCGTAGGATGCACTCCAAAAAAAACGTCGGGCATAAAGCCCGACGCTACACTTTTACATTCCAGATCGGCCTTTTCTCAGACTGATCACGTGCTCACAGAACCTTCCGCCAGAGGGGATAGACTCAATGATTTTATAGGAGAGGTTTTCGCCCAGCGATTCAATCAGGGTTTTCTCCATCGTGGTATGAGCCTCGCACAGCTTGGGGTCATCGAAAGGATAGGGGCATTTGAAAAGCCGGATTACCATTTTATCATCTGAAAACTCTGTTACCTCCCCCTGGCAGTTGATCATCTCAAATACCCGTATCAGGAAAAGTCCGGCAGATTTGACATCGTCTGGCTTGACCTTTTTTTTACCCCGCTCTGCGATCTCCTTACCGTAGGTTTCGCTGACCTCTCTGATCAGGTCCAGCCCTGATTGCCCGAATTTCTGATAGATCCCCTTATAGATGGTGTGAATTCTCTGGAGCAGTCCGGTTGTGGCGCTTCTGTATTTCTCATCAATGGGTATATCCTTGAAATATACCCCTTCTGGAATCCTGATCAAAACAACCTCTTATTTAACAACCAAGGCAAGACCAAGGTTTTTTCGTAGGGCAAACCTTGAGGGTGTGTTGCAAAAACCCTCGCTGTCATTCTGGGGGAGTCCATTTGGACGACCGAAGAATCCTCCTCCTTTGAATACAGATTCTTCCCCCCTACGGGGGTCAGAATGACACTTTGTTAGTTACGGCAGCACCTTGTAGACGATGTCGTGGTCCCTGACTTTGTCTTTCACCTTTATCCCGATCGAATCACCGGGCTTTGCCTCTGGCACGTTCTGATGCTCGATTTGAATGGATTCGACAATCTGCTCAAAATCTGTAGTGTGTCCTTTGATATGGATTGTGTCTCCAACCTTAAGGGTGCTTTTAGTTATATCAATGGCGGCTACACCGATTTTGGCAAAATAATCCGCTATTTTTCCAACTTCTTCTTCTGGCATCTTTTCCCCTCCTTGAAATGAAAGTTTATATCCCCCCGGCTATGGTTACCCTGTGAACCCCTCCTAAATCCCCGTAAGAGGAAAAAGCATAATCGAATTTATATTTTTTCCAGTTAATCCCGAAGCCAAAAGAAACGCCCGCCCATTTATCCTTATCCAAACCGGTCTTGTAGTTTTCCCCAAAAGAGGTCCAGCCCACTCGCAGGAAAAGAGGCTTTAAATAGGTCAACTCTCCTCCCAGGCTGAAATAGACGTCGTTGTCAAACGGTACGGATACGTCCCCAGTTACTAAGAGCGGCACCTCCTTCAAGCTGTGCGAGATGCCTAATTTTACCACTGTGGGCAAAGGGTCTTTATGGCTGGAGGAAAATCCTTTGAGCTGGAAACCTAAGTTATGCACTACTGCTCCGAATCTGGTCCGCTCATCTTTGTGCTGGTAGAATCCACCCAAGTCTAAGGCTAAGGCATCTGAGGAATGATTTTGAGCACCTTCGCTCTCAAGGATGAACTTGACATTAGCTCCCAGGTCGAATCTGGGTTTAATCTTTCTGGCATAGGAGAAGGCAAAAGATAAATCAGCAGCTCCAAAGGTCCCCAGGCTCTTGCCTAGGTTATCAGTTTGCTCCATTGAACCGTAGTTGAAATAATTTATAGACAAACCCAGGGTTGCCTTCTCTGAATAGGGATGGATATAACCCACAAATCCGGACTGGATGTCAGTTACATAATTGTTATAATAGGTGATAAAATGCCTGCCTTTCAACTGTAAAAGGCCCGCCGGGTTGAAATAGAGAGCAGACTCGTCGTCTGATAATCCTACAAAAGCACCTCCCATAGCTGAACCCCTGGCTCCAACTCCGATTTTCAGGAAGGGGTAAGCTGTGGTTCCAACCTTTGAATTTGTTCCCCAGATACAGGGACTAAACAACAACAGTAATATCGCTGTTCCCAGAAGGATTTTCTTTCTTCTCATTTTCTCCTCACTTTGAACTTTGTCTTGGTCGAAATCTACTACACCTCTTTTTATTTGTCAATCAATTTCAAGGGTCATAGGTCGTAGGTTATAGGTGATAGGTCCTCTCCCTACCACCTACTACCTACCACCTATTACCTTTTCAACTTACATCTACCACCCTTTAACCGTCCTGTTCACAATATCCTCAGTCAGTTTATCAATCGCCTTGGATTTCCCATAGGCTTCAGACGAATCAGCGGAGAAGGTTCCCCAGCCCTGAAGGTTTTCTTCTTCCCAAATATTCTTGTTATGCTTCTTGTCCTCGACTGTTATCTTCACATAGATTCTGGCAATATATTCCTTCACGTTCTCGTTTTCATCAAAAGTGTAAGCTTCCTTTTGATATTTCAGGATGGTCCCCCGGAGAACTGCATCCGCGATCCGCTCGTTAGCCACTTTAAGGGTATTATCCTGCACAAAAGCAAGGACCAACTCGTTCGTCAATTCCTCTCTGATCCCGTATTCCTCGGTCTGGTTTTCAAATAAAGGGATGGCGATGGTCTTGACGCCGGGCAAGCCTGCACCGGTAAAGGAATAAGGACCGCAGGGGGAAAAAGTAGACAGTAGACAGTAGACAGCAAATAGGGAGATAAGTCGAAAACTCAGAATCCATCTGCTCATCTGATTACCTCACCATTTTTGATGACCTTATCCACCAAATTAACTCCGTAGTGATACGATATCTCTTTATAATTTTTCACATCCCAGATAACTATATCCGCCTTCTTACCTGGTTCCAGACTGCCAATCGAATCTCCTTTATCTATGGCATAAGCTGAATTAATAGTTGCCGCAGTAATCGCTTCAGCCGGAGTTAGTTTCATCCTCAAACAGGCTAAGCTCAAAATCATTGGCATAGATTCTGTAAAAGAGCTGCCCGGATTAAAATCTGTTGCCAGGGCAATCTGTAAACCCATATCAATCATTTTACGTGCCGGAGGGTAATTATCTTTACCCAATCCGAAAACTGCACCTGGCAATAAGACCGCAGTCGTGCCAGACTGTTTCATCTTCTCAATGCCTGAATCAGAGATAAACTCTAAATGGTCAGCAGAAACAGCCTTAAGCTCTGCGGCTAATTCTGACCCACCGAAAGAAATCAATTGATCAGCGTGAAGTTTTGGCTTTAGCCCATAGCTTTTAGCCGTCTCTAAGATTTTTCTTGACTCGTCTATGTTGAAGACACCTTTTTCGCAGAAGACATCACAGAACAAAGCCAATTTCCTTTTAGCAACTTCTGGAATCATCTGTTTAATCAGTAAATCGATATATTCCTGTCTTTTTTCTCTATATTCATCTGGGATCTCATGTGCCCCCAAGAAAGTAGGGATCAAACTCAGAGGATGAATCTGATTTAACTTTTTAATCACCTCCAGAATTTTTATCTCGTCCTTCAGAGAAAGACCGTACCCGGATTTTGCCTCAATTGTGGTAGTGCCATAAGATAAAAATCTGTCCAGACGTGGCAAAGCTAATCTTATCAACTCATCTTTTGACAACTGTCGCACAGACCTGACGCTTGACCTGATCCCGCCACCTGCCTGGGCAATCTCCTCATAACTTTTCCCTTTTATCCTTAACTCAAACTCCTCTTCTCTGGTCGCTCCAAAAACCGGATGAGTGTGACAATCCACAAAACCGGGTAGGACAACCTTATCCTGGGCATTGATGATTTTTGTCTTCCGGTCTATTTTGATCTTCACCAGAACATCTTTGGTCTTCCCAACCGCAACAATTTTTTTACCTGAAACCGCAACCACCCCATCCTCAATCAGCCCCAAATCCTCCATTTCCTTCCCGTTGCGAGGACCTTTTTTATTTGAGGATAGAGTCAAAAGCTGTTTTGCGTTTTTAATCAGAAGAGTAGCTTTTTTCATTTTTTCGTTTAACGTCTTTCATAAGTGCCTGTCGTCCGCCGCAGGCGGACTGACCCGACAGGATTTATTTGCTTGCCAAATATTTTAGCTCGATAAATCGAGCAACTACAATCTCGTCTTACGTCACACTTCTCACTTTTATTATCTCATCATCGGTATCTTAATCCCTTTTTCCTTTGCCACACCAATTGCTTCCTCATATCCAGCGTCTGCATGTCTTGCAATTCCTATCCCCGGGTCATTAGTTAGAACTCTTTCCAATCTCAGTTTCATCTCTTTTGAGCCATCTGCGACAATTACCATCCCGGCATGAATCGAATTCCCTATTCCCACTCCACCTCCGTGATGAACTGAAACCCAGGAAGCACCTGAGACCGCATTCAGTAATCCATTCAAAATAGGCCAATCTGCAATCACATCTGAGCCGTCTTTCATCCCTTCAGTTTCCCTATAAGGCGAAGCCACAGATCCGCAGTCTAAATGGTCCCTGCCTATGACCACTGGTGCTTTTATCCTTCCCCTTTTTACCATTCTGTTAATGATATCTCCGAAATGGGCTCTTTCACCATAACCCAGCCAGCAGATTCTTGCAGGCAGTCCCTGGAATTGAACCTTTTTTGAGGCTAATTTTATCCATCTGCACAGAGGCTCGTCCTGTTTGAACTCACGTAAAACCACTTTGTCCGTGATTTTTATATCCTCAGGGTCTCCGGACAATGCTACCCACCTGAAAGGTCCTTTGCCCAGGCAGAACAGAGGCCTGATATAAGCCGCCACAAATCCCGGAAAGTCAAACGCATCCCCCACCCCAGCTTTTTTTGCCTGTCCCCGGATGTTATTGCCGTAGTCGAAAACAATTGAACCCGCTTTTAAAAATCCAAGCATCGCCTGAACATGCCTGGCAATGGATTCCATCGACCTTTTGATATACTCCTCTGGATCTTCTTTTCTTAGTCTCAATGCCACCTCATAAGGAATACCTGCGGGCACATACCCGTTAAGCTCATCATGCGCACTGGTCTGGTCAGTAACGATATCCGGGATTACCCCTCTTTTTAAGATTTCCGGAAGAGTGTCTGCACAGTTTGCCACTAAACCCACTGAGATTGCTTTTCCTTTATTTTTAGCTTTTAAAACCATATCCAGAGCCTCATCTAAACTTTCCACCATTTTATCGCAGTAACCCTTGGAAAGTCTTCTTTCAATTCTTTTTTTATCCACCTCCACACAGAGAACCGCACCACCATTCATCGTAACTGCTAAAGGCTGAGCACCACCCATACCCCCCATTCCACCAGTCAGGATAAACTTCTCTTTTAAATCTCC
>Ga0209642_10001248_pt1 | contig 16804 bp, 18 predicted proteins | sample RifCSP19_2_FD_184025 | JGI IMG/M metagenome (GOLD analysis project Ga0209642, IMG submission 184025) | Soil microbial communities from Rifle, Colorado - Rifle CSP2_sed 19_2 (SPAdes) (version 2) | ecosystem: Environmental > Terrestrial > Deep subsurface > Rock core/Sediment | place: Rifle... | reverse complement strand
TATCCGATTGCGAAGATCAGGGCAACGATGGTCAGCCCGACCAAAATCTCGATAAGCGTGTAGCCTTTTTTATCCATCTCATGGATTGGTAACCTTGTAGTTGCAGGTAGTACCGCAATTTGACGAGCCCCCGCAAGTCACAGTACCGCTCCCTTGTTCTGAAGAAGCACAAAGTTCATATGTGGTTCCGGCTGAGTTATAAAGATAGTATCTGGTCGGGGAGACGGGGTCCAACGGCGGGGATAGATAAACATTGGCAACCGCGCAGGAGGTTGGCGTTCCGTCCCCAACTATGGAAGACGGCCAGTTGGTCGAATAGGTGGCGATAGGGTAGTTACCGCAATCGGATTTGTAGATTTCAATTCCCGATCTTATAAGTTCAAGATCCGCCTTTCTTCTTGAATCTCGGGAAGATTCTCTGGCTCCCTGGATTCCGAAAATGGAGATGGCCATAAGGATACCGATTATCGAAATGACTACCAAAAGCTCAACTAGGGTAAACCCTTTTCTCATCTCTACAATGGACATGTTCCTCCTGACGGGGGAATACCGGTAGTTGCCTGCCCGGTCTTTCCGTTCGAACAGACAACCCAGTAAGTGGTTGAGGTAACGTTTTCAATCTTCCCCCACAAAACATATTTTGTGGCCGCTGCCGCTCCGTTATCTACTGTTCCGTCCGATTGATATTTATAGTCAAAGGTGGCATCCTTTGCCTCCCTGGGGTCCGAAGGACAGGTGGTTAAACCCAAGTCGCTACACAGGGTTGTATCGGCAGAGGAAGTTGTGGGTCTTTGGGAATAAAGGCCTCCACTCTTGCTTGCAAAGTTTTCCAAGGCCAGCTGGTACTGCTTTAGATCCGATTTCCTTTGAGTATCCCTGGCCTGCTTCTGGCTACCGGTAAAGGAGACAAGAACGATACTGGCCAAAATTCCGATTACGGAAATGACTACCAAAAGCTCAACCAATGTAAATCCGAAATTTTTCTTCATGGTTTTATCTGATACATCCAGTTACTTGCGCAGTCTATTCCGCTCTCGGTAACTCCGTCCTCATCGCTTGAGTTTTCCAGACAAACCGTCAGGGTGTAGGTATCCAAATCCACCTGGACGTAACTATACGCTTGGGAGGAGAGAGGGTCCTTGGGAAGGGTGGACATAATGGTCTTTGTATCCGCAGTCCAGGCAGAGCCGTATTCGCAGGTAAATGGGCCCGGAGAGGTTGACTGCCCACAGGCTACGATTTTGCCCAGGTTGGCCCCGGTACCGTTGGCCGGATAGGCTCCGTAGTCGTTGTAATAAATCCTCAGAGCCGTTGAGATATTTTTCAGGTCCGCCTTTCTCTGGGCGTCTCTGCCTCTTTCCCTTGCCGCATTGAAGTTGGCCAGAAGAACGGTTGAGATAATGGCAATAATGGAGATGGTCACCAAAAGCTCAATTAGGGTAAAGCCTGAATAAAGTTTGGTCTTAAAGGTTCCCATAGGGCAGTCAATCCATTATACAAAAAATCTTAAGGTAGGGTATCGGTCGGCGCCGTATTGGTACTGGTTATGCCGAAATTACAGACATAGGTTCCGCCGCAGGTAACGGTAATGCCCGGATTTGCGCAGTCTCCACCGATGCAGTTTTTATCCTCGGGATTTTCCAGATATGCAAAAAGCTGAAATTGACTCTGGTTGGTGGAAACTCTATAGACGTAATTCTGGGCCGAAACCGGGTCCTTGGAAAGCGTCCTCATATAGGTGGTTTTGCTGTCGGTTAGGGTTCCCGAGCCCCAGACACAGGCCGTACCGGCACCCGTTCCGGGATTATAAGAACAGGCAGCAATTTGGGTTCCCGAGGCCGGAGGGTATTTGCCGTAATCCGAAAAGAAAATCTCCAAGGCGTTGGCAACTTGTTTTAAATCGCTTTTTCTCTGGGCATCCCGGCCCCTGGCCTGGGAGGAGCGGAAGCCCCCGACGATTAAGGTTGCCAGGATGGCCATAATCGCCATGACTACCAAAAGCTCAACCAGAGTAAATCCTTTTCTCATTTTTTCTTCAATAATTCATTTTCATACTCTTCGATGGATTTATCAAGGGGGGTGGCCCCGTAACCAAGGCCGAAATTGCAAATTTCCGTACCGCAGGCCAAACCCCTGGCAACAATTTTCTGGTCGAATTCGGCCTCATCCGTGCCCTCAAGGGAAGCGTAAATCTGGAAAAGTTTTCCGTCCGAGAAATAGGCATAGCTCACCCCTTTCTCCCCCAAAGGGTCGGAAGGCAGGGCCTCTATGTAAGGGGCAGAGCCTGGATCGAAAATATCGGCCAGGGCATCTTTACCCCATTGGCAGGGGACAAGCCCCGTGATTTTGCCTTTCTTGTCTTTCTTGGTCTCCGGACCCTTACAGGCGACAACTTTGCCCTCCGAAGAAAGTGGAAATGCGTCGAAGTCAGAAGCATATCTGACGAGAGAGTCCGAAACCATACGGATATCGTTTTTCCTCTGCATATCCCGGCCCCTCCTTAGGCTTAACTTTAGGTTTGGGTAGGAAGCTCCAACAATACCCAGAAGAATAATAATTACCCAAAAAAATTCCTTTTTAGAAAAAAATCTCATTGCCAGGGTTGACACTCATTCGACGGCTCGGAACACTGCCCATAACAGGTAGGGCTTTGATAGTTGGGGTCACACTCAGGACCGGGACGGTTCGGATCCCACAAAATCTGGGTACAAACCCCACTTCTGCAGCCGTAAAAGGATCCGGCTCCTGATCCCGGGGCGGGAGCGTTGGGGCTCCCTGAATAGTAATTGTATCCGCCGTTGGGTCCGATTGAGCCCATATAGTCGGAATCTGTTAAGTTTTCCAGTGTGGTATAAATCCTGAACCATTTCGGGCAAGAAGAATCTTCGTGGTCGTAGTAATAGGAAGCCCCGGTTCTGGGGTCGCAGGGGACTTTGGGGATGTAAGGCTGAAGCCCCGTACCGGGGTCGCAAATAACAGCTTGGGGAAGAGGATAACAATCGTGGTCTTTCTCGTATTCCTCAACAGCCACCTTTATCTGGTAGATGTCGGTCTTTCTCCTGGAGTCAAAGCCCTTAAAAATCTGGGTTCTGTAGGCCCAAAAGGCAACGATGGCCAAAAAGGCAATTATCGCCACAACAATAAGAAGTTCCGTCAGGGTTATTCCCGAATTAATCTTCTTCATATTGTCATAAACCAAGCTAAAATCTGGTCTCCGTAAAAAGCAGTTAGCACAAAAGACAGGGCCAAAAAAGGACCGAAAGCGATTTTACTTTTGAGCCTGGTTTTGCCCAATAAAATCAGTATGGCCCCGACCGCTGCACCTGTCAAGAAAGCCAAAAAGAGCCAAACCAGAGCCTGGGACAGGCCCAAAAAGGCTCCTGCAAAAAGTGCGTATTTAACATCGCCCAGCCCCATGCCGCGGCCACCGGTCAAAAGATGTACAGCAAGAAGAAAAAGCCCGGAGGCAAAACCGGCGCTTAGGTTTCCATAAAAGGGGAGTTCCCGGCCAAAAATGAAAGCCAGGCAGGTTATTGCCAAACCCCAAAATACCAGCTCGTCCGGAATAATTCTTTTTTCCAAATCGATTACGAAGATGGCAATGGTTAAAAGAAGGATAACCCCTAAATACGGATAGACCCAAACCCCCAAGGAATCCCCAAAAGAGCAGGCAACGCTTAATCCTTGCGGCCAGCAATTTCTCAAAACCAAATATGCGGCAACAAAGACAATCGCAGTGGCTGCCTCCAGAAGGGGATATCTTAAAGAAATTCTTTTGCGGCAGTTTCTACATCTCCCTTTCAGAAGGACAAAGGAAAGAAGGGGAATGTTGTCACGGGCGGCAATTTGGTAACCGCACTTGGGGCAGTGTGAGCGGCCCAATACAAACGATTCCTTTCTGGGAAGTCTTTTGGTCACAACCCCAAGAAAGGAACCGAATGTCAAGCCAATTATGGTGACTAAAACAAGCTCTAGAATCACTAAATTACTGTGGCAAACAGATTACGCAGGAATTAGCCAAAGAATCGTAGGTTCTTGCTGCGCAGTCTGCGGCCGTCCCCAAGGTTGTGCTTCCAATCGTCAGGGTGCTTGTTGCTTTTCCTCTTTCACTCTTTGAGGATGGTACCCAGCATGTATAGACCGAGTTTGAGGCTCCTGTTGCCTTACCGATATACAAAAGGTTGGCAAAATCGGTATCAGCGGCTTTGATGAAATCCCTGTTTCTGAATTCGGTCTTAAGCTCGTTATTGGTTATCAAATTTCCATCCGCGGTACATCCTGAGGCTGTCGAACAAAGCCCGACCCCGTCGTCCTTGGCACTGATAAATCCATAGGCTGCATCGTTGTTGGCTGCATCAGTACTGGTAACCCATGGAAACTCGCTCTTGGCCACGAAATACCTGTCGATAGAAGCCAAAAGCTGGCTCCCGTCCGACCTCATTCTGGTGTCGCGGGCTCGATTTGCCTGCTCAAGAGGGTTAATGGCAGCAAGCACTGCGGCTGCCAATACTCCCAAAAGGGCAATAACGATAAGAAGTTCAACGAGTGTAAATCCGGACCCTATTATTTTTCGGGCAGTCATTATTACTTCACCTCCCTTCCTTTATCTTTATCCAGTATTCGATATTTGGCAAGTTGTGTCAAGTCGTCAAAACTGGCTGGTTAAGTTATAGATGGGCAAGATTATGGCAATAACTAGAAACCCAACCCCAAGCCCCAAAAGAATCATGACCAAAGGTTCAACCGCACTGGTCAGCCCTTTGACCTTCTGGTCGCTTTCCACCTCAAAAACGTGGCTGACTTTCTGTAAAACCTCCTCCATTTTCCCGGTTTCCTCACCCACCGCGACCATCTGGGAAAGGATGAAAGGAAAGGCCTCCGGGTGCTTGGAGAAAGAGTAGGCGATGGGAAAACCCTTCTCGACCTGCTTGGCCGCATCTTTTAAGGCATCGGAAATAACGGTATTACCCACAACCCCGGCCGTAATATTTAACCCCTCCAGGATGGAAACCCCGGAACCAACCATCAGGCTTAAAGTCCTGGTGAGCTCGGTCAATATGACCTGTCTTTGCAAATCTCCTATTATGGGAATCTTAAACATCAGCTCATCGGTTCTTTTACGGCCGGCCGGCGTCTTTCTGAAAGCTTGGTAGGCGTAAAATCCGCCAAAGACCACAATCAAAATAAGGGGCCAGGCCTTAATAAAGAAGGTGGAAATTCCAATCAAAATCTTGGTTGCAATGGGCAATTTAGCATTGAAGTCTCCATATAAAGAGGTCAGGCGGGGAATAACGAAAATCATCATGATCAGGGCCACCACGAACATTCCGACAACGATGATGGCAGGGTAGATGAGAGCCCCTTTGACCTTGCCTTTAAACTCCTGCTGTCTTTCCAGGTTATCGGCCAGCCTTGCCAAGACCTCATCCATGACCCCTCCGACCTCTCCGGATTTGACCAGGGCAATATAGGTTGGGTTAAAAACCTTGGGGTGCTTGGAAACTGCACTTGAAAGGGATTCTCCTCCCTCGATGTCGGTTAGTATCTGGGCAACAACCTTTTGCATCGCCCCTTTGGATTGGGAACGCAGGATTAGAAGTGCCTCGGTTATGGGTAACCCGGCATTGACCATGGTGGCCAGCTGCCTGGTGAAGGTGGAAACATCGCTTAAGGTAATTCTTTCCCTGAACTTTCCTATTAAGGTAACTAGGCTCTCGCTGGCAGGCTTTATTGAGATTACAACCAGGCCTCTTTGTCTTACCAGTTTGACCGCAACGGAAACTGTTGAGGCCTCAACCTCTCCGGTTACCAGCTGCCCGGCTCTATCCTTAGCCTTATATATGAACCTTTTCATTACCTTTGAATAACAGCGAAACTACCGCTTAAGCGGATTTGTGGATCTAACCAATCTGGTCAGTTCATCCGGCCTTAAAGACCAGCTTTGGGCAGTCTCCAGGGTAATCCTGCCCTCACGAACCAGGTTTGCCAAAGAGGTCTCCAAAGTACTCATGCCAACCTCCTGGGAGGTCTGGAGGATGCTGTCAATCTGGTGGGTCTTGCCTTCACGGATGGCCGTCCTGATGGCGGTTGAGCCCAAAAGGACCTCGTAGGCAACGGCTCGACCGGCAGCAATGGCGGCAATGAGCCTCATGGAGAATACCGCCTCAATTACGTTTGAGAGCTGCAAGCGCACCTGGGACTGCTGCTCCTCCGGAAAGACATCCACGATTCTGTCTATGGTTTGGGCAGCGGAATTTGTGTGCAAAGTTGCAAAGACCAAGTGGCCGGTCTCGGCAACGGTCAGGGCCGAGGCGATGGTCTCGTAATCCCGCATTTCTCCAACCAAAACAACGTCCGGGTCTTCTCTAAGAACACTTCTAAGCGCCACCTGCCAGGAGTGGGAGTCAGCCCGCATCTCCCGCTGGGAGATAATGGCCTTATCGGGCCTGAAGATAAACTCTACCGGATCCTCGATGGTAATGATGTGGCAGGCGCGGTTGTGATTTATCTCGTTGATCATGGCAGCCAGAGTCGTTGATTTTCCGTGCCCGGTAGGCCCGGTTACCAGAACCAGGCCCTGTCTAAGGTTTGTAAACGAGTGCAGAATTTTGGGTAAGCCCAAAGAATCTATGGGGGGAATAACCAAAGGTATTTTTCTAAAGGCTGCGGCGAGGCTGCCTCTTTGGGTATAGGCATTGACCCTGAAACGGGCCTTATCCGAAAACGCCAAGGAAAAGTCGATTTCTTTGTTTACGGTAAGTCTTTCCAACTGCTCGTTGGTTAAGACCTCCTTGAGGTGGGCCGCAACCATATCCGGCGTCAGAATCCCCATACTGGGAACGGCGAGGAGGTTCCCATCCACCCTCACGGTCGGGGCAATTCCGGAAATAAGGTGCAAATCCGAGGCGTTTTGCTCAATGGTCAGTTGTAATAGTTCTTTGATAGTCATTTATTTATTCCTGAGCGACCCTTAGGACTTCATCTATTGTGGTTATTCCTTCCAAGACCTTCAAGTATCCGTCCTGCTTTAGGGTAATCATCCCTTCCTCCCTGGCTACTTTTTCTATTTCGCTTGCGGATGAGCGCTGTAATATCAAGCTACTGATTTTTTCACTAACTGGCAAGACCTCAAAAAGTCCGACCCTGCCCAAATAGCCCGTATCCCCGCACTCGGTATCCCCCTGGCCTTTATAGAGCTTTCCGTCTCTGTCCTGAGGCCATAAGGGACCCAAAATGTTCTTCATATCCGTCATTATCTTCGGGTCGGGCTCATAGGCAACTTTGCATTTCTCGTGAATTTTGCGGCCAACCCTCTGGGCCACAATCGCGGTCATTGATGAGGCCAAAAGGTAAGGCTCGGCCCCCATATCCAAAAGGCGGGGTAGCGCACCCGAGGCATTATTGGTGTGAAGCGTTGAAAAAACCAAGTGTCCGGTCAGGGCAGCCTGGATGGCCAAATCGGCGGTCTCCCGGTCTCTTATTTCCCCTACCAGGATTATGTTTGGGTCTTGTCTTAAAAAGCTTCTTAATCCTGAAGCGAAGGTTAAACCCGCGGCAGGGTTAATCTGAACCTGATTTACTCCCGGAATTTTATATTCTATCGGGTCTTCCAAAGTAACTATATTGACCTTGGAGGTATTGATTTTGGAAATTACCGAGTAAAGGGTGGTGGTTTTACCCGAACCGGTAGGGCCGCAGATGATAATTATTCCGTGGGGCCTAAGTATTGCGTCCTGGAGATTCTTTAGGCCCCTGCCCCTTAGCCCCAACTCGGCCAGCTCGGGAACTCCTCCCGATTTTTTCAAGAGTCTCATGACTATCTTTTCTCCCCAAGTGGTGGGGAGGGAAGAGACCCTCAGGTCCACCTCGTTGTCTCCGGCCTTGAAATTGAAGCGTCCGTCCTGGGGAATCCTTTTTTCGTCGATCTTCATCCCGGAAAGAATTTTTATTCTTGAAATTAAAGAGTCGTGAAGTTCCTTGGGGATGGTCAGCTTTTCCTGGAGTATTCCGTCTATTCGGTAGCGGACTCTGGTTGATTTTTCCTGGGGTTCGATGTGAACATCGGATGCCCTGGCCCGCATGGCAAAATCCAAAATGTGGCTGACGATCTCGGCAATTTTTTCTTCCCTGATAAGGCCGGTCTTGCCCAGATCCAAGGTTTTGGCCTTTTCCTGGTCGGTGGATACGTCTTTTAAGGCCTCTGTGACCTCTTTGGATAGGGTAGTGGAATAGCGGGTTTCTATAAACTCGAGAACTTTGGAAGGGGTCGCTGCCTGCGGTTTGACCCTCAGGCCGGTTTTTTGCTCTACAAATTCTATCGCCGATAAATCCAGGGGGTCGGCCATGGCAATTACCATACTTTTTGATAACTTATCAACGGAGACCGGATAAATTTTAAATCTCTCAGCCACCTCTTGGGCAATCAAGGTTACGGCCTCCGGAGAAGCCGGGGTTACCCCCAAATCTATAAAGGGAATGTTATAAAGGGCTGCCTTGGCGCGGGCTAAAGCTTCTTCCGAGACCAGATTTTGACTGGCAAGTATCTCTTCTTGGGGTTTTCCTGTTTGAATCTCGGCATTTTTTACCTGTTGAGCCCTATTCGCGTCAATAGCTCCTTGGGAAGCCAAAATATCGGCCAGGGTTCCGCCGGAATCCCCGTTCCCGGTTTTTGCTTTAATAGGAGGCTCGGCAGGCATAAAAATCCTTACTCTCCATTATGACCCAGAAGCTTTACCCTATCAAGTAGATGACCTTGACAGAAATTGACTTTGTCTTGATACTAAGCTTTGCGCAATGCACGCTTATTTAATAACCGGGCAGGACGAGGAAAAAACCCAAAAAAAGGCAGAGGAGATTGCCAAAAAGTTGAAGCTTAAAATCTTCGGGTTTCCGGCTGCCAAGATTGATGACGTCAGGGAACTAAACCGCTTTGCAACTCTTTCTTTATCGGGCCCTACCGGCATTCTAATAAAAGATATAGACGAAGCAACCCCTGAGGCTCTCAATGCTTTTTTAAAAAACCTGGAAGAACCCCAGGAAAATCTTTACTTTTTCTTAACCGCCTCATCTATCCATAAAGTTCTGCCCACTGTTGCCTCGAGGTGTCTTCACATCAAAGCTTTAGGCGAAAAGGCGGCAGATTCGGAATCTACGCAAAAATTTTTAGAAAAAAGCTCCGACGAAATGCTGCTTTATTTGGACAAGATTAAAGAAAGGGAGGAGGCGGTCGCCTTTGTTGAAGAGCTGACTTTGGGCCTTCATACCCTGCTTCTTTCCAGTAAAGATTCCCACCTGAAACTTTCCAAATATTTAAGGACTTCGGGAGAAACCCTGCAAAGACTCAACGCCAACGGAAACGTGACTTTACAGCTTAGTAACATGGTCCTAAATTTTGGTTAAATTGTGCCGATTTATCGGGCTTTTTGGGTCTTTTCACGAGAGTAGTCTTGGGATATAATAGGACTTGGGTAAAACAATTGTTTCCTGCCTTATTTTTATGCCGTTATGGTAGACAAAAACACATATACCGCCGAACAAATCCAGCTTTTGGAAGGGTTGGAACCGGTCAGAAAAAGGCCTGGAATGTACATCGGCTCCACCGACAGCCGCGGACTTCACGAATGTCTAAGGGAAATCGTCGATAACTCGGTTGACGAATCATTTGCCGGTGTTGCCAAAAATGTCTGGGTTTACCTTCACAAGGACGGCTCGGCCACCGTCAAAGACGACGGACGGGGAATTCCGGTCGATAAACACAAATCCGGAATCTCGGCTCTGGAGCTTACCATGACCAAGCTTCATGCCGGAGGAAAGTTCGGAGGGGGAGCCTATAAAGTCTCCGGAGGTCTTCACGGAGTAGGAGCCTCGGTTGTTAACGCCCTTTCCTCGTTTTTTAGAGTCGTGGTCTTAAGGGACAGCAAAGCCTACTACCAAGAATACAAAAAAGGCAAACCCATCAAGATGGTTGCCACAGCAACCCAAAAGGAGCTGGACGAATGGTACCCCGGGGACTGGGGAATAAAAATCGGGGAGGGCCAAAACGGAACCATTACAACCTTCTTTCCAGACAAAGAAATTTTCAAAGGTATTACCTTCGACAACAACAAAGCCAAAATGCTACTTCGCGACCGGGCCTATCTTATCGCCGGCCTTTCCTTCCACTTTTTTGACGAAACGGACGGGGACGAGGCCCATTTCTATTTCGAAGGCGGAATAAAATCCCTGGTAGCTCATTCAAATAGAGGCAAGAGCGTTCTTTCGGACGCAATTTATATCATCAAGGAGGAGGATTCCATCAGCTGCGAGGTGGCGCTTCAATATAGCGACTCGTTCGCCGAAAACGTCAAGGGCTTTGTCAACGGAATCTATACCACCGACGGCGGAACCCACGTCACCGGATTTCGAATCGCACTCACCCGGTCAATTTCCGATTATGCCAAGCGTCTAAACGGAAACGGCAACGGAAAGGGTGAGGAGAAAAACGGTCTAACCGGGGACGACATGAAGGAAGGGCTAACCGCAGTCATTTATATCAAAATGCCTTCCGAGGCCCTGCAGTTTGAGTCCCAGACAAAAGCCAAGCTAAATAATCCCGAGGTCCAGGGCTTTGTGGCAACGGCAGTCAAAGAAGGCCTTGATACTTTCTTTGAGGAACACCCCGCGGATGCGAAGAAAATCGTAGAAAAGATCCTTCTTTCCGCCAGGGCAAGACTTGCCGCGAGAGCTGCCAAAGACGCCGTCCTTCGAAAGGGCGCTTTGGAGGGGGCGGCCCTGCCGGGGAAACTCGCGGATTGCCAGACCACCGACCCGGCGGTATCCGAACTATATATAGTAGAAGGGGATTCCGCAGGAGGAAGCGCCAAACAGGGAAGGGACCGAAAGTTTCAGGCAATCCTGCCTTTGGGAGGAAAAATTCTCAATACCGAACGGGCCCACTTGGACAAAATCGTCAAGTTTGAGGAGATAAAAGACCTGATTATTGCCCTGGGAGCCGGAATAGGGGATTCCCTAAACTACGATAAGGTCCGCTACCACAGAATTATCATCATGACGGATGCGGACGTTGACGGAAAGCACATCAATACTCTGCTTCTGACCTTCTTCTTTAGGCACATGCCGGAGGTCATTGCCAAAGGGTACCTCTACATTGCTCTTCCTCCTCTTTATAGATTGGCATCCGGAAAAGAGGTCGTTTACGCATATGACGATAGCGAAAAGGAAGAAGTAGTCAAAAAATTCGGGAATGCGAAAATCATCATGCAAAGGTATAAAGGACTGGGAGAGATGAACCCCAGCCAGCTTTGGGAAACCACTATGGACCCCACCATGAGAACCCTCAAACAGGTAACCATTGATGATGCCGAGGGCGCGGACAGAATGTTTACCATGCTGATGGGAGAAGAAGTTCCCCCCAGAAAGAAATTTATCCAGACCCACGCCAAAATGGCGACTTTGGATATTTAAAAATTAAAAAGTAGTACAGGGATGTATCTTGACATTTCAGTCAAGCGGCACACCCCCAAGCCGGTACGGGAAAGCTACACTAGTTCGATGTAGGGACAAATCTTTCTTTTCTGGGCGACCAGCCAAGCAACAAGAACACCCATTGTCCCCAAGACGGGCTCCTTCACGGGCTTCGTCGCACTTCCGAGCTTCGCGCCGGCTGCGGCAAAAACCTTAAAAGCGTTCCGGCTATGAAGAGCATAGACAGCCGCAAACAGGCCGCTGACGGCGAAGTATCCAACCTCGAGCCTGATAAGCCCCCAAGAGATCCACTTGGTCCAGTAGAGCGACCCGATCTGGATCGCAAGGAGTGCAACAAGCCACGGACGGACGTGGAACCTGGTGTAACTTTTCTTCCAGAACCAATCCCAGGCCTGCTTTACGTGCAGTGCACGCCATGACTTCCAGAAACTCCTTTCTATCGCATCACCAACCCCTTCCAGTTTCTCGGCTCCTTTCCCTAGCCCGTAGAGCGCTAGCGTAAAGCCGAGAACAATCCCTGCAAGGGCCAGAGCATACAGGATGGCGGCGATGGTGAAAGAGGGGAACATAATCAGAATCGAGAGTGCAAATCCCGTTGCGATCACCGACCAGGGCCTTACGAACGTGCGGAAAAGTTCCTGTCGCCAGAACCAAAACCATGGCGCCCAGAAAACACATACCCGCACGAAGTGGCAGAGGTTCTCCTTGTACCCCCGCCTGTTGCCATAGGTCAATTCGACCCACTTCCCGTAGAGTCTGCCCCACAAAGAGTTCCTGCTGACTAGCATCGCTGCCTCCCAAAGGATTGAACGCGGTCCGAAAATAGCTTTCCCTATCAATGTACTCGGATATATTAACCTATAACTATTCTTATATCAATATTTCCAAATTAACAGTTGCAAAAACCGTCTTGAGTTTTTAAAATACGCTTAAGACTCGTAAATTACGATTCAATTTAATTTCTAAAAAATGAACGAGCTTTCTTTTGTCGAACAGCTACTTATAAAAGGTGTCTTGGGTGTTGCCTTAGTTGCGCTCATTTACGCCGTTTGGCTCTGGCGGGATACCTTAAGAAGCGACAAGGGAACCCCAAAAATGATTGAGGTCTGGACCGCAATCAAAAGGGGAGCCGAAGGATACTTAAGGCGCCAACTCAAGACGATTCTTATTGTCTTACTTTCCCTGACCGTCGTTCTTTTTTTGAGTGTCTATATCATTCCTCCTTCCAAAGAGGCGGTTGACCGCTTCGGGGAAAACGCCACTTTGGTTGTGGCCATCGGCCGAACCTTGGCCTTTATCGTTGGAGCGGCATTCTCAACTCTGGTCGGGCAGCTGGGAATGAGGGTGGCCATCGAAGGAAACGTCAGAGTCGCGGCCCAAGCCGTAAAAGGAGAATACAACAAAGCTTTAACGGTTGCCTACCGGGCAGGAACCTTTACGGGAATGCTCACCGACGGACTTGGACTTCTGGGGGGGACCGCAATCTTCATGATTTTCGGCAAAGCCGCACCGGATGCGCTTTTGGGCTTCGGTTTCGGGGGAACTCTGGTGGCTCTATTTATGAGAATCGGCGGAGGCATTTATACCAAGGCCGCGGATGTGGGGGCTGATTTGGTCGGAAAAGTAGAGGAGGGCCTTCCCGAGGACGACCCCAGAAATGCGGGGGTAGTTGCGGACTTGGTGGGAGATAACGTTGGGGACTGCGCCGGAATGGCGGCCGATATTTTCGAATCCTACGAGGTAACCATCGTTTCTGCTTTAATTTTGGGACTAGTCCTTTTCCACTTAACCGGTCAGACCTTCTGGATTATTTATCCCTTGCTGGTAAGAGGGGTCGGTGTTCTTTCTACAATCATCGGAACCTTTGCAGTTCCTTTCTGGGAGAAGTTCCCGGCAAAGATCTTAAGAGCAAAGGATGCCGAGGAGGCGATGTTTCGCTCCTATGAACTTTCAAGCGTAATTACCATCTTAGCCGCATTTGGATTCGCCATCTTTTACGCAGGAGAGTGGAAATTGGCTCTTCTTAACGCGGTCGGAATCGCTCTCGCGGTTCTTTTTAACCCTTTGACTTCCTACTTTACCTCGCACAAAAAGCGCCCGGTCCAGGAGATTGTCGAATCAACCAAAACCGGAACAGCCACAACCATTCTTTCGGGTCTCGGGGTAGGGCTTGAATCCGCAGTTGTCTCGGTTGTGGTCATCGCTTTAGCCTTAGCCTCTAGCTACCTTATTTATGCCGGAATGCCCCCGATTTACATGCTTTACGGGGTGGCCATGATTGGGATTGGGATGCTTTCCTTAACCGGAAACAACGTGGCCATGGATTCATTCGGCCCAATTGCCGATAACGCCAACGGAATAGGGGAGATGTCCGGGGTCGGGGAAAAGGCCTGGAAGATTATGGCGGATTTGGACTCGGTGGGCAATACCACCAAGGCCATAACCAAGCAGATTGCAATTGCCTCGGCAGTCATTGCGGCCACGGCTCTTTTCTTCTCATTCGTAACCGATATCGGAATCGTCCAGGCCCGCTTGGGCCTTCCTATCTTAAAAGATATCCGCATCTCAACTTTGGATACCGTAATCGGATTCCTGATTGGAGGAGCCCTTCCTTTTCTTTTCTCGGCCTATTCCATTAAGGCCGTTGCCAAGGGAGCCAATAAGGTTGTCGAGGAGGTCAGACGGCAGTTTAAGATCAAGGGGGTCTTGGAAGGAACGGTTACCCCCGATTACGAAAGGGTGGTGGGAATTACCACCGCCGTTGCCCAAAAGGACTTGGTCAGTTTGGTTGCACTCGCGGTGACCCTTCCTCTAATCGTTGGTTTGGTCTTTAAGGTTGAGGCCTTGGGGGCGTTTTTGGCGGGAGTAATCCTGACGGGTCAGCTTTTGGCCGTCTTTATGGCGGTTGCCGGGGGAGCCATGGATAATGCCAAAAAGTATATCGAGGACGGACACCTGGGAGGAAAGGGCTCAGCCCCCCACAAAGCATCGGTTGAAGGAGATACTGTCGGAGACCCCTTAAAGGATACGGCCGGTCCGGCCCTAAACCCGATGATTAAGGTCGTCAACTTGGTCAGCCTCATCGCCGCTCCGGTTATCGTTCAGTACCAAAATTCGCTGGGGGCAAAAATAGCCGTGGTTGTCCTTGTCGCCATTTTTCTCTGGGCCATTGCCCAAAGCAAAAAAACTACTCTGGCAACAGACTAACGCAGACAGAAAAAACTTCCTACAGGGGAGGCTTCGGGAAGTCGAACTTCGGAAGAATAAAAGGTAGAAGCCGTCCCTCCGTCCAAATTCATGGCATCCGCAAGCTCAACTCCGGTTTTTTCCTGAAAAGACTCAAGTACCTCAGGTAGGGAATCAAGCGTGGGGCCGGTAAAGACAGAGTTTGGATTGTAAAAAACCATAAACACAGTTTGGTTTCCGCCGGTGACCCCAATTACTATTCTTCTTGCCTCCTCATCTCTTATAAGCCTTAAGTCTTGGCTAAAAGAATTTTCTATCAAAATAGGTCCCGCCTGAAGTCCAACCCTTAAATGGTCTCGGGGAACCTCTCTGGTAATCCTTGGAGTTTCAAAATCGTTAATCGAATAGACGGCGTTGGTTAAAGAGGAACTCACATATTTTTTGATTTCATTTCCCTCGGAAATAAAAAACCCGGTGGGGGATCCTTGCGGAGTATAAAAACCTCCGCTTATTAAAGCCTTACATTCTCCTTTCTCAAACATATTTCTGGCGGTTTCTTTCTCCCCGAAGTTGGGAATAAGTCTTAAATCTTGGCTATTAGAAACTTTAAGATAAAAAGCCTTAAAAGTATTCTCTCCAAGTTTAATTTCTATCCCTTTATCCTCAGAGGGAACTCCCAATACCTCCGGGGCGGGCGACTTGGAGGCTTTGGGTTTTGAAAAACTCCCAGATAAGCCGATGTAAAGGCCGATTACGGCCAAAGCGGAAACAAAAACCAGGGCGACTTTCTTCATGGTCAACCATTATATCAGGTCATATATTCCGGTTGACCTTTGAAATTTTTTTTGGTAATACTAAAATTGTGAATAAGATAGTCGTTTTTCTTCTGGTTGTTGTCATTCTTCTTGTCGGGGGCATTGCCTATATCGCCGGCAGGTCGGGACTTGTCAAACTTCCTACCATTTCGATAAACCAGCCGGGAAGTCAGTCCACGTCCAGCCCTGAGGCCTACGCGACCCCGACTGAAAAACCTAGCAAAACCATAAACGGCGGAGGAATTCTTTCTTTCCCGAAATATTCAATAAGCGTACCTTTGGATTGGGAAGACTCAAGAGAGATTCCCGGTCCCGATGCCGAAAAAGTAATTGTTAAAAAAGGACAATACGAAATTTCCATCCTCGAAGGAGGTTTCGGTGGTTCCATTTGTCTTTATCCGGGGGACCCGGATTCTGAAGGACCCAGCGCCCGTTATACCTCTTTTATTGAAATAACAACCAGAGCGGGAGATTTATTCAGAAGAAGCTGGAGCGGGGCCGGAACCGGATTTGCAATCTGTCAGAAAACCCAATACGGCTGGGGGGCACCAACTCTCTACGGCCACATCAGCTTTAAGGTCCCGACATCATATACCACTGAGGCGATTACCGAAATGGACGCCATTTTGGCATCCTTCACCAAAAGATAAACTTTAGTGTCCCTCTTTCTCCGCGGCCATGGCCTCTTCTTTCGTTTTGTGGACGGTCCCGTCCGGATGGTTGGCAGGGGAGTAAATGGTATAGAGCTTGAGTTCCTTATCTGTTGAGGTATTGATTACGTTATGTTCCGCCCCCGCAGGAACAATCACCGCATCCCCATCTTCAACTATGTTTTCTTCCCCATTGATAACGACCTTTCCCTGGCCTGACTCGAAGCGGAAAAACTGATCAACGTTGGGGTGGGTTTCCAGCCCAATTTCTTCACCCGGCTTAAGGCTCATCAAAACCAATTGCGCGTGTTGCCCCGTAAAAAGAACTTGTCGAAAATAGGAATTCTGAAGAGTTAATTCCTCAATATCTGCTTTGTATCCCGTCATGTTTTCACCCCCTTTCCCAACCCATGATAGGCCGTTTGATATTCAGGGGCAAGATGAAAATTGTCTTAGGAAGATTTTTTGAGGCCTTCGGCTCGTCTTTCCTTTTGTTCCTGGAGCCTTTTTTCTGCGGCGAGTTTCATTCCGTCTCTGAACTGTTTTTCTTTGGCCAACTGGACATCAATTCTTGATTGACATTCGGGGTCGGGACAGGCCGTGATGGTGGTTATGACCAGGGAATTGCCTACGTACTCTTTAATGGTTTTAACAACAATTCTTTGCTTC
>Ga0209642_10001246_pt1 | contig 16830 bp, 9 predicted proteins | sample RifCSP19_2_FD_184025 | JGI IMG/M metagenome (GOLD analysis project Ga0209642, IMG submission 184025) | Soil microbial communities from Rifle, Colorado - Rifle CSP2_sed 19_2 (SPAdes) (version 2) | ecosystem: Environmental > Terrestrial > Deep subsurface > Rock core/Sediment | place: Rifle... | reverse complement strand
GGCGTCATGACGGAGGAGGATGCGGACCGGATTCACCGCGAACTCCCCGCCGCCACTTACGGGATTGCGATTGACTAGTCACCGCCGGACCTCGAACGTGGGGAACTCGCCGGTCGGTGCGGCCCACTCGATGTCCGCCGCTGAGACCCTCGCGGCGGGCTGCGACGCCCGGTTCCACTCGATCGCCGCCAAAACGGCCTCACCCTCCCCCTCGAACACGGCCTCGACCGACCCGTCCGACCGGTTTCGGACCCACCCCGTGAGGCCGCGGGCCAGCGCGTCCTGGCGGCAGTTCGCGCGGAAGTAGACGCCCTGCACGAGGCCGTGAAACACGACGTGCGCCCGCGTTCGCATCGGCCCGGCATGCGCCCCCGCGGTAAAGTTTTATAGCGGCCCCCTCTTGGGTGCGCCCACTCAGCGACTTTCACGGATGAACCCACCATGCCAAAGCCTCGGCTGCGGGATCTGAGGGTGCGGGACTTCATGTCCCGCGACCCCGTCACCGGCTCCGCGGACGAGCTCCTCTCGGAGGTGCTCGGCCGGATGCGGGCGAAGGACGTCCACGAGATCCCGATCGTGGAGAAGAAGAAGCTCCTGGGCGTCGTCTCGATGGCGGCGATCGCCCGCCACAAGGGCATCCAGCCGACCGCGAAGGCCTCCCACCTGATGCAGACGGTGCCGGAGGTGCCGCCGGACCTGGACCTCGCCGCAGCGGCGGAGTTCTTCCTCTCGAGCGGCCACCGGTCGCTGCCCGTCGCGGAGAAGGAGAAGCTCGTCGGCATCCTCTCCCGCTCCGACGTCGTGCGCGGGCTCGCGGACTGCGCGGAGGTCGAGGGGATTACGGTCTCGGAGGTCATGACGCCGCAACCCCAGTGCGTCCTGGAGGGGGACACGATCGCCCAGGCGCGCACGGTGATGGCGGGGCTCGGGGAGCGGGCCGTGCCGGTCGTGAACGCCGAGCGGCGCCTCGTCGGCGTCGTCGGCCTGAAGGACCTCACGGAACTGTTCGCGCGCCCGAAGGAACGGATGGGGAGCCGCGGGCGGGCGGCGGAGAAGGACCCGGTGAAGGTCCTCGTCGGAAGCATCATGCGGCCTCCGGTGACCGCGGCGCCGGACCTGGCGCTGCCGAAGGCGCTGGCGATCATGCGGGACCGGGGGATCTCGACGCTCGTGGTCGTCGAGGACGCCGAGCCGACGGGGATCGTCACGAGCGCGGACCTCGTGGAGCTCGCGGCGCGGTTCCGGGAGCGCGAGGGGCTGTTCGTCCAGATCAGCGGGCTCGAGGAGCAGCCCGACGTGTACGACCGGATGTACGACATGATCCAGAAGGCGATGAAGCGGATCTCGGGCCTCGTCACCCCTCGGATGCTCAACGTGCACGTCGTCCAGTACAAGGCGGACGGAGACAACTCGAAGTGGTCCGTCCGCGCGCGGTTCACGACGGAGCACCGGATGTACTACCTGAAACACTTCGACTGGGAGCTGTTCAAGGCGCTCGACGCGCTGCTCGACCAGCTCGAGCTGCAGATCAAGAAGGCGAAGGACCGCAAGGTCACGGACCGGAAGCGCCACCACGCCCGGTGACGCTCCGTCCCGTACGCGAGGACGCAAAACTTATACCGCCGGGGGTGCCTCTGCAGGGACCGGGGGACCATGCGCCGGATGGTTTCGGGGGTTGTGGCACTTGCAGTCCTGACCAGCCTCGTCGGGTTCGTCCCGGCCGCCCCGCCAGGAGTGGCGGCGGCAGGGCCGATCTCGATCTGGGAGGCCTGGAGCAAGGGGTTCATCGAGATCGAGCAGATGGACATCTACTACAACGGACAGTGGTACAACGACATCGCGTACCAGGTCCGGAACTCCGGCAGTGTGGACGTCCGGATCTCGGAGTACGTGCTCCTCCTGAGCCCGAACCCCCGAGAGACCACGTTCGGGGAAACGACGCAGGACGGATTCCTCACGAAGACCACGGTCCCGGCGGGCAGCCACGTCGACTTCTGGCACGGGGACTACGTGGTGGACGGAATCCTGCCCGGCCCTGCGTGGTGGTGCTCCGAGCAGCTCCAGTGGACCCAGAGCGGCGTCCGGATCTTCCTCGGAGGGGAGCTCCTGCCGTTCGGGATGGAGCCGATCCTGAACACGCTGACCACGGGCCCGGGGGGGACCCAGGACCAGCTCTGGGAGTACCTCCGGTGGCACCCCTCGCCCGTCGTCGGGAAGACCGTGGATGGGGAGTTCTGGCAGGAGATTCCGGAGACCGCTGGCGAGCTCCTGAAGGTCGAGATCCGCGCGACGAACCTCGCGATCAAGGACACGACGGACGCGATCACGGACCCGGACGCGCCGAACGCGGTCGTCTGGGACGTCGTGCCGAACGGGTACGTCCTGGACAACGCGAGCATCTCCCCGACGGGGTACAACCGGACCATACTCCCCGACGGCTCGACGCGGATCTCCTGGCCCGCGAACCTCCCGGCAGCGAACGTCACGGGGCGGGGCACGAGTGACGACCCGACCCCCTACATCTCCCGGAAGTTCTCGTATGAGATGACGACGCCCGACCTGACCCCGGGGCGGACGGTCCTCCCGCGCGCGATGGTCAGCGCCGGCAGCGACTTCGACCCGGAGGCGAACAGCGAGCTCCCTGTGATGGACGTCCTGGCGGTGAAGAAGCCGCCGGTGCCGGACGCGGGCGGCCCGTACGAAGGGGCCGAGGGCACCGCGATCACGTTCTCCGCCGCGGGGTCGTCGGACCCGAACGGCGACGCGCTCACGTACCGCTGGGACTTCACGGCGGACGGGACGTGGGACACCGTGTGGTCCTCGAGCCCGACCGCCTCGTTCACGTTCCCGGACGACTTCTCCGGATTCGCGCGGGTCGAGGTCTCCGACGGCGGGTTCAACGCGACGGACGACGCGCCCGTGCGGGTCCGCAACGTCGCCCCGACGGTCGACGCGGGCCCGGACAAGGTCCTCGACGAGGGCTCGACCCTCAGCCTGTCTGCGACGTTCCGGGACCCCGGGTTCGACTCGCCCGCGATGGGCACGGCCGAGGACTTCACCGCCACCTTCGACTGGGGATACGGCCCCGCGGAACCGGGCACGGTCGCCGAGGTCCCCGGCGGGGTCGGCGTGCCGACGACGGGCACCGCGAGCGGGTCGCGGCCGTACGGGGACGATGGCGTGTTCACGGTCACCGCCACGGTGTGCGACGACGACGGGGGATGCGGGTCCGATACGCTCACCGTCACGGTCCGGAACCTCGCGCCCGCGATCGATTCCACGGTCATCCCGTCCGGGGACGAGAGGGACACGATCACGTTCCGAGCGCGGGTCCTCGATGCGGGGAGCGATGACCTCGTCGTGACTTGGTGGGGGCCGTGCACGGGCTGGTCGCCCCCGACCGCCTACCCGAACGACCCTGCGACGTACCCCGACCCGGACCCGAGCCCGCAGGTGCACCCGCGCGACGTCACGGACGAGGACGACGTCTCGTGCGGCGACAACGCCGCGTTCTCGTGGAACCTTCGCGTGACGGACGACGACGGAGGCGTCACGACCATGTCCGGCACGTTCTCGATCGCGAACCTCCCGCCGACGCTCACGGTCACCCCGCCGGCGTCCGTGTCCGTGGACGAGGGCACGCTCGTCACCCTCACCGTCACGGCGGGCGACCCGGGGAGCGACGACCTCGCGTTCTCCTGGGCCTGGCAGTATGGGCCCACGGACGTCCACGTCGCGTACAACGACGGCGTCGGGCCGGACCCGGCGGAGTCCCCGAACGGGACGTACCCGTTCTCCGCGAGCAACGCCTCGTCCTTCACGTACGGGGACGACGGGACGTACACGGTCCGCCTGATCGTCGCGGACGACGACGGCGGCTCCGTCGAGTACACGACGACCGTCCAGGTGAGCAACGTCGCGCCGACCGTGGACGCTGGCGCGGACGCGGCGACGGACGAGGGCGCGGTGATCGCGTTCTCCTTCCCGTTCTCGGACCCGGGCTTCGACCAGCCCGCCGCGGGCACGGTCGAGGACTTCGTCGCGAGCGCGGACTGGGGGGACGGCACCGCGAGCACGCTGTCCGTCTTGGAGGTCCCCGGCGGGCCCGGCGCGCCGACGACGGGCACCGCGGACGGATGGCACATCTACGCAGACAACGGAGTGTACACGGTCACGGTCACGGTCTGCGACGACGACGGCGGCTGCGGCTCCGACTCTTTGGCGGTGACGGTCGCGAACGTCCCACCGACGGTGGACGCGGGCGCGGACCTGGCGGTCGACGAAGCCGCCGGTTTGGCGGTGGTGTTTTCCTTCACGGATCCCGGCTTCGACTTCTCGCCGGCCGACACGGTCGAGGACTTCACCGCCACGGTGGACTGGGGCTACGGACCCGCGGAGTTCCCCGCGGTGGACGAGGTCCCCGGATCGCCCGGCGTCCCGACGTACGGCACGATCTCCGTGACGCACGTCTACGGGGACAACGGCGCATTCGTCGTCACGGTCACGGTGTGCGACGACGACGGCGGCTGCGGCTCGGACACGATGACGGTCACGGTGGGGAATGTCGACCCGACGATCCTCGACGTGCAGGCGTACGTGCTCGCGAACCTCACCCTGAGGGTGGCGGGGGAGAAGTGGCACGACGTCCGCATGGACCTCGAGTGGAACGGCGACGTCACGGGCACGGCCCGCGTCGTCCGGTATCCCGGCTCACCGGACCGCCAGAGCGCGTCGATCGAGGGCGGGCGCCTGCAGCTCCTCGGTTCGTTCTCGATCACCCTGTACTACACGCCCGCGGACGACCCGGTGAACGGCCAGCCGAACGGGGCAAACCCTGCGTGGGTCATCATCCAGCCGCCGGGGGAGGAGGAGATCCGGCTCCACCACACGTTCAACGTCCAGCACCCGACGACGTGGACGTGGACCCTCGACGACTTCCGTCCGTACCTGCTCGGCCACCGGATCACGTTCGAGGCGAGCGCGGCGGACGTGGGCAGCGACGACCTCACGTTCGCGTGGGACTTCGGGGACGGCGCTTCGGCGGTGACGACGCACTACAACGACGGCGTCGGCCCGGACCCGTTCCCGTCGCCGGAGGTGAACCCGATCGCCGCCACGGACGTCGCGACGCACGCGTTCGGACTGGCGGGGACGTACGCCGTCACGTTGACGGTGACGGACGACGACGGAGGCGCCGCGAGCACGACGGTCTCGATGTCCGTGGGCTGAGGGCCGCAGCGACGGGAGGAGTGGGGTCAGAGGTCCCAGTGCTTCCCCTGCACGGCCTTCGCGCGCGCGACCGCCTCGCGCCCCCGCTCCCGGTTCTCGCGGTCCTCCGTGAACTGCAGGTGGATCGACTCCCCGCGGAACAGCGCGTACGTGCCGGCCATCACCTCCGCGAGCGCCGGCAGGTAGTACCCGCCCTCCAGGACGAACGCGACCCGCCCGTGGGCGACGGACCGCGCGAGGTCGATCGTCCGCTCCGCGAGGCGGAGGTAGCCACGGGACGTGAGGGCGATGGACGTGATCGGGTCCTTGTAGTGCGCGTCCCCGCCGTAGCTCACGAGAATCGCCTCGGGGAGGAACTGCCGCACGATCGGCTCGATCACCTCCCGGAACGCGAGGTCGTAAGACGCGTCCCCCGCGCGGGAGGGGAACGGGATGTTCACCGTGAAGCCCTCCCCACGCCCTTCGCCGACGAACTCCACCGGCCCCGTCCCCGGATAGATGCCCCACTGGTGCGTGCTCACGTACAGGACGTCGCGGCTGGCGGCGAAGATGTCCGACGTGCCGTTCCCGTGGTGGGCGTCGAAGTCGAGGATCGCGACGCGCTGGAGCCGCTGCAGGAGAGCCTTGGCGGCGACGGCGACGTTGTTGAAGAAGCAGAAGCCGCCTCCGTAGTCCGGCCCTGCGTGGTGACCCGGCGGCCGCACGAGCGCGAACGCGGGCGCCTCGGCCTCCGCGGAGCCCAACGCCGCCGCGAGCGCCCCGCCCGCCGCCAAGACCGCGTACCCATGGGTGTCCCGGTGGATCGCAGTGTCCATGTCGATGTACCCCTCGCCGAACGACTCGACGAGCTCCACGTACGCCCCCGAGTGCACGGCCGCGATGGCCTCGCGGGGCGCGGGATCGGGGACCGTGAACCCCTCGAGGAGCTCCAACGCGTCGAGCTTCTGGACGATCGCGTCGATTCGGTCCGGCGATTCGACGTGGCCCGGGGACAGCAGGTGGCGCGCGCAGTCCGGATGGTAGACGAGCACCGGCGGGGCATCCGCAGGTCCGGGATAAACGTGAGCGCGCCTGATTATCAGTTACCGAGTCGACGCAAACCTTAAGCGGCCGTGCGCCACTTGTATTCCTTCGGGGGACAATGGTCCGGGGTCTCTCTCTCGTTGTGACACTCGTCGTCCTCAGCGCTGCGGCCGCCATCGTGGGCGTCCCGCCGGAGGAGAGCGCCGCGCCCTCGGGCACGATCTCGATCTGGGAGGCGTGGAGCCGGGGCTACATCGAGATCGAGCAGGTCGACCTCACGGTCAACGGCATCGCGTACCCCCACCTCGGATACCAGGTCCGGAACGCGGGGCCCGTGGACGCGCGCATCTCGGAGTTCATGCTCCTGATGAGCCCGAATCCGCGGGAGGGGCTGTACGGCACGACCGCGCAGGACGGAATCCTCACGAAGCGGACCGTCCCGGCGAACGGCGCGATCGACTACGCGTACGGGGACATGGTCGCGCAGGGCATCCTCCCCGCCCCGCCGTGGTGGTGCACGGAGCAGTTCCAGGTCGTGCAGTCCGGCGTGCGAATCATGCTCGGGGGCGAGATCGTCCCCTTCGCGATGGAGTCGAACCTGAACACGCAGAACCCCGACCCCGACGGCACCCAGTCCGGCGTCTGGGGGCATCTGCGAACGTACCCGGCCCCCGTCGTCGGGAAGACGATCGACGGGGAGTTCTGGAAGGAGATCCCCGAGACGGCGGGGCAGCTCCTCCACGTCGTGCTGCGCGCGACGAACATCGCGATCAAGGACACGACGGACACGATGCCGGACCCCGACGCGCCGAACGGGGTCGTGTGGGACGTCGTGCCGGCCGGGTACGCGATCGTGCCGGGCAGCGCGGTGCCGGCGGGGTACACGCTCACCGCGCTCCCGGACGGCGCGACCCGGATCTCGTGGCCCGCGAGCCTGCCGGCCGCGGACATTACGGGCTGGTGGGCGGGCAGCGTCCCGACCCCCTACTCCTCGCACCGATTCGCCTACGACATGACCACGCCGCACCTCGCGCCCGGGCGGGCGGTCCTGCCGCGCGCGATGGTCAGCGCGGACAACGACTTCAACGCGGAGGCGAACAGTGCGCTCCCCGTGATGGACGTGCTCGCGGTCCCGCTGCCCCCGGTGGCGGACGCGGGCGCGGCCTACGAGACGTACGAGGGCGACGCGATCGCGTTCAGCGCCGCGGGGTCGACAGACCCGAACGGCGACGCGCTCACGTACCGCTGGGACTTCACGGCGGACGGGACGTGGGACACCGCGTGGTCTGCGGACCCGACCGCGACGGCGACCCTCGGGGACGACTTCGCGGGCCAGGTGCGCGTCGAGGTGAGCGACGGCACGTTCACGGACGTCGCGGAGGCGCCGCTCCTCGTGCGGGACCGCGCACCGACGATCGACGGCGTGCAGGCCGCCGCCGCGGGGAACCTGACCCTCCGCGTGGCGGGGGAGAAGTGGCACGACGTCACCCTCGAGGTGACCCAGGGCGGCGTCACCCGGCGGGTCTCCGTGACCCGGATGCCCGGCTCGCCGGACGAGCAGGCCGCCACGCTCGAGGACGTGGAGTTCGTCCTCACGGAGAGCGCGACGATCACGGTCACCTACACGCCGGAGGACGACCCCGTGAACGGGCAGCCGAACGGGGCGAACCCCGTCTGGGTGATCTTCAACACGTCCGCGACGGAGGTGCGGCTCCACCACACGTTCAACGTCCAGCACCCGGACACGCACGTCTGGACCCTCGACGACCTGATGCCCCTCCTCGTCGGCTCCGCGATCCGCCTGCGGGTGGACGCCTTCGACGTCGGCAGCGACGACCTCGCGTTCACCGTCGCGTGGGGCGATGGCACGTCCTCCAGCGCGACCGCCTTCAACGACGGCGTCGGGCCGGACCCGGACCCAAGCGTCGACGTGAACCCAATCGCCGCCACAATCGTGTTCTGGAAGGCCTACGCGGCGGCGGGCGCCTACACGGTCATCGTGACCGTGGCGGACGACGACGGGGCCTCCGCGACGCAGACCCTCGTGCTTCTCCTCGGGTGAGCGAGGGGTTTTATCGCCGGCGGCGTATCGCGCCGCGAATGAAGGCGGGGGAGGCGCTCGGCGCGGAAACCCTCACGGTCAACGAGCGCGTGCTGCTCCACCTCCGGGAGAGCGGCGCCGCGCGCGAGTCCGTCGACGCATACCCCTTGACGCAGCCGGGGATCGCGGACACCCTGGGGATTCGGGTGAACCACGTGTCCCGCTCGGTGAAACAGCTCATCTCGCAGCGGCTCGTCGCGGAGGGGATCGCGCGGGTCCGCGGCGAAGTCCGGAAGCGGAAGGTCTACGCGGTCACGCCGGAGGGACACGCCCTCGCCCAGCGCCTGGCGGGGGAGATCGCGCAGAGGCGCGTCGTGGCGGTGGACGCCTCCGGGGAGCGCACGGTCGCGGCACAGGAGGCACGGCGCCTCGTGACGCCCCCCACGCTCACGCGTCTGTTGGCAGTCATCGACGGAGAGGGGCGGCTCGACCTGCGGAGGCCGCTCGCCGCTCCGGCGCGGGAGTTCGCGATCTTCGAGGAGGGGCGGCCCGAGCCGCGACCCCTCGTGGGCCGGGCCGAGGAGGGGTACGCGATCCGCGCGGCGCTCCGGGAGGGACCTCCGATCCTGGCGGTGGTCGGGCCGCGCGGGATGGGGAAGACCGCCCTCGTCACGGCGTGCGTGGACGACGACCGCCCCCGCTTCTGGTGGACCTTCCACACGGGGGATTCGGCCTCCCCGTTCATCGACGGTCTGGCGGCGTGGCTCGCGCAGCTCGGGAAGGCGGACCTGCGGAGTCGGGTCTCGAAGGAAGCGCCCGGATGGCGGGAGGTCGGGAAGGTCCTCGCGAGGGACTTGCGGGGGACGAACGCCCTCCTCGTGTTCGACGACCTGCACACGGTGGGGGAGGAGGTCCTCCCCTACGTCGAGGCGGTCGCGGAGTCCGCGGCGTCCGCGGGATGCTGCGTGGCCGTGACGACGGTCGACCCCCTCCCCCGCCGCACGGACTGGCTTGCGGAAGGACTACTACGGGAGATGGCGGTCGAGGGTCTGAACCGACGCGCCGCCCGTGCCCTCGTGCCCGGCCTCGCGGACGCGGAGTTCGAGAAGATGTACCGGCTCACGGACGGGAACCCGCTGACCCTCAAGCTCCTCGCGGCGGAGCGGGCGCCGGACGAGTATTCCCCGGAGGAGCGGGCGCTGCTCAAGGTCCTCAAGATGCGGCAGGACGAGCCCTAGATCACCTGCGTCGCGCGGAAGCGCCCGTCCTTGAACTCGAGGGTGAAGACGTTCGTGTTGTGCTCCACGCCCCGCATCTTCAGGCAGCGGATCCGGCGGTAGACGTCGAGGTCCCCGACGCGCTCCATCGTCAAGTGGATCACCCCGTCCGCGAGGAAGTCCTCGTCCTTCACGGATGAAAGGTCCGGCACCGTCTCGCTGACGATGAAGGAGGTCGTGTTGAGGGACTTCAGCCACCCGAAGAAGTGGAACAGGGTGATCCGTCGCTCGCGGAGCCCGGCGATGATCTCGAGCACGGGAAGCGAGTCGAGGACGAGGAGGTCGAACGGGTTCGTCTGGCGCACGTCCTCGAGATGGTTCTTCAGGACGTCGAGCCACGGCTTCTCCGGCGCCGTGCCGAACCGCGCGGCACCCCGCATCTCCTCGAGACCGCGTCGAATCCGGGACAGGTCCTGGATCCGGAGCGCCTCCGCGACCCTGGCGGCGTCGAACCCCATCCGGCCCATCTGGAACTCGAGGCTCGCCTTCCCCTGCTCGAGCGTCACGTAGATCCCGCGGTGGCCCTCCTCCGCCGCGTTGTGCCAGAGGATGTTGTACGCGAGGGAGGATTTCATCGTCCCCGGGGGGCCGGAGACGAGGACGACGTGCCCCTCCGGGATCCCGCCCGTGATCGCCTCGTCGAACCCCTCGACGTACGTCCGATAGAACCGCATCCGGCCGGGCATGCGGCATGGCCGCCAAAAAGGTTTGCGAGATCAGGACCACGTCTGGAGGTCCCGCGTCAGGACCGCCAAGCGGTCCGGATCCAGCGTCTGCGGGTCGAGCGGGAGGAGCAGGACGGCCTTGTGCTCCGCGATTTCATCCGTGAGCACCTGCACGAACTTCACGACCTTCCCGAAGTCGTTCTGTGTGAACAGGTACTCGACCCCGTCGAGCAGGACCCGGGTGTCCGGCTTCCCCGCGGCATGCTTCCGGACGAGCTCGACAATCGCGCCCAGGTTCGTCGGGTTCAGCACCTCCTTCCCGAAGCTCCGGCTCAGCCAATAGACGGGGACATCCCCAAGGCCGTACCGCTCCCGCGCGTGCTCCGGCCGGATCCGGGTAATGCACAGCCCGGGCGCTCCCGCCCGAACGTCCGCGACGAACCGCTCGAAGGCCGCGTGCGGCTTCTCCCGGAGGACCGCGTAGCTGCGGCCCGGCTCCGCCTCGGGGAGGGGCTTCGGCGTCGCCGCCGGCACGGACGCCTCCGGACCCGTCCCGCGGGCGCGTCGCCGCCAGAGCAGGAGGAGCGCGGACAGGACGACGGCCGCAAGCCCGAGGAGCGCGAAGTGGGACGCGTCGAGGGTGACCGGGTTCGTCCCGCCGAGCGGCGTCGCCACGAAGGACTCCAGGTGGGAGGTCGCCATGTCGACCGTCCGCGGCGAGCCGGCGATCGTGTGCCCGGCGAGCGAGACCGCCACGGAAATCGTGTTCTTCGTGGTGGCGGTGGTGTTGTGGACGCGGTCCTCGATGAGGATCCACGCGGCCACGCCGCCCGCGTCCGTCGTCCGCTCCGCCCGCGGGACCCCGTTCACGGTGACGTTCACCCGCGCCCCCGCCAACGGGGCGCCAGCGGCCGTCGCAACCGACACCGCCAAGAAGTTCTGCACGACAATCCGAGAGGGCGTGATGATCGTCCGCCGGGCGGCATCGTCCAGGAACGTGGAGTTCACAAGGGTGGCGGTCGAGGCGACGAGGAGGAAGTCGAGCCCACCCCCAGCGGTCGCGATCGACGCATTCACGAGCGTGACGGTCGAGGCGGTCAGATCCACGGCCCGTTGCGTCGCCCCCGAGAAGCTCGCGCCCTCGATCCGCAGTCCGCTCGCGGAGACGGTCTTGAGACTCTGATTCCCGCCGGTCACATGCACGTCGCGCACGAGGAGGCCGCTCGCGTCACCCTCGACGACCACGCCCTCCCTCGTCGCCCCCGAGACGGTCAGGTTCTGCACGAGGGTCGTCGCGTTCACGAAGTGGACGCCGCGACCGACGCCCGTGACCGAGGCGTCCTGGAGGACCCCGGACGCGTTGACGAAGCGCGCCGCCTCCCCGGACCCCGCGCGCGCGACGAGGCCGACAAGCGTAGGGCCGCCGCCAATCGCCACGACGCCGTCCACCGCGTGTTCGAAGACCGCGCTCACCAGGCGGGACGCCGCGGATCCTTCGAACCACACGCCGTTCCAGTCCCCCGGAGCGGGCGGGGACTCGCGGGACGTGAACGTGATCGGAGCGGAGGGCGAGCCGTCCCCCGTGAGGGTGCCCCGGACGACGAGGCGGCTCCCGCGGCAGAACCTCACCGTCGTGTTCGGCTCGATCACGAGCGTCCCCGTCTGGTTCACGAACACGTCTCCGCACACCCGCCACGGGCTCCGGGCGGCGTCCCACGTCACCGTCTGCCCGGCGGACACGTTCGTCGTGGGCGTCGTGATCGGAACAACGGAGAAGGTCGTCGTGCGCGAGACCGTGTCGTTCCCGACGTACGTGGCATTGATTGAGTACCCGGCGCCGACCTGGTCGGCCACCCACGCGTCCACCGCGGACCCGTTCGCCACCGGCACCGTACTAAGCCGTGCGGAGGCGCCGCTCGGGCGGGTCCAGTTGAACCGCACACTCTCGAGGCGGCTCACGTTCCCGAAGTACGGCGTGGGGGTCGCCGTCGCGGTCACGGTCTCGAGCTGCTCGTACAGCCCACGGTCCGTCGCGACCGCGATCCCGAGGGCGACTACGTGGTCGGATGCGGGCCAGACCAGGAAGGAGGTCGTGGCGGTCACGGGAGTCGTGTCGGAGATGGAGCGGTTCGACGTGACGTTCACGTGATACGTACCGCCGGAGGGTGGCGCCCAGGTCGCGGTCGCCTCCGCCTCCTTGAGCCGGGCGTCGACCTTCGGGACCCACTGCGAGGCCCTGAGGGCCCACGACGCGTTGAACCACTCGAAAAGGGCGAGCGTGTCGATCCGGCTGAACGGCCCCGTGTTGTAGACGAAGACGCCCGTGGCGGTGACGGTCATCCCGACGACGTACTCCGCGCGGTCCGTCGTGACCGTGATGGCGTCCACGTCCGCTCGGGTTGGCGGGGGGAGGCCGGCGACGACCAGACCGACGATCAGGACTGCGAAAAGGAGGCGCCGAGGCACAGGATGCTTCGATGAGACTGCCTTGGTATATTACTTTCGTGGCCCCGGGCAGAGCGCCTGCATCTTGACAGGTGCCGCCTTGGTACGTTGGTAGGGAACCGGGGAGGGAGGGGGCTACCCTTAAGTGCGCTCCCGCAGGTGCGAACCGCAGGCGCAGGCTCATCGAGGGGGAAGGTTGCCTGTAGGGGAGGCACCCGGAGGAGGGGATGCCTCCCGCCAAACGCCCCGCCCGGGTGGGTGCGGGGCAGGAGCGAGGGGAACGATGCGCGAGATGCGAAGACGCGCGGTGGTGTGGCTGATAGCGAGCGCTCTCTGGATCTCCGTGGTCCCGGCGCTGAACGCGGCGGGGAACGGGACCCAGGGGCAGATCTGGCTGGACTGCGACCCGGGCGATCAGGCCCACGGGGGCGGCTGGCAAGCGGGAGGCATCGTCTGCTTCGGCGGCGAGTATGCCCCGGACGCACTCCTGTCGTTCGACCTGATCGTGGAGAACCGCGACAACGTGGACCAGACGAACCTCCAGGTCGCGCTCGCAATCCACTCGGAGAGCCCGCCGACCACGGGGGACGACCTCGTGTTCGTGCGGCTCACGGCGCCGGACGGGACCGTGACGACAATCTACCTCGCAGACTTCGGCTCGTCGGAGTACAACCCGTTCGACGAGGCGTACGGGGGCCGGCACCACGTCTACGTCGGCACGGACGCGATCTGGAAGAACTACAACTACCCGGCGGTCCTCGCGGAGGACGAGACGGTCCGGATCGCGGTCGAGGTCCAGCTCGGCCCGGACCCGAGCGACCTGTTCGAGATTCACTTTGACGCGTTCGACATGGACACCGGCGCGAAGTCGCCGAACGGCCACGACGTCACCCTGACGTCGGGCGGCGGGGGCCCGACCCCCGGGAACGAGCCGCCGACCGCGTGCATCTCCGGCGGCGACGCGGTCACCGTCCACGAGAGCGACCTCGTCGTGTTCGACGGGACCTGCTCGAGCGACCCGGACGGAGTCATCGTCTCGTACGAGTGGGACCTCGACCTCGCGATGGACTCGGACGGCGACGGCGACCCCGCGAACGACGTGGACGCGACCGGGCCGATCGTCTCCTTCACATGGTACGACGACTACGAGAGCGAGGTCCGCCTCACGGTCACGGACGACGACGGGGACATGGACGCGGCGATCCAGACCGTCACGGTCCTCAACGTGGACCCGGACGGGACGTTCGACGGCGCGTTCGTCGAGTTCAACCTGACCCTGCGGATGGCGGGGGAGAAGTGGCACAACGTGAACATGGACGTCCACGTGAACTACAACCGGACGACGGGCGCTTCGGACGGAATCATGGCAACCCTCGAGGTCGAGCGGTGGCCCGGATCGCCATCGCGGAACCCGGCCGCGGGGAACGCGACGATCCCGATCCGCGTCGACGTCACGAGCACGGACGTCCTCACCGCCGTGATTACGTACGACCCCTTCGCGGACGACGGGGACGCGATCCGCGGGGACCAGCCGATCAACGGCCAGATCTGGGGCGACAACCCGATCTGGCTGATCTTCGACTTCCCAGACGGGAGCCGGTGCAAGATCCACCACAACTTCAACGTCCGACAGTCCCTGGACCGGGACCGCGACCTGCCGGCGATCTTCGCGGAGCCGTGGATCGTTGACCTGACGTGCGGTGCGGGCGCGGGGGTGCCGATCGAGTTCGTCGCCGGCGCCGTGGAGGTCGGGACGGACGACGTGACCATCACGTGGGATTTCGGCGACGGCGCGGTCACGAGCACGACATACCTCTACGACCCCGCCCTCGGACCGGACCCGGCGTTCCCGCCGGGGAGCCCGTACGAGCCGTACTTCGGCGGCACGCTGCCGCCGCTGAACCTCGTGGACACGGTGTTCCACACGTACACTGCCGCAGGCACCTACACGGTGACCCTGACCGTCAACGACGACGACGGAGGCGCGGAGGTCATCACGTTCGAGATCACGGTCTCGAGCCTGGGCCCGTGCAAGTGAAGGGCGCGGGCCCTCCGGGCGCGCAAAACGCTAAGAGTCCGACGGGGTATGGCGAGCGGATGCGTCGCGCGCTCGCGGCGGCCTTCATCCTCGCCCTGCTCGCGCTGGGCGCGCCGAGGGCATCCGCGGCCCCGCCGAACGACCTCTTCCTCCTCTTCGAGGGGACGTACGACGTCTCGCAGTACGTGAACGGGAGCTCGGTCGTGGCGTGGGCGGCGCTGAACTTCTCGGGGAACCCGGACCCGCCCCCGCAGGTCGACAACATCGAGTTCCGCTGGTACGCGCCGAACGGCACCCTGCAGGCGTTCGCGAGCCTCGACCCGGACGCGAACGGGTACGCGATCGACACGCGCCGCGTCACCACGGAGGGCGTGTGGGCGCTGAACGCGACGTACCTCGGCACCCCGTCCCTGTGGGCGAACCGCACGTTCGTCGTCCTCCCGGCGGCGTGGTCCGGCACGGTCGTCCTCGTGGGGAGTACGATGGTCGGCGGGAACGCGACGCTCACCGTGGCGGCGGGCACCACCGTCCGGTCCGACCCCGGCGTCTACCTCCGCGTGAAGGGAGACCTGTCCGCAGTCGGGACGCCCGCACAGCCGATCGTGTTCACCGCCAACGCGTCGTCTCCCGCCGCGGGGGCGTGGAAGACCCTCCTGTTTCACCCGGAGAGCGGGAACCGTTCCGTACTCGAGCAGGTCCGGGTCCAGTACCCGGAGGACGGCGTCCGCCTCTTGGAGGCGTCCCCGCGGATCGCGAACGTCTCGGTGTCGGACGCGCTCGGGGACGGCTTCCGTTTGACGAACGTGGCGGGACGGCTGTTCGAGGTCGGCGTGACCCGCGCGACGAACGGCTTCTCGATCGAGTATGGAGATGTCGTGGTCGAGAACCTCACCGTGCGGGACGCCCCCTATGGGATCGTGGTCGGTGGCGGGAACCTCGCGGTCCGCAACGGCACGGTAACGAACGCAGCGCAGATCGGCCTCAGCGCAGTCGGTGCGGCCCTCGACCTGACGGGGGTCGCATTCCAGGGCGGGGGCACGGGCCTCGCGGCCTCCGGCGGCTCCGTCCGCGGGGAGCGGCTCGCGTTCGCGGGGCTCCTGAACGGGTTCGACGCGGACGCCGTCGGCGCGACGATCGGCAACTCCTCGTTCGCCGCCACGGTCACTCGGCACTTCCTCGTCACGAACGGGGCGCGCGTGCAGGTCGTCGCCGGCGCGTTCCCCCCGGTCGGGGAGACCGTCTCCCTCACGTCGGGCTCGGAGCTCACGCTGTGGAACTACCTCGACGTCCGGGTCGCCGATAACGACGCGGGCGACGCGAACCTGTCCGGCGCATCGGTCTCCGTGTACCGCGACGGGACGCCCGTCTTCTCCGGGGTGACGAACGGGAGCGGCACGATTCCCAGCCTCCTTCTCCTGCACGACCGATGGGCTCCGACGCTCGAGGAAGGCGTGTTCCGCATCGTCGTGTCCCTCGCGGGCTACGCGTTCGAAGACAACAATCGAACCCTGCGGATGGAGACGGAGAGGGCGGAGCTGTTCCGGGGGAGCACCGCGGACCTCGACGCCGACGGCGAGCCCGACTTCTCCGACGCGGACATCGACGGGGACGGCCTCCAGAACGACGCGGAAGACTTCCTGGGCACGGACCCGCGGGACCCGGACACGGACGGGGATGGCCTGCCGGACGGGTGGGAGTTCGACTACCAGCAGGACCCGCGCGATCCCGCGGACGCCGACGACGACGGGGACGCGGACGGACTCAGCAACACGCGGGAGTACGAGGAAGGGACGGACCCGAGGACCCTCGACACGGACGGAGACCGGATGGACGACGGGTGGGAGGTCCGCTACGGCCTCAACGCGGTGAACGCCTCCGACGCGGACGACGACCCGGACGGAGACGGGTTCACGAACCTCGAGGAGTACCGGGGCGGCTCGGACCCGCAGGACCCGAACAGCCGGCCGTCCGCGGGGCTCGAGACCGTGTGGCCCTTCGCGGTCGCGCTCGTGGCGAGCCTCTTCCTCGCGGCGCAGAACACGCTGTGGACCGCCTGGATGGGCGACGTCGTCCCCGAGCGCGAGCGCGGACGCACCTTCGGCCTGCGCACCA
>Ga0209642_10001245_pt1 | contig 16833 bp, 21 predicted proteins | sample RifCSP19_2_FD_184025 | JGI IMG/M metagenome (GOLD analysis project Ga0209642, IMG submission 184025) | Soil microbial communities from Rifle, Colorado - Rifle CSP2_sed 19_2 (SPAdes) (version 2) | ecosystem: Environmental > Terrestrial > Deep subsurface > Rock core/Sediment | place: Rifle... | reverse complement strand
CGTATAATATCAATCCCAAGTTGCCTACAAATCGTTAAAATAAACGCTGTAGCATAGGCGACAATAAACTAATTATCTAAGGAGGATGGTAGCATGAAAAAATATATCGTGGAATTCATCGGAGCATTCTTCCTCGTGCTCACAATCGGTTTTACTGTGATTGAACAAGGGCAGGCGCTATGGCACCCCTCGCTATAGGATCCGCGCTGATGGTGATGATCTTCGCTGGTGGTCATATTTCGGGAGCACACTATAACCCTGCGGTGACTCATGCCGTCTGGATGCGTGGAAGATGTGCATCATCAGATGTGCCTGGCTGCATGATAGCCCAGGTTGTTGGAGCGGTTATAGCTGCTCTCATCGTGCTCTTAGTAAAAGGTAATCCAGCAGTTCAACCTATAACGCTAAATATTTTACCTGCCCTCATAGCAGAATTCCTCTTCACCTTTGCTCTTTGTTATGTGGTGCTCAATGTTGCAACCTCGAAGAATACGAGTGGAAATTCATTTTACGGTTTGGCAATTGGATTTACAGTCCTAATTGGGGCTTATTCTGTAGGAGCTATTTCAGGTGGAGCCTTTAATCCAGCCGTAGCAGTAGGAATAATAGTGATGGGTCTTTCGAGTGTTGTGAACATATGGATTTTCCTGGTTGCCAATTTCCTCGGAGGAGCGGTAGCTGCGGTCGTTTTTAATTCCTTAAATCCGGATGATAAATGATAAAGAGGATTAGCAATCTGAGACTTGCGGAAGAAATTGATGAAAAGACGTAAAAAGAAAAATGCCTAGTTGCAAGCTTAATAAATGGCAAGACTAGTATTGATGTAGGGAACGCATATATGCGTTCCCTACAATTGCCTATCCAGTCTGTTTTTCCTCTATTAACGAGAAGAATGACGCTTGCAACAGAGCAAAAGAAAAACATTAGTTCACGAATTTGTTTGCGTAAAATTTGAGTCACAAAATTAAATAAAGACGGCGAGTATTATAGAAATACTTTGCAGTTTAGGAGGTTATATGAAAAGGTTCCTTGATTTTGCGAAGACGACAATCGTCGGAGGCTTGCTATTCCTTGTACCGGCCGTGCTTATAATACTTTTGGTTAAAAACGCGCTCGAACTTGCAACAAAAATACTGAAGCCGATTGAAAGGCTCCTTCCCATTGAGGACATCGCCGGAGTAGCAGTCGAACACCTGCTTGCAGTTGTATCGATTCTTTTGGTCTGCTTTCTCGCCGGTTTGGCTGCCCGGACCAGTCCAGGTGCAAAGCTGAACGCCTGGCTGGAGCGGGCTATCTTGAGACGAATACCGGGATTCGGCTTGATCAAGACAGTAACCAAAGAAATGGCTAACATCGAGTATCAATCCGACTTAAGTGTGGCATTAGCACGAATCGAAGATGCGTGGGTGCTTTCTTTCATTGTCGACAAGCTGGACAACGGTCTTCTTGCTGTGTTTGTGCCCAGTGCTCCAACACCTGCTGCTGGTTCCATTTACTATCTTACTGAAGACCGAGTCAAACGGTTAGACGTATCAGTGGCTTCGGCGATACAGTGCATCGTGCGACTGGGCGTAGGCTCGAAGGAATTGCTCAAGGGCTATCCGAATCTTGAAATTACGTCGTCTTGACATGAATATGCAAAGTGTGCTATTAGGGTGATTGGCAGAATGGTTAGCTATGGTTTTATACCAATTCGATTTATTAATAGCTAGGGCAGACCCAATTGTCTGCCCTAGCCACAATTTAGGCAACCACAGGGATTGTCCCTACATTTGAATGCACTAATATTTGATAGAATCGGTATTGATGGATTGGGGTACATGGATAGAATTACAGGTGGGGAGATACCCATCTGGATGGGGATGATTTGAGGATAAAATACCAAATATAAGGGAACACCTCTAGTAGAATTCATGACTAAAGATCCGGTTGCAGTCTCGCTCGAAGACTCTAGTTTTTCAGCGGCAGCCACCCTAAGGGATTACAAGATTAAGTGGATTCCTGTAGTTGATCAAAAACAGAGTCGGCGCACCGTTGGTTGTATAAGCACTCGAAAGATGATGGCTTATATATTGAAAGAAAGTAGTGCATCAAGTGAAAAGTGAGAGGTGCCGGCTTCGAGTAGGACTGGGCCTTAAGCAAATACTGTCATAGACAAAATTGTGCATTCGTATATAACCCAATTAAAGAGCTGATGACGGACAACGCATGAGAAAAGTAACTCACCTCTTATTCCGATTCTGGTCAACCGATCGAAGCCTGACCATTCTCCTGGGCTGCTTTTTATCAATATATTTGTACTTTATCCATTCACCGAATTTGGCATACTCCGCGCATTCTTTATTCGCGACGTTCTCTTCTTGCTCATCCTTATCTCAGGTGTCATGGCTGTGGCTAAAAGCCGATTTATTACTGTGCTGGCTTTAGCTTTCGCACTAGTGACCTTAGTGGTTCGCTGGGCTAAGATCTTTGTACCAAGTGCGGGCTTAGCGACTTTGGATACGCTACTGTTACTCGTGTTCCTGGGGATGCTCGCGGTGATAGTGTTGTTCCAGGTCTTCCGTGAAGGGCCGATCACTATACAAAGAATCAGTGGGGCTGTTGTTGTGTATCTGCTGCTCGGGCTAATGTGGGCCCTGGCGTATCAACTGATCGAACTGCAACAACCAGGGTCGTTCAACTTTGCGGATGCACCGGCTATCGGCGACACGCTATCGGCAAGGCTCGTCTACTTTAGCTTTGTTACACCACCTCACTACGCTCGGCTATGGCGACATCACTGCAGTATCTCCCGTTGCTCGTACATTGGCTATGCTAGAGGCGGTGATAGGTCAGCTCTTTCCAGCCATCCTGATTGCCCGGCTTGTATCTATGGAGCTCTACTACCGAAGGTTAATGTAGATGCGATGCGTTACAGATCGTCTATAAAAGTTATTCCTTCGGTTTGTAATTCAAGCCCTGAGTGAGCTAATACTGAATAAACTTGCGAAATAAAAGCTTATATAACCCGATATACCTTTCCCAAATAGTGCGGCTATAACTTTTACTTGACTTCACTCGGCTCTAATATATCCTATTTTTATTATCCGGAGGTTTTCAAAACATGAGAAGATTTGTACGACTAAATATTCTACTTGTTATTTGTCTATCGACTGTTATATCTTTGTTTCCGGGCCTGGAAATACAGGCTACGGATCTTACATCTTTAGCCGAACAGGTTAAGAGGTTAAAGCCATCTGTTGTAAATATAAGTGCCACAAGTGTTATGGGAAAAGGGACATCTCCATCACCCTTCGGCGGTGGACAGCAGGACCCGTTTGAAGAATTATTCAAGAGATTCTTTGGGGACCTTCCTCAGAGGGAATTCAGACAGAGAGGACTTGGTTCGGGGTTTGTTTTAACAGAAGATGGCTATATCGTGACAAATAATCACGTAGTTGAGAAAGCCACTGATATTGACGTAATTCTTGAAGATGGTGAAAAATATGATGCAAAAGTGATTGGTAAAGACCCAAAGACGGATGTTGCGCTCCTTAAGATTAATCCCAAACATAAACTACCTGCTGTCAGCCTGGGAGATTCTGAAAAACTAGAAATCGGTGATTGGGTTATAGCAGTTGGAAACCCATTTGGATTAGGACATACAGTTACAGTAGGAATAGTCAGCGCTAAGGGCAGGTCACTTGGTCTAGGTGCCTATGATGATTTTATTCAAACTGACGCTGCCATAAATCCAGGGAATAGTGGAGGCCCGCTCTTTAATCTTCAAGGACAGGTTGTTGGTGTAAATACTGCTATAATTGCTGGTGGTCAAGGAATAGGATTTGCAATCCCGATTGATCTTGCAAAGAACATAATTAACCAACTGAAAGATACGGGAAAGGTCGTACGCGGATGGCTTGGTGTCTTAGTTCAACAGATAACCCCGGAGATAGCAGAGGGTTTAAAACTTCCTGAGCCTAAGGGCGCTTTAGTTTCAGATGTGACTCCTGGGGGACCCGCTGAAAAAGCCGGTATACAAAGGCAAGATATTATTACTGAATTTAATGGTCAATCAATTGATGAGATGCAGGAATTACCCAAATTGGTTGCGGCTACGCAACCTGGAACAGAAGTGAAATTGACATACTTACGAAGCGGAAAAGAAAGGACTGCAAGATTAAAAGTAGCAGAGCAGCCTGAAGAAATTGCCAAATCAGGTATTCCAGGAGGTGAGGAAGTTGAGCAGAACCTTGGCCTAGTTGTCCAAGAGATCAACCCTCAAATACAGAGGCGTCTCAGGATTGAAGATTCTGAAGGTGTTATCATAACCAATGTGGAGTCAGTGGGACCTGCTCAAGAAGCTGGACTCCGCGTGGGAGATTTGATTCTCGAAATAAATAAGAAGCAAATCACGAACCTTGATGATTATAGAAAAGCTATTGACTCAATCAAAAATGGTGAAACTGCCCTTTTACTTGTAAAAAGAGGTAAGAATACAATCTATTCTGCTCTTAAGGTTGGAGGGAATGGCAAGGGTTGAGGAAAGGCTGAGAGAGCTTGGGATTGAAATAAATACTCCTCCAAAGCCACAAGGCTATTATCAGCATGCCGTTATATCAGGGAATCTTATATTTATCTCCGGCCAGCTTCCTTTAAAAGGGGAGCAGCTTTTATACAAAGGTAAGGTTGGAAGAGAAGTCACGCTCGAAGAAGGGGTGATGGCAGCAAGACTTACCGCTATAAATTCTCTATCTGTTATGAAGAGTGAGCTTAGCGATCTAGATAGAATCGGAAGAATTGTAAAATTGACTGGTTATGTTGCCAGTGCTCAAGGATTTAATTTGCAGGCTAAAGTTATAAATGGGGCATCACAATTCTTTTACGACATCTTTGGAGATATGGGTAAACACGCCCGTGCCGCTGTTGGTGTTTATGAGCTGCCTCTGGATGCCCCTGTTGAATTAGAGGTTATTGCTGAGATTTCTTCTTAAAAAATTCATGTAATTCAAGTTGCTACCTAAAAAGGTGTAGTGTCATTGCGAAGAGCACTGAGCCCTTCGATAACTTGAGTTAAAATCCGTGAATGGGCTAATCTGACACGAAATGTCATTTCGAGCAAAGCGAGAAATCTCTGTTTTGAACGAAATGAAAAACCTTAGATCTCTCACGTTCGTTCGAGATGACAGCACAGTCATACTATTCAGGTCATGGCTAAAATCGAAGGGATTTTCATCTACTCGGATTATCCATCAAAATCACTGTCAATTCCTAAGATCATCAATTGCCTAAAGGAATATGGATTTTCCGCTCAGTACAGAGGAGATCTTTTTGAATTTTTACCTGAATCTAAAGATGAAGCTTTTGATTTAGCAAGGAGAATTGCAGGGACAAGAATTCTAGACATAACTTCTCCCCTAGACGAAATTCATGAGCCGACTTATGAGGAAATCGATCTAGAAATAAGCAGGCTTACAGGAAAGGGCATTTCTCTTGGAGTGTTGTATGACGGTCTTTGGCTTCAGAGGATGTTCTATAAAAACATGGCTGAGAAAGTTCCTCATGAGTTCAGGGGCGGGTTTATTCACCTAATCTTTACTAGCAGACTTTTTGGAACATATGAGACAGGTGGTTCCCTGACTACCCTCCCTCTTGATCCCCGACCTGATCGGGGATACCCCAGATCCCAACGATATCATGCAAGGGTTGTTCTAACCGGTCTTCCTTCTCTGATCTCAACTTCTGGAATAGTAGAAGCTCCCGCAAGACCAAAGGAGTACTACTGGCTAAAAGCCAGCTTCATGCAAGCTGGGAAGGACCTGAGTGAGCTTGACCTTATCTATAAAGGGAGATTCATAGAGTATGATGATTCAAGAATCACATCGGTTTTAAGTTCTTATGTTTTGCAAGCTATTTTTTATGAGATGACAGGAAATCCGTTCTGTGACAATCCGTCCTGCTGTCTTTATAATTCCCACTGGCAAGAGGAGATTCTTAAGGTTCAACTGGGTGGAGAGTTATGTGAGGAACATAGAGATATGATAAAGAGTTTTAGCTAGTTTAAAAAACTATAAAAAGCCCTCTTACGTGTTATATATACAGTTATATATTTTTATAACTAAGCTCTTGCCTGTTCCTGAAGCCTACGGATAGCTACCTCTGCAGCCTTTTTCCCTGAAAGGAGCATTCCGCCAAAGGTTGGTCCCATTCTAGGAAGACCGTATGTGGTATTCACAGCCATTCCACAAGCGATCAAACCAGGCGCTACTTCACCTGTATATTCAACCAAGGCATCCTCGGATTTTTCTACCCACATGGAGCCATGTCCAGGGAGTTTATTATAGAGCCCTTGTTTAGCAAGCCTCGAGACAAGGTAAGCATCATGCCCAGTAGCGTCAATGACGAGCTTTGCCTCAAGCGCAATTGGATCGAGGCATGTTATCTCCTTTGGCATATTTGAAATAGGAGTCCAGTTTACTACAACGCCTGCAACGCGCCCATTTTCTCGAAAAACAAGGTCATCAAACATAGTCATATTTGCAACCTTTACCCCTGCCTCACATGTTGCTGCTATTAGTTTTGAACAAGCATAAGGGCCATCAGCAACATAAAGACCGTCAGAAACCTCTTTGTATGGAACCTCTATTTCGTCAAGCACCTTTTGTCCCGGATCCCTAACTGTGACTTTATTCATCAGGTATCCCCCAATCCAGAATCCACCACCTAGGTAATTCATCCTTTCCACAAGAAGTACTTTATATTTTTTCTTTGCAATGTCTTTAGCTGCAACTAGACCGCTAGGGCCTCCACCTACAACAATCACATCGCTTGTTACATAGTCTAAAAATTCCTTTGAGAACTCATCCACTATGGCTCTTGTAATCTCTTTCTCGCCTACAGGTGCAAAAAGCCTTTGTCCTTCGGCCATAATAAATTCACCTCCCCTAAAGTTAGCTCACTTATTAAATTCTAATCCTATCACAATTATATAAGTCGTCAAGTTGAGAAGCAGAGATATTGACAAACATGAGACGGTTATAGATTATTAAATTGCTTTATAATAACTAATTAGCATAAAGTTAATAAAAATTTAAGGAGGCGTTATATAAAATGAATACAATTATTAAAAAGGTATATGTTTCTTTTCTGGTGACTACGATAATTGCAATTGGATTAGGTACAGACGCATATGGTGGGCTTATTATGGAGCAGATAAGATATGAAAAAGGAAGCGATCAGAAAGAGAAGGGAATAATCTATATATCTAATAATAAAATCAAGGCCATTCAGGAAAAAGGATCCGGGGTGGTTATATTCGACTTAAATACTGGTGAGATGATTCAAGTTGATAACGACAACAAAAGATATGTTGTGGCGAAACCGGATGAGATGCGGTCTGCCTTAGAAGTCCAAATTTCAAAGCTTCCACCTGAACAAAGGGCTAAGCTAGAAGAGTTTATGAAATCTCAGTCGAAACCCAAGAAGTTGACCTTAAAACAAACAGGTATACAAGAGAAGATTGCAGGGTATACATCTCAGAAATACGAAATTTATGAAGATGGCAAACTCAACCAGGAAATATGGGCAAGTAAGGAAGTTATACCAAATAATGAACTCGATCCGGGAAAGATGGCTAGCTATATTAAGGAATTGGAGAAGATAAAAAGAGCAGCCGGTGGGGATTCTAATCAAGATGATGAAGAAACGGTTTTCAAACAGATATATGAGTCAGGGTTTCCTATGAGATCAGTGGATTATTCATCCGGAAGTAGCGTTTTTGTTGAGGAGATAGTAAAGGTTACAACAGCTAACGTACCGGAAATTGAATTTCAAGCACCGGCTGGATACAAGAAGGTTACTCTTCAAGAGATGATGTCAGTGGAGTGAAGCGTGATTTGTGGGTAGTGACTTGTGATTCAGTGTTCGCGGCTCGTGGTTCGAATGTAATGCACGAAACACGAGTTAGGAATCCCGATGTACGATACACGATCCACGAATTCTTATCCTTCTTCTTTTATAACTTCAACCCTAATGTTTATAGTTACGTCATGGTAAAGTCTTACAGGAACCTCGTGGACTCCTAGGGTTTTAATCGGCGAGTCAAGCTCAATATCCCTTTTTGAGATCTCAAAACCAAGTTTTGCAAGGGAGTCGGATATATTTTGAGAGGTCACCGACCCAAATAATTTGTCTTCTTCTCCAACTTTTACAGGAATAATACAGATGGCCTCGCGAAGTTTGTCTGCTAACCCTACAGCCTCAGTTCTTTCCTTATCCTCTTTTTTCTTTATGGTCTGCTTTTGCTGTCCCCAGACTTTAAGGTTTCCCTGGGTTGCCTCAATTGCGAATTTTTTTGGAAAAAGAAAGTTTCTTGCAAACCCATCTTTTACCTCTTTTATTTCACCCCTTTTCCCAATCGCTTCAACATCGGCAATAAGTATTACCTTCATTTCTCATTCCTCCTACTATTTTGGTTGGGACAGGATGTTTTTTTAGATGTGTGAACTTAAGCAAATTCTGGGATACAAGAGTAAGGGTTTGATAACCAAAACCTAGATAGGCGGGTTTTCCAACCCCGCATGCCAATGCGGGTCCCCGACAAATTCATCGGGGAGAAAGTCCCGTCTATTGAACGTCCTGTCTATCTTGCTAAATTGTCATTCGAATACCACAATTGCCTCTCATCCCTTAAGTTAACACTGATGGACATAGTTCTGTCCCTACGTAATTACATTCGTGACAAAAATTGACTTGGCACTGGTTCTAGTGAAGCACTGTGAACGGAAGAAGAGCCATAACACGTGCCCTCTTTATTGCTGAAGCAAGTTCCCTTTGATGGTATGCACAGAGTCCCGAACTTCTTCTTGGCACTATTTTCTTTCGTTCAGTTGTAAACTGTGAGAGAAGATCAACTCTTTTATAATCAACTTCTAATGCTTCCATACAGAATTTGCATACCTTCTTTCTCACAAAATACTTTTTTTCTTTTATATTTTCTCTTTCCATCTTTTATGAACCTCCCTCTTCTAAATGCATTTCTGAAGCGGCTTTCTCACTTAGGGCTGTCTCCTTTTTGATCCTAACAGTCATAAATCTGAGCACATCGGTGTTAAAGAACCTGAGATTTTTCTCAACTTCAGCAACTACGCTTGGAAGAGCCTTGTAAATAAGAATATAGTAAACACCCTTTGTAAACCTTCCGATCCTATATGCAAGGTTTCGCTCAGACCACTTCTCAGATTTATAAATCTCCCCATCATTATTTGCTATGGCCTCCTTTAGCTTTCCCTGGACTTTACCTAGTTCATCCTCTGTTAGGTCTGGTCGGATCAGGTAAAGCGTCTCATAATAGTTTAGCTCTGTCATTAAAATACCTCCCATTTTGGACTTTCCGACCCTATGCTTATGATTTGAAGCATAAGCTAAGAGTAACGGGTTTAACTTTTAAACCTAAAATATACCATATCCCCATCCTGAATTTGATAGTCTTTGCCTTCTATCCTTAAGAGTCCTGATTCTCTTGCAGCTGTGTCAGAACGAGACCTTATAAAATCCTCATATGATATTACCTCAGCTTTGATAAACCCCTTTTCAAAATCGCTATGTATCTTTCCTGCGGCTTTTGGAGCATAAGTCCCCTTTTTTACCGTCCATGCTCGAAGCTCTATTCCATTTGTCGTGTAAAACGTTATAAGATTGAGTAACTTGTATGCCGCTTTTATGAGCCTTCTAAGTCCAGACTCAGTTAGACCCATATCACTTAGAAAGGCCTTCGATTCTTCTTCTGAAAATTCAGATAGTTCAGTCTCAAGTTTACCCAGGATTTCAATAAGTTCGGCTTTTTCCTCTTCTGCAATTTTCCTTAATGTTTCAATACAAAATTCGTGCCCTTCTTTTTCTTCAAGGTTCGCTACATAAAGAACTGGTTTAATCGTAAGAAGGCTTAACTCGGCCAGGATCTTTTCTTCTATATCCCCCTTGGCTAAAAATAGTCTAGCCGATTTTCCCTGAGATATGTGGGTTGTTAAGCGTTCCAACAAACCTAGCTCTGCCTGTGCTTCTTTATTTCCGGATTTAGACGCCTTTTCTATTTTTACTATTCTTTTCTCAACGGTATCAAGATCGGAAAGAAGGAGTTCAAGATTTATTACATCTACGTCTTGCTTAGGATCAATATTTTCAAAAATGTGTGGGACCTGAGAGTCAAAGCACCTTACAACATGAATTACAGCGTCTACCTCTCGAATATGCGCAAGAAATCTATTTCCAAGACCTTCACCTTTACTTGCTCCTTTTACGAGTCCTGCTATGTCAATGATTTTAATTGTGGCTGGGATGATCCTATCCGGTTTTATAATCTCTGCCAATTTGTTCAGCCTTTCATCAGGGACATTAATAATTCCTACGTTTGGATCAATTGTAGTAAAGGGATAGTTAGCTACAAGTGCTTTAGCAGATGTTAGGGCATTAAATATAGTAGATTTTCCTGCATTAGGCAGTCCCACAATTCCGCAGCTAAGATTCATGATATTTTACTATCTTTCTTAAGAGTAATTATTAATCCACCGATAGACAAGAATTTACACTAATAGAGGTGCGATGCATGATACATGATACAAGATACATGATACGTGATTCATGGAGTTTTTACGTGCATCCTGTATCGTGCATCATGTATCCTGTTTTCATTCGAGTTAATTTGTGTCAATTGGCTTTGCCGAAATGCCCGACCACTACCCGCATTTTCGTGGCTTAGGTGTTACTTCGGGTTTTTTATTGAACTTGTTCATAGCGCTTTCGGCGCCCCTTAGGACGATTTCTATAACTGCATCTGCAGCTCTAACTATCAGCTCTTTGGCTAACTTTTTCTCCTCTTTTTCAAATCCGGAAAGCACATGGCCAACGGTCTCAGATTTTTGAATCGGTTTTCCTATTCCAACTCTTACCCTTATAAAGTCACTATCTCCAAGTGAGTTTATTATAGACTGGATTCCTTTATGTCCTGCGCTTCCTCCCCCGACTTTTACCTTTATACTTCCAAGTGATAGGTCCATTTCATCATAGACTACAATTACATCTTTCGCAGGTATTTTAAAAAATTCTGCAGCCTCTGAAACAGCCTCTCCACTTCGGTTCATGTAGGTATCCGGTTTTAGGAGTATTAGTTTCTTTTCGTCGATAGGTGCTTGGGCGTAGTGACTTCTAAACCCCTTCTTCTTAACACTTACGCCAAGTCTTTTCGCAAGCTCATCTATAACTATAAAGCCAATGTTGTGCCTTGAAGAATCGTATCCCTTTCCCGGATTCCCTAGTCCAGCAACCAAAATCATTATTCGTAACTATTTAGCCACAGAGGACACGGAGTGCACAGAGAGAAGAAAAAACAAAAATATTATTTTTAAATTTTTTCTCTGTATTCTCTGTGCTCTCTGTGGCTATTAAAATAATACCTTTTCAGACTATTCCTCAGCTTCCTCTTTCTCGGTTTCAGCTTTGGCCTCTCCCTCTTCGGCCTCAGTCGGAGCTACAACCTCGGCAGGCGCAACGGGTTTTACTTCTTCCATTACAGGTGAAAGAATCGTTACGATTGTCTGCTCTAGTTCGTGAAGGACTGCAACTCCCTCGGAGAAACTCAAATCGCTAATGTGTATTGAATCACCTATACCAAGTTGAGATACATCAACATCAATAACGTTAGGAATTGCAGTAGGAAGACATTCAACCTCAATTTCTCTCAGTATTTCTTCGAGAATTCCTCCTTCGTGAACTCCTTGAGCCCTACCTACAATTCTAATAGGAACCTTTACTGTTATTAGCTCCTTCATCTGAACCTCTTGAAAGTCAAAATGTATAGGAAGGCTCTTGAGATGGTCGTATTGTACATCGCGAAGTAAAGCGATCTTCGTTATTTCATCTCCATCGCCTTTTATGTGGAGCTCCAGAAGGGTATTCTCTCCAGCTTCTGTGGAAAGTGCTTTTTTAAGATCAAGAGGGTTTACGGTTAATGGAATAGGATCGGTCTGTCTTCCATAGAATATGGCAGGAATTGCTCCTTCTTTCCTGATTTTTTTTGCCACACTCTTTCCCGCTCTATTTCTCTTTATTACAAATAAAGTGCTCTGTGCCATGTTTAAACTCCTTAAATTAAGTAAATAGTGTACTTATTGATTCTCCTGCAGCTATCCTCCTTATTGCTTCACCGAGGAGCTCTGCAATGCTAAGAACCTTAATCTTTTTACTCCTTTTTATTTCTTCTCTAGGTGGAATTGTATCTGTTATGATCACCTCTTCGAGTACCGAATTCTCAATCTTTTGAGGAGCGTTTCCTGAAAACACACCGTGGGTACAGCAGAGTGTTACATGCTTTGCGCCTTCTCTCGCTAAGGCTTGAGCGGCTTGAATAGCTGTTCCAGCAGTGTCTACCATATCGTCAACTATAACTACTGTTTTTCCCCTGACCTCTCCAATAACATGCGATATCTTGGCTTCGTTGGGGCCTGTTCTCCTTTTATATGTCACAGCGAGTTTAGCGTCAAGCCTCTTTGCATATTCTCCCGCTCTTTCTAGCCCGCCAGCATCTGGTGATACTACGACTATTTCATCTTTATTGAATTTCTTTTTTAAATGGCTTATGAAAACGGGAGCAGCGTAAAGATGATCAACGGGAACATCGAAAAACCCCTGAATCTGTCCTGCATGAAGATCAACAGTTATAACTCTGTTTATACCAGCTTTAACGATAATATCTGCAACGAGTTTTGCTGATATTGGGGCCCTTGGTTGAACCTTCCTATCCTGCCTGGCATAGCCATAATAGGGAATAACTGCTGTAATTGCCCTTGCTGACGCCCTTTTTAATGCATCTGTGATAATAAGAAGTTCCATTATATGCTCATTTACAGGCGGACAAGTTGACTGGATGACAAAAACATGTGACCCTCGAACGCTTTCTGAGATCTCTGCGAATATCTCACCGTCGCTGAACCTTCTTATTTCTGCCTTCCCGGGCAAAACATCCAGGTACTTGCAAACAGCCTCTGTAAGAGGGATATTCGATGTGCCACTAAATATCTTTGTATGTTCCATTGATTTTACTGATATGAAAGCACTGAAAGTCTTTCTGTTACAGAAAAACTATTATAAAATACTTCATAAATAATTCAAGTTTGACGATAAGTGTTTTATGACTGAAAAAAACTAGCCTATGATTAAACCCACAGATAAGGTACTTGAATTTATAAAATCGCATAGGGTTGCAAGGATGGCAACAGTAGACGGATTAGGAAGACCGCTAGTAATCCCCGTATGCTACCATTTCAATGGAAGCTCGATTTACACACCGATAGATAAAAAGCCAAAGCGCGCCTCTCCAAGGAAGCTAAAGAGGGTTAGGAACATAATTGAAAATCCAAATGTATCGCTTGTTATTGACGAGTATTACGAGGATTGGACCGAGCTCTGTTACGTTATTATTAATGGTAGGGCTGAGATAATAGAATCTGGGGAGGAATATCAGAATTCGTTGAGACTACTCTCAGAAAAGTACCCTCAGTATGTAGATATGAAACTATCTGGATTAAACCTTCCAGTAATTAAAATCGTTCCTTATCGAATAGTCTCATGGGGTGATGTTTAAGTGGAAAGATTATAGTCCGAGGGAATAATATCAGGTCAAGGTCTTAAGTTCTTTGAGGAAAGCTTCTTCCTTCTCTACCCGATTTAAGGTGAATTTTATGTTTGATTTGTGTAGTTCATACTTGACTAATTTTACGTCGGCGGCAACATCATTGATTATAGGGATACGAAGCTTTTTATCCATGGATTCTTCTTTTGCTACTTTAGCTTTGCCAGCCATCTACCAGCATGGCTGCGCCGCAATAAACGCCATCGCTGCCTCACCGTCTATCGGTTTGGAGAAGTAATATCCCTGTCCATATTTGCATTTCAGCGCCCTGAGTTGTGTTAGTTGCTCTGCTGTTTCCACTCCTTCCGCGGTCACATTTATCCCCAAATTATAGGCGAGATTTATGATTGTCTGAACAATCTTTGAACTCTTCTCATCAACACCAATCCCGCTAACTAAGGAGCGGTCAATCTTTAATGTATCTAATGGTAAACGGGATATATAACTCAAGGATGAATAACCCTTGCCGAAGTCATCAATACAAAACTGAACACCCAAGGCTCTAAGTTGCTGGATTTTGTCGGTTACAGATTTATCATCTTCTATGATTATATTTTCCAAAATCTCCAGCTTCAAACTGCATGCATCGAGGCCGGTCTCTCGCAGAACCTGGCCGATTTGCTCAACTAGATTAGGTTGCACGAACTGCTTGACAGAAAGATTCACACTGATTGATAAAGACGGGTTTTGGGGAAATTGCGCTTGCCATGCGCGGGTCTGACGGCACGCCTCGCGGAGCACCCACTGGCCTATAGGAACGATTAGTCCAGTTTCTTCCGCCGCCGGGAGGAACTCTTCTGGGAAGACGAGGCCACGTTGTGGGTGCTGCCAGCGTAAGAGAGCCTCGAAGCCGATAATCCTGCTGGTTTTCAGGGACACAATAGGCTGGTAGTGAATTTGAAACTCCTTGCGCTCGATAGCCTGACGCAGGTCATTGTCTAACTCCAAGGAGGCCACTGCACGGTCGTACATGCTCTTGTCAAATACCTCAAAACACCCACTGCCAAGTTTCTTGGCGCAATACATTGCTGTGTCAGCGTCGCGCAAGAGATCCTCCGGACGGTCATAACCAGTTGCACTTAAGGCGATTCCAATGCTTACGGTAGTAAACACCTCGTACTCATCTAGTTTGAAAGGCAACCTCAGTTCCTCACGGATTCGGTTAGCAACGCGTATTGCATCGGCGACGTCTTTAATATCACCAAGAAGAATCGTAAACTCGTCCCCTCCAAAACGCGCGACCGTATCACCGGAGCGTAGGCACGCCTCTAATTTTCTAGCAACTGCGATAAGCAATTGATCCCCGATCATGTGCCCTAAGGCGTCGTTGATAATCTTGAAGCGATCAAGGTCCAGGAGGAGGACGGCAAATAAATAGTCTCCACGCCGGCTTGCAACCTTAATTGACTGCCCCAAGCGGTCCAAGAATAAGGCTCGATTTGGTAGGTCCGTCAGCGCATCGTGGAAGGCGTTATACTCTAATTGCTCCTCCGTCCGCTTACGCTTAGCTCTTTCATCAGCTTCTCTTAATGCTCGGCGCACCGCAGGCACAAGGCGTGATAGTCGTTCTTTAAGAACGTAATCCGTTGCGCCGCTCTTTAGGGTTTCAATCGCCACTTCTTCGCCCATTGACCCAGATACGAAGATAAACGGCACATCGGGACAATTTTCCTGTGCGATTAACAACGCAGACATACCATCGAATAAAGGCAGGCTATAGTCTGCAAGTATAAGGTGAGGCACAAAGTCTTTAAGCTCTTTCACAAAAGCCTTTTTTGTTTCCACACGCTTTTTGGAGAATGATATTTTTGCTCTGCCTAGCTCGCGCTCTACCAACTCTGCGTCGGCGGGATCGTCCTCAAGAATCAGGATGCGAAGTTCTTTGTCCATGGCTCACCGCGGTGGTTGATTCAGTAACAGCCAATAGAGTCCTAGTTCTAAAACTGCCTGGAGAAACTTCTCAAAATCCACTGGCTTAAGTATATAGCTATTCACGCCCAACTTGTAACTCTCCACAATATCTCGCTCTTCTTTAGAAGATGTCAACACTACAACAGGTGTTACTTTTGTCCGTTCATCAGACTTAATTCTGTGGAGAACCTCTAATCCATCCACCTTGGGAAGTTTTAAATCAAGCAAGACCAATTTCGGACTGTTTTCAATCTTCCGGTGAGCGTAGGGTCCTGTGGTAAAAATAAACTCCAACGCTTCTGCTCCATCCTTTGTGACAAACACCCTATTGGCAAGGTTGTGTTTCTTGAGGGCTCTTAGTGTGAGTTCAACATCGTTTGGATTGTCCTCGACCAAAAGGATTTCAACTTCGTTGATATCCATTATGTTTTTTTCCTTTCTTCAAAAATTTTTGTAGTTCCTGTTCGCTTCTCCCTCCTACGTACCTACTATCTACTTCACACTACTTACTCTTTTCTAGGCAGTGTAAAATAAAATACTGCACCTTCATTGGCTTTCCCTTCGGCCCACACTCGTCCACCGTGTCGGTGAATAATGCGCTGGACATGGGCAAGTCCAACTCCTGTTCCTTTGAATTCCGCTTGGCTGTGTAACCGTTGAAAGACACCAAATAGCTTATTTGCATACTGCATATCAAACCCCACGCCGTTGTCCTTGACGTAGTAGATGTTTTGCTCGTCTTCGACACAGCCGTCTACTTCAATAATAGCGGTCTCTTTGTGTCTTGTGAATTTGATGGCATTGGACAGGAGATTAACAAAAACTTGGCGAATCATAGAGCGATCGCCGTGGGCCGCGGTGAGTGTGTTAATCTTGAATTGTATCGTTCGCTCAGGAGCAGTGGCTTTGAGTTCCTTGAATACAGCTTTTGCCAGTTTGCCCATGTCCATATTCGAAGTCGCCATTTGTTGGCGCCCTAAACGAGAGAAAGCGAGAAGGTCATCAATAAGTTGCCCCATATTCTGCGTATTGCCTCGAACGATATTCATCAGGCGTTTGCCTTCGGCATCGAGTTTATCGGAGTAATCTTCTAACAGGATAAGGGAGAAACCATCAATCGCACGAAGTGGGGCTTTCAGGTCGTGGGAGACGGAGTAGCTGAATGCCTCCAGTTCTTTATTAGCGGCTTCGAGTTGAGCGGTGCGTTCGATTACCCGGCGCTCAAGTTCTTCATTGAGCTTGCGAATTTCCTCCGTCTG
>Ga0209642_10001241_pt1 | contig 16851 bp, 15 predicted proteins | sample RifCSP19_2_FD_184025 | JGI IMG/M metagenome (GOLD analysis project Ga0209642, IMG submission 184025) | Soil microbial communities from Rifle, Colorado - Rifle CSP2_sed 19_2 (SPAdes) (version 2) | ecosystem: Environmental > Terrestrial > Deep subsurface > Rock core/Sediment | place: Rifle... | reverse complement strand
AGTTGTGGGGGACGCGGATATGGCCCATCTCGGGGTGGATCAGGCCGTGGATCAACCGCCCATTGACCATTCCGCCCCCACCGATCCCGGTGCCGATGGTCAGATAAATAAAATCTGTCAGGCCCATGGCTGCGCCCCAGGTCCCTTCCCCCAGCGCAGCCGCGTTGGCATCTGTATCGAACCCCACTGGCAGCTGGAAGGCTTGCCGGAATGGCACTATAACGTCGGTATTAGCCCAGCCTGGTTTGATCGTGGTGGTCAGGTAGCCATATGTGGTTGAACCGATGGCCAAGTCTAAAGGGCCAAAGCATCCGATGCCGATGGCTTCGAACTGTCTATATATCTGTGTTTGTTCACGAAAAAAGGCGATCGTCGCTGGAATGGTTACGCCAGGCCGGGCGGTGGGGATGCGCTTCTGGGCGTAGATCTCCCCTGGGCCGCGACCAACTGCGCAAATCCATTTCGTCCCCCCAGCTTCGATGCCCGCGTATAAGCCATTCAATGCCGCGCAAACCTAAGCCCAGAACATCTTTCCGGCCGGTTCGAAAATGCCAGCTTCTTTCAGCATGGCAACGGCCTTGGCCAGGCCCTCGTCGACCGACATCAACGCATCCTCATGTTCAATAGAGGTGACGTAATCGTAGCCAACCAGGCGCAGGGCGCTGAGTATGTCCTTCCAGGTCTTGGCGTCATGGCCATAGCCGATGCTGCGGAAGGTCCACGCCCGCTTGGGGATCTGGTCATAGGGCTTGCTATCGTTGCACCCGTTCACCGAAACGTTGTAGGGGTCTATCGACACATCCTTGCCATGCACGTGGAAGATGGCTTCGCCGAGCTGGCGGATGGCGGCCACCGGGTCGACGCCGTTCCAGAACAGGTGGCTGGGGTCGAAGTTGCAGCCCAGTGCCGGGCCGCAGGCGTTGCGCATCCTGAGCAGGGTCTCTACATTATAAATTAGCATGCCGGGATGCATCTCCACGGCGATCTTCACGCTATGTTCCTCGGCGAACTTGCTCGCCTCGCGCCAGTAGGGGATGCCCACCTGGTTCCACTGGTAGTCAAGTATATCGGTGAAATGGTTAGGCCAGGGGCAAGTGACCCAGTTTGGCTGGCGGTCGCCGGGTGATCCCGCCGGCAGCCCGGAGAGCACATTCACCACTGGCACTTCCAGCAGTTGGGCCAGTCGCACCGAGTTGCGAAAAACATCGTCTGACTCTCTAGCGATTGCCCGGTCGGGATGCAGGGGTTCGTAGTGGCAGCTGAGCGCGCTCAGGATCAGCCCGCGCGAATGGATCGCCTGCAGATATTGTTTACGCTTGTCAGCGCTGAGGAGCAGCTCATCTACCGGGCAGTGATGGCTGCCGGGATAGCCGCCAGATCCGATTTCGACCGCCGTCACCCCAGCGGCGACCGCTTTGTCAAGGGCTGCCTCGAAAGGCAGGTTTTGGAACAGTACGATGAACACACCAACGCGCATAGGATTCTCCTTTCAAGAGCTTAAACCGGTAGACAGTTGGTCTTGCTCTCGCCGCAGTCGGACGACTAGGCTGCTCTCGTCCAACTCGACATCTTCCCAGGTCAGGACACTCCCGGCCGCCACAGGTTGAACGACCTTTGCCCCGGGTGCCAGGCCGGCGGGCAGCGCGTTCAGCCGGCGCGCCATCTCATCCCGCTCAATCGCCCCATAATAAGTATAGCCGCCGAACTCGTCCAGACGGTCGCCGGGCTTCAAGTCGCGCTTGGCCAGCGTCAAGACTTCCGCAACAGGTTGGTCCAGGGGCACCAGAGTGGTCTGGCGGTACAGGAAGGCGCGCGCCACGGAGATCGGCGCCTCCAGGAACCATAAGTGGTAAGGGCGGAAAAAGGTGTAATATTTGCCCTGGCCGACCTTGAGATATTCCAGATCAGCCCGGATGCGTTCGTCGGTGATACGCACGGTGACGAATACCCCGCCCGCCATGGCGCTGCCCTGGACGAAATCAACCGCGCCAGGGAACTTCGCCATCCCCCCGTCTTCTTCCAGGGCAAAGATGCGCGAGACGGTTTCGAGCGTCGCTTCCGGCCCGTACATGCCGCGCTGCATGGGGAGGCAGCCAGTGGCATTGGCAGCGCAGGTCATTTCGAACATGGTCTTAGTGCCGTCCACATAGGAAGCCACCTGGTAGGGGTCTTTGTTCGCCCGCCGAGCTGATTCGGCTACCATGTCCGGGTTGGCCAGCGGGTTGAGCGGGTTGTTCTTGCCCTTACCGATCACGATCGGTTCATACCCCAGGGTAGTCACGAAATCCCACAGTTCCATCAGGCAGCCGGGCTCGTCGCCAGAAGAAACTGTATAAAGTACGCCCGCCTGGCGCGCTTGCTGATTGAGGATGCGCCCGACGGTAACGTCGGCTTCGATGTTAACCAGCACGATGTCTTTACCGTGCTGGATGCAGGCAGAGGCGGTTTCAGCGCCAGTGGCGGGAGAGGGTGTAACGTCGGCCACGATATCCACCGATTCCAGCTGCGCCGCCAGGGCATAGGAAGCAGTCACCACGCGCTTGCCAGCGCGCAGGGCGTCTTCTGCCGGGCCGGATGCCTCGGCTTCAATAATATCCTGTGGGGAGAGACCGGTGGCCAGGAAAGCCTCCCGCGCCAGGCGCGGGTTTGCGTCGGCCAGTACGCTCACCCGCATGCCTGCCATGTGCGCCACCTGAGCCACGAATCCGCTGCCGATCCAGCCCGCTCCACTAACGCCGACCCGGATCGGTTTGCCCTCGGCTTCACGCTTGGCCAAATCTTGTTGAAGCATATAGGTTTAATTCATCCTCCCGCACTCTAGGCTTGAGCCGGTACTACATCGGCCGTCTTACGCTTAGCTGCTAAAACCTCTACCGCCGCGGCAGCGATATCCTTCGCCGTCAGGTGGTATTTCTCGAGTAATTCATATGGATCGGCGGATTCGACGTAGGTATCGACCAGGCCGATGAAGCGCATCGGCACAGGGCAGGCTTCAGTGACTATCCGGGCGATATTGCTGCCCATCCCGCCCTGCAGTAGGTGTTCCTCGGCGGTCACGATCGCCCCGGTCTCTCTTGCTGCCGCGATCAGCGCTGCTGTGTCCATTGGCCGCAAGGTGTGCAAGTCCAGCACGCGCGCCGTGATCCCCTGCTCGACCAGCTCGGCGGCCGCGTCCAGCGCCATTCCTACCATCAGCCCGCAGGCCACGATCGTCAAATCATCTCCCTGGCGCACTACATTAGCCTTGCCGATCTCGAACGGGCAGCGCTCTTCTGGATAGATTTGTGGCATCGGCACCCGGCTGGAGCGCAGGAAGACCGGCCCAACGTAGTCAGTGGCGGCCTTGACTGCCGCGCGCAGCGAGGCTTCATCGCATGGCACCAGGATGACCATGGTGGGCAAGCCACCCATCAGGGCCAGGTCTTCGATCCCCATCTGCGTTGGGCCGTCTTTACCCAGGGTGATCCCGCCGTGGCTGCCCAGTATCTTGGCGTTGATGTTCGAAATGGCAACCGCCAGTCGGATCTGGTCATAAGCGTTGCATAGCAGAAAGGAAGAGAAGCTGGTGATCCAGGGGATTAATCCACAGCCAGCCAACCCGGCTCCGATTCCGACCAGGTTGCTCTCGGCGATGCCAATGTTAAAGAAACGCTCTGGCAAGGTTTTACGCACATACTCGGTCTTCGTAGAGTTGCTCAGGTCGCCGTCCAGTACCACCACGCGTGGGTTTGCCTGGCAGACCGCCAGCAGGGCTTCACCAAATACGTCGCGCATCGCTTTGCCGAGTTTAAGCCCGGCTTTCTCGCCTATGTGCATAGGATCTCCTCTCGGGCTTTGGCGGCCTGCTCTGGCGTCAGCGCCCGGCCATGGAAAGTGTAGTCTGCCTCAACGAAAGTCACGCCTTTACCCTTGACGGTGTGGGCGATGAGCATGGAAGGCTTTCCCGTTACAGCCGGCACAGCCTGCAAACTATGATGGATAGCCGCGATGTCGTGACCGTCCACCTCGCTTACAGACCACCCAAAGCTGCGCCATTTTTCGGCCAGCGGTTCCAGCCCCATCTCGCGGCTGATCGGGCCGGTCTCCTGGTACTTGTTGTAATCCAGGATCGCCGTGAGCTGATCGGCTTTGAAATGCGCCGCTGCCATGGCAGCTTCCCAGACCTGGCCGGCTTCGCATTCGCCATCCCCCAGCAGGACGTAAACCCGGTAATCCAGGTTGTTGAGTCGGCTGCCCAGCACATGGCCTATCCCGACTGACAGTCCCTGGCCTAACGAACCTGTTGTGGCTTCCACGCCAGGCAGCAAGCCCTGGATCGGGTGTCCCTGTACTGGGCTGCCGAGCGTCCGCAGGCGCCACAGCTCCTCGCGGGGGAAATAACCGGCGTTAGCCAGTACTGCGTAGAGCAGCGGGGCGGCATGGCCTTTGCTCATGATGAACCGATCACGTTCTGGCCACCAGGGTTCGTCCGGTCGGTAGCGCAGGATGCCACCAAAGTAGAGTGCCGTCAGGATCTCGACCGCCGAGAAGGAGCTGGATGGGTGACCCGATCCGGCTTTGGTAGTCATCTCGAGGATATCCAGACGCAGCTGCCTGGCTTTGTCTTTAAGTAAGTTTAAATCGATTGCCTCTTCCTGATAATCGAGCATGTATTCTCCATCTTGAAGGAAACCGTCTCTAGTTGAACTGTCGCAAGAACGCCTCCACCTGGCCCGCATTCGGCAAGGCTGGGATCACGCCTAGGGTTTGGGCGGTCAGCGCGCCCACTGCATTACCGTAATACAGGGCTTTCCTCAGCCGGGAGGGCGACAGGTCGTCTAACCGTTTGCCGTCTTTCACCAGCTGGAACAGCAATCCAGCAATGAAGGCATCACCGCAGCCGGTAGCGTCCACAGTGTCCACCTTGAAAGCCGGGATGAATTCCCCAGCTTGATTGGTTTGGAAGTAGCTGCCTTTAGGACCCAAGGTAACCACACACAGGGCTGGGCCGTGCTGAAGAAGAGAACGGCAGGCCGCTTCCAGCTCCTCGCTCCCGGTCAGCAAAGTCAATTCAGTTTCATTCACTTTGAGTAGATCCACGCTTGGGACGAGGTCCATCACCCGCTCCACAGCTTCGCTCCGGCTACGCCACAGGCTTGGGCGGTAATTGACGTCGAAGGAGATCAATGCCCCGGCGGAGCAGGCGACCTGGATCGCCTCCCGCGTCGCGCTGCGGATCGGCTCTTCGGTCAGGCTGAGCGAGCCAAAGTGCAGGCAGCTGCTCTCCTGAATGAGCTGCCGGTCGAGTTCAGCCGGGGTTAAGCGTGTGTCTGCGCCGGGATTGCGGTAAAAGACGAACTCGGCAGTGTTCTCGTCGGGCAAGCCGATGAAGACCAGGGTTGTACGCGCCTGCTCGTCGAAACGCATGCCACGCGTCTCAACGCCTTCCTTCTTCAAGATCTCTTCCAGGTAATGGCCGAAGATATCATCCCCGACTTTACCGATAAAGGCACTGTGCATGCCGAGCCGGGCTGCGGCTACGGCTGCGTTGGCGGGCGCCCCGCCGGGTTTCGGCCGGAAGGCAGTCACCTCGGTCAGTCGCCGCCCCACCTCGGCTGGGAACATATCGATCAATACTTCCCCCAGGGAAAGGAAATCCATAGATCAGGCTCCGCCGAGCATCCGCCGCTGCAATTGCGCAATCTTTATCGCATCCGAAGTCTGGAAGCACTCCAGCAGCTCCGCGCGTGGGACGCGGTCGAGTAACTCGAAACCAAACTTCAGGTTGCGGATACTCTCCTCGACCGCTTTCTCGGCCGGCTCGCGGTACGGGAACAAGTCGAGGCCGTACCAGCCGGTGTAGCCCCATTCGCGCAGCCAGAAGAGCGCTTCCAACGTCTCCCACAAGTTCACCGTCCCGACAATCACATCATCGTCGGACAGCTTCCAGTTATCGTTCCAGTGGGTGTGGAACAGCTTCCCATAGCGGCAGCACAGGGCGATCGACTCGGCCAGGTTCTCTTTCATAATAAAACCATGACCCATGTCGATGTTGACCCCGAAGTTGGGGCGGTTGATCTCGTTAACGACCGTCATGCAGTGACCGATGGTTGGAAGCAGGATGTGCGTGCGTGGTTCGAAGGCCTTGTATTCGACCACGATTTTTTGTTGCGGGTTAAAGTCTGCCCACTCAGCCAGCCCAGCAACCAGGTCATCCAGCCGTTTGCGATGGTCGATCTGGAAAGGATAATCATAGCCATCCTGGGCCGGCCAATAGACCATGATCTCCGCTTGCATATACCCAGCGATGTCGGTCGTGCGTTTGGCCAGGTCGATCGCTTCCCGCCGCAGCTTGGGATCGGGATTGGTGAATTGGCCGAACTTCCAGCGTGGGTCGACCCACAGGTGAGGGCAAAACTGGACGATCTTCATCCCCAGGTCGTCGGCCAGCTGCTTGAGCGGCTTGTAGCTGGCGTCAGTGACTTCGCTCGGGTAGTGCATCTCCAGGCCGCCAACGCCAGGGATGCTCGCCGCCAGCTTGAAGCGCTCTTCGATGCTGCGATCAGGGCTATAGCCCTGCTTGACAAAGCGGTCACTGGTCGCCCCCAGGTACCAGATCCCAGCCGAGACTTTTATTTCGTGCATGTTTCACCTCACTTCATTGTAATCACCTTCGATGAAGATGGTTCTGATTGAGAAACCCAATCTAGATCGGGTTCTTCTGCCCAGTCTTTGAGCTTCCGATGATTATCTTTCGGAAAGCTCTTTACTCATGAAGTTCGTTGTACAAAGAATACCTGTCAGCCCGGTAGTAGATACGTAAAAACTCGACTGGCATGTTCTCCTGGGAATATGAGATTCTTTCGATATAGAGCAAAGGAGAGTTCGGCTTGATCTCCATTAGATCTGCCAGATTTCGGGGGGCTGCGATGGCTCGAATAACTTGCTTGGCATGTACCAGGCGAATCCCGTAATTGTGTTCCAAGATCTCGCGGAGCGGCAGGGTGGCGTAGTCGTGCTGCAGCACATTAGGACAGTAACGATGCACGAGCTGCGAGTCCTCAATACTAACCGGTTCACCATCTGCCAGGCGAAGTCGCTCCACCCTCGCCAGCTCCTCGCCTACAGGGATCTGAAGTTTTTCACCGATGTCTATATTGGCTCCCAGCAAGCTAGCCGAAAGCACCTTCGTGCCGGGTTCAAACCCTCGTTGACGCATATCTTCTGTGAAGCTTACGATGCGGGTCATGGATTCTGTGAGGGTAGGATGAGCTACGAAGCTGCCTCGCCCACGTTCCCGATAGATTAGCCCTTCGTTGACTAATATGTCGAGGACCTGCCGAACAGTGCTTCGACTGACCCGATATTGATTGATGAGATCTGACTCTGGCGGGATCAAGTCGCCAGGTTTCCATTCGCTCCGGATTTTCGCGCGTAAGATTTCATAGAGCTGTTGGTAAAAAGGGATCTTGCTTTGGCGATTGATATATTCGTGAGAAGGTCCGATCATCATAGTTGACATTTTCTATCGTACAAGGAAATCAGGTCGTTAGTTTTTTAGCTATGATATTCTACTTCAATCATCAATCAATTAGGCGTCTCAGAATGGATTCTGGCATTCTTTATACACCTATCAGAATCACTTGCGCTGGCATAGCCATCAGTCAATGTGGCACCACCAACGAACACTTTCGCTACTTCTTGCACGCCAGTCTGTTTCAAGGCCTCAATGAGGATTTGCGCAGACATCGTACATTTCCTTCTGATACAGAATCTTTATTTTCACCGGTAATTAAATAGGGATTTCTTTTGATCCGGATCTCAGGTGAGAGTCTGTTTTTCCATTGCTTATTAAAAGCCCTAGGCTCAATCCAAAATTTTTTTGCATTACCAGGTTAGATTCACCCAGCAGAAACCGTAACCCATGCTATCCACATCCTCCCAAACCTTGCGGGCTAAGTCTTCATCCCCTTCAAACTCAGGTAATTCATTACGCTTCTCTTCCCAGGGAATGCAGACGCCTGGTTTCCGTTTTTGGACTTGATATTTTATCTCCGTTGGCGCTGGTTTCGATATTTTCTTTATTTCTTCCAGGCTGGACAATGACGCCCCAGATTGACTATAAGTGCCATAATTAAGCGTAAAATCGATCATGGCTTTCACATTTTCGATTTTTGCATCATTCAAGATGAGTGCGCTTGCATCCATAATATAACCTCCATCCTGGGCTACCGAATCAATTACTTGTTTACAGCGGTATACAACATCTTCTTCGGTACCCATGGATAACAACTCATTCGGAATTCCTCCGCTTATACAAAATTTTTCCCCTAAGATATTATGAGCCTCAAAGATATCTGTCTTATCGCAATGAAAAATGATGCTCTTTTCTGGCAGTTCTGCGAAGGTTTCCAAATGTTGATCCCATTTTCCTTCGGCATAGAAAATTATCTGATGACCTCTAGCCCAGAGCTCTTCTACAATTGGTTTTAATGTCGGCCAGTAAATTTCCTTGAAATCACGTTGGGAAATAAATGGTATACACCCCCGGTGCATCCAAATGATAGAGGGAATATTTCTTTCCGGGTCTGCACCACCTAAAACAAGGTTTAACAAATGGGGCATTAGAGCCTCACACGCTTTAATAACCTTATCTCGCCGTTCATGGAGGTCATAACACAAATTGACATAACCGCGTAGCTTATCTCCCAAAAGATCGAGAGGAGCCTTTAAAACAGATCCCACTGCAGGGACGACTCCAGCCTGAATCAATTCGACAGTCTTCGCTCCCCAGGTGTTAAAAAATAGGTTATAGGCCATGAGACCATTAATGAAAGACAAGTTGTGCTCGAACGTGACTGGGCCGCCTGGAGGATTGATATGGCGAGTAAAACGAGAGAACCAGTGGGTAACTAAAAACCTGGTAGGGTCTTCGATAAATTCATCGTATTCAGAGGCCTTTAAGAATGCCTCCTCATCCGTTGTCGGTTCAGACCATTGATTAATGTCATTTACAGAGAGTCCAATCCCTGGGAAAGTGATTCCATCCCAACCGATCGCCTTTTGCATGCCAAACCAATTGACCACTGAATTGGTTTGAATGGCATCAATGCCCGTTTCAACTGCGAATCTGCGGTTGATATCAAATTGTAATTCGTGATCCACCGCGACCTCATAATTGGTGTACCCACAATATTTCGCAGCGAATTCCTCTGCGAAAATTCTTAATGGAATCCGGTCAGGTTTTTCGTTGTACATGGCAGTGACATACCGATTTAATCTCTGCTGGTACAAGTTCTGAGTCTCTGATTCCATAGATATCCTCTGTATTTTATGCAACCTTCATCCGGAATAGCTTTTATTACCTCGCCAAAACCAGTCTCGTCTTCAATGTTCGACTGGAGAAGTTGTGAAAACCGTGACCAAGAATCAGTGGCAGAGAGGCGTCCTTTTGCTTAGAGAAGGACGCCTCTCGATGACTTAATCGTTGTTGGAATTAATTTTCTGGGATCTCATACTCCTGGTACGCCGTAACGCCCTTATCCAGCTCCCAGCCAAGCAGGTTCTCGGGAGTATCCTTGTCCACCATAGTGGAGGGGGTGATGACCAACTCAGGAACTGTGCCTCCGTTTAGAACCGTGGTAACGACCTTCAACAGAACGCCCGATTCATAGGTCGGGGAGTTCGAGTTTGTCGCTACAGCTTTGCCATCCATCACGCCCTGGAAGTCTTCCGGCCGGCCATTGTGGGTGATGATCTTGATGGGATTGTTGAGCAGACCAGCATCCTCCAAAGCCCGAACGACGCCCAAATAGATGTCGGCATTCATGGCGTACACCATGTCGAACTCGCCGTTGTAGTTGACCAGCCAGTCGTTCATGATGTTTTGGGACTTCTCGGCGTTCCAATCGCCAGGAGCCTTGATCACGATGGCGTTGTTGGGACCCAGATTCTTCTCAAAACCCTCTTCGAAGTACTCGACAATGCCCTGGCCGAGGGTGCCTTCGACAATGGCGATCTTGGCATCCGGGTAGTGGTCGGCGATGTACTTGCCGATCATGCCACCCATTTTCACAAAATCGCCCTTGATCGTGCTGGTAACCTTGCCTGGACCTTCTGCAGCAGTGGAACCGACAACAAAGAAGGGAATGTCGGCTGCGTTGGCGAGCTGCGCGCCGCGCTGGGCAGTTTCAGCTGCACCGGTGAAGTCTATGATCGCGTCACAGCCCTGGGCGATGAAGTCCTCGATGTTGGCCAGCTCTTTTTCTGGCTTGCCTTCAGAGGTGACAAAGGTCATTTCCACACCGAAGGATTCACTGGCGTTGATGTAATCCACAACCAGTTTGGCGGCGTCTGCTTGCATCTGGTAGTAGGCATCCGAGGAATATTGGATGTAGCAGATGTTGAAGACCGGCTTTTCGGCAGGCGCTTGTGTGGCGACAGGTTGCTCCCCAGGCGCTTCGGTTGCGGGCGCCTTCTCGGTGGCAGCTGGCTGGGGTGCACAGGAGGCCAGCAAGCCTACCATAAAGGAAACCAGAACCAGCAGGACAAGAAGTTTATGCTTTTTCATTTTATTCTCCTCTCAAAAACATAGTTTTTTTATTAAGAGCTACCGGTTCTTTTTGGCGGCTCCTAAGTTACTTAATGTGACGGCGATGATGATGACCGCGCCGAGCATGACGTATTGGTAAAAGGAGGGTACCCTAAGGATGTTCAGCGAGTTTCTGATCAACCCCAGGAGAATCGCTCCCAGGAAGACGCCCGGTATGGTGCCTTTTCCACCTGAGAGCGAAACGCCGCCGATGACGGCCGCCGCGATGGCTTCTAACGGATAGGCAATGCCCATCGCCGGCTGAGATTGTCCGATCCTGGAGATGACAATCAGCGAGGTAAATCCAGCGCACAAACCACTGATGGCATATGCCACAATGCGATGTAAATCAAGGTTGATGCCTGCCAGGAAGGCAGCCTCCGAATTTCCTCCGATCGAATACAGCTTTCGGCCAAACCTCGTGTAGCGCATGACCAGGTAAACGATGATGGTGATGATGACGAAATAAATCACAGGAATTGGTACGATGTCAGCCAGGCGGAAGGTGCCAATCCACCCAAACTTACCCTGCAGATAAATATTGTTCCCGTTCGGGATAATCAGGGCGATCCCCTGGTAAATTGTCATCAGACCCAATGTAGCAATGAACGAATCGATCCTGGTCTTGACCACAATAATCCCGTTGATTGCGCCAGCCAAGAGACCTGCACCACATGCCAGGATGACGACCAGTCCATCGCTCACCCCAGCCTTGAGTAAGAGGGCAGCGATTGCAGCGGTGCAGGCAAGCAGGTTCCCCACAGTAAGATCGATACATCCCGCGATCAAGGCAATCGCAACGCCCATGGTTACGATACCCAAGGTTGACTGCTGGTTGAGCACGTTTAACAGGTTCCTGACGGTGAGAAAGTTGGGATCGAGCAGGGACATGATGACGACGGCTACGACAATAATCACCAGCAGGTACAATCCTGATCGGTTACCCTTATTGATCCACTTGACAGATTGATTTCCCTGTTCGGGAATCAGGGTCATATGCTGCCTCCGATGGAGTAGGTTAGAAGGTTCTCTTCGCTCAGTTGATCACGGCCGATTTCTCCGACAATCCTGCCTTGCCTCATCACAACGACCCGGTCGCACATGGCAATCAGCTCGGGCATATCCGAAGAGATCATCAGAATATATTTGCCTTGCTTGGCGAGCTGGACCATCAGTTTGTAAATTTCTTCCTTGGCGCCAATGTCAATGCCACGCGTCGGTTCGTCAAAAATGATTACATTAGAGTTTGCGTAAAGCCACTTCGCCAGAACAACCTTCTGTTGGTTACCGCCGGAAAGATTCCTTACCTCCTGTTTAAGACTCGGTGTCCGGATATTTATGGCCTGGACATAATGGCTTACATCTTTACTCTCTTCCCGCTCGTTGATGAACATCCCGGCCGTGTTGGTCAAATGCACGAGGGAAACATTCCACTCAATGTTGTGATCGAGGATCAACCCTGTCTTTTGCCGGTCCTCGGTGAGGAGAGACAAACCAGCCTGGATGGCATGCCTGGGGTTGTCGATCCTGATTTCTTTGCCCTCGATGATCACCGAACCGCTGGTCTTTTCGCCTGCCCCAAAGATTAGCCTGACCAGATCCGTCCTTCCGGAACCAACCATTCCGGCAAATCCCACAATTTCTCCCCGGTGAATTTTGAAAGAAGCATCTTTGACGGCTCCACCATTGGAAAAGTTCTTAAACTCGACCGTTTTTGAATAGTCGATATCTACCGATTCACGGGTATAGAATTTGCTAACGTCTCTGCCGATCATCTCGCTGATGATCTTTTCCTCAGTGACCTCGCTCTTATCATGGGTGGCGATCTTGTTGCCATCGCGCAAAACGGTGATGCGGTCGTTCAGGCTGAACACCTCCTCCAAATGGTGGGAAATGTAGATAACCCCCACGCCTCTCTCGGCTACTTGCTTGACCAATTCGAGCAAGTTGCTGATCTCGTTGCTGCCATAGGAAGCGGTAGGCTCGTCAAGAATAAAAATCTTGGCTGCCATACGCATGGCTTTGGCGATCTGAATGGATTGTTTCTGGGGAACGCTGAGGCTCCCGATGAAGGCATCCACATCCAGATCAATTTTCAGATTATCAAGCAATAATTTCGATTCTTTTTTGAGTTTGGGATAATCAATAAAACCAAAACGTGTGACCGGCTCGGCGCCGATGAAAATATTTTCCGCCACAGTCAGGTCAGGCGCCAGCGAAATTTCCTGGTAGATGGTTTGAATGCCTAATTGGTGAGCCAACGCAGGGGTAAGGTGTGAATACAGTTGCCCGCCTATGGTGATTGTCCCCTCGTCGGGCCTCAAAGCGCCAGAAAGCATCTTGATAAATGTGGATTTCCCTGCGCCGTTCTCGCCCACGACACAATGGATTTCACCGGAGTACAGGTTAAAATCAACTTTATTGAAAGCTTTCACTCCAGGGAAGCTCTTACTGCATCCTTTCACTTCCAACAAGAGTTCCTGTTCCACGAGCTTACGTATGCCTCCCGATCGGATTGCATCGCAAATTACGAAAAAAGAATTTCCGCCTGCGGCGCTCAAGCACCGCAAGCGGAAAGAATCAATCGATTGGACTAAACGGGTTCAGCCATTAATTGAAGAAGTTCGGGCTGGTATTCTACATATTCGGGCTTGTGACCTGTATAGCAATCCAGCTTCTTTAATAGCTCCCTAAAGTAATTTCTAGCCTCAACATAGCGCTCATCGATGGTGGCAACCGTGCCGAGCTGGTGACCTTTCACGACGATGGGCGAACATTGCTCATGCGAGAACAGGCCGTTGTATCCGAACTCTTTACAGGTTGCGAGGAAAGTCTCCCATGGGAGCGGATCGCGCTCGCTGCCTGGAGTGACCTCTTCCCAGCCGTACGCAGCGCCCCCGATGGTTTTAATGGTGGCCAAAGAGATCGTGTGCGAATAAACCATCACTTCCCCCATTTTTCGCACGGTGGCTCTAACCGACTCGGGATCATATCCTTCCATAAGTGGAAGATCGACGCCAACCTTGAGGCTGTCCACGCCAACTTCAGCCAGCATCTCAAGCGTATCATCGTTATTGTTGGTGATTTCTGGGTGAGTCTGTAAAGCTAGGGTTATGCCCTTATCTTGAGCGTATTCTGCGACCTCAGTTAATGCTTCGCGAACCTGATGCCATGCCTCAAGATAATCTTCACCCCGGGAAACCCTGCGTGAGCGCGATTCAAAAGCGGGTAAACCATAGCCCTGGTTCGCATAAGGGTTCGAAAAATAACCCCACAGTGAGGCCATCACTCTAACAATCTTGCTACCAATATCTTGGGCGAGGTCAATGCACTGCTTGGTGTACATGATTTCCTTTTCTGTGTTGTACACAAGCACGTGATTAGCATCCAAGAAATTGTTGCAGCATACAATGGCGCCGACTTCCAAGTCGAGCTCCTTGTAGAGGTTTACGAGCTTCTTCCGCCGGTCCGCGCTTAAATCCATAGGGAATCCGAGCGGACGATGGGCAAAAATACAGGCCGCATCATAGCCGAATTTTGCCGCTCTGCGGATGGCATCTTCTAAGGACAACTTGTCGTTGTCCTTTGTAAAATAGCCTCCATAACCGATGACATCGAGACTCAGCTTCATGTTTGTTTCTCCTTCTGCATATTATTCTCAAAATCGACAGAAATCATACGGACACTCTATAAAGATCTGGGGGAAGCCCTGTTCTTCTGGTGCGGCACAGAAATGTAAAACAGCATAATTAGTCCCAACATTATAACATTATAATGTTGGAATGTCAATACGCTCATTGTTCGACTCTGCCTGGTGATTACCCATAAGTGAACTCCCCAAACGGGAAAGGATGCAAAAAAGCGAAAGACAAGGTCATCGAGGCGATGATGACCGCCGCCACACCTTGCAGGAGCCAATACGGACCATCCCGATCGCAAGACAAACCGAGTTTCCCGCCCAACTGATGTAACCAGAGTATAGCTTTGGGCGGCCATTGCTCACCCATCACAAAAAACATCTGGGCAGACAGTAAAACGAAAGCAAACAAACGGCGCATCCGTTCCAGCGTATGGACGCGCATATCTTCCACATCCAGCCCTTGTTCCTGGTCGAAGCGATAGCCATGTTCAATGCGTGTCCGTAAGCACCAGTCGTTATACACTGCTGGACAACACGCACACCTTCCAGGGGAATGTTGGTGATCAAGACCAGCTGTCGGTTCAAAGTTTGGTCATCTGCGACCAAGATCCACAGCGGCTGAGTTGTATTGGGGAGGCGCACCCTGAACCAGCCCAATTGAACCGTATCCAGGCGGGTTTGCCCGGCATGTTGGAACAATACTTCAAAAGTGGCCTGATACAGAACACTCCCCACCAGGTCTTGAAGTGCCTCGGTTTCCCAACGATCCAACCGATCGTTATAGACTTCCACAATCCGCTCCAAATGGCTCACCCGAAAGACGAACTCCTGCTTCAAAATTTCTGCCTGAGCGAACATTTTCTGGTCATCCAGCCCTGAATCGCCCACAAAACGCACCTTGTACTGTGGATACAGCCGATGTGTCGTTTCAAATGCTTGCTCAATTTCTTTGTTTTGACTGATAAAGTCGGCTGTCAGATAGGAAAACCAGTTGGCATAACTGGCGACAGGCACTTTGGTATTTACCACCGTGGCCGTAATGGCTGGGTATCCATGCGCCATTCGCGTCCGTCCTCGCAAATCCGGGGGTGTCGATTTGTGAATGATGCTGACCCCCTCCAAGGCTTGGGTATAGGGCTTCTCAAAGTTCACCGGGTCTACGGCAACCACCAGGTAGTCTGGGTTTTCTCTTTCCACAACTTGTTGTCCGATCCGATATAACCCTTCATATAATTCCTTTGTCTTCAAGCGCTTGTTCCCCAACAGACGATAGATCCTCTTCGCTGTTGCCCAACTTTCTCCATCTTCCTTGCCATTGTGCCGGGCTATCCCGGTGATCACGGGTATCTGTCCTCCTAAAATGCCGATCAGGATCACCTCGATTACTATTGACAAATGTTTAAAATAGCGCGACAATATGTGCAATTGCACAATATATGTGCAGTTGCACATCCTTCAAGGATCCCAATGATCGACGAAAACCGTCACGAATTATTAGCGCAAGTTGCTTCGTTATATTACGAGCACGAGAAAAGCCAGAATGAGATTGCCAAAGAACTGGGTTTATCTCGGGTGAAAATTTACCGGATTCTGAAGGAGGCCCGCGAAGAAGGAGTCGCCAAAATCATCATCGACTGGCCGATCGAGCGGGACAGCCAATTAGAGGAAAATCTGTCACAGGTCTTCCACCTGAAAAAAGCCCTGGTGATTAAGTCGACCCTCCAAGATGGAACCTCCTCTCTGCAGCGCTTAGGCCAAATGACAGCCCGCTATCTGGAGATGACCCTGGAAGACGGGATGACCCTGACTGTCTGCCTGGGGCGTTCGACCTACGAAGTGATCAACGCGGTGCGCCCCACCTTTCGGTCGCATATCAACGTGGCGCAGGCGATGGGCAGCATCCCCTTTGCGATCCAGGAGTTGGACAGCGCCGCCCTGGCGCGCCAGCTCGCCCAAAAGTTGGGTGGGCAAGTGCTTTACCTTTCCTCGCCACTCGTCGCCACCAGCCCAGAGGCAGCTGCCGTGCTGCGTAGCCAACCGCTCATCGAGCGCACCCTCAACGCCTCTCGCAACGCGGACATTGCCCTGGTAGGGATCGGCAGCCTCAACCCTCGCAACTCACGCTATGTCCAGGCCGATCTGATCACGGCTCAGGCCTTGATCGAGCTGGAGCAGGAAGGGGCGGTTGGGGACATCGGCGGCCAGTTTTTCACTCAATCGGGTGGGCTGCACCCTTGCAAGTACAACCAGTGCATGATTGGCTTATCCATGGAAGAGATGAAACAAATCCCTAACACGATAGCGGTCGCAATGGGCAAGGAAAAAGTGAAGGCCATCCTGGGCGGGCTGCACACTGGCGTGATTGATGTGCTCTGCACCGATCACATCACAGCCCGGGAGGTGCTGCAGCTTGAATTAAGCGCTTCCAGCCCAGGTTCTGCGCCCATTTCAACTTGATACTCAAATTATATTTTGCAGGAAAGGATGGAGCGAAATGACGGACACAATTGGCAGAGTTACCCAGAGAGCGAAGATCGCCGCCGGTCTGTTCTGGGCCGATTACGCCGTGCTGGGGGCCCAAGTCCAGGAGCTCGAGGCAGCTGGGGTCGATTGGTTTCACGTGGAAGTTCGCGATGGGAAG
>Ga0209642_10001239_pt1 | contig 16866 bp, 22 predicted proteins | sample RifCSP19_2_FD_184025 | JGI IMG/M metagenome (GOLD analysis project Ga0209642, IMG submission 184025) | Soil microbial communities from Rifle, Colorado - Rifle CSP2_sed 19_2 (SPAdes) (version 2) | ecosystem: Environmental > Terrestrial > Deep subsurface > Rock core/Sediment | place: Rifle... | reverse complement strand
TGGTGCCATGTATTTTAATAGCGTAGGTTTTGTTAGGTTAGAAGATGGTATTCATCCACATATGATATGCCCAATATGTAAGCGAGACTGGACGCCAGCTATATCGTTTGGTTCAACTTTTCCCGCGACATTCGACTTTAACAAGAAGGTTTCTTTTACAGTGCCAAGCCACAATGACGCTAAAACGTCTCAACCGTGCATTCTTTCAGGGCGAAAGATAGAGTTGTTTGTGGCTGTTCATCGCGACGCCGACGGATTGCAAATTCGCCTTCAACGCAGCGATGCAGAGGGCGCAGGTGGCATTCAGGCAAATTGGTGGGTGGTGCCTAAAGAGCCATGAACATCCCTTATTGGCTCTTGCGCATGCTTCCGATGTGGGAGTACATTTGTCCTAAATGTCGAAAAGGCGTTAAGCAAAGCGCACACCAATGCCCTCATTGTAGCGAGAAGTTTCCGTTAGCCATAAGGGTTCCGCCATCTTTTCTGAAAGACCCGAAGAAACTTGAAGCGTACGTGCACAAGCACATTTTCCCAAGAGTCAGCGAGTTTGAACGCAACTACCTAACCAAATATTTCACTGTGATTTTTCCTGCTCCACCGACAGAACCACCTGAAGGGTTTGAGAGTGGTGATTTCAGCGCGTGGACAGGGACTGGCGGGACAATTTCTGTAGTAACTGATTACGCGCATCATGGAACGTACAGCGCAAAATCTGAGTCACCTGCGTGGGGGGCAGGACTGGTATATAAATCGTGGGGAGGAAGCTACACGACTGTTTTTGCCCGCGTGTATCAAAAGTTCAATAATCTTATTAGTACAGGTGTAGCAGAACTTATAACTTTGCGTGGAGCAAGCTTCATTATCGCTATTGCAGAAATGGTGTATGTTGATGGGACAACAAGTAAATGGAGAATCAAATACAGGAATGGTGGTGCATTATCTACTACATCGTTATCGACAGAAACAATTTCAACGGGAACACCATATAGCATTGAGCTAAAAGCTGTTAAATCTGCTACTATAGGTGAAGTACGCTTATTCATTGGCGGAACAGAAGTTCTTTCAGCAACAGGGTTAAATAATGACGATGCGGGGGTTATTAACCGAGGCGATTTTGGACGACAATCATCACAAGCGAGTGGGGGAGCATTAACGTCATGGATTGACTGCGTTGTTGTTGCTGACGCTTACATTGGTTTAGAAGGTGCTGAAGCGCCGCCTGCGAAGAAGTTTCACAGCGTTATTATTAAGAGTCATTCTATGAGAAAAGTCGTTATTAAACGGAGTGTAAGGTAGTTAGTTAAATTCATTTTTTGAATTTTATAAAGTATAAATACCTAGTCTGTTTTAAGTACCTTGGTGCTAAGTTTGGCATGGAGTTTAGATGGTAGCAAGAATGATGGTAAGCCAAATGTTTGCTTGCTTGTGCCTCATTATGGTTTTGTAAGTTTGGAGTGGGTTGATTCAACTTACGCGCCTTTTAGATGGACTTCTAACCCTATGTTTAATAAATCTCTTAAAATGGCGCGGGGCATACAAAATTTAGATACTGAACGCAACGTTTTAGTTCAATATGCTCTAGAAGAAAAAGACGTAACTCATATGCTTTTTCTTGATACAGACTGTATAATGGAGAAGCCTACTGATATAAATCAAGCTATAGCTATGCTTCTTCAGTGTAAGGTACCAATAGTATCCGGCTTATACAGGGCTAAGAAGAAGGAGGATTTTCCTTATGCCATGTGGATTACTAATCCTGCTGGGCCTGGATATTTGCCTGTTGAGAGTTACACTGGTAATTGGTTAAATGTAGACGTTATAGGATTTGGTTTTGTACTGCTTGAAAGGCAAGTATTTGAGAAAGTTCCACAGCCGTGGTTTACCTGGGGTGAGCCTCAACCTAGTGAAGATTTTGCTTTTTGTGAAAAAGCTAAGAAACATGGTTTTGATATTCGTGTTTATACTGACGTAAAACTATCACATAGTGGTACGCTTAAGGTTTTATCTGATGGTAAGGTAGTTAGTTTATCGGTGTAGTGCTATGAATAGCAAGATATTCGTTACAGATTCGGAGATTAGAGAAGACACTGGTGGTGGCATTGTTTCTAAGAATTTACTTGTAGCTCTAAACAATTTAGATAGCATCAAGTCTGTTGTTATAGATAGAAAGTCCGTAGATTGTGATCTTAATTCTCAACCTTTTAATCCATTTCTATTGGATTATTTTTCTAGTAAGAGAGTGCCGTTTGGGCTTTACAAATTAGCTTTGTTTTATGGTGCACCTTTTGCTGAGACTGCTCATAGAATAAAATTATTTAGTCCAACGGTTACTACTATTGCTGATGTTGCTCCACATAACATAGACGAGAGTAGCTTAGAGCATAAGAATCATGGGATTCTATTTAATTATCCTCATCTTGTAAATCAACATCTATGGAATTTGTATTGTCTGCATATAACTCAAGCGGATAAGATTGTTGTGCATTCTAAAAAGAGTGTAGATTATTTGTCTGCGAAGGCAAATGCCAGCAGGGATAAGTTTGTGGTTATACCGCACGGGTGCTACGTTCCTTTTGGTTTTACTGAGTATCCAGTAGATTTTACGGTTGGCCATTTAGGTTCTAATGGTATGGATAAGGGTCAAGTATATTTTGTGAAAGCCATATCAGAGGTTGCAAAAACTAATAAACCTTTTTCTGCTATTATAGCTGGTATAGGTACTGAGTACTGGAAGAGTTATGGTGGTGTGGGTTGGGTTAAAGACGAAACTGAAGTTTTTAAAGCTTGCACTGTATATATTCAGCCTAGTATAACTGAGGGTTTTGGTATTCCTGCACTGACTGCGATGGCCTATAAACGTCCTGTTATAGTTTCGTCTGGTGCTGGAGTTTCGGAGTTAGTTAAAGATGGGTATAATGGATTTATTGTGGAACCTAGGAATGTAAGAGCTATTTCTGATTATATCATATACTTTATGGATAATCCTTCAGAAATTAAGCGTATGGGTGAAAATGCATATTCTACATCCCTGAAGTGGACGTGGGATGTGGTTAATAGGGAATACGTCAAACTCTTTAGGAGTTTGGTACCTTGAATGTGAATCTGATAAACCCTCCTGCGATGGATTTGTTTGAGCCAAGTGCTTACCCAAGTTTAGGTCTTTTATACTTAGCAGCAGTTCTTAAGAAGGCAGGACATAAATGTACGTATATTGATTTTTCTGAAGGTTTAGAAGTAAATGATGGTGTCATACCCGATATACCTCAAGGAATCAACCTCATTACTGTTCTTCAAGCTACTTACAAGAGCTCTTTAGATACTGCGAAATTTCTTAGAGATACTGGTAATGGTCCTATTGTAATTGGTGGAAGTCAGGTTTCTCTGATTCCGGATAAAGCTGTTAGAGACTTTAACTCTTATGCTGCGGTTCTTGGCGAAGCAGAGAACGTTATTGTAGATGTTGTTAATGGGAATAAAGCAGGTATAGTTTATGGCGGTGTTATTGAGGATTTAGACTCTATACCATATCCTGACCGCGACATTTTACCTCTAAGCAAGCTCAGGAATCTATCAGGTATACATCTTGACAGGTATGATAATGATGGCGCTGCTACTACAATGATAAGTTCTAGGGGTTGTCCTTATAGCTGCGCTTTTTGCAGTAAGTCGCCTCATACAAAATATTTTAGATGGAGAAGTGCTAAGAATATAATTGGTGAAATGCTAAATATTTGGTCCGAATATGCAATTAATCATATACGTTTTGTTGACGACTGTTTTACAGCTAATACGAGACGAGTGTTTGATCTATGCAGCTTACTTAAACCTTGTAATTTTTATTGGTTATGTATAACTAGAGCAGATAGAGTAAATGCTAATTTGCTTAAGGAAATGTATGCTGCTGGTTGCAGAGAGATACATTTTGGCATAGAGTCAGGTAGTCAGAGAATCTTAGATTTTATGAATAAAGGTGAAACTGTAGAACAATACGTTAAAGCTATATCTCTAGCGAAGAGGGCTGGACTTATAGTTAAGATATTTCTTATGGAGAAGTTTCCTGGAGAGACTTCTGCGGATATTGAATTAACTAAAGAATTTGTACGAAGAGTTCAACCGGATAAATTCACGCTGAGTAAGTTTGTACCTCTTGCTGGTAGTCAAATGTCATGGACTGGTGAAGATTATCAGTTTTTTTATCCTGAGGAAGAAACTGAACTTAGGTTTTGGTTACGTTCTAGAGAGTGGGAGAGAAAATGAAGCTAAGTTTAGTTTATTACACATATAGGCCTGGCGCTTTTGATTTGCTTATTGATTCCTTGTCTAGACAGGATTATGATGATTGGGAACTTATAATTGTAGATGATTATCCTTATAGAGACGTTGATTTGTATTTTTCTAAGTTAACCTCTATGGGAATTCCACTTGTGTGGTACGGTAGACAGAAAGAGAAGTGTTATTCAGATACTCCTTTCTCAATTTGTAATGTTATGAATACCGGGTTACTTAATGCTGCAGGTGATGTTGTAGTATTTCTGCAGGACTATTCTTGGCTTCCACGAACAGCATTGTCTAGATGGAATGAAGTTTTTAATAGTATTGATGGTAATAGTGCAGTTTCTGGAGTAGGTTTAGAATACCATTATAATGGTAGATTTGCTAATATTGGCATTGATTTTTCTATGTTTGACCCACGATTTGATAATGGTGATTTTGGCAGGTTTACTCCTTATCATAAGTGGGAGCCTGAGTATTTTGAGTTGTTTTATTCAGCATTTCCTATGAGTATGCTTAAAAGAATTAACGGGTTTGATGAAAGATCGGATTATACATGTGATGGATGTTATAACATTTTTGTGGAGCAAGCTAAGTTGTGGGGATTTAAACTTGGTGTAGACCATAAAAATATTGTTTCGATAATTAATCATCGTGCATGGAAGTTCACCCACCCTTCTTTATGGGAAGTAAAACTAAGAGCTGATGATATTAATAAACTGTTTACACCAGAGAAAATTAGTCCGAACTGCTTTAGGTTGTGACGTTAATGAAGTGTGTAGAACTTGGTGGCGGTGATAGACCGAAGTTTAGGCCTAACATTGATGTACGCCCAGGTCCTAAAGTAGATCAGGTAATGGATTTTAACAAACCGTTGGATTTGCTAGATAATACTTACGATCTTGTATACTGTGAATACGTTATTGAGCATGTTTCATGGAGGAACGTTAAATCTTTTATAAAAGAGATTTTTAGAATTTGTGCTCATGGCGGTACCGCTTTGATTATAACTGCTAACTTGCATGAGCAATGTAAATTGGTAGCAGAATCTCTGGAATGGCAAGATAATTTTTCTTGTATGATTTTTGGAGATTTGGACTACTCTGAAAACAGCCATAAATGTGGATTTAGCCCCGTTTATGTTAAGAAGTTATTCTTGGAAGCAGGTTTTTCTATAGTGGATGTTAATCCTTTACCTTGGTGTAAAACTGATATGGTTATAAATGCTAAGAAGGATGATGCTCTTAAGGTGAAACTAAATGAGTAGATTTGAAAGATCCTATTTTGAGGGTGAGGGTTATGCAGATATGTATAGGGATTTTCCTGTGCATTATTTAACAGCTCGTAAAGTACTAGAAAGGAAGCCGACGTCGGTGTTGGAGGTAGGTGGAGCTAGAGGCTTCATTGCTAAAATACTAGAGAATCACAATGTTCCAGCTACGGTTGTTGAAGTAAGCGAGTATTGTAGACAGAATCGTGTAGTAGAGAGTTTCGTTAAACATGATATTACAATTACACCGTGGCTGGTTCTAGGCGATAAAAAACAGATTGCTCCGAATAAAACACATGTGAGATATATTCCTATTGAAGAAAAGAAGTATGATTTGTGTTTTAGTATTGCAGTTTTGGAACATATACCGGAAGATAAAGTTAATGTTGCTATATCAGAAATGATAAGAGTTTCTAAAAGAGGTATGCACGGAATTACATTTAAAGCGGTTCCTAACGATATAGATAAAACTCATGTTTGCATGCATCCCAAAGAGTGGTGGGAAGCTAAGTTTAAGGAAATTGATTCTAGCTACCCTGTTGAAATATTAGATAAAGAGAGTCTTGAGACAGGAGATATTACTGAAGCTGTACATAATATGGCTCCAAGTGACGATATGGTTAAGCTGAATATAGGGAGTTTCCTAGACATGTTCCATTACGGTTGGGTTAACATTGATAGGCTTGACCTGTCTAATTTTGCAGCTGCTTGTAACTACGATTTCAAAATTATGGACGTATTAAACGGCATAAATTATCCAAGTAATTCTGTAGATATTATTTTAGCTAGTCATGTGTTTGAGCATTTTAACAGGAATAGAGGCAAACAGTTCTTAAGCGAATGTTTTAGAGTACTCAAAGATCAAGGCATACTGAGACTAGTTATACCAGATTCAAAGTTGCTTGCTAGAATGTATCTTGATGCCAGTCTTAACAAGCTTACAGATTTTGCTGTGGAAATAGCTCAAGATTCTGCTGATGCATTCTTCAAGATCATGCTGGACGGGCATGTAACAATATATGATGTTGATTCGGTTAAATCTATTTTGCGAGAAGTTGGAGATTGCGTAATAGAAGTAGTTAGTCCTTTCTCGTCTAAATCTATGGTTATCTCTAAGCAGACGTTCCCCTTGCACCATACTGTAAGCGCTTTTATAGAGGTTACAGTTAATAAGAGTACTGCAAGCTCTAGCATTGCCCCGAGAGTAACTAGTACCGTTTATGATATATCTGGTAATCCAATTACTTCTACTTCTACCTCTGCTGTGGAATTGCCTAATGGCGAAGCTATTTCGAAAAGCAGCAAAAAGAAGTGCAATTTGGATAAACTCAATATAGCATTATTGTCTACTCCTATGCTAAAGGTACCACCGGATAATTATGGTGGACTAGAACTTATAGTTTATGATCTAGGTGAATGCTTAGCTAAACTTGGACATAATGTTACCATATTTGCTCCAGATAAATCCAGCGTGTCTGGATGCAAAGTGATAGAAGTTGGTCCAGAGATTAAAAAAGTGCATGTAGATTGGTTGAAAGCAGAAGCTGATATGTTTGATAAAATAGAGAAGTACCTTCCAGATTTTGACGTAATACATGGACATAACTGGTTAGGTTTCGAGTATTTAGCGAAGTCTAGAAACAGAGATCTAAAGGTTTGTCATACTCATCACGGCCATTTAAATATGGAGTGGTGGGGTAGATCTAAGCCTCAGTTTAGGTTAAATATGATAGGGATATCCAACTGGATGGTCACTGTTTATGGCAATCTTGGAATACCTGCTACTCGTGTTTATAATGGTATTAACCTTGATAAGTACACGTACACTAGGGCTAAAGGTGAAAGATTGCTGTTTGTTGGAAGGTTAGACATGTTTAAGCAACCTCTTGTTGCTATAAACGTTGCTAATGAACTTGGTATGGGTCTTGATATTGTTGGTGGATCATTTGTTCAAGATGAGGAATATCTTAACATGATAAAGTCTAAGTCTGATGGGTCTAAGATTAAACTGTGGTTGGACGCTTCAAATGATGATAAGATAAAACTCTACCAGAACGCTAGATGCACTTTGGTACCCTCAAAGATGGGAGAGCCTTTTGGTTTAATATCTGTAGAATCTATGGCGTGTGGTACTCCAGTTGTAGCGTTGAATGATGGGGCTATCCCAGAGATTGTAAAAGAAGGTGGAGTAGTGTGTTCGGAAGCAGATGCTATGGTAGACGCAATTAAACATGTTATTCCTAGAATAACAGCAAGGCAATGTAGAAAGAATGCAGAGAGGTTTAGTAGAAGCATTATGGCAGAGGAGTATCTCAGTCTTTATAGAAAGATTTTACGAGGGGAAGAGTGGTAGGTGGTAAGTTGGGGAAAAGAAAAACCATTTACTATTTGCATGATGGTGGGGTTTTTGAAGAAAAAATGGCTATTCAGAAAAATCGTGGGTACTCTGTTACAATTTCTTTTTCTGATGTTACAGACTATGCGCGTTTTCTTATGTTTGCTGTAGAGACGTTTATACCTAAACAGAATGTTGTTAGAGTAGATGAAGGTAGTGAGTTAGATACGGCTGTAGAGGCGCAAGTGACATAAATAATTGCGATAAATGCGAATATTATATACTTTAGTTTCAAATTTTTAATTGCTGATTCCAAGGTAATAAGCTTTTAAATACGACGGTCTGTACAGATATACTGTGTTAATTATGCCTCTGGCAGCTATAAAACACCATTGGTTACATGAGTGGGTAGAAGCGCCCATTCCACCGGTTGTTTTGGTTATTAGGCAAAGGCTCAGAGCTGCTTTAGACCATATTGGTCTTAAGGGAGAGGTTAAAACCGTTGGGTTAGATGGTGAGATTTCATAATGGGTAGGACTATAAAACTTGTTCGTGGTGATCATGCTACTTTTAAGGTTACTGTCACTGATAAGGATGCGCAGGAAGGCAGCAACGCTTTCAACATATCTGGTTGCACTTTGTATATGACGTGGCGTTCAAATTTTCAATCTGGTAATGCTATATTTTTAAGTAAGGCTTTTACGATAACATATCCACTTAGCGGTGTCGCCTACGTTTATTTGACTTCTGGAGATTTACTAAGCTCTTCACCTAATGTTGAAAGCAAGTATAATTATGATGTGCAGATAACTAAGCCTGATGGAGTTATTGAAACTTTGGTAGAGGGCAGAGTTACAGTTAAGCCTGAGGTGACAAGATAGTGTCAGATTATGCATATGCTGCTAAATACGTTGGGTTAAGTGATATAGAAAATCTTACGCAAATGGAATTTGACAACGAAACAAAACCTTCTGCAGACACCATTATTTCATGGATTGCTGATGTGGAGAAAGAAGTAGATTCTAAACTCTTAGGCTGGGGAGATGGTAGGTCTGAAGGTCAAGGGTACTTAGCTACTAATGTTTACTTAGATGTAGAACTCCAGAGAGCGCATTTAGAGATAGCGACTACATATGATGCTTTGTTACTTCGCCATAGGGGTTTAGTCACAGGCGTGGAAGTTTTGTTTGGTTTGTACTTTCCAGGAATAAGTATTACAAGCTTAGCTAGAAGAACAAGTGGCATGACAGATACACCTGCATGGGAGAGTCTTGTTGAAGGATTTTACGAAGGCTGGAGTGAGACTTCTGGAGTAGACTTTATCTGTGAGAAAAGCATAGGTAAGTGTAGACAAAAACACTTAACTAAGATATTTATAGTGGGAGCTAAACGTCCGGAGTCAGGTAGAGCTAGAGTTAAGGCTACTCTTACGTATGGCTGGAATTTACCGCTTAAGATACTAAAAAGATGGGTGCAACTTAAGGTAGGACTTAGGGTACTTGATGCTTTGGCTCAGTCTGGTGAAGTTACTAGAATTGCAGGTTATAATAAAGGCGACTTTCAAGAATATGTGAATACTCAATTTGACAATCAGATAGCTACGTGGAGTATTGAATTAGGTGGTTTAGAGTTAAATTATTTTCCAACGTTTCCTAATACTGGCATAGGAATTCTGAGAATCTAGGAGGTGAGTTTTTGAATAAAATAGTAGCGTCTATAGTAATTTGCTTAATTTTGTGGACTGCTGTATTAACTGCACTGACTATAGCTATTTATATCAATAGCAAGAGCGTAAGCAATTTCGGAGCAGTTTCAATAAAAGGCGAAATACTAGTTTCTTGGGATTCTGAAGGCACCAGCTTAATTACTTTCATAGATTGGGGTATTATGGACCCTGGCAGTAACAAATCTATAGTAGTCTATGTAATTAGTACAAGCAACAAGAAGCTTGTTCTGAGCATGTTCACGTCTTCGTGGCTTCCTGCTGAGGCTGGGAATTATATTAATGTGTCTTGGGATATGGAAGGACAAGTATTATCGTCTAGGTCTTTCGTTAAGGCAGTAATTACCGGACAGGTATCTTCTTTAATAATTGATGTCGACACTTATAGTTTTAATATGACTTTTACCGGTGCTAGTTTGTGAAACTTGTAAAACTGCGTTGCGTTGAGTGTGAACAAGAATTTAGGCTAAATGAGGAAGTAGAGTTAGCTGAAATAGTTATTTGTCCAGTATGCAACACTGAATATGAAGTTGTTGGTGTAGAGTCTGGCTCAGTGAATATTCGTTTGCTTAAGTCTGATTCTAAAAACTTTGGTGAACAGATGTGACGTGCCCGAAATTTAGTAAGTGTGCTAACTATAAGTTAAATGATTATATTTGCGATCATGACGGGAAGGATTATTCATATGACTCTAAAGGTACGAGCTGCTCTAATTTTTTAGATAAGTCGTCTATTTCCTCGAAATAATTTCGTTTTAGTTTTTAGGAAGGCAACGATTAATAAATAGGCTGCCCAGATTACATTGTGTGTTTGTGACATGTCAGCCAGCGCTGAGATTAGGTTAGACGTTCCTGGTTTGGAACAAGCTATAAACGGAATGCGCATGGATATAACTAGGCTAACTAGGCAAGCACGTTTTGTTTGGAAGAATGAAGTATTACTAGAAGCAGGTAGGATTTATGTAGAAGAAATTAGGTCTGGTACACCAGTAGCTACTGGTGAACTTAGGGAATCTATAATTTTTAGAGCGGAACCGGATCAAATTGTAGTTAAGGCTACTGCTCCTCATGCTATTTATTTAGAGGAAGGAACTAAGCCTTCTCCTGGAAGATATGTACCTGCTCTTGATAGGCGTCTTGTTAGAGGTCGTACTCACAGGCCAACTAGGGTGGGTAAAATTAAACGTAAAGCAGGAGTTATCAAAGCTAAAACCGAAGCTGAAATGTGGTGGAGAAAACCTAAAGGTCAAGGTGGAGCTGGTAGATAATGGTGAAGCTCAGAAAGGCTAGAAAAGTTAAGAATCGTTCAGATTTCACAGTATCGCCGCTAAAACTAAGGAAAATTCCGTATAAAGAGAGAGTTAGGCGCGAAAGAATAAGTATTGCTCTTAAGATTAGGTCCATAGAGTCTAGAGCAGAAGTTAGAGCAGCAGGCCCATCTGTGATAGGAACGCATCCAGGTATTAAGGCTACACATTTCTTCGCTGCAGGAGTTGAACGAGCAAATCCTAAGGTAGCTCAAATGTTCTTGAATAAGGTTAAGGGTGAATTTACGCATTATACTTGGTTAAATCCGAAGGTGATTTAATGGTAAGTACTCATGGAACTAAGAGAAACGAAGTAATTACTCAGCTGAAAACCAAGATTAAAGAAATAGATTACTTTAAAGATGTTGTTTTTAAAAGTTATAAGACCAAGGTAGTTGCTCCTAGAGTTGTGCTTATACATTTGGTTAATGATACCACAATTGATCGCACAACAAATGAGAATATACATAAACTAACTATTAACATTTTGGTAAAGCTTATATCTGATTTGTCTGCTGATCAAGAATCTGAGATGGAGAGTTTTATAGATAAAGTAGGCTTAGTTGAAGACAAATTGTTTGGTATTCAGAATAACGAACCTTATTGGGAAGACCTTTTGATATCTAATGTAAATTATATATTTGGTCAAGATAAGAGTGTTATCTGGTATAACAGTCTTATAACATTGGAGGTACGTAAAGAATGGGAAGTGTAAAAACTAGAGAAGCAAAAACTATAGGTAGACATAAACCAAATGATGGGGAGGTGAGGTAAACTGACAGGAGAAAGATGGATTGGTGTAGCTGAAGAGCTTAGCGGTTATGCTACTAGACGAGAATCACCGCAAATAAGTTTGGCTTTTACAGATCTTGGGATAGAACCGAGTCAAGGCTCTATTGAGGTTAATGAAAGCTCATATGACGAACCTACTGATATACTTAACGGACCATTTAAAGAAGAAGGTACCGTTAGCATTCTTCCGCGAGCTAATACGATAGGGAACTTCTTAAAATTAGCTATGGGAGCTGTGTCTAGTGTTCAGTACAGTAACAGCGGCGTATACAGACATGATTTCAGACTTGGGACTACAAAACCATCGTTTACTATCACAGATAACAGAGCTTTGTCTGGCGTACATACTAGGGCTATAGAAGGATGTATAATTAAGAAGCTTACAATAGAAGCACCTGCTAGAGAGGTTGCTACTGCTGAGGCTGATGTGCTAGCTGCGTGGGAGTCTCTTATACAATATACTAGCGCTCCTACTATGTTAACGCTGTCTACTCAACGACCACTGTTGTTTGTTGATGGAAGTGTAACTTTAGCTGGTGCTGCGTTGGCTAACGTAGAATCGTTCAGAATGAACGTTCCAGAGAATTCTGTAGCTGATGATCATTATGAAGTTGGGTCTAGGAAATTGCCTGGTGTAGAAATAGAGGGTGCTAAGATTACTGGTGAGGTAGATTTGAAGTTCAAGAGTTGGGCTGCGCGTCAAGCATTTTACGCAACTGGAACACCAACTGAGCCTTCAAGCAAAGAGAATAATCCTTTAGCTATGACTATAGCTCTAAATGGACCTGCTACTGGCAAAACTGCTCAAGGTGCTCCGACTAACTACGGACTGACTTTTAATACTAGTGGTGCGGTGTTCGTTGAGTCTGAATCTCCAGTAAGTAAACGCGAACGCTTAACTCAAAGGTTTGCTTTTACGTGCAAAGCCGATTCTACAGGTACATATATAAGGTTGGACAACGATGTTTCATCGTATTAAATAAAGGAGGTGATTAGATGCCGACTTCAGCGAGTGAGTATAAAACCGGTAAGACCAAAGTTATTACTCTACCTTCATTTCTTTCTGATGGTAAGACTCATCCAGAGTTCAAGATAAGAAAACCTAATGCTCGTGCTTACGCAAGGTTGCTGACAGTTTTAGATGTTGGTGAGACTGCAGGATTAACTAAAGAACAGATAAAAGGGTTAACTGCAGAGAAATTCTCCACATACGAAGGTAAGATAGCTTTGTTGGAAGCGTTAGACTCAGTTATCGTTAATACCGTAGTAGAACCTAAAGTTGTGCTTGAGTCTACTGGAAGTCCTAATGAGGTGCTTGTTGATGACATACCTATTGATGATCAGATGGCTATAGTTGAATACGTCCTTGACATGGTAGATCTAAGTGACGAGAAAATGAAGGAAATGGAATCGTTTCAGCAAGGAACCGGTAGTGAGGTTAGCAGGTTTAGTAGCTAAGGAAATAGGATGCAAACCTACAGATTTGCTTGATGGCGACGTAGAAAGTTTATATCTAAATGCTATGATATTGAACTCTGCAGCTGATGCTGACCCTTCAAGCCTTGCAGATGAGATAAGGTCTAAACGAGCTAGAAAAAGGATGTATGAGTATTGAGTACTGAAGCTAAAGCGACGCTGGTACTTCGTTGGATAGAGAGAGACCAGGATGTACCAGACAAAGTTAAGGATAAGTTAACTAGCTTAGCTCATGCTTACAATAAGCTAGAAGCGAATCTCGGCGAACTAGGGTTTAAAGGAAACAAAGCTAGAAGACAACTTGATGGTATGGATGCCGAGTTTAAGAAGCAGGTAGTTAGCGTCGCTAAAGCTACTGAACAAGGCAGACTTTTAGTTGGCGGGTTTGAGGAAGGCGAGAAGAAGGGTGAAGCGTTTCGTAAGAGAATGCAACATTTAGGTTCTGTTGCTAGCAAAGTAGGTATTAGGCTTGGATGGATGGGTTATAGAATGTTAGTTATAGGCAGATTTATGACTAATTATCTTATGCGTCCTATAAATGACGTAATTAGTTCTCTTAAAGAATGGGACAAAACTATGGGCGATGTCGCCTTGAGCATAGGTTTGTTAGAGTATTATGGTTTAGCGTCTACTAGCACTATTGATACTTTAACAAATACTTTATATAATCTTCCTGAAGCTGGTCTAAAGATTCAAGCAGCATTTGGCTTAATAACTGGAATATTTGCTACTATAGCTGTAGATGTGGCTCCTATACTTACTAAATCGATGGTTATGCTAGGGGAAGCTCTTCTTGGAGTTTGGGAAAAATCTAAGGATAAAGTTATTCCGATATTATCCAAGTTAGCTGAAGATATTTTACCAAGACTTGTTGGAGTAATTGAACGTGTTGGTCCAGAGACTCTTGTAAATTTTGTTACAGCTCTTGTAAGTGTTGCTGAATCGTTCGTTACGATCTTGGAAACAGTAGAGCCATTACTGCCAGCACTTGGCACGCTTTTAGGATACTTAGTTGGCATATCTCCAGCTCTAATGGCTATAGGAACTACTTTGTTTGTAATATCGTTGCCTTTGCAAGCTTTTTCAGCTCTATGCACTATACTTGGTGTTAAATTAATAGGCGTTTCTACATCAGCTGGTGTGGCTAATGCTGCTCTTATTACTCTAAAAGCAACAACTCTTACAACTATAGTGACTTTGGGGTCATTAGTAGCGGCTTTAGCATTAGTTGCAACAGCACTTGAAGTATATAGGATAGAGAAAACCGGGATACCTTCAGCATCAACTGCTGGAATGGCTGCATCACCTGCCGGTGTTTCGCCAGGTCTTACCGGTATATTCTCTCCGACTCAAACGCAGTTAGCTGACGAATACATGATGGGGCAATTTATACGAAATCGACTTTTAGCTGATAGCAAAATATATGACGCCATGGATGTGTATTCTAAGGGAATTCCAAATCTTGGTAGAATACCTATACTTCAGCACGGTGGCATAGTTAAGAGAAAGACTCTGGCTTTAATTGGTGAGAGAGAAGAAGAGCTTGTGGCGCCTCTTAGTAAGCTTCCGGGAATCTTGGGAGCTGGAAATGCGCCGGTTAGTCAGGAAATATTTGTGGAGTCTAATGTGTATATAGGTACAGTTACAAGTGAAGCTGATGTTAATGTTATTAAAGAAGAAGTAAGTAAAAGCATATATGAAGCTTTAAGGAGGAAAAGATAGTGACTTACACTATAGGCGGGGTAACACTGCCTAAGAATCCTACCACTGTAATCGTTGAGTATGGATCAAACACTAAGGAAACTGAGATGCCAGCTGCTAACCCTTTTATAGTGAGCGTTGGTGATAGAGCCGATAAAATGACGTGGGAATGCCACGTCTACGAAAGAGGCAAAACTCTTGCACAATTAGAGACTGATTATATTTTACCTCTTAAAACACTTAAGAGAACTCAAGTGACTCTGACAGTAACTAATAGAAGCTTTCAAAGTGGCTCCTGGTTCTTTGCTGATATAAAAGTTAAGGAGAGAGGAGGTAATGTCAATTCTTTTGAGGTCACGTTTGTATTTCTTAAGGGCTCAAGGTATGTAATACTGTAGTGGTTGTTATGGGTAGTTGGTCTATAGAATATATTGAGGGCAGCACTTATGTAAATATTACTGGCGCTTATTTAATTAATCAATCTGAAGAGTTAGATGGTCACGAAGAACTCTTGATAGGTATTCCTAACGAATCTGGAAATAGAGTATTTGTAGCAAATGACAAATACGTTAGGACTATGTTCAGTAATTATTTAATGTTTTATGGTAAACTAGCTGCCCCAAAGTTAAAAGAAGGGGTCATAGAAGCTATTTGCTACAATCCTACTATTGAAAAGCTCAGAGACAAATTTATTCACAATAACTATTCTAACACTTCTGCTAGAACGATACTTGTTGATATATGTTCTAACGCTGGAGTTACAGCTGGTTCTTGCCCTGATACTTTAGTTAGTGTTAAATTCAAGAAGACAATGTGTTATGACGCTGCTAATTTTCTTAGAGAGTCTTTGGCCGTAGATATGTGGACTTCTGGAGAAGTTGTTACCTTAGGAACTAGAGGTTCTAGTTTAGGTCTTATTAGTGGTGCTATTTACCCAAGCAGTAGGGGTGTGGATAGGCAAAAAGTTAGGAATCATGCTATAGTTAGGGGCAGAGATGATAACGGTAATGATTTGTATGGTGAAGCGTGGATATCAAATGACGTTGTAGTTACTGGTGCTCCGCCGTCAGATTATCTAAACAAAACTATACCGTTTACTGAGACCAGAGCAACGGATCAAGCCACCCTAAATAATATTGCTAAAAGTAAACTTGAGGCTTTTAGAAGGCAATCTTATGGTTGTCAGGTTAAGTTTCTTATAGATGATGGTTACCAGGTGAAGCCTGGAGATACTATTGCATTAAATAGGGTTGACTTAAATTTATCTGGTAACTTTAGGGTCTGGAAGAAGACTGTGGATGTAGCTTATGTTTACGCCGATATTGACGTCCCTGAGGAGGTTCTTGAGAGAAGCATACACGATCTTAAAAATCTAGAAGACCAAGGGATATATCTTACTACACATATAGAGCCAGGTACTATTACATCTGGTATGTTAGCTCCTGGGGCAGTGACTAGTGGTGATATAGCAAGCGGTGCTATAGGCGAAGTAACAGTAAGTTCTGGACAAATTAATTGGTATAATATTGCTAGTGGTGCGATACTTACACAACATCTGCAAGATTATATAATTTCTCAGCTTAAGCTTATGTCTGGTGCCGTGATTGCTGGTACAATAGGGTCCGGTGCTGTAGTAGCTGGTAACTTAGCATCTGGAGTAGTAAGTTCTGGAACGTTGGGGTTAGTAAGCGTTGTTAGTGGAAACATAGCATTAGGGGCAGTGTTTTCTGGAGCTTTAGCACAAGGGTCTGTTACAGTTGGTGCTTTGGCAGTAGGAGTGGTTTTAAGCGGAAACATAGCCAGTGGATCAGTTTATGCAGGTACTGTAATAGCGTCTGGTACAATATTGACACGGAACATAGCAGCCGAAGCAATAGGAGCAATCCAGATAGCTGCTGGCGCAGTACAAGCGGAGACGATAGCTGTTGGTGAAGTGTGGGCTACTCATTTGGGTTCTGGTTCAGTAATAGGAACAAAAATAGCAAGTGGAG
>Ga0209642_10001238_pt1 | contig 16870 bp, 16 predicted proteins | sample RifCSP19_2_FD_184025 | JGI IMG/M metagenome (GOLD analysis project Ga0209642, IMG submission 184025) | Soil microbial communities from Rifle, Colorado - Rifle CSP2_sed 19_2 (SPAdes) (version 2) | ecosystem: Environmental > Terrestrial > Deep subsurface > Rock core/Sediment | place: Rifle... | reverse complement strand
GCGACCGCCCGGGCGGCGAGGACGCCGAGGACGTGGTGCCGGTAGGCCGCCGAGGCGCGCAGGTCGTCGTGGAGCGGGAGGCCGCCGTACGCGGCCCGATCGGCCGCGGCCCTCGCCGCCGCCGCGGCGCCCTCGGCGAGCTGTCCCGAGCGGAGTTCCGCCACGGCTCGGCCCCGGAGGCTCGCGACGAGCTCCGCCAGCACCAGGGGCCGATCGGCGATCGCGGTCGCGGCTGCGCTCGCGCCGGCTACCAGGCCGTCGACCGCCCGCAGCGCGACGGCCACGGTCGTGGCCGATCGATCGCCGCCCCCCTGCGTCTGGATCCGCCGGAGGGACCAGCCGGAGGGGCCGGCGGGCGGGACGCGGATGGCCGCCAGGAGCTCACCGATCGCGATGAGCGTCGCCTCCGCCGCCGCGAGCCGGGCGATGTCGACGTGCCGGGCGCCCGCCGGGCCATGAACGACGAGCGTCGCGTCGAGGGCGAGCAGCGCGGCCGCGAGATCGGATTCGCCGGGTGCGTCGACGAGGTTCCCGCCGACGGTCGCGATCGACCGGATGCCCGGGCTCGCCGCGGCCGCCGCAGCGGCGTGCAGCAGGGGGGCGCGGCCACGGACGAGGGGCGAGGCGGCGACGTCGGCGAGGGTCGCGGCGCCGCCGACCACCAGCTCGCCGGTGGCCCGATCGACGTCGATCGCCCGGAGCGCCGCGATCCGCCCGAGGGCGACGTAGCGGTCCCCGGGGTCCTCGCCGAGTCGGGCCCGGAGGAGCACGGCCACGCCGCCACCCATCGGCCGCGCACCGGGGGCGGCCAGCAGCCGAAGGGCCTCGTCGAGGGATCCCGGCATGTCGAGGCGGGCCATGGCTGGCTCAGACGTCCCGAGCGCCCGCCCGGAGGAGGCCACGCGCCAGCGCGTGGAGGGACTCGCTCCCCGTCTCCGTGACGAGGAGCAGCTCGCCGGTCTGGACGCCCATCGAGCCGTCCGGGGCGATGACATTCGGCTGGACCACGACCATCATCCCCGGCCGGAGGACGATGTCGGGTGGCGGGCCGTGCATCGTCGCCGGCGTCCGCAGGACCGGCGGCAGGTAGCCGCCCCCGTAGCCGTGGACGACATCGTCGCAGACGGTCAGCGCGGCCCGATCGATGAGGCCCGCCGCCTCGAGCAGGGACGCCGCTGCGGCGCCGGGGCGGACGGCCGCGGCGATGGCGGCGAACGCCTCCTCGGCGACGTCGTGCAGGTGGCGGAAGGCCGCTGGCGGCTCCCCGTCGACCGCGATCGTCCGGAGGACCTGGCCGGTGTAGCCGCCGATGCCCGCGCTGAGCTCGATGAGCACGGCATCACCGGCGGCGAGGCGCCGCTCCGACCAGTGCTGGGACGGGACGTAGCGACCGCCGCCGGTCATCGGCGCGGTCGCGATGAAACAGATCCCGTGGCCACCGCCGAGCCGCCCGTAGGCCGCCTCGACGAGCGCGCCAAGCTCGTACTCGGCGAGGCCCGGCCGGGCCTCGGCGACGAGGGCACGCATCGCGACGTCGCACAGTTCGGCGCCGCGGCGGGTCCAGGCGATCTCCTCGGCGCTCTTCACCAGGCGCATCCGGCGGAAGAAGGGCGTGGCGTCGACCAGCTCGATCCCAGCGAGCGTCGCGGCGAGGCGGCCGTGCGCCTGGTACGGGATCGCCCCGACGAGACCCACCCGGCGGAGCGTCCCGCGCCCCCGCAGGTCGCGCGCCACCGTCGCCGCGGAATCGCCACCCGCCCACTCGACGTGATCGACCGCAGCCATCAGGCGCGCCGTGGGGACGTGGTTGTAGAGCTGGACGAAGAGCGCCGGCGGTTCGTCGCCGCCGATCACGACGTAGCCCTCCTGCCGGGGTCCCCACGAGGTCAGGAAGGCGATGTCGTGCCGTGCCGCGCTCGTGCCGTACACGACGAGCGCGTCCAGGTCGTGGGCGGCCCGCAGCTCTCCGATCGCCGTCCAGCGGCGGGCGTACTCGGCGTCGGAGAACCGCGGATAGGGGACCGCCTCGAGGCGCGCGTTCATCCCTGATCCGCCGTGCCGGTGAGTCCCAGCCCGAGGACGCGGCCGTACGGCTCGAGCGTGTAGTACGCGGCCGGCGGCGCGCCCGGCGGCGCGCCGTTCTCGGTCCGCAGCGCGCAGACGAGCTCGAGCCCGACCGGGTCGATGTAGGCCGACGGCGGCCAGCCCGCGACCGGGTCGAGCAGGGCGGCTCGGACGGCCTCGGCGTGGCGCGTTTCGATCTGGTAGCGCTCCGCGATGAGGCGGCGCACCGCGTCCTCGCGGTCCGGCCGGTAGGCCCAGGTGAGGGCGGCGACGATCGCCCGGAGGTACGCGTCGGCGAGCGGTGCCCGATCGCGGAGCCAGCCCGCCAGCGAGGCGCCGCACGATCCCTGGAGCCGCGGCAGGATCTCATGCTGCGTGGCGAGCACCCGGAACCCGGTCTCAGCGGCCAGGATCGACCACGGCAGGGTGAGCATCGTCGCGGCGGTCCGGCCCTCGCGGAGCGCCTCGAAGCGGAGATTCGTCGCCCCCAGCGGCGCGAACGTGACGTCGTCGGCCGCCAGGCCGGCCCCACGGAGGATCTTGCGCAGGACGGAGACGAAGCCGCTCGCGGCCGCGTCGACGGCGATCTCGCGTCCCCGCAGATCCCCGACCGTCGCGACCTCCGGCGCGGCGACGAGCGCGACCGGCCCGCTCGTGCCGCCGATCCAGGCGGTGATCTCGGCCCCGGTCCGATCGCGCCACGCGACGAAGTTGTCGGGCGCCGCGTGGACGATCTCGAACCGACCGTCGAGGAGCCCGGACATCAGCTCGTCGGAGCTGCGCGTCGCGACGAGCTCGACGTCGAGACCGGCGGCCGTGAAGAGACCCCGCTCGGCGGCCACGAAGAGCGGCAGCGACGACGCTCCAGCGAAGGTGCAGACGCGGATCGGCGCGGGCTCAGGCATCGGCGACCCCGGCTCCGCTCGCCGGCGCCCCGCCGGCCGCGGGGTCATCCTCCGTCGGTCCCGCGGCCAAGCCGAGTCTGCCCGCCGCGCCGTCGCCGAGCGCGGGAGATCCGCCGGGCGCGGGAGATCCGCCGGGCGCGATGGAGATGCGCGGCCCGGAGTCGTCCGCCGGATGGCGGATCCGGAGCGACGGCGCCGCGGGACCCACGTTGACGCTCAGCTCGAAGATGTCGAAGCGGTTGTAGTCTCCCGCATAGTCGTGGACGATCTTCCGCGGCACGATCCGCGCCAGGTCGGCGTCCGCGTAGAGGATGCCCTCGCCACCCGGAAGCGGCCCCGCCACGACCCTCCCGCCGGGCGCGTAGATCGCGCTTCCGCCGCGCTTCGCCGCGTCGGTGACGTGTGCCCGATCCTCCTCGCTCGACGGCAGCCGCTCGACCATCGCGTCGCTCACCGCACCGATGACGTTCACGACGTAGCACGAGTTCTGATAGGCGATGGCGCGGCCGGCGACCTCCGCGATCGCCTGCATGTCCACCGCCTGGTTGAAGAAATTCGGCCAGCTCGCCACGTGGACCCGCGCGCCGAGCGCCCCCATCGCGTAGGTCAGCAGTGGGTTCGAGTTTTCCCCGCAGAGCAGGCCGCTCACGGCTCCGAACTCGGTCGGGAAGACGCGCACGCTGTCGCCCGAGCCCGCCGTATGGACGATCCGCTCGCCGACCGTCGGGACGATCTTCCGGCGGACGCCAAGGATCGATCCGTCGCGGCCGATGGTGAGGACGGAGTTGAACATCGAGCCCATGCTGGTGGGCTCCTTCTCGCAGATGCCGATGACGACGTACGCGTCGGCGCGCCGGGCTGCGTCGCAGAGCGCGTCGGTCGCCGGGCTCGGGACGACGACGGCATTCGCGAACAGCTCCTGGGACAGCTCCATCGAGCGCGGGCTCGTGGCCGCGTGGAAGTGGAACCAGAGCGGGTGCGCCGGCACGAAGCCCTCGGGAAAGCCGACCAGGTCCGCCCCGTTCGAGCCGGCCTCGACGATGATCCGGCAGGCCTTCTCCACCGTGGCCTCGCGGTCGAGGAAGACCGGCGCGACCTGGGCCGCAGCGAGCCTGAGGCTGGGATAGACGTCGCCCATGGCCTGCTTCGCCCTCCACGAGGAACTTGGATCAGGTCGATTTAGTATACAAGATGGGTTGTGGCCGGCTTGTGGGCGAGTGACTCCGTCAGCCGGCGACGGCGGGCATGATCTCGTCGCGGATGGTCCGCATCTGGTCGATCATGTGGTCGATCGAGTGGTAGACGGGCTTGAGCTCGACGTAGTTGGCGCCGGCGTCGCGATAGGCGAGCACCCGGTCGCGGAACGTGTCGATTGAGCCGACGATCGTCCGCGCCCGAAAGGCCTCGGCATCCGCAAACAGGTGGCCCACCGTCGGGTGGGCGAGCGCTTCGGCCTCGTCGTCGGTCGCCCCGAGGGCCGAGTGCATGTTGATTCCCACGTAGGCGAGCCCTGGATCCCGTCCCATCTCCGCTCGCAGTCGCCGGATCTCCGTCACGCCAGCCAGGACCTCGTCGACGCTTACCTGGCTCGGGATCCAGCCGTCGCCGAAGCGCGCTGCCCGGCGCTGAGCCTGCGGCGAGCGCCCCCCCAGCAGGATCGGGGGGTAGGGCTTCTGGATCGGCTTCGGGAAGACTTCGACCTCCTCGAAGTGGACGTAATGGCCGTCGAACGACGGGCGATCCTGGGTCCAGATCGCGATGACCGCCTCCAGGTACTCGTCCATGCGGGCCCCGCGCGGTCCGGTCGCGCCGAATGTGTCGTACTCCTTCAGGAGGTTCGTCCGATGCCGGCCGAGCTGCGTCGTGTCGGTCGAGCCGCCTGGCCGGCGGTTCGGCCCGACGCCGAAGCCCATGATCAGCCGCCCTCCCGAGAGCACGTCGAGGGTCGAGGTCTGTTTCGCGAGGAGGAGCGGGTGCCGGTTCGGCAGGATCAGCACGGAGGTGCCGAGGCGCAGGCGCTGCGTCCGTGAGGCCACGAACGCGAGCGTCTGGAGCGCCTCGAAGATGTTGCGGTCATCGCCCGGCAGGTCGAGGCCGCGCATGCCCGAGGTGATCCAGACCCCATTGAAGACGATGTGGTCGCGGACCGAAACGGCGTGAAAGCCGCACTCCTCGGCGGCTTCGGCGACCCGGATGAGCGCGCCCGGTGAGGCGATCCGGTTCGCCTGGGGCAGCATGACCGCGAACTTCATGACCTTCCTCCTCCCGAGGTCGAGGCGGTCGCCCTGATCGACCGGGCGAGCGGCGGCGGCCGATATCCGCCGGTCGTGGCAGCCTCGAGAGCCCGGGCGGCGCGCAGGAGAATGTCTTCGCGCCACTGTCGAGCGACCAGGCCGATCCCGATCGGCAGCTCGCCCGCCCCGACCCGGGCGGGGACCGTGATCGCCGGCTGACCGGTCAGGCTGAACGGCGTCGCGACCCGCGTCGTGAGGCGGCCCTGTCCCCCCGGCCGCGTGAGGTTCACCGTCTCCTCGCCGGTACCGACCGGGACGCCCGCCGCCCCGATCGGGAAGGCGGGCGTCGAGTTCGACGGCACGAGCAGCAGGTCCAGGGCCGCCATGAGCCGCCGTGCGTCCCGGCGGATCCGGTTGCGCAGCTGGAGCGCACGACGGACGTCGACGGCCCGGACGAATTCGGCCGCGAGGATCCGATTCCGGATCTCCCGACTCGCGAACCCGGTGGGATCGTCGAGCGCGAACGGCAGGAGGATCGACTGGCTCTCGGTCATGAGTCCGAGCAGCGCCAGCTGGACGTCCGCGGCGGATGGGAACTCGACGTCGACGACGGTCGCGCCGACGCCCATGAGGGCGGTCGCAGCGCCGTCGAGGGCGTGGAGGACGGCCGGCACGGCATCCGCCTCGAACCACCCGCGCAGGCGGCCCACCCGGAGGCCGGCCGCGTCCGCCGGCGGTGGGATCGGGCCGACGGTCCAGCCCTCCGGCGGGGTCACGGACGACGGGTCCGCCGGATCGGGACCGGCGATCGCCGCCAGCACCAGCGCAGCGTCGGTGACGTCGCGGGTGATCGTGCCGATGTCGTGGAGCCACGAACTCGTCGGCGGGAGATCGCCGAAGCGGGACACCAGCCCGTGGGTCGGCTTCAGCCCGACGACGCCGCAGTACGAGGCCGGGGTCCGGACGGAGCCCATGCCATCCGTCCCGATCGCGGCGGCCGCGGAGCCGACCGAGACGGCGGCCGCCGAGCCCCCGCTCGAGCCGCCGGGGACGCACTCGGGGTCCCACGGGTTGCGGACGGTCCCGAAGGCCATCGCGCTGCACGTGCCGCCCATGCCCCATTCGTGCATCGCGTTCTTGCCCAGGACGATCGCGCCCGCCTCGCGAAGCCGGCGGACGACGGTGGCGTCGAAGTCGGTCACGTGGTCGGCCCACAGGCGGGAGCCGTTCGTCGTCGGCAGGCCCGCCACGGCGATGTTGTCCTTGATCGCGACCGGCACGCCGTGGAGCGGGCCGCGATATGCGCCGCCGGCGATCTCCCGGTCGGCCGCCCGAGCGGCGTCGAGCGCCGCCTCGGCGCGGAGCGTGATGTAGGCGTGGACGACCGGCTCGAACGCGGCAGCCTGCTCGAGGGCCGCCTCGACCGCCTCGACGGCCGAGACCTCCCGACGTTCCAGCCGCGGTGCGAGGCTGCTGATCGTCTCGAGGGCGAGCGTGCTCATTCGAGCTGGCGCTGGTCCTCGGCGAAGCCGGCCGTCCGCGGGTCGGCGTCCTCGAGACCGAGCGCCGCCAGGCGCTCCCCGGCGGCGCGGATCCCCCGGGCGTACGGCACGAGCTCGTCGACGTCGGCCGCGCTCAGCCGGTCGCCGAAGCGGTCCGCGATGAGCCGGCGCAGGCTGGCGTCGTCATCGCTGGACAATACGGCCGCCGCGCCGGATTCCGGCGCCCCGGCCACGGCGAGCCGGAGGAGGTCCGGCCGGTCGTACTGGCGGTTCACGAGCTGCGCCCACGTGCCCTGCCCGAGGTCGAGATCGGCGTACAGGATCCCCTCGCCGCCCACCAGGGGTCCGGCGAGGAGGGCGCCCCGCGGCGCCCAGATGGCGGATCCCGGGTCGGCGGCCATCGCCTCGAGGAGGGCCCGCTGCTCGTTGGTCGTCGCCAAGAGGTCGATCGCCTCCGGCGCGGTGGCGCCGGCCACGGCCACGACATAGGCAGTGTTCTGGTAGGCGATCGCGCGACCGGTGATGGTCATGACCTCACCCATCAGGCCGGGCTTGTTGAAGTGCGGCGGCCAGGCGGCGACGTGGACGCGAGCCCCGAGCGATCGGAGGGCCGCGGTCAGGAGCGGGTTCGAGTTCTCGCCTCCGGCGAGGGTCGTGAACGTGCCCCACGGCGCCTCGAAGGCCCGGATGCTCTCCGCGCCGCCCGGATTGAAGATGACGCGCTCGCCGACCGCGGTCGCGATCTTCCGACGGACCCCGAGGACCCCTGTCGGACCCACAACGAGCTGGGCGTCGTGGATCACCGCGGCCCGCGGGTCCGGGCGCTCGACGATCCCGATGACGACAATGGCCTCCGCGTCCCGAGCCGCCGCGGCAAGCCCCGTGCTCTCCGGCCCGGGCACGGCGATCGCCCCGTCGACGAGGGCACTCGATAGCTCGATGGCGCGGGGGTGGGTGACCGGAAGCAGGTGGAACCAGACCGGGTGGCCCGGCAGGAAGCACTCGCCAAAGGCGATGAGCCGAGCCCCGTTCCGTCCCGCCTCCCGGATCAGCGAACAGGCCTTGTCGACCGTTCGGCCACGGTCGAGGAGGACCGGGGCCGCCTGGATGGCCGCCACCCGCAGCCGGTCCGACCCCTCCGTCACCGATCGGCCTCCTGACGTACCATGCCCCCGCCGATGGTATACGAAATGCCCCTTCTGCAAGCATGAGAGTCGGCATCCTGCTGCCGCATTTCGGTCCCTTCACGGACCGGAGCCGGCTGTTCGACGTCGGCGCGAGCCTCGCCGAGCGCGGATTTGCATCGGCCTGGGTCCGCGACCAGCTCGGGTTCCGGGGCGGACTGCCGTTCGAGCCCCGCAGCCCGCACTTCGTCGACCCCATCGTGACGCTCGCCGCCCTCGCCGCGCGGAGCGATATCACGATCGGGACCGCCACCCTCGTGCCGATCCGCCCGCCCGTCATGACGGCCCAGATCGTCGGCTCGCTCGCGTACCTCGCCAAGGGGCGCTTCGTCCTGGGGATCGGCCTCGGCGGCGTCCCGCCCGCGTTCGAGCTGGCCGGCCGGCAGTGGGAGGACCGGCATGACCTCTTCCGCGAGACCGTCGAGGTCGTCAGGGCGCTGGCCCATCCGGGGGCGTCGTACGAGGGCCGGTTCGCCAGGTTCACGAACCTGACCGTCGATCCGGCTCCGCCGGAGGATCTCGAGATCTGGTTCAGCGGCACGAGCGGCGCGGCTATTCGTCTCACCCTGGAGTACGCCACGGGCTGGTTCCCCGGGCGGATCCCGCTGCGCGTGTTCGATCGGCTCCTGGGGCGGCTCCGGGAGGGCGAGATCGCTCTCAGCCGCACCTTCCGCGTCGGGATCATGCCGATCGTCTCGCTCGATCGCGATCGCGCCACGGCCCTGGCCAGGGTCAACGTCGGGGGGCTCCTGGACGAGGCGCACGGCAAGAAGGCCTGGCAGGCCGACGGACCGTTCGAGACCGCCGACGACCTGCGCGGGATGCTCGTGGCCGGCACGACCGACGACGTCGTGGCCGATCTGCGAGCGCTCGCTGCGCGCGGCGTCGACGAGGTCGTCCTGGACCTCCGCCAGCGGATGGATGCCTACGAGGCGACCCTCGACCTCCTCGCCGCGGAGGTCGTCCCCGCGCTCAGGTCCGGTTGAGGTAGACGACCGACGCCTCCGGTTCGCGCTCGCGGACGATGACCTCCCCGCCCACGAGGTGGCGCACGAACCAGTCGACGATGAGCGGGTTCACGACGTCCCGGTACGTGGCATACGCCGCGTAGTGCGTGGTCCCGGTCTGGATGACGAGCCGCTTCGGCGCGCCGGCCCGCTCGTAGAGGGCGACGGCGTGGTCCTCCGGCGTCGTGGCGTCGTGCTCCACGCAGATGAACATCGCGGCCCGCGGCGCGATCCGATCCACGACGTCGATGGGCCGGTAGGCGAGGATGGCGTCGGCGCTCGCGAGCTGCACGAGCGACGGGACCCGGGTGTCGACGTCGCTCTTGACCGTCGTCGTCCGCCGCTCGGGCGTGGGCACCATGATCCCGTCTCGAGGCGATACGAGCTCCGACTGGCCCGACGAAGTGCGGCGCCGGCGGTCCTCCGCGACGCGGTCGAGGAACTCGAGCCATTCGTGCTCGCGGCGCATCCGATGGAGCCAGTCCCGCCCGTCGGCCACGGGCACCTGGCTGACCACCGCCCGGATCCGATCGTCGAGGCCGGCCGCCATGACCGCGTTGCCGCCGCCGGTGCCCCCGGACCCGAACGCGCCGATGCGGCGTCGGTCGATCTCCGGCCGCGTCTCGAGGAACGTCACGGCGCTGCGGATGTCCTCGACCTGGGCGGCCGGGTCGAGCAGCGTTGCATCGCCCTCGGATCCGCCGAACCCGCGGTAGTCGAAGGCGAGCACCGCGACCCTGGCCTCGAGGAGGGCCTGATGGTACGGCTCGTAGAGTTTCGCGTCGCGGAGGCCGAGCCAGCCCGGGCCCTGGACCACTGCAGCGCCGGGATGCTCCGCGCTCGCGCCAGCCGGCAGTTTGAGGGTCGCCTCGAGGCGGCAGCCGCCACTGTGGAAGCCAAGCTCCTCGATCGTCATCCGCGTCCTCTTGACTTTGCGTCGATGGCGCCAGTGTATACATGACCTGGCAACCGCACCACGCGAAATCGCGGCTTGTGGGTTGCGCGGACACCATCATTTGGTATACAGTCCGGCCGCGGCCGGTATATCAGCGGCCCCGTTTGGATGGCGCAAGCGCGCATCCGGGAGGAGGCTCAATGGAGTCGCGTGAAACTACCACCCCGATCAGGCTGCTGCTTGCCGTGGGGTTGGTTTCGATCCTCGCCATCGCGGCCTGTGGCAGCGGCGCATCGCCGACTACGGCGCCGACGACGGCACCCACCTCCGCCGCGACGGAGGGGCCCACCGCTGTGCCCGACGCCGCGGCCCAGATCGAGGCCCTGAAGGCCAAGCTCCAGGGCAAGAAGATCAGCATCGGCACGTCGGCGTTCCCGAACTCGTCGATCGTCGGGGCCTACAAGACCGTCGACTTCCTGAAGTCGGACTTCGGGCTCGACGTCGAGTTCCGCGTGATGGACTCCGACCCGCTCATCGCCGCCATGATCAGCGGCCAGGTCCAGGTCGGGCAGCTCTCGCTCGCCGGGACCGCGAACGCGGTCTCCGCCGGCGCGGATTTCATCGCCTTCGGTGGCGACGACCAGAAGAACCTCTTCCTGGTCGCCTCCAAGGATCCGATCGACAGCATCGAGCAGCTCCGCGGCAAGCTGTTCGGCGTGACGACCAACCTGAACCAGATCACCGGCCAGACGGCTCGGAAGTGCCTCCAGCTGGCCGGGCTCGACATCGAGAAGGACGTCCAGCTCGTGAGGTTCAACAACACGGGCGAGGCCACGGCCGCGATCCGGTCCGGCCAGGTGCTGGGCGGGATCTCGGGGATGTTCCGGCTCACGAAGCCCACGCTCGAGGATGGCGACATCTACAACATCCTGTGCAAGGGCTGGGAGGCAAACCCGCAGCTGAGCTCGGTCTGGATGGCCGATAGGAAGTGGCTCAACGACAACAAGGACTTCGCGCTGGCGATGAACATCGCGTCGCTGGAGTCCGCGCGGTGGGCCAAGGCCAACAAGGACGCATGGATCGCGCTCGACGTGAGCACGGTCGAGAACATGACCCCCGAAGTCGCGGCGATCGACTACCAGAACATGGTCATCGACATCGACGACTGGCCGGTCAACGGCAGCCTCGATCAGGCGCTCTGCGACAGCACGCTCAAGGTGTCGTTCGAGTTCAAGGCGATCGAGACGGAATACAAGTGCAGTGATCTCGTGACCTTCGATTATCAGGATCAGGCCGTCGAGATCCTCGGCAAGCAGTAGGCGGCCGGACTTCCGGTCGAGTCCGTTGACCCGCGCCTCCGACCCCGGCCGCTCTGGCGGCCGGGGTCGGGCGACGTTCGAACGCCCCTGGCTTGTCCTCGGGCCGATGGCAGGGGGCTAGACTAGGCGGCAAGATGGCCAGGCGCTCGATCACCACGGCTGGACCGATATCCACCACGGAGGCCGGCTTCGCCCGGCGCCTTGTGGAACGTCGCCCCTCGGACAACGTGGTCCGGATCCTCACCTTCCTCGGCCTGCTCGCGGGCTGGCAGCTGCTCTCGATGCTGCTGCCCCGGATCTTCTTCGCCTCACCGGGCAAGACCTTCGAGGCGATGGGCCGCATGATCACGACGGGGGCGCTGGGAGATGCGTGGCGGGAATCGCTCGGCGTCCTCGTCGTCGCGCTCGCCATCTCGGCCGGGTCTGGGATCGGCCTGGGCATCCTCCTCGGCCGCTTTCGCCTCGCCGACCGCTTCTTCGAGCCGCTGCTGAACGGGCTGTTCATGACACCCCGGATCGCGCTCATCCCGATCATCGCGCTCTGGCTCGGGTACCAGGAGGGCGGGAAGATCGTCGTCGTCTTCCTGTTCAGCTTCTTCGAGATCTTCTTCACCGTCCGCAACGGCGTGCGCACGATCGATGCCCAGTTCGTCGAGGTCGCTCGCGCGTACTGCATCCCGGAACGGGTGATGCTGCGGCGGGTGATCCTGCCCGCCACGACGCCGTTCGTCGTCACGGGCCTCCGGCTGGGCCTGCTCCACGGCATGGTCGGGATCGTCCTGGCCGGCTTCTTCCTCGAGAGCAACGGCATCGGCGGGCTCATCCTCGAGGCCGCTGCGACCTGGCGTGTTGCGGACGTGTTCACGGCCCTGATCACCGTTGCGGCGTTCGGCGTGGCCATGAACTACAGCCTCCGCTGGCTCGAGGCGCGGGTGGCCCCCTGGCAGCCGCGGGCGTTCGCATGATCGGTGCCCGACGGTGATGCCCCGATGGCTGTCGATCTCGAGCCAGACGGCGCGACTCCGGCTGGTCCAGCTCGCCGGCCTCACCGCCTTCCTCGTGGCATGGCAGGTCGTCGGGTCCGCCGCAACGTATCTCTACTCGACGCCCGTCCGCGTGCTCGGAGACCTCGGCGCCCTCATCTTCTCCGGGAACCTCGTCAGCCGGACGCTCTTCTCGCTCTGGACGCTCGCCGTCGGCCTGACCTTAGCGCTGGTCATCGGCGTGACGATCGGCATGCTCCTGGGCCGGTTCCGACTCTTCGCCGTGATCGTCGAGCCGTATCTGGCGGCGTTCTACTCGGTCCCGCGGATCGCTTTCATACCGCTCCTCGTCATCTGGTTCGGGATCGACCGCGGGTTCGTGGTCGTGACGGTCGTGCTCGCCGCCACCGTGCTCATCGTGTTCTCGACGGCGGCCGGCGTCCGCGAAGCCGGCCTGGCGTACTTCGAGGTCGCCCGCTCCTTCCGCATCAGCGGCTGGCAGATGTTCATGAAGATCCTCCTGCCCGGCTCGATCCCGTTCATCGCGACCGGCATGCGGCTGGCCGTTCAGCGGGGACTCGTCGCCGTCATTCTCGCCGAGTACTTCGTCGGCCTGCCGGGGCTCGGCAAGCTGCTCCGCGATGCGCGGGTCACGGATGCGACGGACCGCCTGTTCGCCACGGCGATCGCCTGCATGGTGCTGGGTATCGTCCTGATCATGGTCACGTCGTCCATCGAGCGCCGGCTGTCGCGCTGGCGCCCCCAGGTGTTCTGATAACGGCGTCCGCGACCGTCCCGCCGAATCCGCTCGCCCGCGGCGGGCGCGGGATGACGTTCGGGGTGCTGATGCCGCACTTCGGGGCGCACGCCGGTCCAGCCCGGGTCCTCGAGGGCGCCGGCCACGTGGAGCGCCTCGGCTTCGATGCGGCCTGGTGCCGGGACCACCTCCTGTGGCACCCCCACGGCCACGAGGCTGGCGGAGACGTCACGTTCCTCGAGCCGCTCGTGACGCTCTCGGCGATCGGGGCGCTGACCAAGCGGATCGTCGTCGGGACATCCGTCCTCATCCCCGTGCGCTCCCCGCTCCGGCTCGCCCAAGAGTATGCAACGCTCGCGCACCTGACCGGGGGTCGGGTCATCCTCGGGATCGGCGCAGGCCACGAGGTCGACGAGTTGGTGGCAGCCGGCGTCGACCCCGCTCGCCGGCGACAGACGGTCACGGAGACCGTCGAGATCGTACGGCGCCTCTGGGCCGACGATCACGTGACGTACGCGGGCGAGATCTTCTCGATCGACGACGTGACGATCCGGCCGAAGCCGCCGGCGTCGATCCCCATCCTGTTCGGCGGTCCGTCGCGCTACGCGGTCCGCCTCGCCGGCCAGCATTGCGACGGTTGGATCGCCGGGATCATCCCGCTCGACACACTCGACGCCCGCCTCGCCGAGCTGCGCGACCACGCCGCGGCAGCCGGTCGCCGCATGTTCCTGTCCGCGGTGCCCCGGATACGTATCGCTCGCGACCGGGCCCGGGCACGTGCCGGTCTCGACCCGACGCGGATGTTCCACGAGTTCCTCGGCAACTGGGAGGCGCGGCCGAGCGGCGGTTTCGAAACGCTCGAGGACTTCCGCGGCGCCATCTTCGCCGGCGAACCCGGTGACATCGTCGGGGCCGTCATGGAGTACGCGGGGCGCGGCTTCGACCACTTCGTCTTCGACCTGCGCGACCAGTTCGATCGGTTCGAGGAGAGCCTGGAGTTGATCGCCGAACGGGTCCTCCCCGAGGTGCGCGCCGCGACCGCGGCACCGTCCGCATGACGCCCGAGCACGGGGCAGGAGAGCGATGACCGCGACCTTCTACGACGAGTGGCTCGCGGCCGGTGAGGAGGTCGAGGAGCGATTCCGGCGCTCGCCGGGCGTCGCCCACGACGCCGATCGGCCCTGGGAGTCGACACGTCAGGACGCCCGGGTCAAGCTCATGCTCGCCGACGAGCTCGGCTTCCCGATGATGGGCGGCGTCGTCCTGAAGGCCGAGATCCCCGTCGGCTGGCACACTGGAAGCCACCGCCATGGCGAGGAGGCCATCCATGTCGTCCGCGGCACTGGCTTCGCGCTCCTCGACGGTCATCGCTTCGACGTCCGTCCCGGCAGCACGCTCCAGGTGCCGTACCGCTCCGAGCACCAGCTCGTCAACACCGGCCGTGAACCGCTCCTGTACGTCTCCGCGCTCGCCTTCCCGCTGGAGCGGTTCGTCAAGCTGGGGCGGATGGAGCAGCTTGCCGACTGCGGCCCGAACGACGATGCCCTCCTCGGGATCGCCGCCGAGTCGTCGCACCTCCTGCCGGGCGGTCGGCGCGTCATCATCCACTTCGACGAGGCGCCCACGGACCCCGGCGATGAGGAGACGTCGAAGCTCGACGCCTACCAGCGGCAGCACTACCTGGTGCGGTATCTCGTGATGAAGCGGAACGGCTTCAAGACGCCCGTCTCCGTCGCGATGACGCATGTGTTCGAGGAGCCGGCCGGCTACCACGGAGGACGGCACAAGCACCTCGAGGCCGTCCTCTACGTCCTCGACGGCGACGGGTACAGCGACGTGAACGGCGTGCCCGAGCACTGGTCGTCCGGCGACGCGCTCCACGTGCCGCCGGCGATGTACGAGCACGAGCACTACAACCACGGGGATCGGGCCTACAGGCTGCTGCGGATCCAATTCGGGATCCGCTACTGGTTCACGGACATCTGGCCCGAGGGCTACACGCCGCGGCGCATCTACGACGCCGAGGGGCGGCCGATCGAGGCCGGCTGGATCGATCCGGCGCGCGAGGCCGCGGACCAAGCGACCCGCGCCGGCGCCTGAAGCCCCGCCGTGGAACGGCTCGACCGGCCGCGGGCCGAGGGCGAGGGCCGTCCCTGGGACCGCTTCCTGACGGCGGCGGACCGCGCCTACGTCGCGGCCCACCCGGCGCCCCGCAAGGGGATCGGGCAGCGCCCGCTGGTCCTCCTCCTGGACCTCTACCGGGGCGCCTTCGGCGACGCTCCCCAGCCGCTTCTCGAAGCCGTCCGGACGTGGCCGGCGAGCTGCGGGACGGCGGGCCGGGAGGCGCTGCCGCGGATCCGTCGGCTGCTGGAGGCCACCCGGACACTCGGGGTCCGGTCATCCAGGTGACCGGTCTAGACGACGTGCAGGGATGGGCGGATGCGACCCTTGCACGAGCGCCGCGGTCGCGGTGGCTGATCTCGCGGCCGAGGAGCGCCGTCGCCGTCGCCGTCGCTTCGACATCGTCGACGCATCCTCATCGAGGCGGCGCGGCCGCGCCGCCGGACGTGGCGTCATCCCGGGTCGCGGGCGCGGCTGCCGCTGGCCCCCGGCGGGCCACGACGGACACCAGGCCGCCCGCGAACACGGCGGCGACGAGCAGCTCCGGGACGCCGGCTTGGAACCGGATGCCGAGCACCCCGTCGAGGGAGACCGCGCCAGGGCCGGCGAGGCCGACGACGAACGCCACGACCCCGAGGACGAGGGGATACTCGATGCCCTTGTTCATGAACCAGAAGCCGCGCGGAGCGACGAGTGCGACGATGACCGTGCTCAACGCGATGAGCATCGCGCCGGCCACGGGGGTCAGCAGCCCGGCGATCGCGAGCGTGCCGCCGCCGATCTCCGCGGCGATGGCCGCGGCCGCCCACAGGATCGGCGGCCGGAACCCGCGTTGCGCGATCGAGCCCGCGAAATCGGCGAACCCGCCGGGTCCCAGCCAGCCGAGCTTGCGGGCGCCGTGCGCGAGATAGACGCCGCCGAGGACGGCGCGGAGGACGAGGAGGGCCAAGTCGGTACCAGTCATGGTCAGACGAAGGTCGTGCCGCCGTTGATGACCAGAAGCTGGCCCGTCATCATGTCGCTGTCGGTCGAGGCGAGAAAGACCGCGGCGCCGACGATGTCGTCGGGCGTGAGCCGGCGCTCGAGCGAGGGGGTCGATCGGACCTGCGGCGCCCCATCGGGCACATCCCAGACCTTGCGGGCCCCGGAGTCCGTGAGGCCCGGCACCAGCGTGTTCACCGTGATCCCGTACGGGCCGAGCTCCCGGGCCAGCGCCCGGCTCATGGCCACGATCGCGCCCTTCGAGGCGACGTAGTGGAGCATGTAGGGCGTGCCCCCGAGCACGGTGCCCGAGGCGACGTTGACGATCTTCCCGGAACCCTGCCGCTTCATCGTCGGGACCACGGCCCGGACGCCGTTCCAGGCTCCGCGCACGTTCACGGCCAAGACGCGGTCCCACTCCTCGACGGTCAGGGCCTCGACGGGCGCGCAGCGGATGCCGTCGTAGATCGCCGCGTTGTTCACGAGGACGTCGATCCGCCCGAAGGCCTCGAGCGTCCCGGCGACCATCTCGTCCACGCTGCCGACGCTCACGACGTCCGTGGTGATGGCGAGGGATCGTCCCCCGCCGGCCGTGATCAGGTCGGCCGTGGCCCGTCCCGCCACCTCGTCGATCTCGGCGACGACGACCGCCGCCCCCTCGGCGGCGAACGCGATGGCGTAGGCGCGGCCGAGTCCCCGGCCCGCGCCGGTGACGATGGCGACCCGCTCGGCGAGGCGCATCGACGGCTCAGGCGAGCGCGACCACCGGCTCGTCGTTGAGCCGGTATGTCGCGTCGACCCGGACGGGTTCGCGGAGACTGTGGACCGCGTGGCAGAAACGCTCGGACCAGGCGATCGCCGCCTCGACCTGCTCGCGAGGCGCAGGGCTGCGGATCTCGACGGCGTAGCGGACACGCT